>Ga0184635_10000058_pt1 | contig 20129 bp, 18 predicted proteins | sample PLM3_30_b2_FD_133147 | JGI IMG/M metagenome (GOLD analysis project Ga0184635, IMG submission 133147) | Groundwater sediment microbial communities from an aquifer in East River, Colorado, USA - PLM3_30_b2 | ecosystem: Environmental > Terrestrial > Soil > Riparian zone | place: USA: East River...
AACTTACTTCAGGTCCAATATATAAATATACCCGTATGCAAGCTGCTATCCAAGAAACAAGTAAGGATTTGGATGTAATTGGTGTTCGCTATCGGGAACAAATCGGAGAGTGTTAAATTTTTTTTGCAGTTCTTGTATAATATTCAATATTTTCCATCAAATATTTTGATTATGAAAAGTCACCAATGGACTAAAAATTTTATAGGAGTAATGCTGTTGAGCAGTGGTTTATACAGCTTGCAAGTTTCTGCACAGCAAAATACAAACAGTCTTTATTCACAAACCAGTGAAATGGCTGATGCCATGATACAGTATGATGCTGATAAAGCAAGCATCTTACGATTTTACTCCACTGCATCACAGGGAGACTTCTTTTCAAGACAACAAGGACTTGGTTATAATACTCCTGAAAGAAGAAAACGTTTGCTCGAATTAATTGATCAATACCTGGAGATATTAAAAAAGTCTCCATTCGAAAAATGGAATATAAATGGCAAAGTGGATTATGTTCTTTTTAAAAGAAATCTTGAAAGCGAACAATACCAATTACTGGAAGAACAAAAGACTTACGACCCAATAGCAAAGTATTTAGCTTTTTCGGATAGGCTATACACCCTGCAGAAACCCCGGCGTCGCGGCATGTCCGTAAATGGTGAGCAAGTGGCAAAGGAACTTAACGATATCAACAAAGACATAGCTACTGCGATCGATAAACTAAAAAAAGTTGATAGTATAGAACTAAACCAGGCCAACCTTGCATCAGAAGCAGCGAAAGGCTTGCAGGGAGTATTAAAAGATTATTTCAATTTTTATAATGGGTATGACCCTTTGTTTACATGGTGGGTTCCTAAAACATATACTGCTACAGACAGTTTGCTCGGCGTTTTTTCAAGTGCCATTAAAAGAAAAGGTAAAGTAAACAATCTTCAAAAAGATGATGGCAGCGGCATTATCGGTAATCCAATTGGCAGTACAGAACTGGTGCGGCAGTTAAAATATGAATGGATCTCTTACGGCCCTGAAGACCTGGTAGATATTGCTAATAAAGAATTTGCCTGGTGCGATGCAGAATTATTAAAAGCATCCCGCGACATGGGTTTTGGAGATAAATGGAAAGATGCATTGGAAAAAGTAAAGCAAACTTATGTGCCACCCGGTAAGCAACCGGAAGCAATGTATGATCTCTATAAGCAGTCGGTTGATTTCTTAAAGAAGAATGACCTGTTGACATTACCACCTTTATCTGAAGAAGATTGGGGTATGTATATGATGGCAGCAGAAAGACAACGGGTAAGTCCATTTTTCCTTGGCGGACAATCGCTGATCATTTCTTACCCAACAAATACAATGACGTTTGATGAAAAAATGATGAGTATGCGGGGTAATAATCCTAATTTTTCCCGTGCTACCGTTCATCATGAATTATTAGCTGGCCATCATTTACAGGGATACATGAATGCCCGTCATAAAACATATCGCAATTTTGATACGCCATTTTGGACAGAAGGGAATGCATTGTACTGGGAGTTTTTGTTATGGGATATGAAATTTCCCCGCACACCTGAAGAAAGAATAGGAATGTTGTTTTGGAGAATGCATCGTTGCGCAAGGATCATTTTCTCGCTGAACTATCATTTAGGTAAATGGACCCCGCAGCAATGCATAGATTTTTTAGTGGACAGGGTTGGTCATGAAAGAGCAAATGCAGAAGGAGAGGTGCGTCGTTCATTTACGGGTCAATATGGCCCCTTATACCAGATCGCTTATATGATCGGTGGTCTGGAGTTTTATGCATTAAAAAAAGAATTGGTGGATACTAAAAAAATGACTTACAAGCAGTATCATGATGCCATTTTACATGAAAACAATTTACCTGTTGAAATGCTAAGGGCTATTCTCACCAATCAGAATATAGACAGGGATTATAAACCCAGCTGGAAATTTTATAATAAATAGAAAACTTCCTTCGATAAGAAAACCCTTGTCAACAAAAATTTGGCAAGGGCTACTTTTTTATGGGTGTTACAAGCTCAGGAATTTTATTGAATAACAAGATCAACGAAGGATAGAAAATTTAATATGATTCCATTTTATAAAAACGGAAAAAATTATTAATTTTTATAAATTCGAAATAATGATATTGTCGATAAGTAGCGTAACTGGTTTTAAAAAGTTTTGGGATAGCAATATCGAAAACTATTAGACTATCATATCCAAACATTTTTTCAGGCCACTTTGTTATATTGATCTTGTATTTATTTTTTTCCATTAATGGCCATAGCCCAGATTTTTGAAGATTTGTAAATGCAGAATCGATAAACATATCAATACTTTCCAAATTGTTTTCATAATGCTCTCTTGGCATCCCTTCGCAGACTGAACATACAATACTATCCAATGCAATATTTTTAATAAACGAAGTATCATTTGATTTGACAGCCTTTACAAAAGAATTCCAAGTATTCAGTAACTCAAGTGAATCTTTTTTTGACAAGTTCAAATATTCGGCAATTATTAATTCACGTGGTTTGGAGATTAGTGAATCTGGCTTTCCGTAAATACCCCTTGCTTTCAATACCGTCTCTTTTTGAATTTGAAATAAGTCGGGTGCATAATTTCCCCAAACTGCAATAGCTTTTTTTCCAAGCTTATCTATCTTATAGTATGGTTCCGGAAACCAATTTTTTGTTTTAGCTCTTGTAAGTCCCTCAATGCTGTATGATACTTCTTGAACAAAATCTATTTTTTCGGGTTTTACAGTTGTAGCTCCTCTCTTATAATCTATAGTTGAATAAGGACTTGCCCAGCGATCATCTTTTGTTTTGTACAAAGGTGAGTATAAATATATTTCATGAAAAACCCCTTCTTGGGTAATAGTTAAGTATAAAAGCACATGTTGATAATTGCCAAACGACGGAAATCCATAATGATCGTAAGCGGTAAATGAAATTGTGTCTTGCTGATAATCGCCACAAACTTTTTCAAGGATACGATAGTGAGCGGTAAATTTTCCGTAATGTATTGACAAAGATGAATCAGGCGGTTGTTGTTCTTCTCTAATACTAATCTTTTCGCCAACGATTACCAGTAATGTGCTATTGGAATCAGGGTTTTCCATACAGCTGGAAGGATTACCAGCGTTGCTTTTGCAATTACTAATTAAAAAGATGATTGCTAATAAAGGAAATAAGGTAAAAATGTATTTCATTTACAAAGAATCAATTGTTAGATACCTTTTTGAATTGATTCCATAAAGTTAGTGCTACTTTTCAAGGCTCATCCCGAGTTACACACTCAGGATGCGATTGAAGATTTTTTATTTTATTGAACACTTCGAAGAATGAGACAATATGATAAATACTTTAATTATACCAAACGGCATATCCTTGTCTTCGTAGATCCCACGCAAGTTTTTCCTCCATTAAAAGAGCTTGTTGCCGGGTCATTGGTTTCAAATTGATATCATCATAAAGACTGGGACGCAAGTACGAACCATATTTCTGAACGATATAGGCGGATAGTTTATGACCTTTCTTATTTACGTAACCGGTCTTATGCTGTTTGAGTCGTTCGGCCGGAGTTTTGCTTGTCATTCCAACATACAAACATTCCAGCACTCCGTTAAATTGAGGATTGGCCGCTCTGAATCTCCAGTTTTCAGTAAACACTCTTTTTTTTAGTTCAACAACATACACCCGGTAGATCAGTCTCGCCATAGGATTTGATTTGCTGAATGCAAATTAATTGTTGATTTCCTGACCAGCAACAACGTTGGATAACGATTGAAAATCTTTTATTTTATTGAACTCAGTACACACAAAGGGAAAGCCGCAAACTGGTATAATAACAGTAACTAAATGAAAAGTCCCTCGGTGGAAACAAAGGGACTTTCGGTAAGTACATTTTACCATTAAACCTTATCCTATGAAAATATAGGGAGAAGGTAGTAATTAATTTTAATTCAACTAACGCTGATTTTTCCACCTTGGTCTAATAACTATATAGTCGCCCGGGGCATCAACGGGTGCTGCAGTGAAATAATTTACAGTTTGATGTTTTACAGCCTGATGTTCCGGAAGTTTTATTGATTTGGGGTCAACTTGTATTTATTTAAGTTTATTATTCCCCAGAAAGCAAGTATCAATTCCAATGCAAGACCAATTGAAAAATAAATTGAAGGAATCCCATCTAAGATTAAACTAATTGTTCTGCCTACTGCCAAACCAATCATAAAAAACACATTTGAGATTGTTGCAGTACGCCAATGGCGGTGCTTAAAAATTCCAATCACCCAAAGAGCAACCATTCCTAAGTATAATCCCATCGTTGCTCTAAAAGTTTGTTTCAGATCAATGGACTCCACCTGGAAGTCAAAAAATTTAGGTAGAATATTATTTGGAGATAATCCATAAGCCAATGAGACAATAGTAAGAATGATCGTTGAAATGATCAAGTGTAAGTTTTTCCTGGTTGTCAAAATTTGAGATTAGAATTTGAAAGCCTCTCTAATATTTCCACTAACATATAAATATACGCCGTAAACAATTACAACTTTTTTTAAGCTGATCATCGATTGCAAACTCAGAATGACGATTGAAGATTTTTATTTTATTGAGCACTACGAGGAATGACGTGAAATAAAAATCCATCTTTCATTTAGTAAAAGATGGATTTTTTTATATGAGATCTAATGATCTGCTTTATTACCAACCGGTATTTTGAACAAGATTAGGGTTTGCTGTTATATCTGGTAGCGGTATAGGATAATAATAATTTCGTTCTGCCCATGTTCGGGGAATGGTAGTTAACCATGTTACTTCTCCGAAAGTATTATTGGACAAACGTTGCGAATTCGGCTGACCGCTGACTGTTGCGGATACATTGACAAAAGTAACTCCTGCTATAGGTGTAGGAGCCGTTCCCTGAAAAAATAATACATCATTTGCTCCATCCTCATTGAGATCCATTTGGACATTTAGGGCCGGAACATACATCCCATTCCAAGTCATTGTCAACAGGTCGCCTCTTTTCCACCTCATAAGATCATAAAAACGAAAGCCTTCAAGACACAATTCAATTCCTCTATCCCTGCGGATTTCTAAAATAACAGGATCCGAAATGTTTGGGAAATAAGTTGTTTGCAAATAAGGATCAACTACAGTCGGTTTTGTTGTCAATCCACCTGTAATACCAGCACGTTTACGTAGTGCACCAACTGTTTTAGTCCAATCAGCATCGGTAAGAACTCCTAACTCTGCTTGTGCTTCAGCATAATTCAATAAAACTTCTGCATAGCGGAAAATTGATACCGCATTATTATTAAGATCTCTTGTGTCGTAAGTTATATCATCAAGGCTCCATTTAATAGGCATGTAGCCGGTAAATGTATATGAGAACACCGGTGGAGCGGCTACTATTGTTGCTCCATTTAATCGTTTGTAAGGTGCCATTCGAATCGTTTGTTCCAATCTTTTATCTCTATTCTTTACTTCATCTTTAAATAACATTGTTTGATAATTCGGATTATTTGTAAAAGGAGTGCCGTCAATATTCAAATAAGTATTAATGAAAGTGCGGATAAAACTAAATCTTACGCCGGTAGTGGAACTGGTCATATACCAGTTTGCGGCATGAAGTGTTTGTAATGCCGCATCCTGTAAGGCAGCTAACATAACTTCATCGGGAACAGGAGCGGGGTTGGTAAACACTCTTCGGTAAGAAAGAGCAGTGCCGGCACCTTCAAACAATTTGAAACCTGATTCATCCATTATTTTTTTTGCAGTTGTTGCTGCCATTGTAAGTAATGCAGCAGAGGTTCCTCCAAGATTCAGGTTTGTATGATATTTCCGAAATGTTCCTTCAAATAAACATACCCTGGCTTTAAAAGCATAAGCTACCCATTTTGTAATTAGACTACGTGAAGCATCTGTGACTGTTTTAATATTCAGCGTCGCATAGTCCAGGTCAGCTATTATAGAATCGATGATCTTTGTACGCGGATCACGACCGGCAAATAATTTCGGATCATCTATAGCAAGAGCGCTGCCGACCCATGGCACATCACCATATCTTTTTACTTTTTCAAAGTAAAAAAATGCCCTGAAGAATCTTGCCACACCATTGAAATGGCGTCTTACATCTTCTGCAACATGGGGATCAATATTGTTCTCAAGGAAATAATTTACATTTCTTAATTGCCCCCAATCCCAATCCCAGTCAGGACCGAGTGCAACTAAATTATAAGCCGATGCAGATGTGTTGTCAGAAATAGCAGGGCTATATGCGTTTCCCCTTAAGAATTGGGGAGCATCTCTTCTTGCTCCATAATCTGACATATTATCGGCAGTATGCACATTATTGGCATTTGGGAGAACCTGGTAAAAAGAATTTGCATACAATTCCAATCCTTTTTCACTACCGAATATTGCATCTTTGGATGCAGTTGATTGTGGCAATTGTTCAAGTTTGTTACAACTCATAACAAACGCGGCTATTAAAAAAAGCCACAGGTATTGTTGTTTCATAATTATATTTTGTTTCATACTATTAGAATGTTATTGATAAACCAAAAGTGATCCCTTTCATTATGGAGTAATTGTATCCATCACCAGCATTAGTGGTAGTAAATACCTGGTCAGATACCACAGCGTTTTCAACGTCAATATCTCTGGTACGTTTATATAGTGATGACCATGTCCAGATATTTTCTGCAGAGATGTAAACTCGTGCATTTGTAGAATGGATCTTTGAAATAATTTTTTGTGGTAAATTATAGCCAAGTTGAATATTCTTAAGCCGTATGTAGGCTACGTTCTGAAGATATTTACTTTGAGCTTGTCTCAGGATGGCTCCATCACGATTTGCAAGACGAGATACATATCTTGGTAAATATGCATCGGGATTTTCAGGCGTCCAATGATTATCTAAATGCCATTTGGGTAATTTATTATAAGGCCTGTTGTATTGGCCCCAGAATACACCAGCTTCTGTACTGGGGAACCAATCTTGTTTAGCAACTCCCTGGAAAAATGCGGAAAAGAAAAAACCACTCCAATCAGCTGACAAATTCATTCCATACATATAGCGTGGGGCGCTATTCCCGATTATATACCTGTCCCCAGGATTATTAACTGTGCTTGCACCGGGGTTAACAACGCCATCCTTATTTCTATCCTTTAATTTAATATCACCAGCAAAAGCTTGCCCGGATGAAGTAGAATTAAGTCCTGGTTGAGTTGCATGACTTGCAACATCGGCAGCTGATGTAAAGAAACCTTCATTCTCATAACCCCATATCTCGCCGATCACCATTCCTTCATAATAATCGCTCAATTTTTTCTCCGGATTATTATATTTAGTGATTGTTGCTTTATTATCGGCAAGAGTGAACCGCAGATCATAGCTCATTGGTTTTTTACCAACCTGGAACTTATCATTCCATGATAATGTCAGCTCCCAGCCTTTTGTTTCAAGATCAGCATAGTTTCCTCTCGGTGCTGTTGCCCCAAACACAGCGGGCGGTGTTAAAGCAGGGACGAACATCTCAGAAGTTTCGCGGATATATGCATCTCCAACAAAATGGAGGCGATTAGAAAGCATTGCAAGATCCAACCCGATATTAGTTGTTGTAGAAGTTTCCCAGGTAAGACCTAAAGGAATCACCGTCGGCCGGCTTGTGAATAGTGGTCTTATGCCATTTAATATAATTCCTAGTTGAGCAATGTTAAATTGATCCCGGAAAGCATATGATGCAATATTGCCATTACCCAGGGAACCATAGGAACCGCGGATCTTCAGGTCAGAAATAAATTTTGGGGATACATTCCAAAACTTTTCTTTTGAAACCCGCCATCCTGCAGATACTGAAGGAAAGAAACCATATCGCTGGTCTTCAGGAAATTTTGAAGAGCCATCATACCTTCCATTTACTTCAAGCAAATACCTGTCTTTAAAAGAATAATTCAATCTTCCAAAGCCTCCGAGAATTGCCCATTCTTCCCAACCACCCTGGGTTACTATCGAAGTGCCTGAAGCAAGATTTATATCAGTTGCATTTTCAAATATCAAACCGTTTCGTTGCGCCGTTAAGCCTTTGAATGTCGATTGTTCATAATTATACCCCACTAATACTTTGAAATAATGTACATCTTTAATATTGTCTTCATATTCTGCATAAATGTTTGTTGCAATGTATTGTGTTCTTTGCCTGATTTCCCGAATATCATTTGTTGTTGTTCCCAGGTAAGCGATTACACCTGGTTTAGAACTATAGGGTAGAGGAACTTGCTTCCGCTTTTCGCCAGTTTCAGTAGTTTGAAAAGTGAAATCACTTTTAAGCCTTAATCTTTTATTCAGGAATTCTGCTACCATTCCAACCTTGGTCCTGAAAATTTCTCTCTCCATATCCATTGCATTCTTACCATAATAAAAATCACCCACTGAATAAGCCGATGATGCGGTCAGCGTACCATCAGGATTAAGCAGTGGTGCTAACGGATGTCCTTCATCAGCAATATTTCTATATATACCTCCACCTTCTCCTACATTGATAGGCTGATGATACCTGACATTTGAATAGTCTGTATTATTATCAAGCCGCAACCAGGGGTACACCTGGACAGATCCTTTGGCCCGAAAATTCAACATCCTGTAATCATCGGAGTTATACCTGAATAATCCATCCTGGTTATAAATTCTTCCTGTCATCAAAAATGATGTCTTATCACTGGCGCCGGATATCGTGAGGTTATGTTCTGCTGCGCTGTTCGATTTTTTATATAATTGCTGGTACCAGTCTGTGCTCGCATAATATACATATTCACCTGTAGTAGGATCTATTTCTACTTCGGGTAAACCTGTCAGGTGTGATCTTCTTTCTAATTCAGCAAGATAAGCCTGTGAAAATTTCAGTGTTTTATTTACTGCCTGTGGAAATTGCCCATCCCATGCAACGGATGATTGAGCAAACATTTTTGCCCATATGTAGGCATCATTTTCAAATTCCGGTACCTGTGTAGGTTGTTTTATTGTATAATTTCCGGAATATGTTATACTCGTTTTACCTTTTGCCGGATTTTTTGTTGTGATCAATACAACACCAAATGAGCCTCTTGCACCATAAATAGCAGCCGAAGCTGCATCTTTAAGAATTGAAACACTGGCTATATCATTAGGATTAATTACAGCAGGGTCTCCTTCTACACCATCAATAAGAACTAATGCATTTCCGCCCTGGCCGATGGAAGTTGCTCCCCGTATATTAAATCGCGGAGACTGGTTTGGTTTTCCATCAAGCATCTTGATATTAAGATTGGGCAATACTCCCTGTAAACCCTGGGTAAGATTTGGTATAGAACGGTTCTCAAGAACTTCAGATGTTACCTGGTCAACAGCGCCGGTCAGGTTTGCTTTTTTTTGCGTGCCATAACCGACAACTATAACTTCACCCAACTGTACACTTTCAGTGAGCATTTGTACGTCAATTACTTTTCGTCCACTGATCTTTTCTGTAATAGACTTAGCATTGACATAAGTAAACGTCAGGTCTGTAGCATTGCCTGGTACGTTGATGAAATAAGTTCCATCTGCATTTGTGATCGTCTGGGTTTTTGTACCGGCAACTGATACAGTAACACCTTGCAAGGGTGTTTTATCTGTACCTATAACTTTCCCGCTTATAACATTGTCCTGGGAATGGGAAGTGGCATATAGCAATAGCATTAACAGAGAGAGGCAAAAGATCTTTCTCATAATCGTTGAGTTTGGCAGTGATAAAATATATGGCAGTAGTTGTCAGGGGTTGGGATTAGTTACTTGTAAAGTAGGAAGAAATTTGAACTTAACAATAAGATGATATTAACTTAATGATCAAGTAACCCAAAATCTCTATCACAATCATGTTTTGTCAAAGATTCAAAGTAAGGATGTAAATGAGAATATTTTTTTATATTAATCACATATCAATTATTTTTTAATTTGTTTTTTTTGCCTTTATGATATTAAAAGGTCGAGAAGAAAATACTTTAGATGTTGCAAATAATACAAACACATGAATAAACACCTGGATATTTTATTATAAACACGAACCACAACAACATTCACCCAAAATTATTTACATAACTTACTGCTTTTTTACCAGCTATATCACATGAATAAAATTTTGATCATTGTTTCCTGCTACATAGTGATTGGATGCAGTTCTGTGCCAAAACTTTCCCATACTGAAAAACCGGTTACTGCTGCCGATGATGTGTGGAGCATCGGGAATATTGCCGCATTTGAAAAAAAACTGGAGGAATTGCGTATTCATTATCACATTCCTTCAATTGCTATTGGTATCGTCAATGAAAAAAAGCTGGTGGTAAGAGGCGGATTAGGTTTCGCAGATATAAAAAAACAGATCAGGCCGGATGAGAACACAGTTTATCACCTGGCGTCCATCACTAAAACTTTTGGATCCATCATCCTCATGCAATTAGTGGAACAGGGAAAACTAAGCCTTGATGACCCGATCGATAAATACGGGATCAATTTAGGTGCAAGATGGGGGAGCGATCCCCGGATAAAAGTAAAACACCTGTTAACGCATACTGCAATGGGTAGCTGGCGTAATGGTTATAAACCGGGTTATAAATTCAGATACAATGGAGACTGGTATGGACGGTTGGGTCAAGTAATAGAAAAAGCATCTGGAGAAAGTTTTGGAGAATTAGTAATGAAGAATATCATTACACCATTGGGAATGATCAATACCGTACCAAGTACGGATGACAGCATAAATTTTAAATTGACAGGTTATAACAAGGATTCTTTTTTGACAAGAGTGGCACCGCCGTATAATTGGCAGGGAAAACAAGTAGCACCAATACAAATGAAGTATGGATTTAGTCCGGCTGCAGGTATCATGAGTAGTGTAGCTGACCTGGCTAAATATTCAATCGCTATTGATGATAAAAAGTTTTTAAAGCCTGGAACATGGGAAAAAGTTTTCACTCCTTATGTTACACCGAATGGAAAAACAATACAGTATGGTCTCGGCTGGTTTGTGAAAGATTATAAAGGATTAAAAATTATATGGCATACCGGGTGGTGGTATGGTTATTCAACATTGCTGATAAAGATCCCGCAAAAAGATCTCACTTTTATTATTCTCGCCAATTCACAAGACCTGAGCCGGCCATTTTATCTTACGCATTATCCTGTGCCTTTGCCAGATCCATTCAGCAAAAGTTTGAGTAAAGAATTGTTAGTATCCGATTTTGCATCCCTGTTCATTCAATATTTTGTCATGGATTGATAGATTGTATTCAATCGTGGCCTCTGTCCTTTTCATGTTTCCACAGTCCATAACTTTTTGACCAGCCATGTGTTTTATACCGGTACCAAAAATGTAACAGCATGGTAAAAACAAACATAATGAGTAAGATGATCCAGAGTAATTTGGTTCCCCATAAAAAGTACAGGATAGCCCCTAATAGAATATATTTCAAAACCCTGAACCAACCAGGTTGGGAATGTTTTGAAAATGCAACCTCCAATTCACGTTTGATAGTCTTATTTAATGCCATTGAATAATTTGCATCTATATTTTTATTGCCCATTCATTTTCCATTGGTCTGCCCAACAAAGCATTGGCTTCCGCATCATCTTTAAACTTTTCTTTTTGAGGATCCCATTTTAATGGCCGTTTTACTTCATAGGCAATATTGCCAATATTACAAACTGTGGAAGTGCGATGTCCTGTTTCAACATCACATATTGGTTTGGTACGTGTACGCATGGCATTTAAAAAATCTTTGTAATGGTTCTCACTTTTGTATACATGCTTTTGTGCATCACCAATTGGTTTATCTTTTACTGATGCCGGCGTTGTTTCAAGTTTGCCCCTGGCAATGCGTATTTCGCCTTCCGTTCCAGTAAATAAAACCGCATTGTTCCATTCCCATTTTTCATGGGTCATCACGATATTATTTTTGTACTTATAAGTTAGAAATGGATAGTCAGCATCCGGAGCAAAAATTTCTGTGGGACCGCTTTCATCCATGTTAAGAGCCCATTGGGCAATGTCAAACATATGTGCACCCCAATCTGTTACCATGCCGCCACCGAATTCTTTATATTTTCTCCAGTTAGGATAAACATCTTTTGTAATTGGTGGGGCCAGTTCAGCATTAAAGTGTTTAAATTCATTTGGACCCAGCCATTTTTTCCAATCCAAACCATTGGGTACAGGTTCTTCAAACAAATCATAAACAACTGGCGGCGGACCTACATTTACTTTTATACTTTTTATTTCACCAATAAACCCATTACGAACCATTTCAACTGCCTGGCGAAACTCCGGCCATGAACGTTGCATACTTCCTGTTTGGAAAACCCGTTCGTGTTTTCGTGCAGCATTCACCATTGCCCTTCCTTCGTTTACGGTAAGTGCTAATGGTTTTTCACAGTAAATATCTTTTCCTGCTTCTGCGGCCCGAACCGCTACTGCGGCATGCCAATGGTCTGGCGTAGCAATAACTACTGCATCGACATCTTTCCTGGAAAGCAATTCTCTAAAATCAATATGAACACCAATGTCATCAGTGACAGGTTGTTTGTTTTTTTCCTGGTTAGTTTTTATAGTCCTCAGCATCAGTTCGGTTTTGTCTTTATACACTTCGCTCAATGCTGCGATGCGGATCTCGTTTGTACTTAAGAAAAAGTTGCTGAGTATGCGTCCTTGCTTTCCGCAACCAATAAAACCGAGGGAGATCATGTCACTTGGAGGAATGAATTTAGAACCGTCGTACCGGGTGCCTCCAAGTACAAAACGCGGTACAATTATATATCCTGCAAGCGCCGTTACCGAATGCCTTATAAAACCTCTTCGGCTGTTGTCAACAGGTGTTTCCTTTTTATTATCAGTCATTCTTTATTAATTTATTATTGATAAAATAATTATTTTATTAAAGCCCATTGGATGGCTCCTGCAATATGCTGAAGAAATATAGGCTCGGTAAAAGCTTCCGGGTGATGACCCCATTCTGTATAAAAGGCCCTGCCACCATCGTAATTATGATACCATGCAATAGGGTGATAGTCGGGCATTTTACCACCTGTATAAGTCTTCTCATCGATAGTGATTAATACAGTGACTGATTCTTTTTTAAAGGATTTAAAGTTGTAGATCTCTTCCAGCCTGCGCAATGTATCGGGCATAAAACTAACTGAAGGGTGATCTTTATTTACAACATTATATAAAGCTACCTGGGGCTTTGGATGACTCTCAAAATAAGCACCTACCAAATTGTTATACCATGGCCAGTCATACTCTGTGTCTGTAGCAGCATGAATACCTACAAAACCACCACCGCCCTGGATGTATTTCTGAAAAACCATTTGCTGTTCATCATTTAAAATATTTCCTGTTGTACTTAAAAATACAACCGCACCATATTGTTTAAGATTGACTTCAGTAAACACAGTTGCGTCTTCCGTTGTGTCCACGGTCCATTTTTTTTCAGAACCCATTTTTAATAACGCTATTTTACCTGCGTCTATCGATTTATGACGATAGCCCTTGGTAGAACTGAATACCAATATTTTTTGTGGCTGTATTATTTTCTTGCTTGAAGAACAGGCGAAAAAAATAACCATAAGAAAGAGAAAAATTATTTTAAATGAATTGCTCATAATATGGATGATTGTATAAGTGTTGCTGATTACTTGTTTGTGAAAATATTATTTTCAGTTTCCTTTGACCCCAAAATTTTTCTCATCGGTGGATTCCCCTTTACCATTATAAATTGCCACCTTAGGATATGGATAAACAGGTCGGGTCATTAATGTATTCCCTTTTTCTATTTTCGAAAAAATAACCCGGTCTGGTGCTTTACCATTTTCCGTCCAGTCTTGTATTAGTTTAACCATGTCAACATTGTCTGCCCCGGTTCCTCCGCCACAATGCAGAACGCCGGGCAATAAGAACAGGCGAATATAAGCCTGAAGATCCTTATCCTTTTTCATAGCTTCTTCATAATGGTTGATAGTTGCAAATGCAGAAAGTGCGGGATCATTCCAGCCATGATACATGATCATCTTACCCTTCAGCTTTTTAAAATCACTATAGTCGCTTTGAGTGGCATCGAGATAAGAAGATGCATAACGTGTGTCTTCGAAAAATTTCTTGAAATCGTATTTGGTATAATCCCATGACGGATCATTATAAACTAAGTATTTGAACAGGTCGGTGCCAAACAGATAATGCAGGCTTGGCATTTGATTTGACCCCGCGATCCATGCGTCCCAGGAACCATTTTCTGCTTCCAAACCAAAGGGAAATGAGGGATAGACTTCCTTATCCTCAATCATCACAGGACTATAAACAGCTTTAATGGTTGACAATTGCTGCTTTGTAAAACAATTAGGCCCAGCTTTGTCATTTGGGCAAACAGGTAGTTTTGAAAAATCAAATTTGCAATTCCTCGGATCGTTAATGATCTTATCATTAAGCCCATCAATGTTATCGCATTGCTTTAACACAAGTTCCTGCAACAACTTTAGATTGTCATTTGTAATAACAGGCTTTGTCAAATTCTTTGGATCGGGATAATTGAGTTGGCAGCCTTGAATAAATTTGGCGCCAATAGCTGGCCAATTAAATGCAGGTGCACCGGCAACAATTCCATTAAAGTCTTCCGGATATAATTGCGCTTCCACCATTGCCTGGCCGCCACCTCTTGAACACCCTAAGAAGTAGGAGAAGGAAGGGTAGGCACAATAGAAACTATTAATAATAGATTTGGATACGGCCGCTGTCCGGTGTACAGCTAAGCGACCGAAATTGATCTGTCGTTCCATATTATTAAGTGCCCATTCTGCAGAGAGTGGAGTTCCTTTATGACCGGTGTTAGTTCCCACCGTTACGTATCCCGTATTGACATAACTGATCAAATCATTTTGTATACTTCCTACATATCCTCCCCCGCCTGACATAAGGAATCTTCCATTCCAGGTTAGCGGCAGCAGCAATTCAAATTCTATTTCCTTACTTATTGTTCCTGATACTCTGCAGAATGGTACGCTAACTATATTAGGTTGTAAACGGAGTTCAGAACTGATGGTATCTTTTGTAAACGATACAGCCTTCAAGATCTTTACATCAGGCAATCGAAGATCTTTTAGTTGCTCACAAGGCAGACAGGATCTTGTATTCGCAGCGCTTTGTCCAAAAAAATACTGGGGATAGGATCCAAAAAATACCAGGAATATAGAAGTGATGATTTTCATGTCAAATAGAGTTGGTGAGGGGCTTGTTGAAATTACCAAGATTTATTCAGATACCGATTTATTAAGTATAACCAATTTTCAGGTACATATTTCCGGGAACCACAATGACGGCTTTTTAAACCTGGTCTTAAGTGTTCCGGATGGGTGAACGGGGAAAATTTAATTGTTGGATATTTGCTACGTAAGAGAACCAATAAATTATTATTATGAAAAAAACTGTCATATTGCTTTTATCACATCTTGCCAGCATTATGGTTTTATATGGCCAGGATACACAAGTAAACGACAAGCACCAAAAAGCAATTACTTCTTTAATTGATCAATATTCACAGGCAAGAGAAAAAAGAGATACGGGATTATTAAAAACCATTTTAACTCCAAATGTGGATCAACTGGTTTCTACTGGTGAGTGGAGGGTTGGCATAAATGCCGCTGTAGAAGGAATGATGAAAAGTTCTGCCAATAGCCCGGGAACAAGAACACTTCATGTTGAAAAAATTCAAACTATTACTTCTTCATCTGCCATTGTAGATTGTCGCTATGAAATACAAAACACAGATGGTACTGCACGAAAAATGTGGAGCACCTTTATTGTTATTGCTGATAAGAAAACATGGAAGATCATGGCAATAAGAAATATGCTGCCAGCACCGAATAATTAGATGCTTTATAGAATTGCTTTAACCTTGCGTATCAAGGGTTCTCAGTTAGAATTTTTATTCAGGTAGTTTTCTCTGGGTGGGCAGAAGACCTAAGAAATACTATCGATCCTGCAAATGGTATTAATATTATTGTTAGTAGCCAAATAAGCTTTGTTGTTGGATCTATCAATTTATTTTTTGTAAGTTTTACAATAGAGATGATACATAATAAAATATTCACCAAACTTAATAGTGTCCAAAGGATCAATCCAATATCGGGAGCCAGGAGTTCCATATTATTTTGTAGGGTTTAAAAGTTTAATTTAAGATGACGACACATATAAATGTACATCATAAACGAGCCTCTAACAAGACCGATTTTATTGAAAAAGTTTTAGTAGTAAGTTGCAGTTTAAATAAACAACAGAATGGATCACATCCTGGATAATATGATCTGGAATGCTATTACAACAGGCAACAATGATATTGCCATAGTAGACGGGGATGTTGGTTGTTATTTGCCGGATATTGCTCCGTTTGCCGGGATGAGAGTCTTTAATGATGCTAATCTTAAAAAATTGTATGAATTTATTCCAGTCAATAGGAGTGTGGCCATTTCCTCATTAAATAGAATGGATCATGACGAAAACAGGTGGAAACTGTTACAGCCCATGGATGTAACTCAAATGGTATATGAACAGTCCGTGAATACGTTCACTACTAAGAATAGTCCATTAATTGTTCCTTTATCAGAAGGACATATTCCTCTAATGATGGAATTAACTGCACTCACAAGGCCTGGTCCCTTTTTGCAACAAACCATCAGGTTCAAAAATTATTTCGGCATTTTCATCGAGGGCCGGTTGGCCGCAATGACAGGACAGCGTATGCATCCCTTGCCCTATATGGAAGTAAGCGCTGTATGCACACATCCCGATTTTCGCGGGTTGGGTTATGCAAAAACATTGATGCTGTACGTAATGAAGATAATACTGGATAACTCTTTTACTCCTTTTCTTCATGTGTTATCAAATAATAGTAATGCCATTGAGCTTTATAAAAAGATCGGCTTCCGGACAAGGGAACAAATTTTTGTTGATGTGATACGAAGGTTATGATGTTGTATAACTCAAACATCAGGATTGAATTATTTTCGTATTTCATACCATAGTTCCACCATCCCGTTTTTGTAGGCTGTAATATTTTTTAAGTGTAGTGGTTGTTCTAATCCGATATGGTCAAAAAACAATGTCCCATCACCCAAAATGATGGGCATAACTGATAACCTTATTTCGTCCGCCAATTTTAAGCGAATGAAATCTTTCACAAGTATAGCACCACCTACAAGCCAGATATTCTTATAGTTTGGTTTTAGTTTTTCATTTACAAGTTTGTCCAGGTCACCCGAATAAATTTCAATATTCTTTCTGTCAATCGGCAGGTTTCTGTGACTTACTACAATAGTCGGCACGTCTCCATAAGCCCAGCCAAAGTTTTTTGAAAGTTCTAAGGCGTGTTCATATGTGCGTGAACCCATCACAAAGCAATCTATAGTTTTCATAAATTCTTCGGCATTTTCTTCTGTAATTCCATTCTCATAGCTGTCTGGGGATTCAAACCATGAAACACTATTGTCTCTTTTGGCAATAATGCCGTCAAGACTTGAGACCATATGTATTGTCACTTTAAATGGATCTGTCGTCATTGTGAATATGCCTGGACTACTTTGTTAGTTTATAGACAAATGTTTCCGTTTGTTCATCGAGCATTATCGTTATGAGTATCTCTTCAGGGGTACGCTTAACTTCAAGATCTTCTACCTTCAGGTTGCGTGAATCATTTTTTCGCATCCATTGGATGATTTGTGTATCAGTCATCTGGTGCAGGTTCTTCGGTGGCTGAATTGGAGGAGGCGGTGGTTCAACTTCTACTTCTTCTGTTTCAAAAAGAACCGTACGAATCTCTATATCGTCATGTGTTTGCTTTCTGTTTTGTCTCTCTTTTTTTTTGCGATCACCTTCTTTAAGCCAATCGGGAGAATATTGCGGGTGTTCTTCCAAACGTTTTATAGATATCTTAACCGGTCCCTTTCCAATTCTTTTATGATCCAAATCTATGTAATAAGTGTATAGTCCTTTCAGTTTAGAAACGATGAATAATGATAATTCATCGTCACTAACACTACTGGAATCCCAATCAAAGCCAGCGAATATTTTTCGCACTGCCGATAGTTCTGTTTTTTTTATTGATTTGCTCAGTGCAACTACATCTATTCTGCTAAGGCCTGGTACTGCTTGTAATTGTGCTGACAGTTCTTGCTTACTTTTCTTACCTGCGGAGATAGCATATATATGAGTGTATAATGCTTCTGTTGTTGTTCCGAAAAGCACTTGTCCTTGTCCTGCTATTTTCAGTACAGCCAGCACATTTTCTGTATTGCTGTTCGAAGTACTGATAGAGATTATATAACCAATTGGCCTCATGTCGCGTTCTTGATTGCCACTAATACATAAAGATACACCGCATATAAACTACTGACAAAGCAGATTTTCTTGAACGATCCCGATAGTTATCGGGACGGGGTAACAATAGAATCTTCTATATTTGATTACCAAATCAACTGAAATGACAAAAGCCATATTATTAATAACTGCATTTACTTTTATGCAGTCATGCGCATCGGATGAAAAGTCTTCTTCGAAAAATGATAATACCACCGAAACAAAAAAAGAAGCCATGAAAAGTAAAAAAAATAGCAAATTCGGTGAATGGGAACAGGATAATGCCGGCACAAAGCTCAGGGAAGACTATGAGCTTAAAGCACAACTAAGCGGTTATGAACTGGTAAAATATACCCGAATTGATGGCGGACAGTATGGCGGAGGTTCCAGCACTACCAAATTCACATTATGCAGCGATGGCAGTTCGAAATATTATCATCAATCACTTACCAGTGTTTCTGTGGATGGTGCAGGAGGAAGTAATGCATCAGAAGATGATGACAATGGAACCTGGCGGGCAATAGAAAACGAAAAAGGTTTAAAATTAATTGAGTTGAAATCGATGAAACACGGAACCACAGGTTATATGGAGATCAAGCTCGAGGGCTCGAAATTACAGATGGTGTGGTACGATGAATGGCAGGAATTCTTAATGAAAAAAATAGATTGCTAATTCACTTTCGTGGTTTGCAGCTCTTTTTAATTACGTTTGATGAGAGTTGAATGCAGGACTTTAATTTTCCATTTTTGTTTCTCTTTTATTACGATCACTGTTTCCATCCATTGCACAGTAGCTTGCTTACCATTTCTTGTTATTTCTGATGAAAGATTATAAGTTACCCAGGCTGTGTTGTCAGCAACTGTTGTGTTTATGAAATCAAAGCTGTTAATTCTTTTGAAATCAGTTGCTGTATTTAATGTTACTGCTTTAAGGATAAGTGTATCTGCGTTCCATACGCTCCCGGTTTCAATCAATAAAATATCAAGTGTACAATTATTTTTTAAGCTAACTGAATCACGGTTTGATAACGCTCCAAAAAAATTAATAACTGTTTGATGCACTTCCTGCTGGTCTTTTGTTAATTGCTGTTGTGCTTGCAACAATGCAGAATAATAAATTGCAACAATTAGAATGATTATTTTTTTCAATCTTATTAATTTATTCTTGTTAAGAAGGTGAAGTGTTGGAAAATCAACGCATAAATATACGCCGTAAACAATTGAAGCCTTTTCGGAGCTGATCCTAAATGGTCCCAATAGCTATCGGGACAGGATAACGAAGATCTTTTATTTTGTTGAACACTATGTGAATCGGGGGTGAGGAGCCGGCGACGGAAAAATCCCATTCATTTGTTTCTTCAGGATAAATTAGTATTTTGTATTCCCCTTCCTATAGATTACCGCACTTTTAATAATTGTCAATTTTTTTTATGAGCAAACTATTATTTCTCATTGCGGGTCTTTTTTTTATAGGCTGCACAAAAGAGATCAATTGTCATGATAGAAGTAAAACTGTTACTGAAGAGGAGGCCACTGCTAAAGGCGGCCCGCCCAAGCCACAAGATTATACGAGTTTTACCATTCGGCAAGGACAGCATTACTGCGATCAGAATAGTCTCAAATCGGTCAGAACATCTGAAATGAAATTCTTAGCGAAATTTGATAATTCGGCTATTTATCAAACTGTGAACCCCGAAAATCAATATGATATTAACAA
>Ga0184635_10000062_pt1 | contig 19691 bp, 42 predicted proteins | sample PLM3_30_b2_FD_133147 | JGI IMG/M metagenome (GOLD analysis project Ga0184635, IMG submission 133147) | Groundwater sediment microbial communities from an aquifer in East River, Colorado, USA - PLM3_30_b2 | ecosystem: Environmental > Terrestrial > Soil > Riparian zone | place: USA: East River...
CCCCGCGATTCCATGATCCATTGGGTTGATGGAGCGAAGATCGTTACGGAGTGATGGAGAGAGGCTAAAACCCGCGCAGCGACGGCCCCTCCCGCTTGGGCAGAAAGGGCCGCCACGCATCAACGCTGGAAATCGACCGGCTCAGGCTGGCCAACCTCCGGCATCTCGTCTTCAGCCGGAACGAACAAGATCGTCACATGCGACAAACTGCCGTGCATCCTCAGACTGATCCGGCCCTCGTCGCCATAGGCGTTTCGGACGCGGAAGGCGTGAGTCTCGCCGTGCATCATGCGAGAGATCATGTGATAAGTCCAGATCACAAGATCACGAGTCGAGCCGTCTAGCATGACGGCGCGGAACGTTCCGGCTATGCCAAGATCGTACAGATCATCATAGCCGAGCTGGCGAGCTGACATGGTGTCCTCCTTCGTGGTCGTGCTTTCAGCATACCAGCTCGCGGCCTGGCGATCAACCAGTTACCGACCGGCCAGCGTTCCGGATTTGCACGCGCTTGGCGAATCGCCGTTCGGCTGCGGTCCGCGTTTCTTCAAGGTCGCGCTGGATCGTGTCGAGCTGCACTTGGCCCGGCATGTTTCCAGGGCGCCGGACCTTGCGTCCTCGCTTGTTGCGCCTGGGCATTACTTGTCTTTCTGCGCCTGCTGTACGGCCTGCACGGCCTTGTTAGCAGCCACTACAGAGCCGCCACGTTTGACCGTTACGATTCCTGTTCTGCCGTCTACGCTTGCTTCGGCTGCCTTGTCTTTTGCGGCCATCAGTACAAGTCTCCGATCTGGCGATAGTCATACGGTTGTGGGTAGGCGTATTGATACGAGCCTGGACGCATCACCGACCGCGTGTATATCGTGTGATCTTCGCCGAGTGTGTGGCCCAGCTCGTGAGAGGCCAGATGTGCGCGACTGGTCCATGAGTAATTCCAGCCGTACGAGTTGTTGAGCCGAATGGTCAACGGTGAAACGAACCGATCGCCGGACCATCTGAGCCCGGCCTGAGCCGCCCAGCCCGTCTTCCCGTACCAACCGGAATACACGCGGACAATCTGTTTGTACGCTGAACAGTTGTGCTGGTAGATCAGGCGGACGCCTGGCGCGGCGTCCCACGCGTGGACGGCAGCTTTCACCGGATAGTGCGTGCTCGCGTGCATTTCCACGCAGACGGTGCCCGTTGCCCACCGGAATGAGTACACGTCGGCGCGAGCTGCGCCCGTTGGCAGGCCCAGGATTGCAGCCCAGGTGAGCAAGAGCGCCACGATTCCCAGCGATGGGCGCCACTTGATTCGGATTAGTCGGTGCCGTGGTCGGTGTCGGTACATGGTGCGCTCCTTCGTGTCAGTGCTGCCAAACGGTGACGGATTCGACGAACATGCGTGACGGCTTGCCGGTGACGATCGGCCGTTTCGGTGACCAGCCGACATTCAGGATCAGGTGTTCGGGTCCGCCGTCGTCCGACGTGGCGTATCTGCCAACCAGGATGCCATCGTAATAGACGAGCGCCGATCGGTCCCGGCGTTCGAGCGTGTAGGTATGCCAAGTATTGACGCGGTTGCCCGCTGGACAGACCTTGTATGCGAGAATCCGGGCGCCGGACCAGTAGCTAATGCACAGCTTGCCCAGTCCTTCGGCGATGTCGTGTTCGCCGGAATCGGGATACTTGACACCGACCGCCCACCATGCCGGGAAATTGTAGGCGTGGGAACTGTCGGGGCCTTTGAACAGGATTCGTGCTTCAGCGACCATTCCTGGCTTCAGCTTGTTCACGCTGAGGACGGCGCCTCCGCTCGTCGATGACGAAAGGTTGAGGACCAGCCTGCCACCGTAGAGCCAACGGTCCTTCGTTGACCAGGTGACGTTGTTGATGTGCCAGGCCGGTGTCGTCCATTTCTTCGGGTCCAACGTAGCGGCGTTGAAATCGTCGCGCCAGGCCACCGTCCAGAATCCTGAAGGGCCGTGCGGCTGAACGGGCATGGACTCGGCGGGACCAGCGGCACAGCCCGCGATCAGGCTAACCACGAGCGCCAGGAACACCATGAACTGGAGGGCGATCAGTGGGCAACCGCTGCCGCCCTCACTGCCGCCGTAGTTGCCGCCGTACGGTCCCGGCCTGTTGTTCTCCTTCTCCTTACGGACGGCTTCGCGCCACTGGCGCTCCGTTTCCTCGTCACTCATCGTCTTGTCCTCTCTCGCGTTTCATGCGTTTTTCTCCTTCGCGTGCGTGACGCCTGGCGTCAGCGGATTGTGCATGATCGAGCTGTGCGGGCTTCGCGCGGCTCTTTTTCTTCTGCCCACCGGAACCACGGCGCTTGGCTTTGTTGGCCGCGCGCCGTGCTTCTTCCTCCGGTCGTGTCGTGCGCCTTTGCTTATACGACACCCTTCCTCCTTAGGGCTTGCGGTTGCCTGGGTCGAACGGCCCACCGGTCACGTCCACGGTCGGGCATGGCTCGCGACGGTCAATGCGGTCGTGGTCACCTGCACAGCGCGGGCACGAGTCGGTGTCGAGGATAACCTGGTCGTCACCGAACCACATCGCTGAGCGGCCGTCGTGCGGTGCGTCCAGTTCGACGCGAACCATGCCCATGAGAACGTTGACGATGCGGCCGGTGGCCTGGCGGTCGATAAGCGATGAACGGATGACTCTGATTCGCTGGCCGATGGTGAACATTCCGGTTCCTCCTTCGTGGACTTGCTTACGAGTTCAGGATACAGGAGTCACCACCGGCCCGCAACTACTTTGCGTCTTCCGTTTTCAGCACTTGGCCGTGAAGCGTGATGTGGTCCTGGAACCTTGCGTCCAGCGTTCCGAGTCGTGATTCGACGCGAACAATGGCATCCTTCATTGAACGCCCTTCGTTCTCCACTACTTCAGCCTTGACCGCTTTGATAGGCGTTACCACGTCCTTGTTTATGTACGTCTTCAAGGGCCGCAGTATGAGCCATTTGGCCAGGATGCTTAGAGTGATAAGCGCCCCGGCCACGGTCCCGGCCCAAACAACCACGTCTCCCAGGTCGTGCAAAGTCATCAATCGTCCTCGTCCTCGCTGACCGAACCGCCCGCACAATCCTCTTCGCCTGGGTCGTGATCCTCACCGCAGAACGGGCACATTTCAGGCATGACGCTACCTCCTATCAGTCGTTGGGTCGGAAGCCCAGCTCCGCCGAGGCCATGAGCTTCGTTACGATCAGGCCGGACAGTGTGTCGAACTGTTCCGGTGTGAGCGTGACCGCTTGCGGCTTTGCCACTGCGACCTTCAGGTCGGCCAGCGCCTTGTCATGTGCGACGGCCTTCTGCAATAGCCGCTCCACGGCAGACTTTGGCGCCCACAGCGGGTTAGTGGCCGTGGTCTCCGAGTCTGGCGGATTGATGATTTCGTCCGTGGCCCAGACTGTTTTCGCATCTTCCTTGCTGAGTGCCATGTCTACTCCTAGTGCGTTTAGTAGGTGGCTCATTCTGAAACCACCTGGGTCCCAGTGGGTTTGTCCCGGCACATGAATATGGCCAAGGATTCCCCGATACGCGTCGTATCCAGAGCTGGTCAAACGCGTGATACCGGACTGTGCTGCGCTTTGTGTGGCCGCGCCTTCGTTCCACCGAACGGACGTGACCAGCGGCAAGGCCAAGTCTTCGTGTAGCTCGTGGAGAATGTCGGCCAGTTCGACGTAATGGTCAGCGGTCAAGTCGCCGATCCAGAGACCGCCAACGCTTGCCGCCAGCGCCTTGTCAGAATACGCGACGATTTCGAGCTGAAACACGTTGTCGCGATTCTCACGCACCGGCGTTTCCGTGGGGTCGCGTAGTGCCCGCGACGATCGGTCACTGTAGAAATGCTGACGCACCTTATGCAGGCGCGGATGGTAGGTCGCGTTCGGTGCTTTCGCTCCGCCGTCGTAACCCGGCCAGCCTTCTGTTTCCGTCGTGTGTCCGACGAACTTTTCCAGATGCGAAAACATTTCTGCGCCGGGATATGCGGGCATGAACCATTGTGAGGAATGGTCCGCCATACTGAGAAGGTGAGCCATCACAGCTCCTTTGTTAGCGAGGCCGTCTCTCTGTTGCCAACGTGCTTTGCCACGTATCCCTTCACGAGCGCCAGACCGGCAGCAATGGGAATCGCCCACGAGCTGCCCAGGTTAGCAACTTCGGTTGTCGCCAATGCGATCCCGGCTTCGGCGGCAGTCCAGAACACGCGTTCGGACACGTCTTTGAGCCAACGTTTCGTCATGGTGTTTCCTTTCTAGTAGAGCGGCGTCCATCCGATTTTCTGGGCTAGCACGTCATAATTGAACGTTGTCGCACTGTTGCATTTGGCTTGTAGGAAGACGTTGTAATCGGCGTCGAACGTTAGGCCCGATACGTGGATAAGCCCATGCTGGGCGGGCCCGCCGATGACGGCCGTGCCCGTACAGAACATGGCTAGCCCACTTCCCATATCATCGTTAGGTGTGGCTTGCCCTTCGGCGAGGTTTGGATCTGTACCGGCTCCGATAGTCGAACCATTACGCAGCACCGCACACGACCGAACGCTACGGCCTATTTGTGTTCCAGCGGCGGCGGAAAAGTTGAGGTCGGCGCGCATATGCCAGGTGATAAGGCCGCGACCAGACGGCGGCCCCTTGAATGTAACGCCGCACAATTGCCCGGTGGGCACGGCGTAGGCCGTGTTGACCAGTGCGTTAACATCGGTGCCGTTAACGTCATACTTGTCTTGCATTCTTGTATCGAACGTACGGAAACGTGTTATCTCCGCAAAGGGTGCGATGGGTGACGTGAATGACTCCGCGCCGTGCAGCTTAAGTAGCTCGTTTCCGCTATTGTCAGAGAACGCGATATCACCGGCGAACGCTTGGATAAAAGATTCGCCGTTAACAGGTGAGGACATTCCCAGGTCAATAAATGCTGGCCCAAATGCGGAAGCGTTAATGTCGGGTCCGGTAATGCTCAGCTCCGGATTAAGCCCGCTAACCTCCGCACGAAGTTCAGCAGGTGACAGTTCGTCAGCATCTCCCGTATACAATCGGATGACGGGCGGTGGGCCGGGATCAAGAAATATGGCCGAACTTCCCACCGGGGGCGGAATGCTTATGCCAGTCGGCAGCACCAGGAATCGTATGGGGTCCCTGAATGGCATTAGGTCACCAGCCGATCGCCACGAATGGACACGGTCGCAATGGCGCCAGGCGTGCCACCGGTCCACACATACAGCAGTGTTTCGCCAGGTGCTAGGTTCATCTCGGTATCGGATGAGTCGCTGTTACCGTTGAAGATGGACGATTCAATGAAGTTCGTTGGCGACTCGAAATTACGATAAACCTTGCAGGCCGAAAGTGACGCGCTGGTTGTGTCAATTGACGTATAGGTGACGTGCCAGGCTTCAAACGGCCTTTGCGGCTGATGACGTGCCACAGCCTTACCGTTCACGTCGAAAAGGCCGCGTGCGGTTTCAAGGAGTGGAATGCGCCTACTCACGCCGGAACCTCCCCGGTCGCCAACCGTGCTCCTTCGCACGAAGCAAGTTGAGCTGTGCCGTGGCCAACCGCTTAGACGCGTGTTTGTACTCGCGTCCGCCCCATGTCGTGACCCAGACGTTGCCACGTTTGAACACCTTGCCGGGCATCAATCTTCGTCCTGTTCCATCACGCTGTATTCGTCGGCGACAGACAGCAGAATATCGTTCACGGCGGCAGCAGGCAGGACGGCGAACACCGGGCCTTCGCTGTGTAGCAGCTCCGTCTTCTGCCCACCGGCCAGCCGGTAGCCTTGCCAGTCGGAATCCGTCTGGTTGTCCAGGAGGATTACGGCATCGGTTGCGTGCGTGTTCACGATTTCCAGCCTGGCGCGTAGGTCACGTTTGCCGATGACGTTGACAACTTTGCCAGCGTCGGCGGCGATGATGCGAACGGCCCGGTATTGGTGGCGCCGTATCTCGTGACGGGCGTCACCTTCCACGATGCGAACCGGCACAACCACTTCCGGCTCCGGTTCGTGGCGCGGCGTCGGTCCGGCTTCCGTCTCGTAATCGGGGACTGGTTCGACGTATTCGGTAGTCACTTTGCGACTCCTTCAAAGAGGTTCTGTTTGCGGAGCGCCATCTCGTACACGAACGCGATGATAAGGCCGATGGCGATGGAGACGGTGAGAGGCAGCGACGAATCGGTGAGTAGTGACATGATGAAGCCGACGCCGAGAGATAGCGCGCCGGATGCCACCTGGCCCAGCCGTACATCGCCAACCATCTGCGTGTCTTCGGGGCCAGCTCGCCGCACTTCCCGCAACGGCGGCAGGAAGAACGCATACGCCGTAGCCGTCTGCGACAGCGAGAGGGTAGCGGCGCTGAGCGCCAGCGCGTTGTCGGCCATCACTTCACCTTGTCTGATAGTGGCTTTATGGCGCCTTTGCCGCCGAACGCCTTTACCTTGATGATGTCCACTGGGTTCTGATTCTTGACGGCGGCGTAAATGAGCAGAATGGCCACACCTAGCAGGAGGACCAGTGTAAGACTCACTAGAAAGCACCCCTTTTTCGTGATGGTTCGCTGGCGACCGTGCGAGATGTAGCTGTGCTGGACTTTGCCAGGCCGGACTTTCCGAGGATGGCAGGCAAGTGGACGATGGCCACCGACACGACCACGAGCGCACCGAATGCCCGCGCCAATTTCGGATTAGCCTGGTCGGCCACGGTTAGGAAGATGGCGAGGAACACGAAGCCGACAACCGTATCGATCGTTAGACCCTTGCCTTTGGCCCAACGGCCAAGAGTCGTGATGGTTACGGTTGTAAATGCCGCCGCAATCGGATTCATAGAGTCCTCGCCACCTTCGCTATCTTCTGTCCGCCCGGCACGGCTGCCGTAATCTTTGTTGCTGACGCCGAACGTCCGAGAAGACCTACCAGTACAACTAGCAACAGCACTCCACCACCAACAAACGCGGCGACACGTAGATATGTCTTCGGATCGGTCAGTCTCGCGACCCCGGCACTGGTCGAGATCGGCGCCACCGTGCCAGCCGCAACAGTGCCCACGCCAGAACCGGCGGTCCCGTAGAAGCTGATATGGACGTGATCAGTATGGGGAGATAGTCCACTGTAGGGCCTCCACCCTTCACCCTTGCGTGCAGCCGACCAGATATGCCGGTTCCAGATAACATACTTGATGTTGTATTTCGGCACTGCATTCAGCGCCCACGCTGCCACGGCACTGCCTAGCGTCTGGTTACTGCCGATCATCGCGTCAATGGCCAGTCCGGCGTAATGGTCAGAATCCGGTATGTGGCCAGAGGTCGCGAAGCCGCCGATATTCGTAATACCGAACGTGCAAGCGATTTCCTCAGCGGCAGCTCTGACGTGAGGTTTCACCGGTCCCAGGCCGCGAATCTGCGACGGCTCAGCCTTGCAAGCCATCACGTCACCGTCCTAACGGCCTTACCGATCGGGCCAGGCGCAACGGCTGCGGCAGTCCTCGCCGTGCCGGTGTCCTTCAGGAGTACAATCAGACCCACGAGCACGAGCGCCCCGCCACCGACAAACGCGGCCACACGAAGCCAATTGCCGGGCTCGGTGATGAAGTCCAGCATTGCGTTTATGCCACCGATACCGGTGATGACTTGCGTTAGCGCGTTGTCCAGCCCTTCGTATCCTGGCGGCAGTGCGAGGCTAGGTGTCAACGGTGACGTGGGGCCTGGTATGTCTGAACTCTTGACATCGGGCGGCGTACCGACCGGCTGATCCTCAAGCTTGCGAGCTGCGCTGTATTTCGGGATAGAACAGGCCAGGCTAGCCGCCCACGGCTGGAAGGTGTGACCTGACTTGACGTACACAATGTGAGCCATTGCCACATTGTCGCGACCGTTGTTCCATTGGTACTGATCGAACAGGTATCCCCACCAGTATTTACTGATCTGGGCCAACCCAAAGTGACCGCCGCCGACATTGTTGGATGCGTTGGGGTCGCCGGATGATTCACACATGATGTGTGCAACCATCCAGGCGCGAGTCCCTTTCGACTCCTTGGCCCACGCAGCGTCCATGCGGACGATGGCGGAAACCTGTTCCATCGTATAGGTCATACTCAGCCCATTCCGAACAGCTTTGCCAAGATGGGATGAGAGGAAAGTTTGGCGTAGAACTCGCCCATTCCAGCGGAAACCTCATGGGCGAATTGCAAAAGTTCACGCTGGTTCGTGACACATTCTTCGAGTAGCGCCCTGTCGGTCATTCCATCAACCGGCTTCAATGTGGGCGCTTCCTGAACCTCCGTGTTCGGTGCGGACATTGCGGGCTCCTTCGTGACTAGGTGATGCGGATGGACTTAACGACGGAGGCGCCTTCCGAGACAAGTTTGAGCTGGTAGGACTGGCGCCGTGTTAGCACAACGCCAATCTTGAACGTGCCAGTTGACCAATGAATACCGGTTTTCTTCCACGTCCAGCCGGTCGTACCCAGTCGCCGGGCGTAAACCTGTACGATGCCTTGCCGTTTCGGTGACGGTGAGAGTTTGCCAGACACGTAGAAAGTCCGGTTAGCTCGCGCACTGTTCGGCAAGGTTGCCGAGATAACATATTTCGGCTTTGTTGGCGCTGGCGTCGGTGTCGGTATCGGCGTCACATCTGGCGGTATGTCCAGCTCACCGGCTGGCGGTTGGCCAACCAATGTTATGGCCTTATTCACCAGCGCGGCTTCAGCCTGGGATAGCGTCTGGTTAGTCGCGTACTTTCGGACTGCTGCCTCAGCGGCGAGCGGTGAAACGCCCGCGTTGATGAGCGCCGCAACTGCCTTGACAATCCAGGTAGCCAGCGACTCCGTTGGCTGCGGCATGAACTCCGGTGGCGATTCGATGAACTGCCCGCCACCGACGCCGACGCCGGGTTCGGCCAGAACTTCGCGGTCACTCAGCGCCGTATCCGAACCACTAGACTGGTTCCGGTTGGCATAGTACGCGAGGCCCAAACCTCCCCCGACAACGGCAACCCATGCGCCGAGCGGCAAGGGACCAACCTGTTTGGACAGTATGTTAGCCATTCAGAGCCGACCCCCTGCCGCGCGATAAGTGCGGTTCCCACTGAGCGATGACGCGCGCACCGTTGCCTGGTTGGCGTCGATCGGCGCACTCGTCAACGTGGAATCCCACGGCGTAGGTTCCTGACGATACGTGTTCACGCCCATTCGGTCCTGCGGACGCTGGCCCATGATGAGATACCGACGCTTATGGTCGGCTAGCGAGAAGTGGGCGCCGGTACGGAATGGCGGACGATCTGGGAAGTCTCCACGAAGATGAACATACGTGTTCTGTCCCATGTGTGCCGTTGGCCGTGATGGCGGATTACTTCCCGACATGGGTTGGCGGGCGGGATCGAACGGTACGGCATCCTGGTATTGCTGAACGTCCCAGCCGGTCGAGTGTGCAGTTTCCACACTGGTCCGCTTGATGAAGTCAGCTCCACGATGCTCGCTGCGTGTCGGTTCGTACGTGAACACCGGAGGTTCCCGACGCATTGTGCGTATCGGGTCCGGTGTCCCCGGTGGATCGGCGATGTCCGGATGAAGCGTCGGTGCGAAGCCATCCTGGTAGTCCGGAATTTCCATCGCCTTGTGCTGGTACGCGTCGCCACCGTGAAGCCGACCAGGAATCGGTTTGACAGGTGTTCCGTCCGCTGGAAACGTCGGCGCGACGTAGACGCGCGGATACGGCGAGTTATAGCGCGGCAAAGGCGCTGCCGTGCTAGATGGAGGCATGACGGCCATATCGGCATCACACCTTCTGAGCTGCGTTGACCGCCGAAGCGAAGGCATCACCGATGGCGCGGATGATTCCCGCAAGGCGCGGGGAGGACACGAGCACGGCCACTAGTGCAACGGTGACAATGCTGCCCACGATATTGAAGAACTTGTCAGGCATTCCGGTTCCTCCTTTCAGCCGTACCGTTTCATCAGTTCGGGACGAGTTGCCGCCAACGCATGTTGACGTGATAGCGGTGGAGTCTCGCCCCGCTCGCGTGAAACCTTCAAGCTGTAGGCGATCCAGGCAGCCTTGGACGCGTTGTCGTTTGGCCGTTCTGGATCGCCGTCAGCTTTTCCCGCGTCGTCGCCGTCCTTGTCGGCGTCGGCGTCGGCGTCGGTATCGTCTTCGAGAACTTCGCCGTTCTTCGACCTGTACACAACTTCGTCGGCGTCGTTGTACCGCGTCTCGTAATGGTCGGTAACTTTCTTGCTACCCACCATTTTCTCGTCGGCGGTGTATTCGACGTGTGAGAAATCGGCGTCCGTCATCAGGACAGAGAACGCGTCGTCTGTGCCTTCCGGCGAGACGGTCACGAGTGTCTGAGTGTGGCTTTCAGGTCTGGCCATGTCAGGCGCTCGCCTTCTTGCTGGACCCCACCTTGCCGAGAATCCACGGCAGGACGAAGTACAGGACCAGAGCCGTCACGAGAACGGACGGCCAATGAATGCGGAATGGCATTGCTGTTTACCCCTTTCAGGAAACGCCCGCCGAGACGCCGAGGACATTGACGCCCCGGAATCCCTGCCGGATGAGGATGAGCAGTAGCAGAGCGCCGAGAGTGATAATGGCGACCCACTTTTCGGTTGGCATGGCGGTGAGACGGCTTGTCATCTTGACGCTGCCGCCACCGGTTGCCGCGTTTACCGGTGCTGTGCGCTGCGCGGTTGGCATTGCTGATTCTCCTTACAGGAAGACGTTTTCGCCGATGGCCACGTCATTGTAAAGAATGGTCAGCGAGCACGCAGCGCCGAAGGAACCGGCGAGCTGTAGCGACGTTGAACCACGCGACGGCTGCCATAGGTCGCGGTTCTCACGGCCCAGCCCACCGTCGAACTCGTGAGCGTAGTCATGGAATCGGACGCCGTTGTCGAGCCCGCCAGGCAGTTCGTTGGTGAGTGCTTCCGCGCCGATGACGCCACCGAAGCCGGTACGCTCGAACAGGATTTCGCGCCAGACTTCGTTGTTGTAGTAGCGGGCCGGAAAGGCGTCCCGAAGGAATCGTGTTTCGGCTGGCCACCGGGTTTCGCCGGTCGCGCGCGTACCGTTGCCGGTGTCCCGAAGGATGAAGATGACCTGGCGGAGATAGTTGCCCTTCCGCTTCAGGTCGATCGTGTTGTCGCCGGACAGAACCGAAACGCCAGCCTGCACGGTCCAGAATGACGTGGTTCCGAGGCCGGGAGGCTGCATTTCGTTGACCATTCCGCCCGATGACGGCGACGGCTGGTCGTATGCGGCGAGCCACGCACGAACGCGCATGGTTGGCTGGGTGGTTGGCGCCGTATTGTAGAGGCCGCCACCGGTTGCGCCGGATGCGAACAGGAACCGGAATTTGAACTGACCGGCGCTGTCCTGGTTCGCCAGAGCGCCCACGCCGTCGCGAACGTTCAGGTACACCGGGACGATGACGTGGAAAGCAAAATTTCCGGTGATTGCGACGGCCGAGAAGTTGGGTGAGCGGCGAGGGTCGGCAGCGTATGGCGGGAACAGGCCACCATACTTCTGCGCATACGCCAGTTCGATTCCGGAGTTGAACTGGATGATGGTTGCGCCGTTCGGCTCGGTCAGCGCGATCTGCTGAAGTGAGCTGAATGGGGCGTCTTCGTTGGCGACGGCTGCCGCGCCAGCTCCACCGGTAGCCTGCACAAGAACGTGAAGGTATCTGATGTAACCGTACGCGGTGATGTCGAGCTGGCCCGCGTCCTGCGTGCCAGTGATGACCAGGAGTCGGGAAACGTCAACGTTCCCCGGCTGAATGTTCTCGTCAGATGCACGGACGAATGGGACCACGCTCACGGCGCCTTCGGTGCCTTGCGCGGGGGCTTCGTCAACTTGGGGCGCCGGTGCGGGCGCAAGGCCAACGGCCATTGTGAATCCGGTTCCTTTCAGGAGAAGATTGCTGCCATGCCTTTGCCCAGACCTGAATCTGGGTTTCGGTCCAGGAGTGAAGCACTACCGAGACGCCACATGAACGCGAAAAGAACGACCATGAGTGCCACGATGACGAAGTTAAGCGCCGTCGGTTGAATCACTGGTTAACCTCCATTCGTGGGAGCAGGGGCACGCGTTCGGAGCATTCGTCCGGTGCGTGTGTTCATGTAGAGAACCTGGAACTGTTCCAGGTTCGACACAATGTTTCGGATGAGAGCGCCGGAATGAATGGAGAATCCGGAAATACGCTTCAGGTTTTCCTCCGCATTGTCGCGCCAGAAGAATAGGTGTGTGGACTGGTCGTAAATCTCAAGTGGAATATGCGCCGGTCGCTGTGACGCACAAACCAAAGAGATACCCATCTCGCGCCCTTGCAGCAGATACAGCTTTATCTCAACATCAAGCCTCAGCATGATGGAGATGTACCAGGCTTCGTCAAGCGCCGTAGTCCAGCCGCCCTCGTCGAATATCTTGTCCAGTGCTTCGCGGAATACGCGTTGTTGTAGCGTCACGCGGTCACGTAGGGACATGCCTTTCAGCTCTGGCCAAACGATACGGCGCGGCATTTCCGTGGGGTCGATCGGAATCATGCCCATCGGCCACGCCTGAAGCCGTTTGTAACCGTGCCGGTTCACGAGTTTCAGAAGTGCTTTGTCTCGCTGTTTCGTACCGAGAACTGCGGTGAACTTCCGGCGTGGCAATACGTGAAGGAGCATTGTCGTCTTGCCCTGGCCGGTTGGGCCAATCATCGCGACATGCTCACCGATGCGCCAGTCGAACTCGTTACGCATGAAGTTGGCGAATGGTATACGCGGCGCCAGTGTCGCCAATGATGCCATCTTCCGCGTTTCATCGTCACGCCACCGTACTCGGGGCGCTGGCGGGAACGGGAAGATTTCGGCCATGTCAGCCTTCGGTGTGATCCATGTTCGGGAAGCTGAAAACGTTGGTTGCTTCGCCTTGCCCGTTCTGGCCGAAGTTGAGGAAGCTAGGCATTGCTGCCGGGAATGCGGCCATAAGGATCGGAAGGTTCGCCATGAACACGGCGCCCCACTTACCACCTTCGATAAGCCACAGGACTGCCCGCCGAACGGCGTCGTTCTCCTGCGCCAGCTCGTCCCAGGCTTCGGCGCAGACCTGCGCACGCGTCTTCGTCACGCCGGTTACGCCGTCGTCTTCGATTCCGACCACGACGGGCGCCATGATGGACATGGCCACGTCGGGCTTTACCGGCGTGAGGAACAGCGCCAAAGTCATGTAATAGTTGGTGAGCGGTTCGACCAACTCACCGGGCTTTGTTCTGCGCGGTCCTCCGCGTGCTCTGCGGTTGTTGCCGAAGATGCCACCGGCTTTCTTGCCAGCGTCCTTGACGCCTGGCGGAATCTGCGATCCGGCTGGACGCGGGGTGATTTCCTCATCGATCGCCGGGGCATCGGTGAATGTGAAGGTGTCGTCGCTCACGGCTTACCGCCCTTCGGGATTCCGTGCCACCATTCGCCCACGGTACGGCGCCTGGTTGCTGCCGGTGTCGCTGCCGGTGCTGGCGGGTTGGCGAGATGTGGGAAGGCTTCGCGGATGCCGGTGACGGTGCGTTCTGAGCTGGCGCGCACTTCGTCCACGATTCGGGAAATGGGGTCCGGTTGCCCTGTAGGCGCCGGTGACGGCGCGGGCGGTGGCGCTGGCGGTGGCGTAGCGGCTGGCGCTGGCGGTGGCGTAGCGGGCGGTGTGGGGTCAGCGGGAGGCGTTGTGCCCGGTGCTGGTTCCGGCGCTGTTGTACTCACTGGTTCGTCTCCTTCGTTCAGGTGAACGATGTTCGCGTAAATGAACTCTGTTCGCAGGCCCCGCTTCCATGATCCACCTGGTACGATGGAGGCTGAACTACCAGGGCGGCCCCTCCCGGTCCAACCGACCGGCCGAACCGAGAGGGGCCTAGATCACGAAGGAGGTTCCCGCAACCACCGTTTTCACGGCCATTCACGCGAACTACGCGATCTCCTTCAGGATACGTGAGTGAGCCCAGAACGGCGAGCACATCGGCCCGGTCATTGTCCGTCTAGCCATCACTCACAAAGGAGCACTAACCCAGATGGCAAAGCAAAGCGGAACTGAGGTTACACCTCTCGCCGTCGATACGCTGGCACGGCCAGACGACGACGAGCTGCGTGGGATCGAATCGTTCGAGGACGCCGTTGCTGCCCTTCAGGCAACCGGCGTCGATATCGTCAGCGCCGAGGAACTACTCGGCACCGGATTCAGGCGCGTTCTCAGCGACGAGGCCGCAAAGGCTGAGCTGTGCGAACGCCCCTTCCTCCTGTATCACTGGTTCTTCTCGCCGGGAAGCTACATCAAGGCAGATGGCGGATATGGCCAGTTCGTCACCATGTTCATCATCACCGAACCACGCACGAAAGGCGAGGACCCGCTACGGCTCATCGTCACCGATGGTTCAACCGGCATCGCCGACGAGCTGTGGAACTTCACGGAGAAATACAGCCGCAATCGCGGCCTGTACCTGAAGGACGGTTTCCGTGCTTCGACGTACGAAATTGGCAGCGTCGATCCGACCGATTCCAGCGTTCCTATGCCCGCCGACAAGGGCGGCGTGAAGCGTCCCGTCCGTAAGGGATTCCCGGCGCCGACCGAACCAGCAACAACGTTCTATCTGAACGTCTGAGCCGCCAAACGTCTGGCGCCACACCAGGGGCATGGTGTGGCGCCAGGCTTTGACAGTTCAGCCGTCAACGAAGGAGGAACCATGATGAAGGTACGCATTCGCACAAAGGCACTTGCCAGGATGCACGCCCACGACAAGAACAACCGTTTCATGCACCTTCCGCAGAATTACGAAGGTACGTTTCACCGCGACGACGGAACCCACGTCTGGATATGGGTTCACGCGCAGAACGTACACGGTCGGCGCCAGACGCATTACACGCGCCTAATCTCGGTCCGCAAGGACAACATTGTCACCCTAGACGTTCTGGATGAGGTCGCCGCGTAATGGCTGACCGCGACTGGGACGAAGGGCTCGATTACGATTGGCTCACCTGGTCCGATCGCACGCGTAACGCCTACGGCGAAGCATTCAACGTATCAGACGAGATTCTGCGTGACCCCTTCGTCCTAACAGCGTTTGAAGACGCGTTCTTCAAGAAAGAGGAAGGCGCGCAGGAAGCACTTATCGAGTACCTGCGCGAAGAATACGGTTACGACTGGGAAGACGTGTGGGACTGGGAGGCGTGGCGTGAAGCCTACGGCGAAGCGGCTTGAACCGAAAACCTACTTTTTCGATGACGGGGAAGCGTTGTTCTACTGCCCCGATTGTCTGGACGAGTTCGACACGTACGAGGAATGGGAGCAGCACCGCGAGAACGTAGAGCATTGATGCTCACACTCGAAGACGCGCCAAAGGTTGCGACACTGCCGACAGACGGCTATCACAACGGCAATACCGCACGCCGTGAGCTGGCGCCGATCGGTGACCGGCAAGTCATCGCGTGGGACATGGAAGGCATGTCGCTATCCGGCGCCGACAAACCGCAGCATGCGGTCATCTTCGGCAGCTCGGCGTCAGAGCCGAAACAGGGCCGAAATCTAGGCATGTTCGAGATGCTAGAACACATCTTCGCCGTTGACCGCGAGAATCCCGGTGCGCTCCATGTGGGTTTCGGTTGGCGTTATGATGCGAACATGCTGGTAAAGGGACTGGCCGAAGAACACTTGCGCACCTTGAACAAACACAACCGCGTGACCATTATCGTTCACAACTGGCGATATACCATCCACATGTATCCAGGGAAATGGTTTCAGGTCAGCCGGTGTCATAAGCAATATGCCACGACATACGGACCGCGCTATCAAGTGGGCGTGAACAGCTCTATCAAGATTTATGATTTCGCTTCATTCTTTCAACGCCCATTCATCGACGTATGCTCCGACCTGTTGCGCGACCAGCTCGGCGATGAAGACCATGAGGTTATTCGTGTCGGCAAGGAGAAACGCGGCAGCAACCAATGGGAAGACTTGCCGGAAGTGCTCTATTACTGGCGCGCAGAAATCCAGCTTATCCGGCGCACTTTCGAGCTGTTCCGTGACGTGATGGTCCAGGCAGGCTTCGCGATGAAGGACTGGTACGGTCCCGGCGCCCTGGCAAACTTCATCATCGCCAAGCGTGGCCTACGGCGCCACCTAGCAGGCGCCCAGATCACATCTGGCCTCATGCCCAACGCCGTACACGAAGCCGCCAAACGTGCCTTTGCAGGTGGCCGGTTCGAGCTGTTCAGGACTGGCCGCGTACGTGGTCCGATACACGTTTACGACATCAACAGTGCTTATCCGCACGCTCTGCGAATGATCCCATCATTGGCGAAAGGTGCCTGGGTTTACCGGAACGCGGAATACATACGGCGTCACGGTGTGGACCGTTTCGGCGTTTACCATATGCACCACGATCTGAGCCGTGCCGACGTGGAATACCGACCCATGCCGCTATTTCACCGGGACCATCGTGGCCTTATCTCCTTCCCTGGCGTTGTCGATGGCTGGTATATGTCGCCGGAAGCGCGAATGTGCGCAGCTCAGCCCGACATTCACATAACCGAAGGCTGGGTCTGGGTAAGCGCCAGTGACGAAATGCCGTGGGAATTTCTACAGGAGATGTACGACCAGCGGCAACGGCTAGGAAAAAAGAACCTCCTTTCCTTGCCGTTCAAGCTGGGACCGAACAGCATTTACGGCAAGCTGGCGCAAACGGTTGGCTGGGACAAGGACAAGAAACTACCGCCGAAGACTCATGCGCTATTGGTTGCCGCTTGGATAACCTCGCTATGTCGAAGCATGCTATGGGTCGGCATGATGAGCCAACCAGACAAGCTAATTGCCGTAGAAACGGATAGCATCGTCACGACGGCCACACCGGAGGAAATGGGCCTCAAGTTCGGTGACGGACTGGGCGAATGGGGCCACGAAACATATAGCGAAATCATTTACATTCAGTCCGGCATGTATTACGCCAGGCGCGGCGATGAATGGCTAATTCATAAGACACGAGGACTGGACAAGGCCGACGTGTCCGTCGAATCCGTGGTCGAATGGATGAAGACACTTCAGCCTGGTAAGCGTTGGCCAGCTCTGAAGCTGACTACCAAACCACGCTTTCAGGGACTGGCGTATGCATTGCATACAGCCACCGCAGACAGGCCGATGAAGGAGCGACATTGTGTCTGGCAAGCACAGGAAAGAGAAGTCAAACTCGGGGAGACTGGGAAACGTCATCATGTTGCTTCAGCTTGCCCTACGTGTAGAGATATGGTGTCCATCAACGACCAGGCGCATCCGGTTGCTATTTCGCTTAGTCGCCAATTCTCTGGAATACTTCAACCATCACAACCTAGGAGGCTACCGTGGGAACGCGAGCACACCGAAGAAATCCAATCGATCCGCGACAATTTGAACGCCCAAAAGGACCTAGTGGCGTAGCTCACGACAAGGCAGTGGAGGCCATCCTCCGGTATCGTGAAGCCAACGCCGAACGCGCCAAAGCGGACCGTGCTACAAGAATTGCCGGATACCGGGAACGCGCACAAGAACGCCTGGACTGGCTGGCATACCCACCATGTGAGGACGACCGATGATTACGCCTCCACCCATCTATTCATGGCACTGCCTGGACCATCACGTCACGAAGGCATATGGCACAGCTCAGCGCAGCATGGAGCAAGGGGCGATGAAACACCGCCAGCGATATCCAGGACACAAGGTAGACCTGCTGGAAACTCGCGTGATCTACCGAATGGGCTGGCGCGACGACGACCAACTCGCCCTAATTCCGGCCCCGAAAGGAGTTGACGACGCCCCGCCTTTCTGATAGCGTTTGTCTTGTCAGGAAATCCCGCCATCTTCACGAAGGAGCATGATCCAGATGGCCAAGCAAACCGCACCGCAGGCAGACGAAGGCTTCACATTCGACGCCCCGCCCGCCGTCTCCGAAGCGCCCCGACTGAACAAGGGCGCCACCGCAAAGCCGAACCCACTTCTGGGCAAGGTCCAGGCCGCATACAACGGCCAGGCCCCATTCGCTGACGGCCACACCGATGGCGTTCTCGTGTCCGGCACCGTGGCCAAGGTCGACAACAAGACCACGTACACCGGCCAGGCCAACGACGCGGTCAAGTTCCTCCGTGCAGCCGCCAGCCGCATTCCGAGCGCCGACATTGCAGGCCGCACCGCGTCCCTGCGGATTCGTCCGCTGGGTCCCGGCTCGCACCTGGTCGGCGCCGAGACGATCACCGTTCCCGATGGCAAGGTCGCCGTCTACTTCACGGTTACCGAGCCCGTCCAGAGCTGACCCACACGACGGCCAGGGCCGGGCACCGAAGACTAGGTGTCCGGCCCTACGTCTGACCACGAAGGAGGACGCATGGACGACCTACACCTAACCAGCCTCGCACTACGGTTCGCCACGGACAAGGAGCTGAAAGCCGCACTACAAACCACCGACGCGATCATCGAATGGGAATCAATCGGTTTAACGTTCCACCGGTCGCTTCAAACACTCGTCATCGTCCGATCCGGCGCGATGGGCGGCGACGTTCACGAAGTGCATGGCGGCTGGGTCTACCTGATTCCCGGCCATCTTCTGAAAGAGTGGGAAGAAATCGGGATCGGCGGAACGGCGTACAGGAGGAATCGTGGCTAACCGGCGACCGGCCACCGAGCCGTATCACACTCAACAGGCCGACCGCGTACACGTTCACGACATGATGCGATACAGCGGCGACGACTGGCGCGTCGAAGGCTTCCACCGGTCGCGCGGCCTGGTCGTGTTCGACCTGTCCCGCAGGGACGGCGCTCGCGGGACCCGCACCATCAAACCGTCAGCTCGCGTCTTGATCAAGATGCGTAAAGCTGACATCACGAAGGAGGACTGAAAACATGGCTTCAATCATTGTCGAACTCACACCAGACAGCGACCTGGCCGACGTCATCGCTCACTGGGACGTGAACCTAGACCGGGCGCCGGGCAAGTCCGCTAGTCTGAAATTCGCTTTCCCGAACGATCCCAGAGTCTACCGGCTCACGGTCATGCAGGTTCAGACGGACGAGCGCGACCCACTGGTCCGGAAGGACAGTGACCGCGTGCAGTTCCTCATGGGCCACGCCCGCCAGACGGATTCGCGGCTCGAACGGCTGGAAAACGCCATGACGGCACCGACCGAAACACAGCTCCATACGCTCCGGAAGAACGCGCCATACTTCGACCTCGTCGCGTTCAACCCGCACAAGCTGTCCGCGACACAGCGCGACGAACTACGCGAGAAGTTGGGACACGCTCTTGACGACATGGCCAAAGGGGACGTCTGCCCAGAGAGCACGCGAATCATGCAAGCGGCCTGGAAGGAGATTCAGCCGTGATCTTCATCAAGGTCCGCCGCAAGCTACAGGGCGTCCACGTTCGGCTGGACGTCTTCGTCAAGGATGGCAGTCCGCAAACCGATTTCGCTTATGCAGGGAATCTGAGCATGACGAGCCGCGAGGCAGCGGAATTCTGCACAGCGCTGGTCAACGGCGCCGATGCTTTCATGGCGCAAACATCTGTCTACGTGGAGGCGATGAGAAACGAGGGTGAATGATCTTCGCATCGTGGTCGGGCCCCGTCGTGGTAGCGCGGCGGGGTTTGATCATGCCAGGGAAGCCTCTCTCCATCACTCCGTAACGATCTTCGCTCCATCAACCCAATGGATCATGGAATCGCGGGG
>Ga0184635_10000063_pt1 | contig 19643 bp, 16 predicted proteins | sample PLM3_30_b2_FD_133147 | JGI IMG/M metagenome (GOLD analysis project Ga0184635, IMG submission 133147) | Groundwater sediment microbial communities from an aquifer in East River, Colorado, USA - PLM3_30_b2 | ecosystem: Environmental > Terrestrial > Soil > Riparian zone | place: USA: East River...
ACAACATGTATCCCGCCGCGGACATCAACGGGGTGGCTGTGCCAGGCGTGAGTTCCGGCCAAGCCATCGCTCTCGCTCAACAACTCGCCGCGAAGGAACTGGCGCCCGGCATGAGCTACGAATGGACCGACCTGACCTACCAGGAAATTCTGGCGGGCAACACAATTGTATTTATCTTCCCCCTCTGCGTGCTGCTCGTTTTCCTCACGCTCGCCGCGCAATACGAAAGCTGGAGCCTGCCGCTCGCCATCATCCTCATCGTTCCCATGTGCCTGCTCAGCGCCATTGCGGGCATCTGGCTGCGCGGCATGGACAACAACATCTTCACCCAAATCGGTCTCATCGTGCTGGTGGGTCTCGCGAGCAAAAACGCGATTCTCATCGTTGAGTTCGCCAAGCAACTCGAAGACACCGGCAAGAGCATCACGGACGCCGCAGTTGAAGGGGCCAAACTCCGCCTGCGCCCGATTCTAATGACGAGTTTCGCGTTTATCCTCGGCGTCGTCCCCTTGGTGCTCGCGAGCGGGGCTGGCGCGGAAATGCGACAGGCGCTCGGCACAACCGTATTTTTCGGAATGTTGGGCGTAACGGCCTTCGGCCTGATTCTCACGCCGGTGTTCTATGTCGTCATCCGCAAGCTCACCGAGCGATTCAAGCCCACGCCCCATCCCGCTCTCGAACCCGTCACCACTCCCGCCGCCCATGAAGCGCATTGAGCACCAAAACTGGAGTTGGCTGTTCGCGGCTGGCGTAGGCGCAGCCGTCTTCCTGGCTGGCTGCGCCGTCGGGCCGAACTACAAGAGGCCCGCAGTGGATGCGCCGGGCAATTATCGCTTCGCTGCCAGCCCATCCACAAACTGCATCGGCGACCTGCCCTGGTGGGAAGTTTTCAAAGACCCGATCTTGCTGGACTTAATCGCAACGGCGGTCACGAACAACCATGATTTGCGGCAGGCTGTGGCGCGCGTTGAGCAAGCGCGCAATCTGGCGGTCGCCGCGCGTGCGCCGCTGTTCCCGCAGGGTGGCTACGGTGGAGATGTGGGGCGGGGTCGTAACGCAGCCTTTAATTCACCTACCCCGATGAACGGCGCTACCGAGAGTTGGGCGGCGGCAAGTCTGAACGCCGCGTGGGAAATTGACCTGTGGGGGCGTATCCGCCGTTTGAGCGAGGCCGCGCGCGCGGAGTATCTCGCGACAGTTGAAGTTCGTCGTGGGATCACGACGGCACTGGTGAGCGACGTGGCGACCGCTTATTTCCAATTGCTGCAATTCGATGAGGAGCTGGCGATTCAGCGGGCAGCGACGAACGCCTACACGTCGAGCCTCCGTCTCTTTGAAGACAGGCTGAATAACGGTGTCGCCTCAAAGCTTGAGACGGATCGCGCCGCCGCTGCGTTGGCCAACGCCGCCTCCATCATTCCACGGTTGGAACTGAGCATTGCCACGACAGTGAATCAGTTAAACACCCTGTTGGGTCGCAACCCCGGACCGATTGCGCGGAACTCGCTCACCAATCAAGCCCTCGTGACGCCAGAGATCCCCGCCGGACTGCCCAGCGAGTTGTTGCGCCGACGTCCCGATATTCTCGCACGTGAGCAACTGCTCATCGCGGCGAATGCCAACATCGGCGCAAGCCTGGCGAATTTTTTCCCGCGGATCGGCCTGACCACTTTCATCGGCAAGGTGAGTCCCGAGCTTTCCGCTTTTACGGCGGGTTCGGCCAACATGTGGAATGTTGGCGCTTCCGTGGCAGGACCGCTTTTCCAGGGAGGACAACTCCGCGCGCAGTATCGCGCATCAAAAGCGAAGTTTAACGAAGCCAAAGCCGCTTACGAACAAGGCGTTTTGACAGCGCTTCATGAAGTTTCGGACGCACTGATTACGCGGGAAAAGCTCGGAACAGCGCGGGTCTATAACGAACAGGCCGCGGTGGCGTTGACTTCCTCCGTTGAACTCTCAACCCAACGCTACGTCGGTGGTCGGTCAAGCTACTACGAAGTCTTGCAGGCACAGCAGGAGCTTTATCCGACACAGCGCGCGCAAGTTCAGGCGCAGATCGGTGAATTGGTCGCCATTATCCAACTTTACAAGGCGCTCGGCGGCGGCTGGCAGGACGAAATGAACCCGAAGCAGCACAATTAAATGTCTGTCAAACGTTCAGTCGATTTGTCGGTTCGCTGGAATCTTTCAGTGCGATCCGATGGGGCCGCCACACTCGCGTTTGTCGGCGAGCTCGATGCTGTCTCCACTCCGGTGGCGTGGCCCAACCTCCAGAGCGAATTTGCCGCAACCAAAATCGTGAGCCTGGAGATTGATGCTCGCCAGCTTGCCTTCTGCGACAGCGCCGGACTGGCGCTGCTCTATTACATTTCGGTCGGCAGGATGACTCCAGGCGCAACGGTAAATTTAACCGGGCTGAGCCCGGAACTTCAGCATCTCTTTCGCAGTTTTTCAGCAGAGGATTTTCGGGCCTTGCAGGAACATGAGCCGGCCTGTTCGCCCTTCGTTGAAGACGTCGGCGCGGCAACCGGTTCATGGCTACGCGACTTGCGCCAACAGGTTGAATTCATGGGCGAAGTCACACTCGGTGTCATGAAGGGCCTGGTGCGTCCGCGCCTCCTGCGCTGGAAAGAAATCCTGCGTGTCTTTGAGGTTGCCGGAGTCAACGCGCTGCCCATTGTGTCGTTAGTCACATTCCTTGTGGGCATGGTGATTGCCTTCGAGTCGGCGCAACCCTTGGCCCAACTCGGCGCACAGGTATTCGTGGCCAATTTGTTGGGCCTGGTTATGTCGCGCGAGCTGGGACCGGTGATGGCGGCGATCATGCTCGCGGGCCGTTCAGGCTCCGCCTTCGCCGCCGAACTTGGCACGATGAAGGTGAACGAAGAGCTGAACGCCCTCCAAACCATGGGTTTGTCGCCGGTCCAATTTCTGGTCGTCCAACGCGTCGTCGCCGGCATTTTGTTGACACCTGTTCTGACCATTTTCGGGATGTTCGCAGGTTTGCTCGGTGGAATCCCCGTTTTGTTGGGATTGGGTTTTCCCCTGCGCATGGTGTTGCGCCAAGTCCAACTCAGCTTGCATTTCGGCGATCTTGCCGAAGGGCTCTCCAAGAGCATCGTCTTCGGAGGGATTGTCGCTTTGGTCAGCTGTCTGCGCGGGCTGCAAACCGGTGAAGGGCCGCGCGCCGTCGGCGAATCCACCACGCGCTCAGTGGTCAGCAGCATTTTGTTGATCATTTTCGCCGACGTGATTTTTGCCGCGGTGACTTACACGTTGAGAAAATGAACGGCGGTTCCCATAGTCTGATTGAGGTCCGCGATCTCACGATTGGTTACGGCGACCACCTCGTTCTCGAACGGATCACCTTCGAGGTGCGTCGTGGCGAAGTGTTCGCCATCCTCGGCGCCTCCGGTTCCGGCAAGAGCACTTTGCTCAAACATCTGATTGGGCTCTATCAGCCGATGCAAGGTGACGTTCTGATTTCCGGCGCGAGCCTCGTCCACGCCGAAGGCGACGCGCGATTGCGCATCCTGCGAAAATTCGGCGTTCTCTACCAGGGCGGCGCTTTGTTTGGCTCACTTACTACGGTTGAGAACGTTCGTTTGCCACTGGACGAATTTACGGACCTGTCCGAGGTGGCGAAGGATTTGATCGCTCTTTCCAAGTTGCGCCTGGTCGGCCTGGAATCCGCCGCAACGAAGCTTCCGGCTGATCTGAGCGGCGGCATGCAAAAGCGCGCCGCCATCGCGCGCGCAATCGTTATGGATCCTTGCCTCCTCTTTCTTGACGAACCGTCCGCCGGCCTTGACCCGATTACTTCGGCCGGCCTGGACGTCCTGATTCGCGAATTGGCACGAGGGCTTGGCATCACCTTCGTTATGGTGACTCACGAGTTGGCCAGCATTTATTCCGTGGCCGACCGGGTCATCGTGCTGGACCCGAGAATTCGTGGAATCGTCGCGGAAGGCGCGCCATCCTGGTTGCGGGAACACGCGCCGCAGCCGTGGGTGCGGCAGTTTCTAAACCGGGAGGTGGTGGCATGAGCGCCAAAACGCATCATTTTAGAATTGGCCTTTTTGTGCTGGCGGGGAGCCTTCTGTTGATCGGAGCGCTCTTTGCCCTGGGCTTGAAGAGTTATTTTGGCAAACGCGACCTCTTTGAAACCTGGGTCACGGGCAAAGTCGAAAATCTCTCCGTCGGCGCCCTCGTCACGCTGCGCGGAGTGACCATCGGTAAAGTCAGTTCCATCGAATTCATCGGCACGGAATACCCGGAGTACCAGGAACAATATGTTCTAATTCACTTTGAGGTTCCAAAGGGCACGGTTTGGAGCGCGAAGCCGGAACACATCCAGCAAATCCTTGACATTCAAACCGCCCAGGGGCTTCGCGCGCGCGTGCAGGGGCAGGGGTTTCTGGGCGCCAATATCCTCGCCCTTGAATATCTCGATCCCAAAGTGTATCCCGTCGAGCGGGTTCCCTGGACTCCGAAGCACTACTACATCCCCTCCGCGCCAAGCCAATTCAACCGCGTCCTGGCGTCCCTGGAGCAAAGTCTGCGTCACGCGGAGGATCTCGACCTCGCAGGGCTGTTGGATCGAGTAAAAACGTTGGTTGACGCCGGGAATCGCCTCGCCGGGAACGTCAATCAGGTTGATTTCAAACAACTCAGTACGAATGCCGCTTCCCTGCTTGTCGAATTGCGCGAAGCCGCCCGCGGCCTTCAGCAAACACTCGCCGACGCGCAAAAGGCCATCAACGGCGCCGATTTGCCAGGTTTCAGTCGCAACACCGCCGCACTGGAGGCCAAACTTTCCAGCGCCGCGCTGGAGTTGCGTCATGTTCTTGCCAGCGTGGACACAGGAGAACTGAACAGCACGCTGGTCAATGTACGCGCCGCGACCGATGAACTGGTTCTCTTGCTACACAATTTGGAACAGCGACCCTCTTCCGTGTTGTTTAGCAAGCCCCCTAAACCGCTGTCCGAATTGGAAAAGCCGCCCAGAAAATGAGAAACCTTGCGCCCATCCTCCTCGCGGCCGCCATTTTGTGCGGCTGCGCCTCCGGCCCCGTGTGGCAGCGACGGGTGTTTGCGTTCTCCCTGCCTGCTGATCCGCCAACCGCGGATGCACCCGCAAATATTGTGGCCCTAAACCGCGTTTCCATCTCGCCGCTTTTTCAAAGCCGATCGTTCACCTACAGGACAGCCGAGAACGCTTACAAACAGGACCCTTATGCGGGCTTTTTGATTCCGCCCGAACGCGCCTTGGCGGAACCCATTCGCGCCTGGATACGCGCAAGCGGCGTCTTCGGGCGTGTCGCGGAGCCGGGCAGCGGCCTGACCCCGACCTTGGTTGCCGAGGTTTCCGTCAACCAGCTCTACGGCGACTTTCGGAAGGCATCGCGGCCGGTCGGGACAATGGAGATTCACTTCATATGTTACGAGGTCAAGGACGGCGCCGCGGGACGCGTCGTTCTGGACAAGGTCTGCGCCCGTGAGACGCGGCTGACCCGCAAAACGCCGGACGCCCTCATGGCCGCCTGGGACGCCGACTTGCGCGAAATCATGGAAGAGATTAATTCCGAGTACGCAAAGGCCAATTCGAATGACCGTTAAGGCAGTGCCGGCTTGTTTTGCAGAGAACAACTGATGAATGCATCAGAGAATTCAGTGGCGTTTGGTGCGCCTGGAATCGAGCCACGCTGGACTTCGAGCGCGAAAGAAGGTGTGGGTACTGCCTATCATACCAGTTGCCGCCTCTGGTTCACGCTGAGTCACGGAATCATCAATGAGATTTACTATCCTCGGGTCGATCAACCGAACACCCGCGACTTTCAACTTCTCATCAGTGATGGCGAAACATTTTGCCACGAGGAAAAGCGCGACCTCGACCATCTGATCGAATACCCGGAGCGCGATTGCCTGTTTTACCGCCTTACAAATTCGGAGCGCCAGGGCCGCTACCGGATCATAAAACATGTGCTGACAGATCCGCATCGGTCAGTGTTGCTCGTGCATACCAAGCTCGAAGTATTCGATGAATCGTTGCGCGGAAAGTTGCGCCTCTACGCGCTGCTGGCACCGCATGGAGCCGGCAACTCCGGACGCTGTTCTGAAATCGGCGCTAACGCATTGATGCACGCTCAGCGCGAAGATGTTCACCTGGTCACTGGCTGCAGCTCCGGATTCACTCGCCGTTCCGTCGGCTACGTGGGCGCCAGCGATGGCTGGCAGGATCTAACAGGCAATTTCAAAATGGACTGGGAGTTCCGCAAAGCCGAAAAGGGCAACATCGCGTTGACCGGAGAGATCGATCCCCCCGGCAGCGGTGAATTCACAATCGCCGTAGCGTGTGGTGGCAGCTATCCAAGCACAGCGGCGAAGCTGCTTCAATCGCTGGCCGAGCCGTTTGAGTCGCATCGCGAACGGTACGTCCGCCAATGGCAGCGCGCGGTTGTGAATCCCAAATTCGATTTCAGCAAGGATACGTCAGATGGCGGCGGAATGTATCGGCTGAGCCGCTGCGTGTTGCTCGCCCATGAAGACAAGCTCTTTCAAGGAGCCATGGTAGCCTCCATGAGCATCCCTTGGGGAGAGACCAAAGGGGGTGACGCCGATCTCGGTGGTTATCATCTCGTCTGGACCCGGGACCTGGTACAGAGCGCGACCGCACTCCTTGCGACTGGCCAGACCGGAACGCCACTGCGGGCTTTGATCTGGCTGGCCGCGCTGCAGCGAACGGACGGCAGCTTTCCGCAAAATAGTTGGCTCAATGGCACCGCCTATTGGTCTGGCTTGCAGCTCGACGAAATTGCCGCTCCGATTCTGTTGGCGTGGCGTTTGTACAAGCAGGACGCGTCGATCGGTCTGTTCGACCCGCGCGTGATGATTCTGCGTGCCGCCGCCTATCTCATCCTGCAAGGACCAGTCACCGCTCAGGACCGGTGGGAAGAAAACGCCGGTTACTCACCCTCGACGCTCGCCACTGTAATCGCCAGTCTCGTTTGCGTCGCCGAGTGCGCCAACGAACTCGGCAACACGAAGCTTGCGGATTTCATCTTAGCGTATGCTGACTGGTTGGCCGCCCACATCGAAGAATGGACGGTCACGACACAGGGGGAGTTGGTGGAGGGCTTTCCGCGCCACTACGTCCGGATCAATCCGGCCGACCCTGACACGCCGGACCCTCATGCCGATCCGAACACAACGACGATCCAGGTCGCCAACGGCGGCGGTCTTCATCCGGCGCGGAATGTGGTCAGTGGCGATTTTCTACACCTCGTGCGGTTCGGCATTCGCGGTCCAAACGATTCAATCGTGCGCGAGTCGATCGAAGTAATTGATCGAGTCATCAAACGCGACCTGCCGCAAGGGCCAGGCTGGCGTCGCTACAATCACGATGGTTACGGGGAAAATGATGACGGGAAGGCTTTCGACGGAACGGGCGTCGGTCGTTGCTGGCCGATTTTGACCGGAGAACGCGGCCATTACGAACTGGCTGCCGGTCGCGATCCAAAGCCGTTCATCGAGGTGATGGAAAACTTTGCCAACCAGGGTGGGATGATCGGCGAACAGCTCTGGGACGCGGATGACTTGCAGGAAGGCAGGATGAAACGGGGTTTCGCAACTGGAGCGGCCATGCCCCTTTGTTGGTCGCACGCCGAATACATTTCACTCGTGCGCAGCCGTCATGACGGCGTCTGCTTTGATCGAGTCGAACCGGCCTTTCAACGCTATGTGGTGAATCCGGTACGGAGCCGATACGAGATTTGGAGTCTTCGCCATCCATTGCGACGTATGTCTCACGGAAAAATCTTGCGGATCATCCTCCCGGCAGAGGCCACTATCGTCTGGTCAACGGATGACTGGACGCGCACCAACCAGTCGGACACTACCCAAGAGAGCGGAGTGAACCTCTCGTTCGCAGATTTTCCAACTGCGGAGTGGCCGGGCGATTGCGTGATGACATTTAGCTGCTTTTGGAAGCGCGATCAGCGCTGGCAAGGCCGGAACTGGCAAGTGAGCGTTTTATGAATTCAACAGCACGCAGAAATCGAAGTGGTCGATCAGAGGAACGGGCCGCATGAACGACATTCTTCCAGCGATTTATCTGGCGCGGCACGGCGAAACCGCCTGGAGCCTGACGGGCCAGCATACGGGGCTTACTGATTTGCCGCTAACCGAGCGTGGCGAACGCAACGCCCGCCGGCTTGGGGAACGGCTGGCCGGACTGTCCTTCACGCAGGTCTTCACGAGTCCATTGCAGCGCGCTGCTCGCACCTGCGAACTGGCCGGATTCGGGTCCGTGGCCGAAGTCGCTCGCGACCTGGTCGAATGGAACTACGGCAAGTACGAAGGTCTCCGAACCATAGAGATTCGTGCGAAGCATCCCGACTGGCAATTATTCCGCGATGGCTGCCCCGGCGGAGAATTGCCAGATCAAGTTGCCGCGCGGGCCGACCACGTTGTGAGCCGAGTGCGCGCGGTCAAAGGCGATGTATTGATATTTTCGAGCGGACATTTTCTGCGTGCGCTCGCGGCTCGCTGGCTTGGGATCGAATCCGCGGCCGGGAGATTTTTCATGTTGGCCACAGCAAGCGTCAGTGTACTCGGATACGAAAATAGCCTGTCCCAGCCGGTGATCCGGTTGTGGAACGATACCCGCCATGTGGGTGACTGAATCGAAGATCATGATGAACGTTTTGGTTATTGATATCGGCGGAACTCACGTGAAGGTCTTGGCCACTGGTCAAGAGGTTCATCGAGAGTTTGATTCCGGATCGGCGCTTACACCAAAGCGGATGGTTTCCGAGGTTCGGAAACTCACGGCGGATTGGAGATATGACGTCGTCTCCGTCGGTTACCCTGGACCGGTCCTCCGGGGTCGGCCCATCTCGGAACCGTGGAACCTGGGAAAAGGGTGGGCGGGTTTCAACTTCGGAGCTGCATTTAAGCGTCCGGTGAAGGTCGTGAACGATGCCGCCATGCAGGCGTTGGGAAGTTACAAGCGGGGGAAGATGCTCTTTCTGGGCCTGGGAACCGGGCTTGGCTCCGCCCTGATCGTGGACGGCATCGTCGAGCCGATGGAGTTGGGACACTTGCCGTACAGGAAGACCACCTTCGAGGACTACGTCGGGATTCGCGGGCTCGAGAAGTATGGGAAGAAAAAATGGCGCAGTTGTGTCGCTGATGTGGTCAAGCGGCTGGTTGCTGCCATCGAACCTGACGAAGTGGTGCTTGGGGGAGGCAACGTCAGGAAGCTGAAGGAACTGCCTCCGGGTTGTCGAGCCGGCGGCAACGACAACGCATTTGTCGGAGGATTTCACCTGTGGGAAAAGACCGCTGCCGAAAAGAATCCCGCTCCTGCAAGAGGGCGTCCGAAACAACGGGCCCAATCCCGACTCGGCCTCGCCAAGGCAACGAAAGCCTCAGTAACCTCATCGGCCGTTCTCGAAAAATGAAGGAGACATCATGAGAACTCTGGGTTTTGACAAACCTCTTTATATCCTGCCCTTCGACCATCGAGGCTCGTTCGTTACAAAAATGTTTGGCTGGCATGGCACCTTGACACGGGAGCAGACCGCCGAAATCGCCGCGGCCAAACAGGTGATCTACGACGGGTTCAAAGCCGCAATCACTGCCGGCGTGCCTAAGCACAAGGCGGGCATTCTGGTGGACGAACAATTTGGTGCCGCGATTCTGCGCGACGCAGCCGCGAATGGTTTTGTGATCGCAGCCCCAGCCGAGAAGAGCGGTCAGGATGAATTTGACTTTGAGTTCGACGCAGACTTCGCCAAACACATCGAGCTTTTTCACCCGACTTTTTGCAAGGTGCTGGTTCGCTACAACCCGGAAGGTGATGCGCCGCTGAACCAGCGGCAGTCGGCGCGCCTGAAGCAATTGTCCGATTACCTTCGCGGCAACAGTCAGAGCCGCTTCATGTTCGAGTTGCTTGTGCCCGCGGAGAATGCGCAACTCGACCGGCTCAAAGGAAACAGGAAAGTTTACGACCTGGAACTTCGTCCTAAGCTGGTGGTTCAGACGATCAAGCAATTGCAGGACGCGGGCGTCGAAGCGGATGTCTGGAAGATTGAGGGGCTCGATCGGCGCGCGGACTGCGAAGAGATCGTGTCGGCTGCGCGCCGCGATGGACGGGACAAAGTCGGCTGCATCATTCTTGGTCGTGGAGAAGACGACAAAAAAGTGCGCGAGTGGTTGACGACGGCGGCTGAGGCCGAAGGCTTCATCGGGTTCGCCGTGGGCCGGACGGATTTCTGGGACCCGCTCGTTAACTTTCTAGCCAAGAAGACAACGAGGGAGGCCGCCGTGGCAGAAATTGGCCGTCGCTACCGCGAGTTCGTCAGCATTTTCGAGAAGGCCCAAGGAAACTGACCAAAGACGCAATCTCCTTATGAACACACATTCACCTACGCAACTCGGAATGGTGGGTCTGGGCCGGATGGGCGCCAACATGGTTCGACGACTCATCAAAGCGGGCCATAGCTGCGCCGTCTTCGACAGAATTCCCAAAACGGTCCAGGACCTGGCCAATGAAGGAGCGATCGGCGCTTCCTCGTTCGCAGACCTGGTGAACGAACTGGCTAAGCCGCGCGCTGTCTGGTTGATGGTTCCAGCCGCGGTCGTGGACGAGACCATTGCTGTCCTTCTGCCTTATCTGGAATCGGGCGATACGCTCATTGACGGCGGCAATTCCTATTACGTGGACGACATTCGGCGAGGAAAGGAACTCGCGGCGAAGGGGATTCACTATGTCGATGTCGGCACGAGCGGCGGCGTCTGGGGACTGGAGCGCGGCTACTGCATGATGATCGGCGGCGAGACAGTGGTAGTTCAGCGCTTGGATCCCATCTTTGCCACACTGGCGCCCGGCAGCGGGAATATCGCACGCACGCCGGGACGCGAGAAGCTTGGCGGCACGGCCGAGCAGGGCTACCTGCATTGCGGTCCGAATGGCGCCGGGCATTTCGTCAAAATGGTCCACAACGGGATCGAGTATGGAATCATGGCGGCGTATGCCGAAGGGATGGGCATTTTGCGCGATGCCAACATCGGCCGGCACCAGCATGAGGTTGACGCCGAGACGACACCATTGCGCGATCCCGAGCACTATCAATTCGACCTCAACCTTGCCGACGTCGCGGAGGTCTGGCGGCGCGGCAGCGTGATTGCTTCGTGGTTGCTCGACTTGACGGCAGACGCGTTGGCGAAGGATCCCAAGCTGTCGACATTCACCGGCCGGGTTTCCGATTCAGGTGAGGGTCGCTGGACGATTAAAACTGCCATTGATGAGGGCGTCCCGGTGCCGGTTTTGACCACGGCCCTGTACGAGCGGTTCGCGTCGCGTGGGGAGGCGGATTTCCAGGACAAACTCCTTTCTGCGATGCGCTTTGGCTTCGGCGGACACTTGGAAAAACCAGCGAAGTAAGAAAACCGATGCACGCAACCCATTCAGATGCGCTGGTGTTTTTCGGCGCCACGGGTGATCTGGCTTACAAAAAGATCTTCCCGTCGCTCCATGCCATGTTGAAGCGCGGGAACCTCAACGTGCCTGTCATTGGCGTCGCCAAATCGAGTTTGGACCTGGGCCAACTTACGGCTCGCGCGAAGGATAGTCTGGAAAAACATGGTGGCCTTGACTCCGCTGCATTCGAGAAATTGAGCGGCTTGTTACGCTACGTGGATGGCGACTACAACGACCCTGCCACATTCCAAGCCATCCGCCAGACGCTCGGGGCGGCTCGACGACCGGCGTTTTACCTTGCGATTCCGCCAGCGCTGTTCGGCACCGTCGTGGAGCAACTTGGAAAGTCCGGCTGCGTCACGGAAGGGGCGCGCGTCATCGTGGAAAAACCGTTTGGGACGGACCTCATCAGCGCGCAGCGGCTCAACGGCATTTTGCTCGGCTGGTTCGACGAAAAAAGAATTTTCCGCATTGACCATTATCTCGGGAAGAGACCCGTGCACAACATGCTGTTCTTCCGCTTTGCCAACGCGCTGCTGGAACCGTTCTGGAACCGCCACAACGTGGAGAGCGTGCAAATCACCATGGCGGAAGAGTTCGGCGTGCAGGGTCGCGCCGCTTTCTACGATCAGACGGGAACCGTCCGCGACGTCATGCAGAATCATCTGTTTCAGGTTCTGGCCAACCTGACCATGGAACCGCCGGTCCGGACGGACAGTGAATCCATCCGCGACGAAAAGGTCAAAGTGTTGAAAGCCATCGTTCCGCTGGAGGCAAAGAATCTGGTCCGGGGACAATTCCGTGGCTATCGAAACGAGCCGGGCGTTGCCAACGATTCTCGAACGGAGACCTTCGCGGCGTTGAAGCTGGAGATCAATTCCTGGCGCTGGCGTGGCGTTCCCTTCTACCTCCGGGCTGGAAAGTGTCTGCCCGTGACCTGCACGGAAATTGTCGTCCGTTTGCGTCAGCCACCGACAATGTACGAAGGCTTCGATTTGAAGGAAAATTATTGCCGATTGCGCATTAGTCCGAACGTGGCGTTTGCCATCGGCATGAACACCATCGCTGCAGCAGATGAAACGGTGAACGAACCCCTCGAAATATCCTGGGGACACTGCCCGCGTGCGGAAGAACGGGATGCCTATGAACGCGTGCTCACTGACGCGATGGCAGGCGACGCCACTCTCTTTGCCCGGGAGGACTATGTGGAAGAAGCTTGGCGGATCGTTGATCCGGCATTGAAGGCTGCAACGCCGGTGTTTCAATACGAGCTGCACACCTGGGGACCAACTGAGGTCGAAAGGGTCACGCCGGTTGAAGGCTGGGAAAACCCAGTAGCTAACGGTCACGAAACGAAAGGCAGCTTGTGTGCGTAGGATCGCCACGGATCACGGTAGGTTTGCTTTGAAAACGAAATCAATGCGCTCCGTCCTGGCCATCAATAGCGGCTCGTCGAGCCTTCGCTTCGCCCTCTTCAGGGTCGGCAAATCGCTCCCGCGGATTCTGATGGGCAAGTTCGACCGGATCGGATTCCCAGATGCCAAACTATCGTTCACGGACGTCCACGCGAACAAGAGTGACGAGCGCACAATTGATGCGTTCGACCACGTTGCCTGCGTTCCGCTGCTGGTCGAACTGTTGGAGCAAAGAAACTGCGCCAGTGCAGTCAGCGCCATCGGCCATCGCGTCGTGCATGGGGGTCCGCGTTATCGCGAGCCGCAGCGTGTCGATGGCGCCTTGCTGGAAGAGCTGCGGAACATCAGTTCGTTCGCGCCGAACCATCTCCCTGACACGATCGTACTGATGGAAGTCTTTGCCGCGAAGTTTGCCGAAGTACGGCAGATCGCCTGTTTCGACACAGCGTTTCACAGCACCCTGCCGCGCGTGGCGAGGCTGCTTCCCATTCCGCGGCGGTACGAAGCCAAGGGTGTTCAGCGTTACGGCTTTCACGGATTGTCTTACTCCTACTTGATGGAAGAGCTCCGAGCCGTCGCCGGCGCGAAGGCGGCGGCCGGGCGCGTCATCCTCGCTCACCTGGGCAACGGCGCCAGCATGACCGCCGTGCGCGATGGGCAAAGCATCGATACGAGCATGGGCTTCACGCCGGCGGCGGGTCTGGTGATGAGCACTCGTTCCGGCGATCTGGACCCCGGACTGGTTGCGTTTCTGGGGAATAGTGAGCAGATGACCGAGACCCAATTTGATCGGATGATCCACCACGAGTCGGGGCTGCTCGGCGTTTCGGAGATCAGCTCTGACATCCGGGATTTGCTCGCACGGGAAGCCACTGACGTCCGCGCGGCGGAAGCCGTGGCCCTGTTCTGTTACCAGGCGAAAAAATGGATCGGTTCCTTCGCCGCTGCACTCGGTGGGTTGGACACCCTGGTGTTCGCCGGTGGCATCGGTGAGAACAATCCGGCTATTCGCGCCCGCATCTGTGGTGGACTTGGCTTCCTCGGCATCGAACTGAACGAGACGCGTAACGCGGAGAACACACCGGTGATTTCCACGCAATCCGGTCGCGTCACGGTGCGCATCATCCGCACGGATGAAGAACTGATGATTGCGCGCTCAGCGTGCCGCATTCTCGGACTCAGCGCGATTAACAGAAAGGATTGAACCATGAAAACAAAAACAATGACTCCGCCGCTCAACCTGACTTCAGGAAGGACATCGCGCCGCGATGTCCCCGCCCGCGCAGCATCGGGCGGGACCGGCGCGACGCTGAACGCAGCGCGGACAGAGCAGCGCGCCTTCCCCAACAAGTTCAAGGGAGCACGGCGGGAAAAGGTTCAGAAAGTTCTCTCCCCGGACCTGTGGCGCAAGATTGACGCCTGGTGGCGCGCGGCGAACTACCTCTCGGTCGGACAGATTTATCTCTACGACAATCCGCTTCTGAAGAAGCCGCTCAAACTGGCGCACATCAAACCACGTCTGCTCGGTCACTGGGGCACGACGCCAGGTCTGAATTTCATCTACGCCCACCTGAACCGCGTCATCAAGGCGCAGGACCTGAACATGATCTGCATAACAGGGCCAGGCCACGGCGGACCCGGGCTGGTGGCGAACGCTTACCTGGAAGGCACCTACAGCGAAGTCTATCCAAATATCGGGCAGGACGAGGATGGAATGAAGCGGCTGTTTAAACAGTTTTCGTTTCCCGGCGGCATACCAAGTCACGTCGCTCCGGAAACGCCCGGTTCGATTCATGAAGGCGGCGAACTCGGTTACTCGCTGTCGCACGCTTTCGGCGCGGCGTTTGACAACCCTGACCTGCTCATCGCATGCGTGGTGGGCGATGGCGAAGCGGAAACCGGCCCGCTCGCAACCAGTTGGCACTCGAACAAATTTTTGAATCCGGTACGCGACGGGGCTGTGCTGCCCATCCTGCACTTGAATGGGTACAAAATTGCCGGTCCAACCGTGCTGGCGCGCATTCCCCACGACGAGCTTGAGGCGATGTTCCGCGGCTACGGTTACAAGCCGTATTTCGTCGAGGACAGTGACCCGATGAAAATGCACCAACTCATGGCTGCCACGCTCGACACCGTGGTTGCCGACATCCGCCGGATCCAAAACGACGCGCGTGTCAAGGGATTCAAGGTGCGTCCACGCTGGCCCATGATCATCCTGCGCTCACCGAAGGGCTGGAGTGGTCCAAAGGTAATAGATGGCAAACCCACTGAAGGCACCTTCCGCTCGCACCAGGTGCCGATGGGCGACATGAACCATCCGGGGCATGTGAAGATTCTGGAAAAGTGGATGAAGAGTTATTGGCCGCAGGAGCTGTTCGACAAAACCGGCAAGCTGCACCCCGAGATTGCAGAGCTCGCCCCGAACGGCGAGCGCCGCATGAGCGCCAATCCGCACGCCAACGGCGGCCTTCTGTTGCGCGACCTGTGCATGCCGGATTTCCGCAATTACGCGGTGAAGGTGCCAAAGCCTGGCGCCGCGGAAGGCGAAGCCACACGCGTCCAGGGCCAGCTCATTCGCGATGTGGTGAAACTCAACCCCAAAAGCTTTCGCGTCTTCAGCCCGGACGAGACGACCTCGAACCGCTGGGGCGCTCTCTTTGAAGTGACGACCCGTTGTTCGACCGCGGAAATTGTTCCCGGCGACGATCACGTGGCACCCGACGGTCGCGTGATGGAAATGTTGAGCGAGCATCAGTGCGAAGGCTGGCTTGAAGGTTACCTGTTGACCGGACGGCACGGCTTTTTCTCATGCTACGAAGCGTTCATCCACATCGTGGATTCGATGTTCAACCAGCACGCCAAATGGCTCAAGGTGGCCAATCACATTCCGTGGCGCCGGCCGATTGCTTCGCTGAACTACCTGCTCTCGTCGCATGTGTGGCGGCAAGACCACAACGGTTTCAGTCATCAAGACCCCGGTTTCATTGACCATGTTGTGAACAAGAAGGCGGAAATCATCCGGGTCTATCTGCCCCCCGACGCGAACACGCTGCTCTCTGTGACTGACCACTGCCTGCGCAGCCGCAATTACGTGAACGTGATCGTGGCCGGGAAACAACCCGCGCCTCAGTGGCTGGATATGGACGCCGCCATCAAACATTGCACCGCCGGCATCGGCATCTGGCCGTGGGCGAGCAACGATCAGGGTGGCGAGCCGGATGTCGTCATGGCGTGTTGTGGCGACGTGCCGACGCTCGAAACCCTTGCAGCGGTCGCGCTGCTGCGAAAATATTTCCCCGAGTTGAAGGTCCGCGTGATCAACGTGGTGGATTTGATGAAGCTCCAGCCGCAGGGCGAACACCCGCACGGTTTGAGCGATAAAGATTTCGACGTGCTCTTCACGGCGGACAAACCGATCATCTTCGCCTATCACGGCTATCCCTGGCTGATTCACCGGCTCACGTATCGCCGAACCAATCACAAGAACCTGCACGTGCGCGGTTACAAAGAGGAAGGCACGACCTCGACTCCGTTCGATATGGTGGTGAAGAACGATTTGGATCGACTTCATCTTGTTGCCGACGTGATTGACCGCGTGCCGCAACTTGGGCCCAAGGCCGCGTACGCCAAGCAAGCCATCCGCGACAAACTCATCGAGCACAAGCAGTACATCGCAACGCATGGCGAGGACTTGCCGGAGATTCGAAACTGGAAATGGGGTGCGAACAAATTATGAACGACGAAAACACAATCGAGCAACAACTCTCTGGAAGACACAAATCAGGCGCTTTGCCGGCTGGTACTGCCGCGCCAGATTTCACCCTCCGGAGCACACCCGATCAGGCGGTAAGCTTGAGCGACTTTCGCGGTCAGCCCGTGGTGCTGGCGTTTTACCCGGCGGACTGGAGTCCGGTCTGCGGCGACCAGATGGCGCTCTACAACGAAATCCTTCCAGAGTTCCGGGAATTGGGAGCAGAAATCCTTGGCATCTCAGTGGACGGCGTCTGGTGTCACACTGCGTTCAGCCGCGACCGCAAGTTGCATTTCTCGCTCCTTGCGGACTTCGAGCCCAAGGGTGCGGTAGCGCGCCGTTACGGCGTATATCGTGCGGGCGAAGGGACTGCCGAGCGGGCTCTGTTCGTAATCGACTCAGGAGGCGTCATTCACTGGAGCTATGTTTCGCCAGTCGGCGTGAATCCGGGCGCCGAAGGAATCCTGGCAGCGCTTGAGGAACTGCATAGCAAGAAGGAGCCAAAGTGAAATCCGAGCACGCCAACACCATGCCCGCCTCGAAACCTTTGCTGCCGCAGGCGAGCCGCGATCACATTCAAGGGCCCATTGACGCGGCCAGCGCCCTCGTTGAATACGGCGATTACGAATGTCCGTACTGCGGCGAAGCTTATCCCATCATCAAGGCGATTCAGGAGCGGTTGGGGGATCGCTTGTGCTTTGTCTTTCGCAACTTTCCTCTGGTCAATGCGCATCCGCATGCACAACACGCGGCCGAGGCCGCCGAAGCGGCCGGCGTACAAGGCAAGTTCTGGGAGATGCATGACCTCCTGTTTGAAAACCAGAACGCGCTTGATGATGAGGACCTCGCGCAATACGCCACGGCTCTGGGTCTCGATGGCCGTCGTTTGATCGGCGAAGTCGTGGCGGGCACACACACCGGGCGAGTGCGGGAGGACTTCCGGAGCGGAGCGCGAGGTGGCGTCAACGGCACCCCCGCGTTCCTTATTAACGGCGTGCGCTACGACGGCGAGCTCAGTGTCCACGCGCTGCTTGCGGCGCTCACCCAACCGAATACCCGATGACGGAGTTCGCAGCTTAATCGCAGTTACAAATCATGGTCCATGAATGAAACCCTTGAGTTTCTGGTTCGGCACGGCGCGGCAGTCCTGTTCGCCGCAGTATTCGTCGAACAAATGGGCGTTCCGCTACCGGCCGCGCCATGGTTACTGGCGGCAGGCGCTTTGGCTGTTGCTGGGAAGATCAATTGGATCACGGCGCTCACTGCCGCCACCGTCGGCTCACTGCTGGCCGATTTGATTTGGTTCTATCTGGGACGTTACGGCGGTCACCGCGTGATAAATCTCCTCTGCCGTATCTCGCTGGAGCCGGACTCGTGCGTTCGTCGGACCCAAGATGTATTCAGGCGATACGGGATGCGAGGCGTCGTCGCGGCGAAATTCATTCCTGGCTTGAGCACCCTGGCACCGCCGCTGGCGGGCAGCTCTGGTGTAAGGGCCTCTCGTTTCTTCTTCTTCGATGGATTGGGTTCTTTGCTATATGCCGGGTGTTTTATCCTTTTAGGCGTTCTGCTCAGTCGCCAGTTGGAACAAGTCATTGATGCGCTCGCCAGTCTCGGGAGCAGTGCGTTGGGAGTGGTCGTCGGGTTGTTGGCGCTTTACATCGGCTACAAGTATTTTCAGCGGCGGAAGTTGTTGAACGAACTGCGGATGGCGCGGATTACTGTGGACGAGCTGCATCAAATGCTGGAGACGGGGGGGAATCCAATCATTCTGGACCTGCGGTCTCACGCCGCACTCGAACAGGACCCATCACTGATCCGCGGCGCACTTCACATGACAATGGATGAGGTGGAGCTTCGTCATCAGGAGATTCCCCGCGACCGTGACATCGTTCTCTACTGTTCGTGCCCGAACGAAGTAAGCAGCGCGCGGGCGGCGTTGCTGCTGCGCCGAAGAGGCATCTTGCGCGTTCGACCCCTGCTGGGGGGCTTCGATGCCTGGCGAGAGCGCAATTACCCGACGGAGCTGCGCGTTGTAGCGACGAACCCCCTGGACACCAAATCGGCGAAAGAGGAACCCCGCCCACAACAATAAATGCGAGTTAAGGAATTATGGCTAAACCAGTGATTTGGACGGTGGACGATGAACCCGACGTGCTGCGAGCGGTGGAGCGCGATCTGCGCCGACATTACGGTGATCGTTACAAAGTGATCTCTGCGGATTCCGGCGCTTCCGCCCTCGAAGCGACAAAGCAGTTGAAGCTCCGGAACGAGCCTGTGGCGCTCTTCCTCGTCGATCAACGAATGCCACGCATGTCCGGAGTGGATTTCCTGGAGAAGGCGATCAAGCTTTACCCGGACGCCAAACGCGCACTGTTGACGGCTTACGCAGATACGGACGCAGCTATCCGCGCTATCAATAACGTCCACATCGATCACTACCTGATGAAGCCATGGGACCCCCCCGAAGAGCGGCTTTATGGGGTAGTGGATGATATGCTCGATGACTGGCAGGCTTCTTACCATCCCATTTTCGAGGGCGTGCGCATCATCGGAAACCAGTGGTCATCTCGTTCCAGTGAGGTGCGCGATTTTCTCGGTCGCAATTTCGTGCCCCACCAATGGCTCAATGTCGAATCCGATGAGGCAGCGAAGCAACTCCTGACTACAACGGGAGCCGGTGCCTCGTCGCTGCCTCTGGTGGTATTCCCTGACGGTTCCTTTCTTGGCAACCCACCGACTTCGGAGGTCGCTCGCAAGCTGGGCCTGAAGACAAAAGCGGAGTCTCCGTTTTACGATTTGGTCGTGGTCGGAGCTGGTCCGGCTGGGCTGGCCGCGGCAGTTTATGGCGCTGCCGATGGTCTACACACGCTGCTTATTGAACGCGAGGCTCCCGGTGGACAGGCCGGTCGGAGTTCTCGCATTGAAAACTATCTCGGTTTTCCGACGGGGCTCAGCGGCAACGACCTTGCGCGGCGTGCTGTGGCCCAGG
>Ga0184635_10000064_pt1 | contig 19504 bp, 12 predicted proteins | sample PLM3_30_b2_FD_133147 | JGI IMG/M metagenome (GOLD analysis project Ga0184635, IMG submission 133147) | Groundwater sediment microbial communities from an aquifer in East River, Colorado, USA - PLM3_30_b2 | ecosystem: Environmental > Terrestrial > Soil > Riparian zone | place: USA: East River...
CAGGCGGCTGGCATCGTGACACAACCTCCAAATGCCTGCTGGCGCCCGGGCATCTGTGGGCGCAACGCGCACCATCCGCAGCGACATGAGTGCGGCGGCCAGCGGAGCGCCACGCCGCTTTGATAGGGCGGAGTGCTCGCAGCGCGAACAATGCCACCCACCTGAGGTGGAACTCCTCCCGCTGCGAGGAGTTGCGCAGCGCACGATCTATGCTCGCCCTGCCAAAGGCCTGCCGACGGATTTCGGCATTGCCCCAGCCTGCCATGACTGCCTAAATTGCCGCCCCGATGGACGCCTCACGGTGGGAATTTCCCAGACAATCAACAGCACGCTGGTTTTCCCGTTCCACCGTAGTTGCCGCCCGGACGCGCCGCAACTCCTCGGGTCCAGTGGCGAGTGCGTACCGCGATCCGCAACTCCACAATAGCACAATGCTCTGAATGATTTGTTGGTGCAGGTCTGTCTCCAGCGGTTCCATTGAACTCAAGTCATGCAAACTCCGTGCCGCACGATTTCGACTGGCGCCATGACGGATCGGGAATGCCTCGAAGCGTGGCGGCGCGCTCCGGTCGCCGAAAACCTCCGGCCCCTGGTCGAACGGTACGGCGCATTCGTGTACTCGTCGGCGTTTCGGCGGACGGGCAACGCCGAGGACGCCAACGAGGTGACGCGTGCTGTCTTCTTCGTGCTCGCCCGGCGTGCGCGCAAGCTTCGCAAGAAGACCGTGCTGGTGGGCTGGCTGTTTCACGTCACATCCGTCGCCTGCCGAAGGCTGAGTCACAAGCGAGTCGGCAGGCTGCGGCGGCTCTGGCGCTGGATCTCCCGGAAGCCACGCCAGGTTGTGCCACGGGACGCCACGTTGTGGGCGCGGGTCGCGCCGAAAATCGATCGGGCGCTGGAACGGCTTTCCTCCCGGCAACGGCATGCCGTGCTGTTTTGTGCATTTCTGAATCGCGATTTCGCCTTTGCGGCGAATGTCCTCGGCGTGCCAGAGCGGCGTTTGGAGAAGCGCTTCGAGCGCGGCTTAAGCAATCTCGCGAAGCGGTTTGGCAAACGGAGCGAACCATTGGATCCGCGTGCGCTTGCTTCCGCGTGCGCGAAGGAAGGGTGCGCCATGGCGCCGCCCGAGTCTTTGGCGCCCGACATTCTCAAAACGATTGGAGAGCGACGCGGCAGGCGTCCATCCCTCGAGTTGGCGCGACGCACGTTGGCTGCGCTGGCGTGGGCACGTTGGCGGAAGCGATTTGTGATTGGTATTCCGGCTCTTGGCACCCCGCTTGCCATCCTCGGGGGAATCCTCTTGTACGTCGATTCGCTCTCCGGCTACAGCCGGTCTATGTCCGCATTGGTCTACTGGTCGGTACGCCTTCATGGAATGAGATTCTCGGAGCCGGTGCGCCCCTGGCCAACCCAGGCTGACACGCCGCGGCCCAGTGCGAGCGGAGTTCGCGGCGGGCAGGATATCTACCAGACCACCAATATCTGGCTGGCCCATTTGAGCTTCACGCGCGAGCAGTGGAAGGCGTTCGAACCCCGGCGCATTAGCCCGATGCCGAACTTTGTGCGCCCCGATGGCATGTGGCTGTTGCGCAATCCCGAGGCCCGGCGCAGCGGTGTCGTGGGGGTGCTTGGCTTTGAGTTCGACTGGACTCACGCGGACCTCGAATTCGGCGGGGTCGCCTTCACCAATGTCGCCGCGCGGATCAAAGGAAACATTCGTTCGTTGTACCGGCCGAATTGCTCGTTCAAGGTGGACCTGAACAAATTCACGAGGGGTCAGAAACTCGGCGGATTGGATGAACTGACGTTCAACAGTCTCGTTTGGGATTATTCCTGCCTCGGCGAAGCGCTCGGGTTTGAATTCTTTCGCGACGCCGGCGTGCCGGCGTCCCGCACCGCCTACGCGTGGCTCTCTGCAAGCGTGGCCGGCCAGTGGAACCGAAAGCCGTTGGGGCTATACCTCATGATAGAACCGGTGGACAACGATTTCGCAGCAGAGCGATTCGGGTCGAAAAAGACGCCTGTCTTCAAACCGGTCACCTACAATCTTTTCGAATACCTCGGCGAAGACTGGTCTGCCTACGCGCCCATCTACGACCTGAAAACAGAGGCGACGCAGGAACAACGACGGAGTGTAATCGAATTCGCCCGACTGGTCTCGTCGGGCACCGACGCAGAATTTGTCGCGCGAACCGGAGACTTCGTGGACCTGGATCAATTCGCCCGCTTTCTCGCCGGGGAAGTGCTGCTCTCGAACTACGACAGCATTCTGGCGGACGGCCAAAACTTCCACATGTATCTCGATCCGCGCTCGAACAAGTTTGGCTTCATCCCCTGGGATCTCGATGCCGCGTGGGGCAATTTCTGGCTCGCTTCGAAGGGAGAAATGGAACGCGCCAGCATCTGGCACCCGTGGGTTGGGGAGAATCGGTTCATCGAACGCGTGATGGCCCTGGAGGATTTCCGGCGCATTTATCGCGCGCATTTGGAGGATTTTCTCTCGCGCCTGTTCGTGCCCGAGCGGATGCACCGTCGCATTGATGAAATTGCTTCGGTCATTCATGACCCCATCGCGGCTGTATCCGGGCTTCGCCTGGACAAGATGGAGCAGGCGGTAGGCATGAAGCCGGTGACGCCCTCACCCGGGGAAAATTTGCGCGGTCTCAATCGGCCGGCATATGAACTCAAGCGGTTCATCGAAAAGAGGGCGCAATCCGTGCGCCGTCAACTGGACGGAGAATCCAAAGGGATGATTTTGAAGTATCCGAAGCAGAAATAATTCCGCTCAAACGGATCGAAGTTTCGCTATTGCGGATTTCAGGGGGCCGGGGAGAATTGGGATTCAGTTTATGAAAACATCCTGCGCAATCAGCGTCAGGGCAAAGGACCATTTTATGAAATCCATCCTAAGGAGCGGGTCGAGGTTTTCGTGGCATTGTGCGTATGGGAGCGTCTTGCTGGTCTTATGCGTCGCCGGCGCGGCGCGGGCGGAGGGGCCGAAGTTGACAGGCACGGTGCTGAATGAAACAGGCAAGCCGCTGCCCGGCGCTTCGGTGTTCATCTACACGGCCGCGCCCAAGGAGGGCGTGGGCATCCGGTGCCCCTCCTGCTATCCGGATTGCCGCAAGCAGGCCAAGTCGGATCGCCAGGGACAGTTCGCCATTGAGGACATGGACGGGACGTTGCTGTTCAAAGTGCTGGTGGTGGCGAAGGGGTATCGGCCGGAGTTTGTCTCGAAGGTGGACCCCGCCGATGGACCCGTGGAAGCGGCGCTCAAGCCGGTGCAAGCCAGCGACGATCCAAAGCACCGGATGCGCGGACGGGTTGTGGGACCCGACGGCAAGCCGGTGCATGGCGCGGTCGTCAACATTCGCGGCGTGACACGCGGCCAGAGCACGCGGTTCGGGGGCAATCCGGACGTGGATCCGACTGCGGTCACGGATGAGGCCGGCGAGTTCGTCATTCACGGTCGCGAACCATTCGAGGCGGTGGGCGTGGATGTGGTGGCTCGCGCATTGGCCAAAGGCATTTTTTCGCGCCTGGCCACGGGTGACGCAGTCCATGAGTTGAAACTGGTCGAGGGGGTTTCGGTTCAGGGCCGGTTGATGAAGAATGGGAAACCGCTGGCCGGGGTGGAGGTGGGCATCGCGGGAGCGGAGCGGAGTTCGGAGATTTTCGTGGGTAATTATTCTGTGGCGACGGATGACGAGGGGCGGTTCGCCTTCGTGAACCTGCCGGCGCGCACCGCTTACCACGTTTATGGGATCATGAAGTCGTTGAAGGCGCAGGGCGCGCTGGGAGCGCGTCCGGTGCGCACTCAGGACGATGGGTCCACGCTGGACACCGGGGATTTGAAAGTGGAGCCGGGCTTCACAGTGTCGGGCTTCGTGCATTTGACGGATGGGAAGGAAATCCCACGAAAAACGCGCATCTCGCTGGGCCGTGAGGACGCATGGGATTCGCAGCAGATGGACCTGGACAGCCGCGGGCATTTCAAGTTCACGGGGGTGCCGGCGGAGAGCGTGCATGTTTCAACCCGCGTCACCGGCTACCGGCTGTCCGCGCGCAACGCGAGCGTCGATCCATTGAACACATCGAGCTTGATCGGGCACATTCACACGAACAAGACCGACCTGTTGATCGAACTGGAGCCAGGGCCGCGGCACGATCGGCTGGACGGGGATCAGCAAGCCACGCGCGCCGAGCCGCTGCGCGGGGTGGAGGGAGCAGGCCAGGCTGGCGGCGACATCAAGGTCGTGGGCAAGGTCGTGGACAAGGAGACCGGCAAACCGCTGGCGCAATTCACAGTGACGGAAGGGCGGAAGGACAACTATCGCGAGGGCTTCAACTGGTTCTCCACGCGCAAGACGACGCACAGTGACGGCGCGTTCACCGCTTACTTCACCAAACAGCAGCAGCCGCCGGCAGTTTTGATCGAGGCGGAAGGCTACATGCCGCAAGCTTCCGGCGGCCTGACCATGGCGGAGACGAATGTGACGTTCGCGCTGAAAAAGGGAAGCGGTTACAAAGGCGTGTTGTTGCGGCCGGATGGTAAACCGGCGGCGGACGTGAAGGTATATCTGACGGACATGAAGGACGGCGTCTATGTCAGCGGGGAGAAGCTGGAAGTGCGGGAAAACATTTATCGCGGAACAAAAAGCAGTCTCACGGACGCGGAAGGGCGGTTTTCCTTCGCACCTCAGATTGACGCTTATTCCGTCATCGTAGTCGACGACGCGGGCTTCGCGCAGGTGCGGGCTGAGGACCTGGCGCGGGACCCGCAAGTGCGGTTGCAGGCGTGGGCACGGATCGAAGGGGAATTGAAGATTGGCTCAAAGCCGGGCGCGAACGAGTCCGTTCGGCTGTGGCCCGCGCATATTCCCTACGGGCATCATCCACGTCCGTCGCCGCCGTTGAACATCTATTTCAACACGACGACAGATGCGGAGGGAAAGTTCCTGTTCGCGCGGGTGCCACTGATCGCCGTGGAAGTGTATCACGAGCCGAAGGTGCGGGATTCCCGGACGGGCCCGACGCCGATGGCGCAGACCACGAAACTGCTGCTTCAGCCGGGCGAGACCCGTTTGCTCACCCTCGGCGGCAAGGGACGGCCTGTGACGGGCCGAATCGTGGTCAAGGGTTACGACCGCAGTATCGACTGGCGCGCCGACCTGCATATGTTGGAGACGCTCGTGCCCAACCCGCCAGAATTGCCCGACTTCCTGGAGCACTCACGGCAGTATTATCGTGAGACCGCGCGCGCCGCCAGCACGGACGAGGAAAAGGCCGCAGCGCGGGCATCGTTTGACCGACAGCAACAGGAGCTGATTCAGAAGACCAAGGCGTTTTACGCGAGCGACGCGGCATGGGAATATCAATTCGCCAAGAAGCGTTACGCGTTGAATTTTGCACAGGACGGCTCGTTCCGCATCGAGGATGTGCCCGGCGGCAAATACACCCTGAAGGTGGAGCTGCGGGAGGGCAGCGGCGAGGGTCCATCGCGCTACTCGGCGCCGAGAATTGGCGGCGTGGAAAAAGAGATCGAAGTGCCCGCGTCGCCGGGCGGCCGTAGCGATGAACGTTTCGACCTCGGGACCATTGAAATACAGGCGCGTCAGGTCGTAAAGACCGGCAAGGCCGCGGCGCTGGGGAAGAAGCCGGAGTGATGGCGCGCTGGCTTGCTAATCCCACACGGGAAATCCGATGCCGGCGTCGGCGGAATTGACCCGGCGACGCGGCACGGACCTCCCTCGAAATGGGCCATTCAATTTCGGTCGAGATGAAAAGAATCAGACGTTCATATCGACTCCGCGTGGTTGTTAGTAGTCCGCGATGAGTAGCTTTCGTATCCTGCTCGGCTGCCTTGTGGTGGTTCTCACCGGCTGTCAGACCCGGCTTCCCGGCGACTACAACGATGGGCCGGCGAAGAATCCGGCACAATTGCACTTGGGTAGCGATGGTTCCTACTCCTTCGGAGCGACGCATTCGGCAACGGCTTCCCTTGAGCGCGGTCGTTGGTACCGCGTCCAGGACCGCGTCGTGATGCTGGTGCCGGACGACAGCGCCAAGCCACAATGGTTTGCTCGCGTTGCGAGGAAGGATGCGCTCAGGCAGTTGCGACACTCGACGAACGTGCGAGACGTCTTGAGATAGACTACGGGGCGCATCTCAGATTTTTGCAAGGGGCCAACAATGGGAGTTCTCACCCCTCACCCCAGCCCTCTCCCCGTTCAGGGGAGAGGGAGCCGCGGCGGACGCGCTTGCAGGTTCGAGTGGCCGCGCCGCGCCTCGGCGTCTATTCGACGTGAACGTCCCGAACGCGGCAGGGGAGGTTCGACTCACCGCGGTCGCTCGTCGCGCCCCCTCTCCCCTCCCGCGGGCGAAAGCCTCGCGAGAAGAATTCCGTAAATCCGTGGAGAGGGCCGGGGTGAGGGGTGAGACCGTGGGCCAGCCGTCCCCTGCAAAAAAGTGGGATGCGCCCCAGACTACTCCATACGCGCGATTTGCCTTGCCACGGGAATCGGTGATTCCTAAAACCGACGCAACGCACAATCGGAGTCAGGTCATGCAAATCGATCAAGCTTTTGTGGATTCGCAGGCGCCGAATGCCGCTGCCATCAACAACGCGCGAGGCGTGGTGCTCAAGAAGAAACTGGTCGGGTTGTTTCGTTCGCCGGACGGCACGCTGCTCTTCGGGGAATGCAAGGGGAGTGGGGCGGAAAATTACCGGCCTTCCGCGGACTTCGGCGATCCGTCGAAGCCCGTCTATCGCTGCACCTGCCCGAGCCGGCAGTTTCCCTGCAAGCATTCGCTGGCGATGCTTTATGCCCACGCTCAGGGCGCCAAATTCGTGGAGAAGGAGATGCCGGCCGACATCGGCGAGAAACGGGCGAAGGTCCAGCAGCGGGCGGAGAAGAAAAAGGAGGAGTCGGACAAACCAAAAAAGCCCAACCTCAGCGCGCTCAAGAAAAAGATTCAAACGCAGTTGGAAGGGTTGAACCTGCTCGAATCGCTGGTGAACGATCTGATGCGCTCCGGGTTGGGCACACTCAATGCCAAGTCCGCCCGGCAAATCGAGGAGCAGGCGAAGCAATTGGGCAATGCCTATCTGCCGGGCGCGCAGAACGCGTTGCACGCGCTCACCGGCCTCTTTTATCGCTCACAAATCAGCTCGGAGGATGAGTTGAAGGCGTCCGAGCGCGAGCGCGTCTACAGCGCGGCGCTCGACCAGTTGAACCGGCTCCATTCTTTGTGCAAACAGGGCGGCAAGTATCTGCAGAGCCGGCTCGAGGATTCGGAGCTCAAGCCGGAGATGGAAACGGACATCGCCGCGTGGCTCGGCCATGCGTGGCAGTTGCGCGAACTCAAGGACGCGGGACTCGTCCAGCCAGGAGTTGAACTGCTGCAACTGGCATTCAATTCCCACGATGACTGGACGCGGAGGGAATTCGTCGAGACAGGCGTGTGGATGAACCTGCAGACCGGCGCCGTGCAGCTCACGCGCAATTATCGTCCGTATCAAGCCGCCAAGTTTATTCGCGAGGACGACTCGTTCTTCCAAGTCGCCGTCTGCCCCGAGTTGTTTATTTACCCGGGCAATTTGAACCCGCGCGTGCGCTGGGAAGCCATGGAGCCGCGCCCCGTGACGAAGGCGGACCACGCCCGGGCGCGGGCCCACGCCAAGGCCGATTTGCGCGCGGTCATCAAGGACGTAAAGACGCAGTTGAAGTCGCCTCTGGGGGATCGGCGCCCGTGCGCCTTGGTGCGCTATCGCGCCCTGGGCCGGGCGCGCGAACACGCCGTCATCGAGGACCAAAATGGCGAGCGACTCGTGCTGGCGGAGGACCATCATCCGGGCGAGCCGGCAACATTGCCATTGCTCGCGATGCTGCCCAAGGCCGTGCGGCAGGGGCAGGTCATGCTGGTGCGCTTCCATCACGACCTCGATTCGCAGAAGCTCCACGCCAAGCCGCTGAGTGTGGTGACGGAGCACGAGGTGATCCGGCTGACTTACTAATCGCAACCGCTCCCGCTTTATGAGTCTCGCCTTGATTCAGGAATCCGCGAAGGAAGTCCGTCGCCTTGCCATCGCCGGAAGCCCGCTGGCCGTCGGCGATTTTCGGCTGAAGAAGCTAATCGCTCCGTTGGAGCAGGCAGGCACGAAGGCGCCGGTTTTTGCACAAGTCGCCAAGGCCATCGGCGATCTCGTCAATGGCAAGGAGGCTGACTCCGCCGCGCAATTGCTTCAGCTCAGCACGCTGCTCAACGCCATTCTCTACACGCAAGGGCAAACCACGGTGGAAGGGGATTATCGCGACCTGGAGGTGTTCGCCACGAATTGCTCCAGCACCCGAACGACTGCCCGCGTGCTCAAACCGCTCATTGAGGCGCTGACCAACTCGGGCGGCGGGCGGTATGAGGTCGTCAAGGCTGCATTCGAGCGAGGCTCGTTCAACGATCTGAGACTCGTCGACCCGGCGATTCACGCGCTGGGCGACAATTATCCCGAACTCGCCGATCTCGTGGCGGAAAAAATCCTGCCGGCCTTTGGCCCGGGCATCGTCCTGCGGCTCAAGGAGAAGCTGGACCTGAAGGGCAAGCGGGTCGATGGACGCCGGCTCAAGCTCATGCACCAGGTCGATCCGGCGGGGACACTCGAACTGTGCAAGACCGCGCTCGAAGGCGGCTCACCCGACGTAAAGGTGTCGGCCATCGAATGTCTCGGCCAACACGAGGATTGTCTGCCGCTCGTCCAGGAACAGGTGGACTCAAAGAACAAGGCGTTGCGCGCCGCCGCACTCGAGGCTCTCGCCGCGTATGACCGGCCCGAGATCGCGAAGATGTTCACCGACCTCCTCAAGGGCAAGACGCTCGACCTCCTTGCGCGGCCCTTCCGCGTCATTCGCAATCGGCAGGTCCTGCAGTCCCTCCTCGCCGAGGGCCAGCGCGTGCTCGATTTGATTGTCAAAGGCGACGCCGAGCAGATTTTGCGCTTTGCGGCAATTCTCGATTGCATCGATGAGCGCAAGGACGCCGAGTGCGAGGCGTTTCTGCTTCACTGCTTCGGCCAGTGCGAGAAGCTGGCCAAAGTCAAAGCGGCGAAGAATGCGCTCATTGGCGGGGTGGATATGGTGGAGCGGCTGGCCTCGTTGTTGTCTCGCATCGGGTCGCCGAAAGCGCTCGAGGCTGTGCTTGCCAGGCGCGACATCCTACCTACCGGGGCTTTCCCGCACGTCCTGGGCAGCGCGCTGCGCGCCTGGCCGGCGGACAAAATCTATAAGGAATTCGCTCCACTCCTGGAGCAGAAGAAAGGCGCGGGCAAGGACAAGAGCGAACAGATTCAATCAGTCATCCTCGCTTCCGTGTGGGATGAGGGTTCCCGCTTCGACGTCCTGTCCGATGTGGATCCCGATTCGCCGGAAGGCCAGGCGCTGAAGAAAGTCCGATGGGACCCACACTGGCTGGACGCCGCGATTAAGGCCGATCATCCCGTGATCGTCTGCTGCCTGGCGCGGCCCGGCCACAAAGGCGCGCTCGACTACCTGTTGAAGGCCGCGCAGTCGAAGAAGGATTCGCAGCCCGGGCTGATCATTGAGGCACTGGCCCGCTGTCAGTATCCAAAGGTGAGCGACTTGTTCATCGAACTGATCGCCCGCCATACGAAGAACGCGCGCTATCTTGACTACGAGGCCATGGTGCTGTTCGAGAACGCGCGGCATCTCCCTCCCGCCGACTTGCCGAAACTCGAAGCCTTCGTCCCGAAGCTGGACGAAAAATTCGCGGACCATTACCTCCAAGCCCTCGCGCCGTTACGGGGTGAAAGCAAACCCAATGAATAGCCTGCGATAGAATCGCAAGGCTTTCGAGGGACGCCTGGATGACAAACCATTTGCAAGCCCGTGGTCACTGAAACAGCCATCACCGCACTTATCACTCATCATGCCCAAAGAAACGAAAGCCGATCTTCGCCAGCCCGCCGAGATTCTCTACGCCGAGGAACTGGACGCACTGATTAAAGCTGAGAAGCATCCTGTGCCGACCGGCTGGCGGATGTCGCCGCGCTCCGTGCTGACTTATATTTGCGGCGGCAAATGCGGCAAGCTGGACATCACGCCTAAATACATCGGCCATCAGCGGCTCGTCGAGATTGCCATTTCGACGCTCATCACCGACCGGGCGCTGCTGCTCATCGGCGAGCCGGGCACCGCCAAGTCGTGGCTCTCCGAACATCTCGCCGCTGCCATCACGGGCGACTCCACGAAAGTCGTCCAGGGCACCGCGGGCACGACCGAAGAGCAGATTCGCTACACCTGGAACTACGCCATGCTCATCGCTCGCGGGCCGAGCAACGAATCGCTCATCAAAAGCCCTATCTTCCGCGCGATGGAATCCGGCAGCATCGCCCGCTTCGAGGAAGTCACCCGTTGCGCCTCCGAAGTTCAGGATGCCCTCATCTCCATTCTTTCCGAGAAGCGGCTTTCCGTCCCAGAGCTTGCCACCGAAATTCCCGCGCAACGCGGATTTTCCGTCATCGCCACGGCCAACACCCGCGATCGCGGCGTCAACGACATGTCCGCCGCGCTGAAGCGCCGCTACAACATCGTCGTGCTTCCCGCGCCCGCGGATTTGGAGACCGAAGTGGGCATTGTGACCAAGCGTGTCGGGGAACTGGCCTCGAACCTCCAGTTGCACGCGAAAATTCCCGACGAGGAAGCCATCATGAAAGTCGTCACGATTTTCCGCGAACTGCGCGCCGGCCAGACGCTGGACGGCAAAAATAAGGTGAAGACGCCCTCGGGCGTGCTCTCGACGGCCGAGGCGATTTCGCTGCTCGCCAACAGCATGGCGCTGTCCGGGAATTTCGGGGACGGCACAGTCAGCGACCAGGATCTGGCGTCTGGCTTGCAAGGCGCGGTGATTAAAGACGACGACAAGGACGTGATCGTCTGGAAGGATTACCTCGCCAACGTGATGAAGAAGCGCGGCGCGAACTGGCGCGGCCTTTACGCAGCCTGTCAGACGCATGTGGGCGAATGATTTGCAGGCCACGAATGGACACGGGTAAGCACGAATTCCCGAGAAGGCTGACACGGAGGCCTTTGCTCGTGTTCATACGAATTTAGTGTCCGCCGACCATGCCTTCCACCGCTCCCCACATCTTCGGCGTCCGCCATCTCTCCCCGGCGGCGGCGTGGCATTTGCAAAACTTGCTGGATCAAGTTCGCCCCAGGCTCGTCTTGATCGAAGGTTCGGATGACGCGGATGAGCTGATTCCCCACATCGTCAGCCCAAAGTCGAAGCTGCCCATCGCGATTCTGGCTTACACGGCCGACGCGCCGGTGCGGACGTTTGTCTATCCGTTGGCGACCTATAGTCCGGAGTATCGCGCGCTCGTCTGGTGTCAGGAGAACAAGGCGAAGGCACGGTTCATGGACCTGCCGTCGTCCGTGTTCCTGGGCCTGATGGATCGCGACCACGGCACCGCCGTCCTGGACGCTGAGCAATCAGAGAAGAAGAAGGACGAGCCGGAGCCGGACCAGGACGAGGATGACGAAGAAACCGAGCCCGCTTCAGCCGTCGAACCCAAGCGGGCGATTGAAACTGTGTATGATCAGGTCGCCCGCCTCGCCGGCGAGCCAGATTACGAAACGTATTGGGAACGCCACTTCGAGCAATTGCGCGCGGACGGCGCCTACCTGAGCGCCGCCCGGAGTTACGGCGCCGAACTGCGCGCGATGGAGGATTTCTCCACCCGACACGCCGCGGAGAACCTGGTGCGCGAAGCCTACATGCGCCGGAAGATTCAGCAGGCGGTCGCCGAAGGTTTTAAGCCGGAGCAAATCGTCGTGGTCACGGGAGCGTTTCACGCCACGGCCCTCGGCCCGGACCTGTCGCCCATGACGGACGAGGAGTTCACGAAGCTGCGCAAGCGCGAGTCGAAGATGACCCTGATGCCGTATTCGTTTTTCAAGCTGTCGTCGCAATCCGGCTACGGCGCGGGCAATCACGCGCCGGCGTACTTCGAGATGGTCTGGAACAGCTACAACGAGAACAGCGCGGCCACATTGCCCACGTTGTTCCTGACGCACGTTGTTCGCGAACTACGCGCCTCCGGGACTTTCCGTTCCACCGCCGAAGTCATCGAGGGGGTGCGACTCGCGGAAGCGATGGCCGGCATGAAGCATTCCCTGCCGACTCTTCGTGAATTGCAGGACGCCGCCGTGACGTTGCTCGGCCAGGGCGATCCGGCGGTGGTGCGCGAGTCGTTGTTGCGCGTGGAAGTCGGCACGGCCATCGGCGCGCTCGCCAAGGGCGTAAGCCAGACTTCCATTCAGGACGATTTTTACCGCGAATTGAGCCAGCTCAAGCTGGATCCTTACAAGGCCGCGGTGAAACGCGACCTCGATCTCGACCTCCGCGAGAATCGCCGCGTCAAGTCGAAGGAGGCCGCGTTTCTCGACCTGCATCGTTCCTTCTTTCTGCATCGTCTCGCCGTGCTCGAAGTTCCGTTCTGCAAGAAGCTGGCAGTGCGTGAGGCAGGGACGACGTGGGCGGAGAGTTGGGCGTTGCAATGGACCCCTGAAGCCGAGATTGCAATCGTCGAAGCCGTGTTGCTCGGCGAAACCATCGAGCTGGCGGTGGCGTTCAAGTTCAAGCAACGCCTCGAGAAATGCACGTCGATTGCGGACGCCTCGACCGTGATCCGCGAAGCCTGCGAATGCGGCATGAGCGCCTCCATCGAACTGGCGCGGCAGACCCTCCAGAGGCTGGCGAACGATTCGTCCGACTTCGTCGCGCTGGCCGGCGCGACGCATGAGTTGGGACTGGTCATCCGTTATGGCGACGTGCGGCAGTTCGACGCCGAGCCGCTGAAGCCATTGCTTGAACAATTGTTTCTCGAAGGCGCTCTCACGCTCGTAGGCGCGGCCAATTGCGACCTTGCGGCCGCCAAAAACATGGTCGTGGGCATGAATGAATTGAACAAGGTCGCGCTCGATTACACGTCGCTCATCGATGAGCCGCTCTGGATCGCTGAACTCCAGAAGCTGGCGCACGCCGACCACCTGAACCCGCTGTTGTCCGGCTACGCTTGCGCGCTGCTGGTCGAGCGCAACCTGATCTCGAACGAGGAACTGGCCAGGGAAGTCTCGCGACGTTTATCGCCGGGCATCGAGGCGGATCTGGGCGCGGGCTGGTTCGAAGGGCTGGCCAAGCGGAATCGTTACGCATTGTTGACGCGTCTCGCGCTCTGGGAGCAACTGGCCGCCTATGTCGCCTCGCTGACGGACGATGAATTCAAGCGCGCGCTGGTGTTCCTGCGCCGTGCCTTCGGCGATTTTTCTCCGTCGGAGAAACGCAACATCACGGAGAACCTCGGCGAAATCTGGGGAACGAACCCGGACACGGTGAGCGAGGCTTTGAGCACGGAGCTCAATGAACAGGAAAAAAAGAAGCTGGACGAACTGTCGGACTTCAACTTTGAGGGATTATGAAACCGCTTCCAATTCATCTTCATGCCCAACCCCGTTGATACAGAACAATTGAAACGCTGGCGGCTGATCCTAGGGCAGCATGCGCAGGAGTCGCTGGCGCAGATGGGTGGCTGCGATTTGTCCGTCGAGCAAGCCGGCATGGACGAGGCGCTCGCGGCCATTTATGACGAGAGCGCGGGCGAGGAGGAGCAGGGACGCAAGTCCCAGCGCCGCGCCGGGCTTGGTCCGTCGGCGCCCAACCTCGCCAAGTGGCTGGGCGACATCCGCAGCTATTTCAAGGAAGACGTGGTCACGGTCATCCAGAACGACGCCATTGAGCGCAAGGGATTGACGCAACTCCTGTTCGAGCCGGAGCTGCTCAAGAACGTCGAACCCAACCCGCAACTCGTCGGCACGCTGATGTCGTTGAAAGGCCGCATCCCGGAGCGGACCAAGGAGACGGCGCGCATGGTGGTCCGCGCCGTCGTCGAGAAAATCAAGCGCCTGCTCGAACAGCGCATTCGCCAGGCCGTGATGGGCGCGCTCAATCGCCGCGAGCATTCGCCGCTGCCCTGCGCGGCTTCCATCGATTGGAAGTGGACCATCGGCCGCAATCTCAAGAACTATCAACCATCGCTGGGCACGATTGTGCCGGAGAAAGTTTACTTTTATTCGCGCGCCCGGCGCTCGAATAACTGGACGGTGATTGTCTGCATGGACCAAAGCGGCTCGATGGCCGAGTCCGTGGTCTACGGCTCGGTCACGGGGTCCATCTTCGCCTCGTTGCCGGCGCTGAACACGCGCGTCGTCGCGTTTGACACCGAAGTGGTGGATCTGACCGAGCAATGCGGCAGCGACCCGGTGGACATGATCTTCGGGGTGCAACTGGGCGGCGGCACGGACATCAACAAGGCCGTCGCCTATTGCGAGAAGTTCATTTCGGATCCGGCGCAGACGATTATGTTCCTCATCACCGATTTGTTCGAAGGCGGCAACGAGGCGCAACTGGTGCGCCGGCTGAAGGAAATGGTCGAATCCGGCGTGCGCGTCATCTGCCTCCTTGCCTTGTCCGACAGCGGTGTGCCGAGCTTCGACGAACGCGTGGCCAAGAAGATCTCCGAGTTCGGTGTGCCGTGCTTCGGCTGCACGCCCAACAAACTGCCCGAGTTGATCGAAGGCGTGCTCAAGAAGCATGACCTCAAGGCACTCGCCGCACGGCTCGCCACGAAGAAGGAGAAATGAAAGCTGGATTACTTCACCACGACGAACTGCGCGAACGTTAAGAAGCAGGCGTGGGGATGGGACGGGCTTTCAGCCCTTTGCGGGGTGGCGTGCCGGGACCTGGGGCGCTGCCCCAGGCTGGGATGGCGATGCGCCTTTGGCGCAATAATTCAGGGCCATGGGTCCAGCCAGTTTGGGACATCGATTTACGGCAAACTACATAGCATGCTTCCGGGGCTGAAGGCCCGCTGCCATCTCAGCCTGGGCCAACGGCCCAGGTTTCCTGTCAGGGTCGAGGAATGGACGGCGCTCCTTCGTGCTGAAGATGACATGGATGACGATGAGGCTCAGGGATTGTGGCATGGGAATCAGATCGGCGTTCGATTGCGCGTCCAATCAACGAGGGCACTCCACGTAACCTTCATCGGTCTTCTGTTCGATGAGCACGGCCATGGCATTGGCCGCGGCTTGTTCGTCCGCGAAGGTTTTGGTCTTCGATTGGCCGTCGGAACCGATCCTGCCCCAGCGGGTGGTCATGGCGTTGCCGGCCTGGGAAACTTCCCAGAACTTGCTGCTGGATCCTTCGACAAACTCGAAATAGCGCGGTTGGGTGACAGCCCCGGCACTCCCGACAATCTTCACCGGAGCGGCTGCCTGAGGTTTCGCGGCTGGAGCCTGCTTCACGTCGCTCACTGCAACATCGTGGCGGACTCCCACCCAGCTTGGGAACCGTGGCACTCCTGCATCCGAGAGTTCCTGGTAACGGAACGACACCGTCGCATCGAGGGCGGGCGGGTTCTCGCGTTCGCGATCGCTGAAACCGGTGCCAATGGCGAACTCCGTGCCGTCCGGAAGTCGCACCAGCAGCGCACCCAATCGCCCCTTGTGCCGGCCAGCGCCGGCCTGATGGCCCACGACGACGGCTTCGGCGTCGTGAAATGTTTTCACCTTAAGCAAGGTGAAGGATCGTCCGGTCACGTATTTCGAGCCCGGCTGGCGCAGCATCAGGCCTTCACCACCCAGCGATTCGATGCGCGCCAGTTCCGCGCGCAACGCTTCAAGATTCTTGCAGCGTTCGTGGGGGTGTTGCCGCGTAAATTTCGAAGCGCCCCTGGCCAACGCGTCTTTCAGAAAGGCAAGCCGCTCCTCGAAACCGCCGGACGCAGCCGGCGCGTCAAAGACAAGGAAACGCACTTCGTTCCACAGATCACTTTTGTCCTGTCGGCGAACAATGCTGACAGTGCGCTGAAACCGCTTCCGGTCGATCCAGAGTTCACCGTCAAGCGGCACGGCTGGCAAGCCTTCCAGGAACCAGTCCGGGGCGTGATAGATATTCCCCTGTCGCGAAAGAAATTGTTTGCCGTCCCAATACGCTCGCACTCCATCGAGCTTTTCGCTCATCCACCAGCCGGAGAGGTCCGCGGCGCTGTCCCAGCTTTCCGCGAGGAGCAAAGGTGGACCGGAATCGTCGTCGCCCTCCGCGTCGCCGCCGGACCTGGCTTTGGCCGCACGCTGTGGCAACGCGCCGCCAACCCGCGCTTCCTCGCCGGCGTCTCCGCGCAACTTGCGCAGGTGTTTGCAAGTGCGCTTCTCGATGGCGATGGATTGATTGCGCCAGGCCGGGCAACTGCACGAATAGACGCCGCCGGTGTTCTTCAGGAGGTAGGGCTTCGCGCCCGAGCCTTGCATCTCGATTGTCTCGCCGTCTTGTAGATCAGGCATCGGGAAAATGGATTTTGCGGCCCAACCAAAGAGCGCGCCCAATCGGGATCACTCTTCAGCAGCCTTTTTCTTCGCCACTTTGCGCTTCGGCTTGGCTTCCGCGGGTTCGGAGGCTGCCGGCGCGGACGTCGAAGGCTTCGGCCCATCGGCGCGCTCGAAGCCCTTGGTGATGTTCTCCTCGATTAGCTTCTTCACCAATGCCTCCGCGCGGGTCTCCGTGTGCGCGAAGAGCGTGGTGACCTCCAGCGGCGTTTTGCGACCCGCTGAGAAGTCGGTCCAAAACACCGCATACGGAAATGCCCCGGAGGTCGCCGGCCTGCGGCCCACGACGAGTTTGCGCACGGCCACTGCGCCTTTGATCTCCTTCGTATAAACCTCGCGACGCATCACCTCCAGCACCGGCAAATTGCGGTTGATCAATTCAGGCGAAGCAATTTCGCGGCCGGTCAATTGCGTGAGTCGCACGGATTGCGGAGAGAATTCCTTGTCGGCGCGGAGTCGGTGGAATACAGGTAGCAACAGACGCGAACACGCCGCCAGGCCCTCGAAATTCCAGCGCGAGTTGTTCCAGCCGAACACCTGTTGCCCACTGGCCTCCTCGTCCGGCGGCAGGACATCCTCCGCCTCCAATTCGACCACGAATCCCGGCTTCACGAATCGCACCGGCCGGCCGTCGCTGTCGCTCATGGCCAGGGGCGCATCGACGCGCAATGTGGACAGGCGCCCGAGCCAGTCCACTCGGTCCTGATCATTAAAGCCCGAACCGACCCGCGCGATGGATTGCATTTGAAGCCCGCGCTCACCCGGGGGATACGCCAGAGCGGTGAGCAGGGACATCATGCCATGGTTGCCCTCGAACTCGCCTTCAACAAATCCCACCACACCTGCATCAATCGTTCGGCGAGGCTTAAGTTTGCAGACCTCTGCCCGATCCAGCCGGCGAATGACGAGCCCTTCCAGGCCGCCACCCGTCTTCTCATTGAAAACCTGCGGCAGTTCCGCGCCGGGGACTTCGCCACCTTCCGCCCGATGCACCAGACGTTCCGGGTTGGTGCCGGCCAGTTCGCCGAGCAACTTCCAGAGGGTCAGGAAATCGTTTTGATGCACGCGCAGGTCACGACCGTCGTGCATGATCGCGTCCAGCACCGCGAGTCGGAAGCGCCCCGCCTCCGCCGGGTCAGTGGAGTAGCTGGCGCGTGTCACGTCAGCACTCGCGCAGCGCCGGCCATCCACGGTTTCCCGTAAGTACAGCTCGGCCCGAAGCAACACTTTCTTAGTCCCGCGCGCCTTGAGCTGAGTCGATAGTTCCTTCAGACAGGGCAATCCAATGCGCACGCGCCCCGACGGCGCATTGAAGGTGAAAATCTCCGGGTTGCGTCCGGCCTCGAAATAGACGAACACACCTTCACCATCGTACTTCGTCGTCGCGAGCACGCGGCTCTCCGGGCCGTAGCGCGCGGGCAGATCGGCCGGCTTGATCGCAATGAACCGGTTCGAAACTTCTGTCTCGTAATTCTCCGCAACCTCCAGCAGCACGCGATCGGTCACGGCGGCACGCGGGCCGAAGGCGTAGTCGCCGCTCTTCTTCGTCAATCGGGCCAAATCAATCATGACGCGGGCGCCGGCGCCTGAGGCGCCGGCCGTTTGAGTTCCTGGTCGGACAACAACAAAAGCAAACGGTAGCGCGCCTCGTCGCCGGCGCCTTCCACCTCGCCATAGAGAAACGCGCGGAACGGTGTCCCGCCATCGCGCAGTATCAGCGGTCCGGCACCTTTCGGTCCGGCTCCAACCAGCGCCATGCTGCGGCTGTCCTGAAGGGACTTTGCGAGGCCGTAAAGAAAGTCGAAGGTCAAGCCGTCCGTGTGGACCAGTTGCTGCATGGACCGAAATACGAACCGGCTCAGGCATTCCTGGACCGGCATGCGGCGGACGATCTTCAACGGCGCCGTCGTATCCACGTTGGCCGTGCGGAAGACGCGGGGGCGACGCTCCTTCTCCGCGCCGTCCGTCGTGTAGATGACATCGACTTCCTTGAACTCCGTGGCGATGCTCGGCTGGGCAGCCGTTGGATCCAGATAGACCGCCGTTGCGTCTCTCATCAGCCGGCCTGCGATTTGCAAATCGAGCTCTGGATCGCTTTCAATCAGTTGCGAGGAATTGGCCGACGGCAGGGATTTCTGGCCGTTGAGCGCCTGGACTCGTTTTATCTTTCCGGCGTTGGTCACCGATTCGAGCGGCGGCGCGAGTTTTTCCGCCGCAGGCGGGCTCAGGCTGACGCGCGCGCTGCGCCCTTCGATCTCGAGATGAATCGTGAGCATGGCGGCCCCACTTTACATCATGCTGAAATCGAGCGGATCTCCCGCTTCCTCCGCGGCGCCACTCGCCGCATCGAAGAATTGGTAAGCGACGGTCCGGCCCACCATCGGGCAGGCTTTGAGTTGGCCGACCAGGAGAAAAGCGCCGTCTTCCCGGACCAGCACCATCGCGTCGCGCGGCCTGGCCGACTTGCGATAATTGAAAGTCCCGCGATAAACGCCTTGCGCCAGTCCGCCAGCGTCAATCGGATAAACGTCCGTCGTCACAAACCGCGCGACGGTCTCCAGGGGCACGGGCGCTAGGCTTTCCACGCCATCGAACGAACTCGGACGCAATTCGAGCGTTTGCCCGGCGGATTGGATTGTCGGCGATTCCGCAGGCGAGCCTTCCGGATCGACCGATGTCATTGCCACCTGGGACTTGCGGTAGGTCGCGCCGTCCGGCAATAGCCACCCGCGTTCGAGTCGCCTGCCGGCATACTCGACAATTTGCTCCACGCGCCCGTAGAGGTCGTCCTTGCTGATCTTCGACTCGAGGCTTGCGGCAATTTCCTTGCCGCCCACATTCAATTTGAGCGTCTTGGCTGCCATGTCGAATTTGCGCTCGTTTCTGGGCGCACAAATTGTGGCTTTCCCGCTTCGAGCGCTTGCACGGCGGGAACATACAAGAAGCTTTTGGAAACATGCAACGCCCCTTTCGAACAAATCAGAGTACAGCAAGACCGGCACAAGGCCGATGCCCTGTGCCGGTCGAGTGTCGACGCCTTGCTACTC
>Ga0184635_10000066_pt1 | contig 19419 bp, 11 predicted proteins | sample PLM3_30_b2_FD_133147 | JGI IMG/M metagenome (GOLD analysis project Ga0184635, IMG submission 133147) | Groundwater sediment microbial communities from an aquifer in East River, Colorado, USA - PLM3_30_b2 | ecosystem: Environmental > Terrestrial > Soil > Riparian zone | place: USA: East River...
CGCAAAAAATAGGGAGCCCTCATTCCCGGATGCGGGCGCGGGTTCCACGTCACCCCCTGCGGCGCGCCTTGCTCAATAACGCATCGCGCAGCCAATCCGGTTGACTCTGGCCGGATCGCTCAATCGCCTGTCGTACGACTCGCGCCTCATCGGGTCGCAATCGTACCGAAACGACTTCTGCTAGTGCGCCCTTCATCGACAGCCGGGGCCTTCCCATTTTCTTTCCCATAGGAAAAGACTTTTTGTTTCCAAAACGGATTGACACTCACTCTGACTTTTGTTTACAACAAGTCCAGCCTCAAATTTGAGGTGCGGTCTTGCCAGAAAAGAAAGTGCCCGCACGTTTCTGGCAAAACTAGCGTTCAATCGTGGCTTGCTCGTCTTCGCGAAGAAGAGCGCCTTGTCGTGCAAGCCGCCGCGCAAGCGCAGAAAGCTGCGGGCTTCATTCTGTGCCGGCAGTTCACGGCCGACACGGAGGTTGCAGCATGAAAACGCGCAGCCTGAGAATCGAGGCGACGGGCGACGCTTGGCGCGGCGAGATCAAACCTAAAATCCGTCTCACCGGGTAATGGCTCGAAAGGGCCGGTTTCATGCCCGGCCATCGCGTCAAAGTGCTATGCCCGTAGCCGGGCGCATTCCCTTCACTTCATCGATGCCGCAGAAAGCACGGGCCACTAAACCTTCAACCGGGCGCCCCGCCGAGCGTATCGGCGGGGCGTTCACAAAACCGGCAACCCTTGATTCCTGGACGATTCAGCACGGCTTCGCGTCGTTCAGTACCTCCGTCGCGTCTGGCAGACATTGCCAGCATCCGCCGAGACAAGCCGAAGCGACGCGGGCAACCGACAGTCACCCTGGCCGCGAAAGGACCGAAATCGGCGTTCAGAAACGGAAAAGCCGGACAGCAACCGGACGGACAACTCTCTTATGCAAAATAATCCAGCCCATTTCAGAGACTTAAAACAGCGATGAAACCCCTGATTTCATTGACGATTTGTGGGGTGGTGGCTGAGGACGGAATCGAACCGCCGACACAAGGATTTTCAGTCCTCTGCTCTACCAACTGAGCTACCCAGCCACGTCAGCGAAGGTCCGGAATCTAGTGGCTTCGCCGTTCGCTTAGCAAGGGATATTTCAGAATCCGGGGCGTGGGGCGAGTTGGCTCGCGCTAATTACGGCCGGGATGGGCGGCGTTGACGATGGCTGTAGAATCTGTGACTCTCGGCTGCAAATTTCCAACTCACCATTGGGCGTGGACATCAAGAAAGCCATCATCACAGCCGCCGGCAAACATCAGCGGACCCTGCCCCTCCAATCACTGGTCGATCACGATGGCGTTGCCAAGACCGCGTTGCGCATTCTGATCGAGGAAGTGTCGTGCGCCGGCGTGGATCAAATCAGTGTCGTCATTTACCCAGGCGATCAGGCCGCCTACGGTGCCGCGGCCGGCAGCTACGCGAAGCGGCTTCAGTTTGTCGAGCAATCCGAGCCGTTGGGCTACGGGCACGCCGTTTGGTGCGCACGGGAGTTCGTTGGGCGCGATGCCTTCCTCCTTCTGGTCGGCGATCACCTCTACGTCAGTGGCAAACCCAAGCAATGCGCCCAGCAGCTCGTCGAGGCAGCCGCGGCCGAGAGCTGCGCCATCTCCGCCGTCCAGGCGACACATGAAAGCAAGCTTCCTTACTACGGAACTGTCGGCGGCCGGCTCGTGTCGGGCCGCCAAGGGCTCTTCGAAATCTCCAAGGTCCTCGAAAAACCCACGCCCACCGTGGCCGAGCAGCAACTCGTCGTGCCAGGTCTGCGTGCCGGCCACTATCTCTGCTTTTTCGGCATGCACGTTCTCACGCCGCTGGTGATGGACATCCTTGATGACGAAGTGCGCCGCGCTGGGGCGCAAGGGGGCGTTCATCTTTCCAGCGCCCTCGGTCGGCTCGCAGCGCGCGAGCGCTATCTGGCGTGCGAACTCCAGGGACGCCGCTACGATCTCGGCCTCAAATACGGCTTGCTCACGGCTCAACTGGCCATTGCGCTGTCCGGACAGGATCGCGAAGAGGTTCTTGCCGGCCTCGTCGAACTCCTGGCGATGCGGGCGAAGCCGTAGCGAAGTTCGAACCACTCCAATGCAACGCTCAATTCACGCGCAAAGACTCTGCACAGTTCTCAACTCTGCGGCGGTTCTCGCTTTGATTCACGGCCTCCGAGCTGAAGCCGCCTCCCACCGGCTCTCCGCCGAAGCCATCACGCGCTCCGAGGTTTCCACCAACATTTCCCGCGTGCTCTGGCGTCAGCCGGGCCAACAGATTTCCTTCCTCCGACCGATCCCCCACGACGGCAAGACCAATTCCGTTCTCTGCGCCTATGACATTCCCACCGCACGCGAAGTTATCCTGTTCGACCCTTCGACTGCCGAAGCGAAAACGCGCCTCTCCATCTCTTCCTACCAGTGGGCGCCCGACGGCTCCGCGATTCTCGTCAACAGTGGCGGCGATCTCTACGTCGTCGAGCTCCCAGGCGGGCGCGTTCGCCGCCTGACCAAGGACAGCGAAACGAAGGAAGCCGCCACTTGGTCGCCCGACGGCGCGCGCGTTGCATTCGTCAAGAATGCGAATCTGTTTACCGTTCTCGTCGCATCGGGACGCCAGACGCAACTCACATTCGACGGCAGCGAGACGATTCTCAACGGCATCCTCGATTGGGTCTACAACGAGGAATTCAACACCGTCACAGGCACTCCGCGGGCTTACACCTGGTCGCCGGATGGCCGGCGGATTGCCTTCCTCCAACTCGACCAGTCGCGCGTGCCTTTCTATCCGATTACCGATTTTCTCCGCACGCATCCGACGGTGAAACGCCAGTATTATCCCAAGTCCGGCGACACGAATCCTACGCCGGCAGTGTTCGTCGTCGACGTGACGGCTCCTCGCACTCCGCGGCGGATCCCGCTCGGCACGAATGTCGAATACGTTCTCCCCGATTTCCACTGGACGGGCGATGGCAAGACGCTGGCTGTGATGACCCTGAATCGCGCGCAAAACGAACTCACCGTGCTGGCATGGGACCACACCGCCCGCGCCCGCCCGCGCGTGCTGCTCACCGATCGCGACGCCACCTGGATCAACGCCTTCAACGCGCTGCGCTTCCTCCGCAAGTCCACCGACTTTCTCTGGGTTTCCGAACGGGACGGCTGGCTGCACTGCTACCGACACGGTCGAGACGTCTCCGCTGCCTCGCGCCAGCTCACTCGCGGCCCGTGGCAAATCGAAGCCAGCATGTCCCTCGGATGGAGTGGTGCGCCCATCGAAGTAGATCCCGCCGAAGAGTGGGTCTACTTCTCCGCTACTGAAAAGGATCCCCGCGAGCGTCACGTCTGCCGCGTCCGCCTTGACGGCTCCGGATTCACGCGTCTCACCACCGAACCCGGCACCCACTTCCAAAAGCTTTCTCCCGACGGCCGCCATCTTCTCGTCACCTCCTCCGCGGTTGATCGACCCACCGCCATTCGGCTGCTGCGCGTTGACGGCTCGGCGGTCGCCACGCTGGATCAACGTGCCGATCGCTGGCGCGACTTCGCGATGCCTCGCACCGAATTCCTCGAAGTCACCGCGCGCGATAGCGCGAAGCTCTTCGCCCAGCTCACGAAGCCCAGCGACTTCGATCTCGCGAAAAAGTATCCGGTGGTGGTCTACGTGTACGGCGGACCGCACGCGCAAGTCGTGCGCAACGTCTCCGGCTACGTGAGCACGCGCAACCTGCTCCTGGCCGAGCATGGCTTCCTGATCTGGTCGCTCGACAACCGCGGCTCCTGGGGCCGCGGGCACGCGTGGGAGAGCGCCGTGTTCAAGAATTGCGGCACCAACGAATTGCTCGACCAACTCGATGGCCTGGCCTATCTCCGCACGCTGCCGTTTGTCGACACAAACCGCTTTGGGGTCTGGGGCTGGAGCTACGGCGGTTACATGACGCTCTACTCGCTGACACACGCACCCGATGCCTTCCGGTGCGGCGTCGCCGGCGCGCCCGTGACCGACTGGAAATTCTACGACACCATTTACACTGAGCGCTACATGGGCACACCGAAAGAGAACCTGTCAGGCTACAAGACATCCTCGCCTCTGGCCGCCGCGGAGCGCCTCAAGTCCAGGGTGCTCGTCATTCACGGCACCGCGGACGACAACGTGCACATGCAAAACACGATGAACTTCATCGACGCGCTGGCCCGGAAGCGCAAGCCCTACGAACTCCAAATCCAGCCCGGCCAAATGCACGGCTTCAGCGGCGAGGCCCAAACCCGTTTTCTGACCGAGCAGATCGTGGAGTTCTTCAAGAGGAACTTGTGAGGACGTGAACGTTGAACCGCTCATCTTCGCGAATCGCAAATCGCGAGCAGAGCTACGCCGCATCTTCTGGGTTCCACCGAAGGGACTTTGCAAAGAACTGTCTCGTTTTCGTACGCTCCGGAGGACATGGCTCAATTCGGGACACTTGTCGGCTCGCCTCGAACCGGAGCGCCGAGCTCCCGCTCGGCGTGTTGTTGTGGAGTCTGGGCGAGCAGGAGCTTGGCGCTCGGCGCGTCCTGCGAAGCCCTGCATTTCTTCTTCGACTCGGACGTTGGGGCCTGCTTGAATGTTCGGCGTCGTTATGCGCCGCTTAGCGTCCATCGTGCTGCTGCCAGGTCTGGTCCTGCTCCATTCCCTAGCCCTCATTCCCCTGCCAGCCGCCGACGCGCCTGTCACGAACGATTACGCCGCCATCGACGCACTCTTCGCGAAACACTGCCTCGACTGTCACGCCGCGCAGGAGCCCGAGGGCAAGCTCGTCCTCGAAACCTTCGAGACGCTGATGCGCGGCGGCGAGTCGGGCAAAGTGCTCGTGCCTGGCAAAAGCGCCGAGAGTCTTCTCGTGAAAATGGTGGAAGGCTCGTTCGAGAGGGACGGCAAAAAGAAAGTCATGCCCCCCGGCAAGCGGAAGAAGCTTCAACCCGACGAAATCGCGCTGCTGAAGAGTTGGATCGACAGTGGCGCCCTGCCCCCAAAGGAACCGGGCAAGCTGGTCCGCGAATTGGTCACGCCAAAGATCCAGCCCACGGTCCCGCCGCGGCGATCCATCCTGGCCGCCGCGTGGTCGCCGTCCCTGAAACTGCTCGCCCTGGCGCGCCATGGCGAGGTCGAACTCTACTCGCCCGACACGCGCGCGGTCGTTCGCAACCTTACCGGCCATCGCGGGCAGGTCAACGCGCTCGCCTTCTCCGCCGACGGCAAGACGCTCGCCAGCGCCGCCGGCGAGCCGGGGCTCTTTGGCGAGGGGAAGCTTTGGGACGCGGCAGAAGGAAAGCTGCTCCGCACCTTCGAGGGCCATCGAGACGCGATCTACTCCATTGCCATTTCGCCCGACGGCAAGACCCTCGGCACCGGCAGCTACGACCAGAAGATCAAGTTGTGGGAAATCGACACCGGCAAGGAACTCCACACCCTCTCCGCTCATAACGGCGCCGTCTTCGACCTCGCGTTCCGGCCGGATGGCAAAATCCTCGCCAGCGCCAGCGCCGACCGGACTGTGAAACTCTGGAACGTAGCCACCGGCAAGCGCACGGACACGCTCTCGCAGCCGCTCAAGGAGCTCTACGCCCTGGCCTGGAGCAGCAGCGGGCGGCGGCTCTTTGCCGGCGGCGTCGACAACCGCATTCGCGTCTGGGAGGTGAGCGAGGCGGCGGCCGAAACGACTAATCCGCTGCTGCTCTCGAAGTTCGCCCACGAAGGCGCCATCTTGAACCTCGCCCTCGCGCCCGACGGCAAGTCGCTGCTCTCTTCGGCCGACGACGGCACGGTGAAGCTCTTCAGCGCCGCCGACGTAACGGAAAAGCTCGCACTTCCGCCGCAGCCAGACCTCGCGCCCGCGCTGGCGTTCATCGGAGAGAAGACCATTGCGGTCGGCCGGCTCGACGGCGCGCTGGAGTTTTACGACACGACGAGCGGCAAAGTCGTTCCTCCGCCTGCGCCGGAACTCAGCCGCGCGGACCCCCGAGGCTTCCAGCGCGGCCAGCGGGTAAGTCTTATGCTCACGGGCAAGAACCTCACTGGCGTCACGAACCTCGTCCTCAGCCACCCGAAGCTCACCGGGGAAGTCGCTTCCGTTCCAAGCGCGACCGAAGTGGTGGTGAATATCGAGTCCGCCATCGACCTGCCGCGTGGCGCCTACGAATTGTCCGTCCGCGCCGCCGGGGGCGAGAGCGGCAAGCTCAAGCTGCACATCGACGATTTGCCACAAGTCTACGAAACACGAGCGACGAACTCGGATTCTCTCCCGGTGAGTTTCTGGGGCGCGCTTGATACACCGGCCGACAAGGACGAATTCAGCTTGGACGCGAAAGCCGGCCAAACGCTCGTGTTCGACCTCGCCGTGAAGAGCCTCGGCTCGAAGCTCGCCAACCCCTCGATCACGCTGGTGGACGCCCACGGCGCTGTGCTGGAGAGCGACAGTGCGTTCGACGGCAGCGACTGCTTCATCGCCTTCAAGGTTCCTGCCGATGGCCGTTACTTGGCCCGCGTCGCCGACCAGATGCTCGCCTCGTCGGTGGACCATTTTTATCGGCTCTCCGTCGGCGCGTTGCCGGGCGTCACCAGCATCTTCCCCCTCAGCGTCGGGACCAACATCGAGGCCGATGTGCAACTCATCGGCTTCAACCTTCCGGCCAATTCGACCGCCCATGTGAAGACCGGCGCGCCCGGCGAAGTGGACGTGCCGCTGGACGTGGAGAAGTTCCGCGCGCGACGCGCCTTCAAGGTGCTCGCAGCCAGCGGCCCGCAACTGGTCGAAACCGAGCCGAACGACACACTCGCCAGTGCTGCCGTCTTGCCAGCGCCCGCAGCGTTCAACGCCCGCATCGACCATCCCGGAGATGCCGACCTCTTTCGTTTCGAGGCGAAGGCCGGCGAGCCGTGGATTCTCGAAACCGACGCCGCCCGGCGCGGTTCGCCTGTGGACACGCGGATTGAAGTGCTGCACCCCGACGGCAAGCCCGTCGCCCGCCTCCTCCTTCAAGCGGTCCGCAACTCTGCCGTCACCTTCCGTGGCATTGACTCGGTGACGACCGACTGCCGCGTCGAGAACTGGGAGGAAATGGAGTTAAACGAGTTCCTCTATCTCCAGGGCGAAGTCGTGAAGCTGTTTCGTGCGCCACAAGGTCCCGACTCCGGCTTTCTGTTTTATGCGTCGGCCGGCAAACGGCGCGCTTTTTTTGACACCAGCGCCACGGCGCACGCGCTCGACGAACCTTGCTACACGGTCGAGCCGCACCCGCTGGGCGCCAAACTCCCGCCTAACGGACTGCCGACCTTCACGCTCCTCTACCAAAACGACGACGACGGCGAGCGCCGGCTCGGCAGCGATTCCAAGCTCACCTTCACCGCGCCGACCAACGGCAGCTATCTGGTGCGTGTCACCGACACCCGAGGCCACGGCGGCGACCGTTTCGCCTACCGGCTCGTCGTGCGCGAGCCCCGGCCCGATTTCACCGTGAGCCTGGGTGGCGCGAACCCGACGATCCACGCAGGCAGCGGCCAGAGCTTCACGGTGACGGCGGATCGCACGGACGGATTCGACGGCGAGATCCGGGTCGACATTAAGGGCGTCCCTCCAGGATTCACGGTCACGACGCCGCTCGTCATCCAGGCCGGGCACAGCGAGGCAAAGGGAACCCTGCGTGCCGCCCTCGACGCCGCCAAGCCGCACGACACCAATGCCAGTGCCACGAAAGTGACCGCCACCGCCAGCGTCGCCGGCAAGACTGTCACGAAGGACGTGAACAACTTCGGGAAGATTACGCTCGGCGACAAACCCAAGCTGTGGGTCTCGTTCGAACCGTACCTCGAGGTGGCGACCAACCATCTCGACTCCGCCTCGACCCTCGCACCCCAGCCCGCAAGTGAGAGCGACAAGCCCCACTCCGAAGGCCCCCTCTCCCCCTCCGAGAGGGAGAGGGCCGGGATGAGCGGGCTGTCCAACAGTATCCCCCACTCGAGCCTCGCACAAACTGATCCTCCCATCGAGCTCACCCTGGCTCCCGGCGAGCGCCTCCCGGCCTGGCTCAAGATCAAGCGCAATGGCCACGAAGATCTCGTCACCTTTTTCGTCGAGAACCTGCCCCACGGCGTCATCGTCGATGACATTGGCCTCAACGGCGTGCTCATCCCCAAGGGCGAAAACGAGCGGAAGATATTCCTCAGTGCGGCGAAGTGGGTGCCCGAGCAGGAACGCTGGTGTTACGCCATCGAGCAGAACGCCGGCAAACAAACCTCGCGGCCGGTGCTCCTCAAGGTTCGCAAGCCCGCGCCGAATCAGTCCGTGAGCGCGAAATGATCCGAGCCCAATTGCCCCGAGCCTGCCTCGCGGTCCCCTTGCTTGCAATGCTCCTGGCCGCCGGCTGCGGCTCCAAGCCTGCAACCGCGCTCGACCTCGCGGGCCGTCCCGTTGATCCTCTGCAAGCCAGAAATGCAAAGGCCGTCCTCCTGCTTTTCGTCAGCAGCTCCTGCCCGATATCCAACCGTTACGCCCCAGAATTTCAGCGTCTGCACGAACGCTTTGCCCCGCGCGGCGTGACAATCTGGCGGGTCTACGCGGACGCCGACGACACCGCCGCAGTCATCCAGGAGCACCAGCGTGATTTCGGCCTGCCGGGCGACGCGCTTCGCGACCCGCAGCACGCGCTGGTGAAACTGGCCGGGGCGCGAGTCACGCCCGAGGCCGCCCTCTTCCTGCCTGGCGGCAGGCGGGTCTACCGCGGGCGCATCGACGACTGGTACACGGACTTCGGGAAGTCGAGGCCCGAGCCGACGCGGCGCGATTTGGAGGAGGCGCTTGAAGCTGTGCTCGCCGGCCACTCCGTGTCCAACGCAACGACGACGGCCATCGGCTGCCAAATTGCCAGGAGGTAAGTTGGACAATTCAAAGCTCGCACGAAACGTCCACAAGCTGTAGCCGCCGACGCGAGGAGGCGGACTCGGCTTCCAGTTGGAGACGTCCGCCTTCCTCATGTCGGCTGTTGGCTCAGCGCAGTGTTAGTGAACCAACCGATTCCGAAGCGGAGCAATGACGTCAAAAGCTGTAATTCGACACTGCATTGCTTATCAGGCACTTCCGTGTCCAGCTCTTCAGGAGGCGGAGTGGCCACCTTCTCCCGCACTCAGACTGGGCGGCGGCGGCGATAACTGTTTCAGCTTCGCTTTCCGTGAGGAGGCCGCTCTCAACATACGCTTCGACGACTTCGACCACCGCGGACACATACTGGCCGTGATTCCTCCATGTGCCACTGGAAAGAGGCCCGGCACAGGGGACGACTTGCTCCATGTCAAGCGGGGCCGCCAGCCGCACATTGTCAAAGTAAACATCGCCGGGGATACTACCCCGGTCATACCAATCCTCCAGCATGAGTTGGAAGCTGGTCAGACTGTTGGCAGTCACGACCTCGGTAAGATCCACCTCGTAATGGTGCCATAGCCCATCAGCCATCAGCACGGTTGCCACCGAAGCCGGCACGTTCAGGGCGGGCAGATACGTCCCCGCCAACCAATAGTGAGGAAGGATTCCGGCTGGATCGGTGGTGACGCCCGCGAAGCCGCCGTACTCGGACGGAGGCACTCCACCAATGGGCAGACCCAGAAAGTCAAAGCTTAGGATGAAACGCCGTGGCAGCCCGTCCACTGAAATTGGGGATGCGCTGAAGATGTCTCCGGCGGCGTTCACGTCGGCAAACGTCAAAACGTGGTTGGCGGAGTTGAGGGGGTCAGTGACAATCTGTCCGTGATGGGGGAGGCCAAGCTTACCTATCCACTGATTGAGGTTGCCGCTCTCAAAGCTGTCCTCGAACAGCATGAACTGTGCGCGAACGGGAGTCGCCACGGCCAAGAGTATCAACAGCAGTCCCGGCAGGGTGAGTGATTTCTGTTTCATTGTTTTCCTTGCTAGATTTGTTTTGCGCTGATTGACATTGCGATGCGTGCAAACGCCGCCTAGGCCCAAGCTCAGAAGTGATTGGGACAGCAGCACGAGGCCGCCGTTAGAATCTCATGAAGGGGTGAGCGGGCCAACGGGGCCACGCTCGCGTTGATAGTCAAACAAAACCTCAAACCCATTCATGACATGAACACGACACCACATGCCCAGGCCCAACGCAATCCTCGAATCTACGTTCTCCGCCCCTTCCCGCCTTTCGCACCCGCGGTGGCGCCGGCCGCACCTAAAGCCTGTGTGAGCCCCGCCGCCCCGACGCCGGTTTCGAACAAGACAACACAGTGGAAACGGAGGCTGGCAGGGTCAAAACTGGTTCCTCAATGTATTCAGCAGAAGTGACCCGCGGCAGAAGGCCGAAGTAGCGTTTGCCCCTCCGGGGCCGGGCAATTGAGCAGCCGATTTGGTACACCGAAATCAGCGCGCTGGCGGAGCCCAGCGCTTCGTCATTCTACCGAAAATAGCGAAGAACCAGCGTAAACCGCTAAGTGCGCACAAGTTATTCGCTCGTTTCGCTCGTTTCGCTCGTTTCGCTCGTTTGGCGCTAACACTTTAGCGCCCCGTCTGCCAGGGTTTCGCCCATGTGGGACCTTTGGTCCAATTGCCAGCCGGTGTTGAGTCGGGTTCCGGGTTCCGGGTCGGCCGGGAACTTGGAATCCGGATCTCGAATCCGATTCTGCGAGGCCTGCTGAGACACGAATAGCGCAAATTGAAGCGACGCCAGGTCTCAGCCAGTCAATTCGAGTCAAACCGAGTCAAACCGAGTCAAGCTGAGTCAAACGCAATCAAAGTCAATCGAACCCGGTCGAACCGGTGGCGTAGAAGTGATGGCCGAAGCAACAAATCTTAACAGGCCCAAAGACTTAGAGCTTCGATTGCGGCTGGGCCCCGGAGGAAGCGGTCTTCATCCGTTCGAACTCCGCGGTGGCTTTGTCCGCGCGGGATTGCTCGGCGGCCAGTTCGACGCTGCATCTCTTGGTTGCGGCTTCGGTCTCCTTGAGAACTGCGGAGGCGGATTTGAGTTCGCTCCGCAATCGAGTCTTCGTCGCGGAGTCCTTGGCGGCGCCGAGGTCGCCGTTCAGTTTTTTCAGATCCTCCTGTTTTGCAGCGAACGCGATCCGCAAAGACTCCAACTCGCGCTTTTTTGCCGCGACATTTTCCCTGGCGCGGAACGCCACGGACTGGGCCTGGGCGCGAACCAGCCGGGCAAGCGTGGCGCGCGCCGCGGCCAACTCGGCGGCGGGATCCGGCGGCGGGCTCGACGGGCCGTCGCGAAGCGAAGCAGCTTCGCGGGTCTTCGCCTCGATCTGGAGCGTTGCGGTGTTGGTCGCCGCGCGGGCCTCTTCGCGAGCGGCGCGGGCGCCGGCCAGTTGACCGTCGATGTCGGCGGGGGGATTCGCCGTGGTCGCGAGACTCTTGAGACGGACGACTTCACGGGCCTTCGAGGCGAAGTCAGCTTGTGCCTTCTCGAGCGCGGTCCGGGCTTTCTCCAATTCGTACCTGGCTTTTGTGGCCGCCGTTTCTTCAACCGGAGCCGGGGCCGGCTGGTCGCCGCGAGCGGACAATTCTTCCATGCGTTTTTGTGCCGCGGCCAATTGGTCGGACAGCAGCGGCGGGTTGGCGTCAAGTGCTCCGAGTCGTTTGCCATTGGCGGCGTTCCAGACCGCCACGCGGCCGGCGAAATCCGTGGCGAAGAGCCGCGAGCCATCATGGCTGAAGGCGCAGCGCAGCGCCGTCTCGCCAAAGAACTCACACGACTTCAGCTTCGAGCCGTCCGCGCTCCAGGTCGTCACGCTGCCGTCGCGTCCGCAGGTGACGGAGTTGCCCTCGTGCGAAAAAGCGACGCACATCGCGCCCCCGCTGTGCGCGTTCCAGGTCCTGGCCTGCTTGCCTTCGCTGGTTTCCCAGAGCTTCACGGAGCCGTCTTCGCTCGACGAGGCGACGACTCGAGAATCATCCCGCCAGCTCAGCGATGTGACCGCCGATTTGTGTCCCACCGTGGTGAACAATTCCTGGCCGTTATCCGCGTCCCAGATGACGACGCCGCCGTTGCGGTCGGCGGTGGCGAGGAATTCGCCATTGGGGCTGAAGGCCACGGCGGTCACCCAGTCGGTGTGCTTCTTGAGCTTGTGCTCGGCCTCGCCGGTTTTGGTGGAATGAATCTTCACGAGGCGCGACGGTCCGCCGAGGGCGACTGTCGATTGATCGGGGCTGATGTCCGCGGCCAGGACAGTGTCGTACTCCTCGCCGAGAGTCGTCACGCGTTCGCCCGACTCAATGTTCCAGAGCACCACGCGGCCGGACTTCGCGCTGTGGCCGCCGGCGGCGAGCAACAACTTGCCGGAACGGGAGAACTTGAGGTCCCACGGCTGGCCTTCGCCGAAGGGGAGAATGCCGGCAAGATCAAGGTTCGTCGTGTTGAACAGGAGGATTTGCTTCTGCCCCGCGATGGCGACGAGCGGCGCCCACGGACTGGCCGCAAGACCGTTGATCGCCGTGCCGCGCCTGGCGTGAACGACGGGTTCGATGGGCAGATCGCCAGGCATGGGTGGCGGGCCTTCGGGTTTGCCGATGGAAGAAACCTTCATCGTCAGATCGACGGACGGCCGGGCCGCCGCGACGGCCTTGGAACCAGTGGATTCGAGCAACCCGCCGGCGATCCACTTTTTGAACACGTCGAGGTCTTTGTCCGCCAGCTTCGGCTTCTTGGGCGGCATGGTGGGTTCTTCGGCGTGAGTGATCGCCTTCCAAAGCTTGCTGGAGTCGGGGCTGCCTGCCGCAACGACGGCGCCCGAGCCACCGCCTTTGAGCAGCGCGTTGTAGGAAGTCAGGACGAGGTCGCCCTTTTTCTTGTCGGGATTATGGCAGTTGGCGCAATGCTGCTCGACGAGCGGCAAGACATGGTCGTTGTAGGTGACCTTCTCCTGCGCCTGCCCAGCGCAGAGGCTGGCCAGCAGCGCGCACAAAATGCGGGCGGCATGGGTAGCTTTGAGCATTCCAAAATCGCAGATGTGGCCCATGAACCTGGTAGGGACGCGCTGCCGCGCGTCCAGGCCGACCGGCAGGTCAGCCCTACCCGGCTTATGGGAAGCCGGCAGGCAGCGCTTTTTCATCATGTCGGTAGAATTGTATAGCAGACGTGGAACCTGGCCGAAAGCGTCAAAATTTGAACTCACGGTTGCGCATTTGCATCCGATGGGTAATGTGGTGGAAGTGAAAAGGCTCAAGAAAATCCTGGTGGTGGCTGTGCTGGCGTTCTGGTTGCCGGCAACGAACCATTGCCGGCTGGAGCTGATTCCGGGTCTGGAGTTTCTCGATTGCTGCGGCCATTCGGGGGACGAGCAGGCCAGCGACCACCAGGAGAACAAATGCGCCGACGATTTGTGCGCGCAGGTCGAGCACAGTCTCTACAAGGCCGAAAGCAGCCGGGTTGTAGTCGAATCGCCGCCTGTTTCACCCCTGGCTATCCTGCCGGCCTTGATCGTGCATTGGCCGAGTCCTGAGCGAGTAGGCGCCGTCCGACTGAATCCCTCCCCACCGGAACTTCCCAAACCCTGGCAGTTTTCCTACCGCGCCGCCGCGCCGCCGCGCGCTCCCTCCTTCGTTTCCTGAGTAGTCCCTCGCGGGACGCCTTCGACGGTCGTGGTGTGCCCGCACACCGCGAAGCACTTGTTCCCAGTAGTTCTGTTTGGTCCCGGTATGCTTATGAAACGATGCTCTTTCTGGATTTGGCTCGCTCTGGCAGCGCAAGGAAGCGCGGCTTGGAACGCCTGCGCGGCCGACGAGGCGACAACGGCGAATACCAACGCCGTTACACTTGATGCGCTTGTGGCCGAGGCGCTGGAGCGGAATCCCGAACTCAAGTTCTACCAGGCCGAGATCGCCGCGGCGAAGGCCGGACGCAAGTCGGCGGCTTTGTGGTCGAGCCCGGAACTCAGCGGGTCCGTCGGCCAAAAAACCGTGCGCGACCGGGGCCTCAGCGCCGAGGGCGTCGCATGGTCGGTCTCCGTCGCGCAGCCCTTCGAGTGGCCGGGACGCATCGGGCTTCGCAAGTCCATTGCCAACCGCGACGTCGAGCTGGCCGAACTCGGCCTGGACCGATTCAAGGTCGCGCTCGCGGCGCGAATGCGCCTGCTGGCTTACGGCCTGTTCGCCGCGCAGGAGAGAGCGGGCGCCGCGCGCGAGGTCGCCGAACGCTTTCAGGCGTTGCGTGAAGTGCTGGTGCAACGGGACCCGGCCGGGCTGACGCCGTTGCTGGAAACGCGCGTCATCGAAGCAACAGAACTGTCGATGCAACGCAAAGCGAGCGAGGCCACGCTGGCGACTCATGCAGCGTTGCTGGAATTGAACCAACTGCGCGGCGTCCCGCCCGACGCGCACTTGTCGGTGGGGGCGACACACCTGGCCTTTCGCCCGTCGGAGAACCCCGGGACGCTCTTCGCGATGGCGCGGACGAACAATTTTGAGTTGCGCGTGCGGGTCGCGGAACTTGCGCAGCAGGGCCTTCGCGTCGATTTGGCAAAGAACGAACGGTTCCCGGCGATTTCAGTGGGCCCATCCATCTCCGAGGAACGCGCGGGCGAACGCGAGCGCATCATTGGCGTAGGCCTCTCGTTCCCGCTGCCGTTGTGGAACCGGAATAAGGGGAGCATCGAAACCGCGGTCGCGCGGCAGATGCAGGCGGAGGTTTCGTTGAACGTCACGGAACGGGAGGTCCAGCGCAAGGTGGTTGAAGCCGCACTCACGTATGAAACGAAGCGGCGCGAGATGGCCAAGTGGCGGCCGGATTCGGCGCAGCACTTCAAGGAAGCCGCGGAACTGGCTGACCGCCATTACCGGCTCGGCGCCGTGCCGATTTCAACATACGTCGAGCTGCAGAAGCAGTACCTGGAAGCGGTCGAAGGCTTGCTCGACACGAAGAAAGAGGCGCTCGACGCGGCTTCGCAACTCGAATTGCTCACGGGCCTGCCGCTGCCGCTGGCGAACACGAGCGCGAAGGAGGAGAAGAAATGAGCCGTTTTGCTTTCAATTTCGCCGCGCTCGCGGCGGCGCTCGCGCTGGCTGGTTGCGGCCACAAGGAGCACGCCGGCATGGGCACGAAGGACACCGCTAATATCGGCGTGACCTATCATCCCAAGAAAGGGCTGCTCATTCCGGCCGACACGGCGAAGTTCATTGGACTCGAAACGGTGGAAGTGGCCAAACGTCCGGTGAATGCGGTGCGCGAAATCTCTGCCCGTATCTTTCGCGCCGCGACGACTCATGAATCGCGCGCGTTGGCGAGCACACTCGTGTCCGCCGCCGATGTCGCCCTCCTCCGGCCGGGCCTCGTCGGAACCACGGCGACAGGCGCGCTCACCGCCACGGTCCTGCGGCTCGACCGCACCCAGGAACCGCAGAACGGATTGGTGGAGGCAATTCTGCAAGTCGGAGACGGGACGCGATCGTTGCCGGAGGGAGCATTCGTCACGTTCCGTTTCACGGAACACTCGCCGAACGCCGTCACCGCCGTGCCACGCGCCGCGCTGTTTCACACGACGGAAGGCGATTTCGCTTACACCGCGAGTGGCGAGCATTTCATACGTGCCGCCGTCAAGCTGGGCCGAATGGACAGTGAGTTCGCCGAAGTCAGCGAAGGTCTTTACGTCGGCGACGAAGTCGTCGTCCGCCCCGTGATGACTCTTTGGATGACGGAACTCCACAACGTCAACGGCGGAGATGCGTGTTGTCTCGTGAGCAAACCGAAAAAATAAAACGCGCACTCATGCTGAACCGCATCCTCGAGTTCTCCCTGCGCCGACGCGCTTTCGTGCTGCTGGCTACGGTTATCCTCATCGCCGTCGGTGTGTGGGCGGCGTTGCGGCTTCCGCTGGATGCCGTGCCGGACATCACCAACCCGCAGGTTCAAATCAACACCGCCGTCGCCGCGCTCGCGCCGGAGGAGATCGAAAAACAGGTCACGTTCCCCATCGAGAACGAGATGAGCGGCATCCCCGGCATGGTCGAGTTGCGCTCGCTTTCCAAGTCTGGCTTGTCGCAGGTCACGATGATTTTCGAGGACGGCACCGACCTGTATCGCGCGCGTCAGCTCGTGAGCGAACGCTTGCTGCAAGTCGGCGCAGACTTGCCGCCGGGACTCATACCCAAGCTCGCGCCCATCGCCACCGGCCTCGGCGAGATTTTTTACTACGGCGTGGACTACCGCCCCGGCGCGACGAATAAGCCCGCCACGCGCCGCGACCAGTTGATGGCGCTCAAGTTGATTCAGGATTACCAAATCAAGCCGCTCTTGCGGCAGACTCGCGGCATCGCGGAGGTGAACACCAGCGGCGGCTACGAGAAGGTGTATGTCATCCAGCCTGATCCGGCGCGGCTTATAGGCGCCGGACTCACGCTCACGGAACTGGCCGACAAGATCGCCGAAAACACGCGCAACGCCGGCGGTGGCCTTGTGGAAATCGGCGGCGAAAAAATCACCATCCGCGCCAACAGCCGGGTGACGCGCTCGGAGGAGCTGGCCGCGCTCCCGCTCAAATTCGACGGCGGCGTGAAGCCCCTGCTCGTTGGCGACGTTGCGAGCGTGAGCATCGGCACCAGCTTCCGCATCGGGGCGAGTACAGAGATGGGCGAGGAATCGTTGCTCGGCGCCGCCATCATGACGGCGGGTGAAAACTCGCGGCTCGTCTCCCTCGCCGTCGGCGCGAAACTCAAGGAGATTCAGGAGAAGCTTCCGCCGGGGGTCGAGATTCACACGCTCTACGACCGCAGCGACCTGGTGAACCGCACCATTGGCACGGTGGAAAAGAATCTTACCGAGGGCGCGTTGCTTGTGGTGGTCGTCCTCTTCCTGCTGCTCGGCAACTTTCGCGGCGCGCTCATCGTCGCGCTGGCCATCCCACTGTCCATGCTGTTCGCGATGAGCGGCATGGTGGCGCTGAACATCCCCGGCAACTTGATGAGCCTGGGCGCGATTGATTTCGGCCTCATCATCGACGGCGCGGTGGTGATGGTGGAGAACATCATCCGCCACCTCGGCGAGAAGCAGCACAAGCTGGGACGCCCCCTCACAGTGGAGGAGCGCGCCCATGAAGTGCTGGCGTCGGCGAAGGAAGTCGTCAGCCCGATGTTCTTCGGCGTCGTCATTATCACGGTCGTGTATGTCCCGGTGCTGGCGCTGCAAGGCATCGAAGGGAAGATGTTCAAGCCGATGGCTCTCGTGGTGATGCTTGCGCTGGGCGACGCGCTGGCGCTAGCGGTGACACTGATGCCGGTGCTGTGTTCGTTCGCGCTCGGCGGCAAAATCAGCGAGAAGGACAACTGGCTCGTGGCGATGGCCAAGCGCGTCTACACGCCGGTGCTCCGGCTCAGTCTGCGCTTCAAGTGGCTCGTGGTGCTCCCCCTCGTCGCGCTCTTCGCGTGGTCGGTGGTGCTCTTCAACCGGCTTGGCGCGGAGTTCATCCCAAAGCTCGACGAAGGCGACGGCATACTCCAACTCGTGAAAGCGCAGAGCGCGGGCTTGCAGACTTCGATTGAGATTCAGAAGCAATCCGAACGCGTGCTCATCTCGGAGTTTCCGGAAATCCACGTCATTTTCTCGCGCATGGGCGCGGCGGAAATCGCGACCGACCCCATGGACCCCGGCGACGCGGACACCTACGTCATGCTCAAACCGCGCGAGACGTGGCGCAAGGTGGACGGCAAACCCATCACCAAGGAAAAGCTCTTTGAACTCATGCAGCAGACGCTCGCGCGCAAAGTTCCCGGCCAGGCCGCGCTCATCAACCAGCCCATTCAGATGCGCTTCGATGAAATCATGGCCGGGGCGCGGGCCGAACTGTCGTTGAAAATCTTTGGCGACGATTACGCCACGCTGGAACGTCTCGCCGACGAAGCGCGCGAAATGCTGCGCCAGGTGCGCGGCGCGGGCGACGTGGAGTTCGACAAAATCGGGCGCACGCCGCAGTTGGAAATCACGCCCGACCGCGCCGCTCTGCGGCGCTACAACCTGCACGCCGATGACGTGAACCGCGCGGTCGAAACCGCGCTGGCCGGCGCGGAGGTGGGCTTCTTGCAGGACGGCAACCGGCGCTTCCCCATCGTCGTGCGGCTCGCGGAGGAACGGCGCGGCGACGTGGAAGCCATCCGGCAGCTGCCGGTGGGGACAGACAGCGGAGGCCTGCTTACGCTCGGCCGCATCGCCGCCGTTTCCAACATCACGCAAATCGGCACCATCGCGCGCGAGAACGCCCAGCGGCGCGTGGCCATCCTCATCAACGTGCGCGGGCGCGACACGGCGGGCTTCGTCGAGGAGGCGCAGGCGAGATTGCACGCGCAATTGAAACTTCCGGAGGGCTACTACATCGAGTTCGGCGGACAATTCCGCAACCTCATCGAAGCCAAGAAGCGGCTCGCCATCGTGGTGCCGCTGGCGCTGGCGCTCATCTTTGTGCTGATTTACTTCGCGCTCGGCAGCGTGCGCCAGTCGTTGCTGGTTTATACCGGCATCCCTCTGGCCGTCACCGGCGGCATCTTCGCGCTCTGGTTGCGCGAGATGCCGTTCACCATCAGCGCGGGCGTGGGCTTCATCGCGTTAAGCGGCGTGGCCGTGCTCAACGGCTTGATGATGATTAGCTACTTCAACCTGTTGCGCGAACAGGGCCGCGATGTCCGCGCGTCCGTGACCGAAGGTTCGTTCACGCGCTTGCGCCCAGTGCTGATGACGGCGCTGGTGGCCAGCTTCGGCTTCGTGCCGATGGCAATTTCCGCTGGTGCCGGCGCGGAAGTGCAACGCCCGTTGGCCACCGTCGTTATTGGCGGCATCGTCAGTTCCACCTTTCTCACGCTCGTCTTGCTGCCGGTGCTGTACGAGTGGATGGAGACGACAAGTTCAAAGTTCAAAGTTCAAAGTTCAAAGCCCGAAACCCGCATTTCAGTTCCGACAGTGGGCGCCGAAGTACAAAGCAAAACACTATGAACAAGATCATCAGACCCCTCATCATCGCCGTCGTGCTGTGCGCCGGATTCTCCACATTGATGGCCGCCGAGAAGAAGGTTGAAACCGGCCTCAAAGGCGGGCGCCTCCTCGACAAGACCAGCCCCAGGGCCGAGTTCTTCGTCGAGAAGGACCACACTGTGACCATCGCGTTCTACGACGAGAAACAAAAACCTGTTCCCGCGACTGACCAAAGCGTGACCATCATCGCTGATGCCAAGGCGGGCAAGGCCACGCTGGAATTCGAGAAGAAAGGCGACGTGCTCGTGAGCAAATCTAAGCTTCCCGAAGGCGACGGCTACAATCTCGTCGTGCAACTCCGCCAGACGGCTGATGGCAAGCCGCAGAACTTCCGCTTCACGCTCGACTTGAGTACTTGTGGCGGTTGCAAGCACGCCGAGTACGCCTGCACCTGCCATTAGTAA
>Ga0184635_10000068_pt1 | contig 19218 bp, 17 predicted proteins | sample PLM3_30_b2_FD_133147 | JGI IMG/M metagenome (GOLD analysis project Ga0184635, IMG submission 133147) | Groundwater sediment microbial communities from an aquifer in East River, Colorado, USA - PLM3_30_b2 | ecosystem: Environmental > Terrestrial > Soil > Riparian zone | place: USA: East River...
GAAAAAAAGATCAAAGAACAGCCGGATCAGCTTCGGCGCATGCTCAGGGCTACCGTGCGCAGCATGGTTTATGTGCACGAAAACAAAGATAAGGCGCTGCCAATCGTGTTAAAAGAATTTGCGAGTTGGGACAGGGAAGCGGTTCTTCAGGCTTATGATTTCATCGTTCGCGGAATGAGTCGAGACGGAACAGTTTCGCCGTCTATCCTCCAGGAAATCATCAATGAAGAGCGCGCTATCTCAGGTCGCAACGCCGATGTCCCTGTCACTCAGCTGGCTGATTTCGAACCGCTTCACCGCGCCTTGAAAGAAATCAAGTGACGAATCTTCTGTCTAAATTTTCATCGGGGAGATGATGCTATGGTTAGTGATTCAAAAGCTCAGCCGCAAAGACCGAAAATCGCGGTCTTCTCGGGTCCCACGGCGACCATACAGAACAGCGAGCCCTTGGTCACCAGTAACAAGGCGAGAAGAAAATATGGCTTGAGCCTTCGGCCAAATCCGGATGGGAGCCCGGCGCGCTTCGATGTGCTGCGCCCGCAATACCTGGCGGCCCCGATCACGATTTACATCAAACAATTTAGCGCCCACCCACTAGAGCGGGATGCGGCGGAACTCTACGCGCCTCCGGACGGGTATATCGGTTCTGACGGAGCGTTTCGTAAGGAGCCGCAGGGACAAGGCGATATTCCCGTGTATGAAGTTACCTTGCTTCCGGAAGATGGACCTTATCCTTTACCTTACATGGCTCGCCAAGCGAATGGTCAACCCTGGGAGAGCGAGGCAGCCTATCCACTAGCGCCCGACCATCTTTGCCGGCAGCCCTTCTATCCCGATGCCTCGCGCATCTTTGAAGAAATCGACCGGCTGGGCATCGGTCATCAGGGCACGGGCAATCTCTTATCATCAAAAGCCGAATTCGACTTTTATCGTCCGGCTCCCTCCGGCGGTTACAGGCATGGACTTTCGGCGACCGAGCGCACGGATATCGGCGAAGGGGACATCTCGCCTGAAACGTTAGGAAAAACTTTTTTTGCGTACCGGCCCTCCCACATCCGCAAGTCTCCGTCCATGGGCCAACTCGCTCAGGCGACGAACGTTGTTCAAAAGGCGATGAGCAGTGGACGGTACACCGGCGCCATATGGCTCGAGGGAAGTCCCAACGTCGAAGAATCCATTTACTGGCTGAACCTCTTGATCGACGCCACGCCGCCCATCGTGGGCAACGCTTCCCAGCGACCGCACGGCTCGTTAGGTAATGACGGTGACCTCAACATCGTTCACTCTGTGGAGTATCTCATTTCGCATGTCTGGGCGGGCGGGGATGGCAATGACGATATCGGCGCCGTTGTCATCCAGGAAAAACAGATCTTCACCGCCAGAGATGTTCAGAAAGCAGACGCCCGTCCAGGCGGTTACGTAGCCACTGGCGGTCACGGTGGAATTATCGGAAGTCTGGGCAACTCAGGTCCCGCAGTGCTCTCGTTTCGCTCCATCAAGCGACATACGCATAAGTCTGAGGTGAACATCAACCGGTTGCCAAGAGCTGTTGAGGGTGTTGGGATTGTTAATGGAAGACCCAGCTTTGTGCCGGTAAGAATAAAAGATGAGCGTGGCGAACTGCTTCCGACCGCGATCCCAAAAGTCACGATTGCAAAGACCGCCCGCTACCTTTTAGAGAGCCCAGAGGCTGATCCGAACACCGAAGTCGAAATTTTTGCGCGCATCGAGAAAAATCTGAAAGATTTTCCTCTGGCGGGATTTGTGGTTGAAGGAGTATCGCCCTATGGAAATCCAATGGAATCGCTCGCGGCAGCTCTAAACCGCGCTGTGCTCACCGGTATGCCCGTGGCCCGCGTGGGACGGGGCAATGCCGAAGGATTCACCAAGCCGCCGAACGCCACGGATCTTACCATTGCGGGAAGTAACTTGACGGCGACAAAAGCGCGGCTCCTGCTGATGGCCTGTCTTATGAAATTCGGAAGCTTACCGCCCGTGGCTGACTTGGACCACCCCACGGAGCATGAAATCAAAACGATCAAAGCCAAACTAATAGAATATCAGGCTATCTTTGATACACATTGACGCCAAGGAGAAATTCTCCACTTAACGTGCGATCCAAAGGTCATACTAATTCAGCCAAGCTCCGTCTTCTCTATCATTCTTGTCTCGAGCAAGGCTCCGCATGATGGACAATAAGATTGCTCCAGTAATAGCCGATCCACAAAGTCCTTCATCAGAGGACTCGCTCTTGTGGGAGGAAAGCGCTTTACTACGGCGATCTTCCTCCAATCCTCGCCAACCTCACAATAGACATACAAGCACTTACTGCAGCGAATTTTGGATCCACCGGCATTCGTAGCGGTTTCTAGGTTTTCCTGAAGTGGGAAGTTCATTTCGCCGGCTCGAGCCTTTGTTCCCTGAAAATAGTTCTGAGCTTTTGAGTCGCAACCAAATCGATCTGATTGGTCTGCTGATCGAGCACCACTCCATAGTTCTCGTGGGCCATTTCTGGCGAAACGAGGCCATCGGCAACATCACACAATACCAGCCGGGGATCTCTTTCTAACGGATCGCCGTATCCTCCTCCGCTTGCAACCCTCATGTAAACAACGTCCTTCTCTTTTAACTCAAACTCGCAATACGGCAATAAGGTCGCATTTCCCCCTAGTTCGTCCACATCGTCTGCCCATTTGTTACCAGCCATCAGCTCATTCACTCTGGTCCTCTCGAGGAGAGCTACTATGCTCGGAGCGCCTGGATACCCGCCACCGGTCCCCTGCCCTGAATTTTTCGCACTTGCCGCACCGTAGGCTATTCCCTTAAGTTTACCCTCCGGTGCATCGTGGAGCATATGCGCCGTTTCCGCGCCCGCCCCTCCTCTGAACTTTCCTGCGCCGGCGGCATCTTTAGCATGGCGCCTGAAGAGATATAGAACGGGAAAGTTCAACTCGAACCATTCGACGTTAGGACAGCTCATCTGAGTCCCTCCGGAGTCAATGCCATCCATTCGGTCTCTTGCGCCACCACCATCGAGCGCACCATGCGCTAGGTTAAAAACACTGTACCTCTTATGTTGATTGGCTCCCGCATGCCTAATATTACGATGGCCTGCATTGAGCGCCATGACCTCGCATTTGTATTTTTCGCTTGTCGATAGCATCTGCATCAATACCGCATTCGCGAGATACCGAACGGTTACTCCGGAAGATGTGGTGTTTAGGGATACAGGGCCCGGGTGTTGAACGTTGACCAAAGTTCCTTCGGGAGCCGTGACGTCCATAACCTGAAATACTCCGTGATTCTTGGGAATATCATACGCCAGAGTGGAAAGTACCGCAGCAAAGCACCATCCGAAGGTCGCGTGAAGAGCAAGATTGACCCCTCGATTGGCTTGCCGGTCTGTTCCTGCAAAATCGAAAACCAGGTGACTACCCTTCTTCTGCAGCTCCACAACAATCTTCCACGGCACATCCCCTTCAATCACCGCGCTCGCGTTCCAAGTCCCATCGGGGATTTCCGAAACTCGTTTCTCTAATATAGTTTTCGAATAATCTATCATCTGTGAGGACACAGCACTGATCATTTCCGGACCGTACCGTGCATATACTTCTTTCATACGAGACTTGGCCACATTGTTAGCGGCAATCTCGCACTTGAGATCCAACCCCACCATTACCGGTTGGCGAGTCATATTTATGAGGGTGTCAAACACATCGCGCCGAAGATTGCCGCGATCTATAAGTTTAATACCAGGTATCCTTAGCCCCTCATGAAAGATTTCGGTGGCGCCGGGTGAGTCGCCTCCAGGGGACATGGCGCCGATGTCCATGACGTGAACAAAAGTCGCGCTCCACCCGACGAGGTTATCCCGGTAGTGTATGGGGGATATCGTATAAATGTCAGACTGGTGTATGGCCGCGAGGTAGGGGTCATTCAAAAGGAAAACATCGTCAGGATAAATATCCTTTTCAAACCTCTCTAAGATTCGCTTCACTGCAAATCCAGCGCACGCCACATGCTGCCCCATCGTGTCTCCTGCGCTCAGGAGATCTCCGTTGGCTCGATAAAGCGCTGCCATGTAGTCGCGCTGCTGGGTTGTATTGACTGTGCCGCCAACCCGCTCCAGAGTTATTCCCGTTTCCTTTGCAATCTGGTGCAGCCGATGGGATATGATCTCGAAGGTAATGGGGTTTTTGCTCTTGATTTCTGATTTCATGCGTCGCTCCCGTTCCGGAATGTCTATCTCCTGCAGCCGTAGCCCCCTTCGCATGGTATGCCTAGTTCCCTTTGCACCTCTCGGAGTAATGTCAAATCTGCAATATCGCTAATTTGGATTTCTTCCGCCTTGACGCCGACCTGTTTAGCATTCTGCATAATAAACTGACTGATGCCTGTCTCGGTAAATCCTCCAGGGTCCTTCGCACTAATGGAGGGAATTGTATTCCGAACTGCCGAAAGAGCGATTTCCGGTTTCATGCCGAATATTTTCTCCGCCACCCGAGCAGCCACTTGAGGTTGTTCGCGGGTCAAAACAATACCCTTGAGGGTAGCTCGGACAAATTTCTTTACCAGTTGACGATTTTCAGACAACAGTTTTTCCGTCACAACAAATCCTGAGAAAGGGGTTTTTTGCACATCGCCCGAATGCGCCAGTCGTCTAATGCCGTCTAGTTGTGTTTCTGCGACAGCAGCGCTATCCGGGTTGAGCAGTGTTGCTTGGACCTGATTTTTTATCAAGGCCAAAATCCGCTGGGAATCCTGGCCCAAAGCGATAAGGTTATAGTTTTTTTCCTGCAGCCCATAAGACCTCAAGATCTCACGCGTAGTGAGGTCGGCTCCAGCGCCCAGAGCGTTGACCGCTATATTCTTCCCATTGAGATCCCGAATGGAACGAATTTCCGGCCGGCCCATAAAAATCCAAGTGGCACGGTCATAGTAGAAGATAATCGCTTTGACCGGCGTCCCCCTCATGGCGACCCGCATGCCAGATTCTGCTGACCCAAAGTGGATTTCTCCGGACAGAAGCCCCGGAAGCGCTGCAGCAGACCTCACAACTGGGGAGATAACTTCCAAGGATTCATCATTGTAGAAACCGTTTTCCTGGGCCACAAAGAGAGGGAGATAGCCGAAACTCTTGGTGGGAATAGCTTGTACAATCCTGGTCTGCGCCAGAACTTCGGACCGCAATAATGGAAGTATGACGACGAGCAGAATAATAAATTGGCGCAGCTTCGCGCCACACAATTTAGAGTTCCAATGAAGATCCTTCCATTGCGCATTCGTTCGCCGAGAGAACTTATATGCAAGCTCCCTCCGTTTCTTATTCATTTTGCCGTCTCCTGCGATATGCGTCTATGTCTGGTTATCATTTCCACCTATCTCATCGTCATTGTGGGAGAGCATTTCCGTGCAGATGATTCGATCATCATTCTCAGAACCTCGTCGGTCGTTCGGACCCGGCACATTCGAGGGAAGACCCGGTCCATGAGCATCTCATGAACTTCCGCATCATGGACGCTGGTACAAGCATCGCGCACAACTATCATGTGGTAGTCCATATCTCGTCCGGCAAAAAGAGTAGCGCTGACTCCGATATCGGTTGAAGCGCCAGAAATGATGATCGTATTAATACCTCTTGTGCGTAGGGCCAGATCCAAAAAGGTCTGATAAAAAGCGCTCCAACGATTTTTGAGGACATAGTAATCTGCGGGACAAGGATCTAATTCAGGGATAATATGTGAACTACTGGTCCCTTCGACGGCTACAGGCAGTCCCCTTTCAATAACACCATTCGGCCATGGCTTGAGCGTATTGTCGGTATCGGTGAGGACGCTACTTGCAGTCATACCGTCCGGTCGGTGATTACCTTTGGCGAAAAATATCGGCATGTCGGCCTGCCGGCCACCTTTCATAAGCCGCACCGCATTGTCGATCATCGGTTTCATTCGAGCCTTTTTGGCATCTGCTGCTTCATGGTAGAAACCGTTCAGCATGTCAAAAAACAGCAGCGCTGTCTTTTCAATGTCAACTTCGTTCAGGGTCATGTTAAGCTCCAACCAGTTTTAAGTATTCGCTTCCGAGAGATCGCTAGGGCATCCGACCGCCATTTCTCGTCACAAACGTTAAGCGGAAACTGAGCTCGCTATGGAAATCCTAACGTTGAGAAATTCATCAATAGTCATACTATCATTGGGATTAATGACGACTGTCGTTATGGGAGTCTCTATGATTGCCGGTCCGGAAATTTCCGTTCCTGGAGTCATACGACTAAAATCATAAATCTTTGTCGAAACAAATCGAGCGAATTCGTCGAAGTAAATTTTCCTTTCCCCCTTAAGACTCTTGTCGGCGGACTCTTTTTTAATCGGATAACTTCTTATGTTAGGTTTCTCTATGCCGCCAACGGCAATCACCCGGAAGACCATAATTTCTTTTCCTGCGTCGCGATATCCCGAACCGGGCCCATAAGTCTGTTCATATAACTCGTCAAAACGACTATAGGCCTGCTCCATTTCATCCGCCGAAATCGGCGACATCCCTGATGCCAATGGAACATTAAGCTCATGAACCTGATAACGGTAGCGGACATCCAGACTCCTTGTGACCATGATAGCTTGGTCTTCAAATCCTGCAGAACGAAGATCGGCGATGGCCTTAGCCACAAGGAATGAAAAGTTCGTATTGATTCGCCCTATATCTGCTGGAACAAGAAGATGATCGGATTTTCCGTATTCGTATACTACATCAGAACCAATCAGCCCCATCGCGCCATGCACCGAAGCCGTCAGCGGTACGATGACCTGTCTCACCCCTAATTCGGCGGCATATTTTGCTGCATGGACCGGCGCAGCACCGCCGTACGCGAAAAGGGTAAAATCCCTAGGATCATATCCTCTTTCTACCGTTGCCTTTCTTATGAGGTCGCTCATGTGGGAATTAATGATCTTGTAAATACCGCTGGCGGCTTCAATAACATCCATCCTTAGCGGCTTTGCGATCTTCTCTTCAATGGCTTTGAATGCCGCTTCTTTGCTGAGCCGCATTTTGCCGCCCAAGAAATAGTCTTCGTTAAGATAACCTAAAACGAGATCCGCATCGGAAACCGTAGGCTCGCTACCTCCCAAGCCATAACAAACTGGTCCTGGGTTTGCTCCGGCTCCCTTTGGACCGACTTTAAGAAGGTTAGACTCCGGGTCAATCCAAACGATACTTCCTCCCCCAGCGCCAATCGACTCAACCCAAATCTTCGTCAAATAAATTTGGTATCGAAGAATAATCGGTTTGTAGTCTTTTTCAACGACACCGTCACGAATCACACTCACTTTGAATGTAGTCCAGCCCATGTCTGTAGCAAGGATGTTGGATATACCCATCCGCTTGGCGATAAACAGGCTTCCCAAAACCCCAGAGGCGGGACCAGATTCAATGGTGCCTACGGCATTCTTGCACGTATCTTTTATACCCAAAACCCCCCCGTAAGATTGCATAATTAAGGGTTCACGCTTCAATCCTTGGTCGCGAAGCGCTGCATCTAGTTTTTCGAGATATGCGGCGATCTTTGGACCAATGTAGGCGTTGAAGGCAGTCGTTGCAGTGCGTTCGTATTCCCCCAAGAATGGAGCTACGTGACTAGACAGACTTATGTAAATCGAGGGGTCATGTTGTTTGATGATTTCTGCGAGAAATTTTTCGTGTTTGTCATTGGAGATCGACCATAGGAGGCATATTCCAACCGACTCCGCTCCCTTCGCAATGAGGCCCGTGATGGCTCGTTCAGCCTCTTGAGTATCAAGTTGAACAAGAACAGAACCTTTGTAGTCTATTCTTTCGCGCACTTCTGCTATCAGGGATCTTGGAACGATAGGGTTAGGCTTGCTTAATGCAGACACATGGAAAGTTTCTTCCTCTGTAAGGCCATCGGTGGTCCTCCCGCGCATCATAAGAAGAGTGTCCGCAAATCCCTTCGTGGTGATGAGGCCGGTTTTAGCTCCCGAACGCGTGATTAGGGTATTGTCTCCGACCGTGCACGCATGGAAGAAAAACTTTGTGAAGGTAAGAAGTTCACCTTCGTTTTTTAAACCGAGGTTCTTGGCAGCGTCTCTAACCGCATCGATGGCACCGATGGAGAAATCCTGAGGGGTTGATAAAGCCTTTCCTAAAGTTACAGAACCTTCATCGTCTGCAGTGACGCAGTCGGTAAATGTTCCGCCAACATCCACACCGATGACATATGGCATAATTTGGCAGCTCTCCCAGTGCTTGATTATCTGACAAAATTAAACCACCGGATGTTTGCGCGAGGGGTAAATGCATGGATAGCTTTTCAGATTTTCGTCATCACGCGTGACTCTTTGTGGAGTCTATTAATGTTGATCAAGTCTTTTGATTATGTGCGTCAGGCCCAGTGATTTTCACTTGATTGCCTGCTCATGGTGTATCTCACGCAAAAAACTACAATCCACGAGATCTTTTCTCTTTCTCTTATGCCTGTCTCTAATGAATTCTGTATACTGTCTCTGAAGCAATTCCGGATTTGGTTGCCGTCTTGATTAGAACGTCCACTGTCAGAGTGACGGCAGAGGATCGGGGCCGGAAATTTTTTTGAAGAGGGTTACCGTTTCTGGGCCTCTGGGAATTTCTTTTATCGCCTTTGCTTGTTCTTCAGGGAGAAGTGGAGAGGGCTCCGCACCGGTAGTTTTCGTAAAAATCGGCACAAACTCAGGGTCTCTGAACGTTTTGCGCATCGCCTCGGACAATATCTGGGCCCGGTCCTTGGGAGTGTTGGGGGGCAAGATGAAAGGAGAACCGACTAACGTAAAGTTTCGGTGCATATCGAGTACTTTTTTCACTCTGTCGGTTTTAACAAATTTGTCTATGGTTGGTAAGCCGTCGAAGTTAGGGTGGGGAAAGCGGTACCCCTGAGGGATCTCGTCCACCACGTGAAAATGGACGAGTTCTTTATCGACCCATTCTTTGAGCTGTTTGACAAAAATATCTGAGTTGTAAGCTTGGGCGTCGAATTCGCCCGCGAATATCGCTTGACGCAGCTCTGCTCCCGAGTAGCCGGTGATAAACTTCGGGCTTTTGAGCCCAAGCACCCAAGCAAACATTCGGCCTCGAACATAAACCGAGTGCCCTACGGAATGAGCGCCAAACCTCACCCCTGACGCGGCCTGTAGCTTATCCAGTGTATTCCAACCGGCTTCTTTTTTTGTAAATAAGACAAAGTTGGTGCGGCTGTTGGTCGCGCCCAGGTAGGTGAACTTATCAACGTTATACGAGACGCCCGTTTCCCCCAGCACGGCACTCGGCACGAAGCCAGTTCCCGGATTTCCTATCGTCAACCCGTCTGATTGCATTTGGTAAAGATAGTTGGCTGCCTTTCGCCCGCCGCCGCCAGGCATATATTCGATAACAATCAATGGATTTCCCGGTATGTGCTTTTGAAGGAATGGAATGAGTGTTCTTGTGCGTAAATCTCCTGTACCGCCGGGCTCGCTTCCATCAAGGATCTTGATAGTTTTGCCCTGATAAAAAGGAGTTTGTGGATTGACGTCACTAGCTCGCAGAATGATCCCCGTCAATCCTGCGAGCAAAACAGCAACTAGTCGCGATTTGATTTCTGATGTGTTCATCCTAACTCCTGCCGTGAGTTCGGTCGCGAACCAAGACGCAGTGATGGGTTGATTTGAACGTTTGATGCCACATGACTATATGGCGCGAATATATTTTATACTCGCCACCGACAATTGATCTCTATCCGCCACCGTACATGGCTTTTGCATTCTCGTACAGAATCTTACGCTTTTGGCTTTCCGAAAGATCAGCGCGGAATTCGATCTTATGCATGCTTTCAGGAAATTCGTTGTCCCAATGCGGAATATCCGAAGCATAGACGAAGTGATCGTCGCCAACGTACTTCAGCGTCTCGGGCAAGAGAGTTTCGCCGGCCTCAACGCTGAAATAGATCGGACGATCCTTGACCACCTCGCTCGGTGGCCGTTTCAAGTCGGGCGTTTCTTCATGCCCTCTCAATTCCCAGTGCTCGTTCATCCGGTCGAGCCAATAGGGCAACCACGTGCAGCCAATTTCGAGAAAGGCCATGCGCAGCTTCGGAAATCGCTCTGGAACGCCTTGAAAAAGAATGCTGGTGAACTGCTGAAAGATGCCCACCGGGAAGGCCACGGTGTGAACTTCGGTAAACGTTTCGAACATTCCCGACGCAAGCTCTTGAGTTCCTTTGCGAGTGCCATGGACTCCGAGCAGACAGCCGAGGCTCTGCACTTCTTCGTAGATCGGATCGTAGAATCGATGGCCAAGCGGCAAAGTCAATCCCGTCGTTTTGATGGAAACTCCAACCAGGCCGAGCTCTTTGACGGCCCTGCGAATTTCTCGCGCGGCCTCTTGCGGATCTTGCTGCGGAAAAATTGCCAATGGCTTCAGGCGCGGCGACACTTTGGCGAAATCGTCATGAACGTAGTTGTTATAGGCTCGGCAAAGAGCGATGGCATAGTCCTTTTCGCGGACCCCCGAAACATCGCCGGCGCTGGTTGAATAAAGATAGGCAAACTCCATGTTGTTCTTGTCCATGATGCGCAGCCAGTCGTTTGCGCTCGGTCGGTGCGGCGACCACTCTTTATTGCGCGGCAAGGTCCCGTGCAGATGACCATCCCACGGCTCGGCTGACACGAGCGAGCCGCCGCGTCGATTGAAGGGGGCCTCCAAATAGGAGCGGAGTTTTTCTTTGTCTTCAATGATGTGACCGTCAGCATCGATAACCAGTTCTTTAGACATTTCCTGTCCTCCATTCTTCACTTAAGCGATCGAATCCAACCATATGGATTCGATCAGGGAAGGCCGTCCATTCTTGTCCGTTAACCGGACCTGAACGGTCGGTCCCTCGCCTCCAGGAAAGCTTTCAATCCTTCTTCTTTGCGTATTTTCACAAGCTCCTCGGTGTCGCTTTCCGCCGGTGTTAGAAATTTGAGCAACGACGATACCCGGGTTGCCAGCTCCTGCATCGAACGTATGCCGCGCTCTTCATAGATCATCGAGATCCAGCGTTTGACCGAGCGGGCGGTTTCCGGCGGAACATGCGCCAGACGTTGCGCCAACGCAAAAGCAGCACCTTGCGCTTCACCGCTCGGAACGACGCGCGCAACGATTCCCAGCCTCTCGGCCTCGTGCGCGCTAATGAGGTCGCCGGAAAGCATGAACAGTTTCGCCTGCTGCGGACCCATGAGCCAAGGAACGATGGTCGCGACAAACGAGCCTGACCTGACTTCCGGTTGTCCAAACCGGGCATCTTCAGCGGCGATCACGATATCGCACCACAGTGCGAGCTCCAATCCACGGCCGATGCAATGCCCCTGAACGGCGGCGACGATAGGCTTGGGGATTTGCCATAGCCGAAATTGCCGCTCTGAAACTGAATCGCGTTTTTCCCACTCTTCCAGCACGCCTTTGTTGCGCGGCCCCTTGATATACGAGCCGGCGGAAAAGCTGCGGCCGGCGCCGGTAATCACGACCGCGCGAATCGAGCGATCACGCTCCGCGTCGCTGAGCGCAGCATCCAATTCCACGTACACGTTCTCATCCAGAGTGTTCAGCTTGTCAGGCCGGTTTAAAGTGATGGTGGCGACTCTGCCGTTTTTTTCATAGAGCACGAATTTCGTATCCTGCGCTTTAGACGACATTACATGCCCCCTTATTTTAAATACGAAAGTTTACGGATCGCGGCGCCAGGCGCTAAGTTTGAAAATCATCAGGCGCCGGGAAAGCGCTTTTAGACTATGCACCAGCCTTGAATGGCCAGGTCGAGGCGATTGCCTTCCGGGTCTTGGGCTCGATATTCCGCGTCGTGGTCCTGTGGCATCGTCGTGAGCTCACCGGATCCGCCGGCGTTTTTTAGCGTTCCCGCCAAATCGCTGATGTCGTCCACATCGAATCCGATGACATAAAAGCCGGCTTTGGCGTCGCCGACCTTGTCGACAATGGCTAGATTAAAGTTTCCATCCGAAAGATGGGTGCTGTGAGGCCGGCCATAAATAACTTTTAGATCGAATGCGTCGGTATAGAATTTTACCAATCGCTCTCGGTTGGCGGTTACGATAGCGAGATGACGAAGTTTAGGCATTTTGAATCTCCTTGCATCAACAATGATAAGTCTAACCGTTACGTGGAACCGTGGAGCACGGCTTCCGCTCGTTACACTGGCCAGCCGTGGATGGACAAATCGATGGCATTTCCATCAGGATCGAACACGCGGAATTCGGCTTCGCGATTTCTCGGCCGTTTTTGAACTTCACTGCTGGCTCCGGCGTCCTTAAGCTTTTTCTTGAGAGCTTCGATATCCTCGACTTCTACCCCGAAATGGTAGATGCCCGCCTCGCGTCCGATATAAGTCTTGTTCAGCGCAAGATTAATGGAACCATCGGAAAGATAAATCGCGCCTCCCATACCTTGCACTTGCTTCATACCGAAAGCTTTTTTGTAAAATTCCGACAACTTCGCCGGATCCGAACTCGCAATCGCTACATGACGAATCTTAAGCATGTCTGGTCCTCCTTAGGTTATGATTCTCTGATCATTTTAAACCAATCGCATGAGCTGCCCGTATCCAGAAATCTTTTCTTTCATGCCAATTGCCTTGAACGCGGCATGAAGCTGAGATGTTGTGTTGGCAATAACCGGCAGCCCTAAATCCGTTTCGATCGTTTCGATGACGTCGACCACGGGAAAATTGGCGCAGGGTATAAAAATTCCTTGGGCATTGCCCGCTTCTTTGACCGCTTGCTTGGCCGACCGATAAATATCGCCGACCGATGCGACGCTCGATTCCGTGAAGGTCGTTCCAAGACTTACCAACGAAGCCACCTCGAATCCCCAGTGTTTGAGATAGCTGATCATTTTCTGATTGAGCTCTGGTGGATAGGGGACGACGGCAGCCAGCCGTGTAACGGACAGTTCTCTGAAAGCGTCCATCGCCGCCACGATGCTGGTGGTGCAGGGAACGCCGGTAAGCTTTTGCATCTTTTCCACCAGGCGGGTCTCAAATCCTTTGCCCTGGGCCAATACCAGCGGCGCTCCTCCGTGAATCACATAGTCGCAAAATCTTCTTGCCAACTCGCGAGAACAGGCTTCCACTCGATCGAGCGCTTCTCGATAGGCTTCTTCTTCCCATCCCCCCACCATACAAGTCACGGCGATCAAACCAACACCCTCGGGAGCGATGCGATAAAAATCATAGGCGTTGAGTTCGATGATGGAGGGCGAAATATAACCAATCCTACCTCTAAAGCCGAACATAGGCACCTCGCTCTACTTTCTTACTAGACAATCTTCGATTGACGTCTTGCCTATCAGAAAAAGACTTTGCGTCAACGCGAATAGCCGATCGCGTAGCCATCCCGGCGCGGGTCCGCGCCCGCCTGGAAAACGCCGGTGCTTCGATCCATCAATATTCCTTCGGCGCCGCCCATGCGAAAGTCCCAAGACTCGGTAACTTTTACCTTGAAGCCGGCATTTTGGAGATGGAGCTTTGTTTCACTCGGAAAGCGCGTTTCCATTTCGACCGTACTCGCACCTTTGCTCTGCCACCGCGGCGCCTCAATGGCTTGTTGGATGTCCATGCCAAAATCGATCAGATTGGACAGGATCTGCGCCAAGAATTGGGTCTGTCCCATTCCCCCCGGAGTTCCAAGCGCCAGCCAAGGCGCATTATCCTTAAATACCATAGCCGGGCTCAGCGTATGCGCGGGACGCTTGTGCGGCGCTATTTCGTTGGGATGGCCCGGTTCGAGATTGAATCCCTGCGTGCGATTATTGAATATAACGCCGGTGCCGTCGGCGACAATGCCGCAACCGAAACTTTCGTGCACGCTTTGAATCATCGACACCCAGTTCCCCTGATCGTCCGCAGTCGTAATATAGGTGGTGTCTTCTCCCGAACCAGCGGAAATTGGCCGGCTGCACGATTGAGTCACCTTCATCTCTGGATAATCGAGTAAAAAGGCATCGAGCGCCTCTCGATCAAACGACTTCGAATCCGCAATCCACCGACATCCATGTTCCAACGCCTGTGTTTGCGCTTTTAGCTGCCGCTCGACTGTCTCTCCGCAATTTTGGGTTAAGGTCGCGGCATCTTGTCTTTCCAGCAACGCCAACTGGAGCAGAAGAAGCAGGCCGTAGGAATTGGGCGGGGGAACATAAACATCATAGCCCCTGTAACCGCCGTGTATCGGAGTTTCCCAGACGGAGTGGTGTCCGCGAAAATCTTCCGGACTAAAACACCCGCCCTTATCTTTAAATGTTCGACAAATCGATTCGGCCACGCGGCCTTCATAAAATGCATCTCTGCCATTGCAGCTAATCTCGCTCATGGTCCGAGCAAGATCGTTTTGAACTAGCAATTCGTTGTCTTGCAATGGCTTGCCGCCAGGAAAGAATATTTTTGCCCAGGCCGGATCCTTATGTCCATGCTCGTCGCCAAAACTTTTGATCACGCGCGCGAGATGAGGAAATACCGGGAAGCCATTCGCCGCGTAGTCAATGGCCGGCTCCCACAGCTCTTTGAGAGGTCGGCTAGCGAATCGGTTCGCGACTTGTACCCATGCGTCGACCGCCCCCGGCACGTTGGCCGCAAGCGCCCCTCGCGTAGGAATTTTGTTTTGGTAGAACTCGCGCCTGAGCAGACCTGGAGATTTTCCCGACCCGTTAAGACAGTATAATTTTTTATCACTCGCTGAATAGTAAAGCGCGAACACATCGCCGCCGAGACCGCAGTGGTAAGATTTGATCACCGATAAAACCGCGGCGGCGGCAAGAGCGGCATCCATCGCGTTGCCGCCTTTTTTCAAAACATAGAGAGCTTCGCAGGACGCAAGCGAATGCCCGGTCGACGCCATGCCGTGGCGTCCAGTTATAACGGGCCGATGGGCTTTCGAGTCTTCAACCATTCTGAGTCTTTCGTTATCGCTTCGGCAATGCACCCTCTCCCGAAATCACGTTGTAAAGCTTTACATCTTGAGGGTCTCTCGGAATGGCCTTGACCATCGCGTCGAGTTCCTCCGGCATGAGCGGGGAGGGCTCTCCTTTGGTCATGGTTCGCCAATTTTCGTGGAACTCTTTATCTTTCCAAACTTTTGCAAACGCATCTTTCAAAGTTTTGACCCGCTCCGGGGGAGTATTGGGTGGCAAGACGAACGCTTGCAGGAATTGCATGAAACTGACGTACATCTGCACCACTCTTTTTTCTCTTTCGCTTGCTGCAAAACTATGCAACGCCGGCAGGCGAGCCAGGGCAGGATGATCGGGGCGAACACCGAACGGAACTTCAACGACACCGTGAAAGTGCGCCAACCCATCGGTGATGAACTGAGGCGTTCGCTGAATCACGGCATCAACATTATTCGCCCGCGCGTCGAGTTCACCCTGCGCAATCGCAACATCGATTTCCGCTCCCGAATAACCGACGACGAACTTGGGCTCTTTGATGTCGAGCAGCCAGGCAAAGAGTCGGGCCGCGATGTAGTTTGAGTGGCCGATGGATTGGCCGCCGATGCGCAAATTCGTGCTCTTTTTCAGCTTGTCCAAACTATCGAGCCCGACTTCTTTCCTGGTGAAAAACAAAGTAGATCCTTCGCTGTGACCGGATCCGAGATAAATGAACTTGTTCACGTCATACATGACGCCGGGCAAGCCGAGAATGGGACTGGATACGAAGCCGCTGCCGACTCTACCGATGGTCAGTCCGTCTGGACGCGCATTGTTAAAAAGGTAATTGGCGGCTTTTCTCCCGCCGGCGCCTTCCATGAACTGGATGACAATATTGGGATTTCCCGGAATGTGCTTTTTGAGACTTGCGATCACTGCATTGGTCCGTAAGTTGCCAACCCCTCCGGGCGAACTATCCTGGATGATCGTGATGGTCTTACCCTGGTAAAACTCAGCTTGCGGAAACACTTCAGATGGACACAACGCAAGCAGAAACAACACTGAAATTGCGGCGCCAACCCTATAAATGTTTCGGCCGCATGCTCTGGTCAACGGTCTAGGTAGCATCATCATGTCTCTTTCTACGACGAAAAATTTACAGCAGACGCAACAGTTTCCCGTAGCCGTCTATTTTCTCCCGCATACCGATGGCTTTAAAAGCGGAATAGAGCTGTGACGTGATATTCGCTATGACGGGAAGCCCCGTATCGGTCTCGATATCGGCAATGACGTCAACGACGGGAAAATTCGTGCACGGAATGAAGATCGCCTCAGCATTGGGCGCTTCCTTGGCGGCCTTTCTAGCGGCCCGATAGATATCGGCCACGGAGGCAACGCTCGATCTTGTGAATTCCGTTCCCAGGCTTACAACAGACGCCACGCTGAAACCCCACTGGGCGAGGTACTGCGCCATCTTCGCGTTAAGATTCGACGGATACGGATCGACCACCGCGAGACGGGAAGCACCAAGATCTCTGAATGCCTCCATGGCCGCGACGATGGCGGTCGTACACGGAACACCGGTGATTTTTTGCAGCGTTTCGATCAGGCGAGACTCGTAGCCCTTTTCTTGGGAAAGAACCAGCGGCGCTCCCGCATGAACGACAAAATCACAAAATCGTCGGCTCAGCTCGACGGCGCAAGCTTCAACCTTGGCTAACGCATCCTTGTAAGCCGCGTCCTTCCAGTCCTCGACCATGCAGGTCACGGCGATCATTCCCACGCCCTTGGGAACAATGCGATAAAAATCATATCCCCTGAGTTCAATGACCGAGGGCGCGATAAAGCCGATTCTGGCGCGAGATCCGAAAAGCACTTTCTCCTCGCTCGATCTGTGATCAGACATCGAGACCGTAGAGCGCCCGGGCGTTGTCGTACAGTATTTTGTCGAGCACTTCAGAGGAGACATCACTGTTATCTCGCAGCCTCCTCAAAGCCTCGATTTCGCTGGATGTATCCGAATGACCGTAGTCTGTGCCGATAACCAAGTTGTCTTCGCCCGAATATTTTAGAACGTATGATAAATCATCGTCTGTTTGGCAAGCGACATATAGCCGGTTGTCCCTCATGATATTCTCGACGGGAGATTTGCCACGCCCTTTGAAGCGTCTGGCCAATTCATGAATCAAGTAAGGAACCCATTGCGCCTTGACTTCTATGAATCCGAAGCGCAACGAGGGGAATTTTTGCGGAATTTCTTTGTAAACAATCGTGTGGAATGCAATCAGGACGGGAAGTTTGAATTGGGAAAATCCGCTTTCCCTTTGAAACAAATCAATCCAATCGAAATCACCGGTGGACGCGTGTACGCAAACCGGAAGACCGAGTCGGCCGGCTTCTTCATAAAAGGGAAAAAAATACGGATCGCTTAAAAGTTTGTTGTCAACCAGGCCTCGCGCAAAAAGGCCGCACGCTCCGTTGGCTTTGGAGAATTGAATCTCTGCCAGTGTTGCATCCATCGTCATCAGCGGCAGCATCGCTATCCATGGGAGCCGGTGATCCGCTTTGCGAAAGATGTCGGCCATCCAGCGGTTGTAACTCTTGCACAACGCCGTTTCGATTTCAGGCCGATTCGTGAGCGGCGCGAGAAACACCGTCGGATAAAGGACCTGGATGTCGATCCCCAACTCATCCATGTGCCTGAGCCGAGATTGGATATCTTGCATTTCTCGGTTGCTTTCGGGTATCGCGGTGTTTATGGGGCCCCGCGGAGTTGCCCTGCCGTCAACGAGCCAAAACTGTTTTTTCCCATCGTGACTCGAAACAACAATCGGTCTGAACTTGCTGTCTGCTTCGTCCATGTAATCCCACGTTCTGTCGGTTTCGATTACATGCGCGTCAGCATCGATAGTCGGCATGTTCATTTCCTCGCTAGATTATTGGCCGTCGCTCAACACTACCGGTAAAGGCGATCGATAAAGCCGCTACGATCAATTTCTTCGATAAGGCTTGTATCAAAAAAATGCTCAGGCGCTCGGTTGCGCGCGAGCGGGTTCTGGGTGGCTACTTCTTTGATGACCAATTGCATCCCTTTTGCGGACGGATAGGGTCGCGCGGGAACAAGACGTTCCGCATGCACTTGCCAAGAGTAACCGACCGCGTCAAAGTCACGAGTCTTGAGGTAATCCGCGGCTATTTTTATGGTCTCCTCTTTTTGTGTTTTGAAATAACGTATTCCTTCGATGAGCGCCCGCATGAACTGCAGCGCAAGGTCTCGCCGATTGCGGATAAAATCCTCGGTCATCACGACTGCCGACACCTGGTAATCGATGCCGCGCGTGGTCAAGTCAAGCAGGACATTGAAGCCTTGTCTTTGCGCGGGAATCACATCCGCAGGATCGGCGACCATCCATTCAATATTTCCTCCCGCTAATGCCGCGAATCGCGCCGATGAATTGCCTACCTGCAACATGACAACGTCGCGATCAGGATCGAGACCCAACTCTCTGGCAGCAAATCGCGTAGCCGTTTCCGAGGTTGCCCCGAAACTGCTGATTCCGGCGCGTTTTCCTTTTAGTTGAGAGCCACTCTTGATTTGTGGTGTCGACACCACCATGTATCCCAACTTATCGATAAGGCCCCCGACCATTTTGATCCGCGTTCCCGCTAAAACGCTATTGACCACGCTCGGAGGACTTAGGATGCCCGCAGGAAACGATCCCGCAATGACCGCTTGCGTGGCTAATGTTCCCCGCGCAAAACTCAATCTTGCATCAAATCCGTATTTCTGAAAAATACCAGCGCGCTGCGTGACCCACAGCGGGGCTGCTGAAACACTTATGTTACCATAGACAATGTTCAAGATGGTCGGTTCGCGTGGTGAAACCGATGGCACTGTATATTTCTCGGACGAGGGAGACTGACCGTTTCCTATTCGCGGTACCAAGAGTGCCAAGATCAAGAGTGCTAGCCAAAAAGTGTGCATCTTTCGCATTGCTATCACGACGGTTTCTTTATTCGGTCACCGGCCGCCCTGCATTCGACACATTACAATGTGCTGACTATTGCAAAGTTACCGCCGATCAGTGCCATCATCTGCTCGTAACTGCGCGTGAAAGTGGTTTGTATTCCTTCTTTCGCAAAGAAGCCGCGGTCTTAAGCGATGTAAACGGGCCAGCTGGAAACCGCATCGCCACCAAAGCCGCCCGCCTTTATCTCTACCGTCCCAGGTGCGGATGCGGCAAAACTGACTGTCGTTGCCTCCAGGACCCACTGCAAACA
>Ga0184635_10000069_pt1 | contig 18965 bp, 15 predicted proteins | sample PLM3_30_b2_FD_133147 | JGI IMG/M metagenome (GOLD analysis project Ga0184635, IMG submission 133147) | Groundwater sediment microbial communities from an aquifer in East River, Colorado, USA - PLM3_30_b2 | ecosystem: Environmental > Terrestrial > Soil > Riparian zone | place: USA: East River...
CCGGCGAAGTGCGGCTCGGCAAGCTGTCCGGCGGCAAACGATTCTTCGCCACGGTCGAACCGATGCATGGAACGAACCTGGTTGTGTACATCGAGCCAGCCAGAGGCACTGGCCAAAAACTCTGGACGCGGAACCTCCTGGACTCGTCCCTCGTGGACGGACATGCCCTGGCTTGCGGCAAGCTCGGGTTCTCGGAGAGCGACCAGGTTGTCGTCGGCTGGCGCGCCATGAACAAGCCGGGCGTGCGCGTCGGCATCAAACTATTCACCGCGCAGGACAGCGAGGGCACGAGGTGGACCTCAACGCCCGTCGATGACAACACGATGGCCTGCGAAGACCTTTGCCTGGCGGACCTCGACGCCGACGGCCACCTGGACATCATCGCCGCCGGCCGCGCCACCAGGAACGTGAAGATTTATTTCAACGTACCACCCCGCTGACGCAGGAATGACGATGTGCAGTCGAGACGGACGCAGAGCTTGCAGAGCTATGATTCAAGAGAAGGCCATTCGGGCATTCACAGACTGCGCCAGAGTCTTTGTCCCGAAGGGACATCCTGAAAATAGCCCAGCGTTTCAACGCTGGGTTCAGGGGCAGACAGAGTCGCGTCCTGAAGGGACGGCTGAACTCGTTATACTTCCAGTCAGCCGTCCCTTCGGGACTGATGCCATTGACGATGGACTCCCGGCGTTGAAACGCCGGGCTATTTTCAGTCATCCCTCCGGGATGATGCCTGCGGCCCACTTTCTAAACGCGAGGGCGAATGCCCGAAAGACATCATGATTCAGAAGTGATCACTAACCCACTACTCGTCCTATGAATCCCTATCAAGTCGACCGCAATCAGGCGGAGATCGAAGCCAGAGCGAAAATCTCCTGGGGCGACCCTCCGCAGGAAGTACTGAAATATCTCATGATACAAGGATTCAGCTACGAAGAAGCGGCCCCAATGGTTGACGCGATGTATCAGGAGCGGGCGTCGACCATCCGGCGCACGGGAATCACGCGGGTCATCATTGGCGTCGGGCTCATGGCGGTTCCCTTCCTCTCCTGGCTTGGGATGTCCGGCATGCCGGTGTTCTCGTACAAGCTCTTTGCGTTGCCCGTGATGGCAGGCGTGTGGGGCCTCTGGATGACGATCAAAGGCATCTTCATGATCGTGTCGCCCACGGCCGAGTCCGGCGATGTCGCTGACAAGTAAGCCCAGGAGCGCGGACAACCTTGTCCGCGCGAATGTCAGCCTGAAAGCATCAGTTGAAACCAAAGATGGACACGGCGCGGCGATGCCGCAACCGAAGAGTGACACGCAAAGTACTCAAAGAGCTCGAAGAGACTTGGATGAAAAGTGGATTTCTTTGCGTTCTGTGCGTTCTTTGCGGTTAAAAATTTGCGCAGCATGCGCTAACCGGAACCAAAGAGAGAGACGCGAATTGCGCGAATTCCCACGAATGGAGAATTGAGTTTCGGAAATCGCGCCGTGTCCAGCTGGGGATTCCGTTCTTTTGATCCCGAATTCAGGTGCTAGCAAAGTTGAGACGCTTGCGGACAAAGCTGTCCGCGCTCCCATTTTCGATTCACCACGCGATACCGTAATCCTCCCCGTGGTTGCTGGCGCCGCCCCAGAACGTGCCGTGTTGCAGGTCGAAGTAGATGGCGGTGATCGGACCGGAAGTCTTTGGCGCGAAGTCCAGCGTGTAGCCCATGCGCCGCAACTCGCGTCGCACCCACGAGGGCACTTCGGCGTTGAGCGTGATCCGGCCGGGTTCCGCTTTGTGCTCTCCGAACGAAGCGCGCATCTGGTAACTCGTGAAGTGGGCCGCCTCGCAAGCCTCCTGCACGCTCAGCCCGAACTCCACTATGTTCAGGAAAAACTGGAGAAGGTTTTGGTCCTGCGTGTCCCCGCCCTGCACGGAGAAACAGAGGAACGGCCGCCCGTTCGTAAGCGCCAGCGACGGCGTGAGCGTGACCCGCGGCCGCTTGCCCGGCGCGACGACGTTGTACGGATTCTCCGCCTCGTTGAGCACGAAGCTTTGCATCCGCTGGCTCATGCCCACCCCGGTGCGCCCGGCCACGCACGCGGGCTGCCAGCCGCCGCTCGGCGTCACCGAGATGACCCAGCCATTTTCGTCCGCGGCCTGGATGGAAGTCGTCCCGGCGCGGAAGTCCGCGTCCAATTGCGCGCGGTCTTTCTCAAGCTTGGCGTCCCCTTCCCTGTTCGTCTTGAGATTCGACCAATTGGTGAGCAGACGTGTGAACGGATTGGCGCCGCCCTGGAACGCATAGGGATCGCCGGGGCGCAAGTCGGGATTGTTCTTCTTCCAGTCGATGAGCTTGAATCGCTCGCGCGCGTAATCCTTCGAGAGCAGCCCGGCGATCGGTTCCTCGGGCGGGAAGTCAGGGTCGCCGTAATAGAAATCGCGGTCGGCGTAGGCAAGGTTCATCACCTGGTAAACCGCATGGATGAATCGCGCGCTATTGTAGCCCATCGGCTGCAGTTCCACGTGTTCCAGCAGGTTCAACGCTTGCAACATCACCGGGCCTTGCGTCCAGTGGGTCAGCTTGAAAACCTCAATGCCCTTGTAGGTCGTCCGCGCCGGCTCCTCGAGCTTCACGCGCCAGTTCGCCAGGTCCGCCGGCGTATGCAAGCCGCCCTGTTCGCGCGAGCCGCGGCAGTATTCCTCCGCGATGTCCCCTTTGTAGAAGCGGTCATAGGCGGCGAGGATGGCGGCCTTGCGATCCTTGCCCGCCTGGAGCGCCTGCGCTTCGGCGTCGACGAGCTTCTGCAATGTGGCGAGCAAATCAGGCTGGCGCCAAATCTCCCCTGCCCTCGGCGCGGTATTCGTCGCGCCACGATGCGGGAAGAAAACTTGCTCCGAGTAAGGCCACTTGCGCAACTTCTCGGCGTGCCGCTCGATCTTGGCGACCAGTTCCGCTTCGATGGGATACCCCTCGGCCATCTGCATGGCCGGCCCGAGCACCTCCTTGAGCGAGAGGGTGCCGAACTCGGCCAGCATGACCATCAATCCGCCCGGGTTGCCCGGCGTGATGGCGGCCAGGGGTCCTTCGGCGGGCGGGTGATGCAGCCGGTTGGTTCGAATCTGTGGCAGCTTGCGGAAAAATTCCGGCGTGGCGCCCGTCGGCGCGACGCCGCACGCGTTGACGCCAACAACCTTCTTCGCGCGCGGGTCGTAGATGAGCGCCTGCGTCTCGCCGCCCCAACTCACGTCGTCGTACATCGTGCAAACCACCGCGAGCATGGCGCAAGCGGCGTCGATGGCATTGCCGCCGCGCTCAAAGATGCGGGCGCCAGCCATCGCCCCGAGCGGCTTGCCCGTGATGGCCATCCAATGCCGTCCATGCAACGGCGGCTTGTGCGTGGCGGAGTACGGTTCCGGCGTCGCGGCCAAGCACGAACACGTGAAGCAGACCAGGAACCAGGGCAACGAAGCAGCGAACGTTTTCATGGCTGGGCCGGGAGGCTACGCGGGTTGCCCCGCGCCGCCAAGGGCGGATGATCGTGACGCAAATCAGGTATTGAACGAACAAAGGGTTGCGAGGAACGAGCTACCCTGGGACAAACGTCAGAATGAAGAAAGCCCCAACGGGATTTCGTCTCAGTTAACCACAAGTCGCGTAGCCGCAACCGCGTTGGGGTTGTTGATTCGCGAATTACTCCCTGAGCGACAAAGTTCACAATGAAACGCAATCGCCTGGTCATCGTCGTTCTCGCGTTATTCACGTTGGCGGTGGGCGTCGCGGTTTTCCTGCTCATCGACAGCTCGACGGAGTCGACAAAAACACTGCCGGATGGATCGGTCCTCACCTTGCGCCGGATTACGAAGGGCACGAAGCATCGCTATGTCAGCGGGAATTTGCTTCAACGCAATGTAGGCCGCGCGTTGCCCGAGCGATGGGCGAAGAAGCTCGGCGCACAAGTGGTCGGTTACAACTCCAGCAACGACACGCACTTCCTCTGGCTGGAACGCGTCGGGTCCAGCAACTTGCTTCGCGGCGCTGCCTTTGCGAGCGGCTTCAGTCTGCGGATCACCACGGATGCAGGATTCGACCGGATTTATTCACCCGAGGCCGGGCTCGTCACTCCCGCCAGCGAAGTGCGCGGCTTCCAGTTCGAAGCAGTCCCGACGGACTCCCGCCGTATCCAAGTTACCGCCGGTCGGAATCCGTTCGATCGGTCGACCTGTGTGACTCTCGACGTGCCGAATCCAAACTTCATAGCCCGGCGTCGATGGCCGGTTCAACCGTGCCCGGTCTCAGTCGAACAGGACGCGGTCTCCCTGCGCCTCGAAGGCTTCACCACGCGAGCGGAAGAACCGATTGGCGCAAAGGGCCTGGCGTGGACGGAGCTTTCCTTTGTAATCGGAGACCGCGCTGTTTCAACGAACAACTGGTTCGCAAGAAGTGTGCGGATCTTCAACGAAGCAGGGACCGAGTTTGCGTTCGTTCTTCCCCCCGACGCGACGGTGTCGCGGACCAAGGTCTCGTTCCTCGGTGGCTTATCTTCGGCCGAACCGTACAAGCTGCGCTTCGAGCTGCGGCGCACCAGTTACGGCCCCGACGATCAGCGCGTCTTTGTGGCGGTGCCCGTGCCGAAGGTGAATGGGCCGACTTCCGAACCCCTGCGCGCCCAGTTACAAGGATTCACGCTCGTGTCGACCGTCTCGCAGGGCGGCGGGGTCACCGCACGGATTGAACCGCCGACGAGCGATTGGCGGCTCGACCCGGTGCGGGTCGTCGACGATCTCGGCCGCTGGCTCCTGGTCCGCGGGTCTTCCAGCAACGACGGCCGGTTTTCAGGAACCGTCGCGCTGGAAACGAACAGCGTGACGGTGGACCTGACGTTCGGCCTGACGCGCCTGCGGACCCTCGAACTCATCGCCCGGCCATCGCTCGGGCCGTGACACCCGGAGCACCGCAGCACCAGGCTCTCAAGTGGGGCGAGCGTCCCGCGAGCCCTCGTCGCTCAGATCGTGACGCCCGCAGTACCAGGTGCTACCGCGGCCCTAGTCAACGATTCACAGTCCCAGCTACGCTTTACAGAAACGCCGCTTGGCGTGTCCAGAATTTGGGCAGTGGCTGTATTATCGACAGTGGCCTTTTGGGGTGTCTCAGCATCTGGTTCTCCGATTTTCCTGGCGCAGCAATCCGACTCCGTCCCCAGTTGCCTGCGCGAGTAGAGTTTGCACCGTTTCGCTCCCGGAATGACGTGTCGCGACTTCTGGCGGCCGAGACGAGGAAAGGAACGGCTTCGGGAGCGACCTCATGGCATCCCTGCTGCTCAACGTTTCGCCTGTGGCTGTGCCCGGACGGAATAAACAGGCCAGCAGCTCGAAGCATGCGTAAGAAACATCGAATCATCTTGATCCTCGTCGTTGGCGGGCTGGTGGGAAGCCTGGTGATCGCGGCATCCTTGTCCGCCCGGGAGGGTGTCACGGGACATGAGTCCCTTGGACCGGGCCTGCAGGCCTGCATGGCCGGTGAGAACCTTTTGATAAAGTTGGGCCTGCTTCCGCCGCCTAACGCCGCCAGGAACGCCTGTATCGCAAACCTAAAGCAAATCGACGGCGCCAAGGCGACCTGGGCGCTGGAACAGAACAAGACGAGCAATCCCTCCGTGACGGTTTTGTACGGCACGAATGCATATCTCCTGGAGAAGCCGTGGTGTCCTGATGGCGAGAATTATGTGAGCGGCAACGAGCACAAGCCCTAGTGCCCATAGCGGAGCCCACGGTCTAGCGGGCTGGAACAAACTCGAGTATGACGAGAAAGACCAGAGTCATCCTGATCCTCCTCCTGGGCGCGTTGGGAGGTGGCCTGGTGATTGCGGTGTCGATATCGGGCGGGGAGGATGATGAGCAGGACACGAGTGGTTGGGGCCGCGTGAGCCGGGCGTGTGACGGGCTTCTGGTGAAGCTGGGACTGTTTCCCGCACCTCGATGCGGAAAGGGCCAAATCAGGTACACCTGTATCGCAAACCTAAAGCAGATCCACGGCGCCAAGGCGACGTGGGCGCTGGAAAACAAGAAATCGAACACGGACATTCCGACCGCGACAGATTTGTACGGCGATGATGCATACGTACGAGACGAGCCGAAATGTCCTCAGGGCGGGAATTATGTGATCGGGAGCGTGCAGCAGAAGCCCCTCTGCTCGATACCGGGGCACACCATTTAGCCGGAGCGCGCCGCCGTCCGCCGTAGCGGCGAACTGGAGTTCGCCGCCGATCTCCTCAGCGGGTGGTTCGCGAAGTTTTCCTTTGCCGAGTAGAAGTGCGGCGGACGCCAGTCCGCCGCTACGCCTCTTCTTGTAGGAGCCGACGTAAGGAGGCTCAAACTTCTTCGGAAAGCTACTGGGAGATCAGAGCCTCCTCACGTCGGCTCCTACTTCTTGTCGTCCTTCGGCCAGCGATCGAGCACCGGCCCCACAATCCCGCGCCACAGTTCGTAGCCCTTCGGGTTCATGTGCAGCCGGTCCGCCACGAAGATCTCGGGGAGCGGCTGGCCGTCTTCGCCGAGCATTTTCGGGAAGACGTTGATGAACGCGAGCCGTTCGTCCGTGCGCGTGTGGGCTTCGATGAGGGAATTGGCGGCGCGCACGCGGTCCACCTGCGCCCAGCGGGCCGGGTTCGGTGCGATGGAGATGTAGGCGATGCGCGTGGCGGGCAGCGCGTCGTGGACGGTCTTCACGAACGCGAGATAATCGACGACGACCTGCTCGGGGGTCTTGCCGCCATTGAGGTCGTTGCCGCCGGCGTAGAGGACGACGAGGCGCGGCTTGTACGGGAGCACGATGCGTTTGGCGTAACGCACGGAGTCGATGATCTGCGAGCCACCGAAGCCACGATTGATGACGCGGTGTTTCGGGAAATCCTCCGCAAGCGTGGTCCAAAGGCGAATGCTCGAGCTGCCGATGAACAGCATGGCGCCGGCGGGCGGTGGGTTGGCTTTGTCGGCTGCTTCGAAGGCGAGGATTTCCTTCTCGAACAGCGCGGAGTTCGTCGCCGCGGCGCTGGATGCCGGATTGGTTTGAGCCCGGACCGGAGTCGGCGCAAGCCAGGTAAGACATAGGCAGGCGAGGAACAGTGTGGGGTATCGCATGCGAAATTGATGGCGGATTCGGCCCTCCGAAGCAAGCCTCGCCCCTGGTTCGCGCTTACTTCAGATCAACCACGAATCGACACGAATAAACCGAATAGGGACCGGCGCAACCGTCGAGAACCGCCTTCGCCAAGGCAAGGACGTGGCCCGCCAATTCCTCGTGTTTCAGGCAGAGAGCTTCACCACGGATGACACGGATTGCACGGATAAAGCAGCCTCTCCGCACCCCATCCGTGAAATCCGTGTCATCCGTGGTCAGAAGTTCCAGACACCCCACCGTAACCCCGCTTGCGTTTGCGCCCGCAGTGATTCGTGTCCATTGGTGTTCATTCGTGGTTGAGTCCTACACTTCCAAGTTAGGCTTGGGTTTGGGCGCGTGGATTGGCTTTGCGTCGGCGCGAGCCGTTTCCCATACTCGGAACGTGAAGCAAAAGTGGTCCATGGTTGGGCGGGCATTGTCGTGTTGGCTCGCGATGGCGATGGCGGCAGGGTTCTCCGCGAGCTCGGCGCGCGCCTGGGGACCGCATCCGGCGATTACGCAGGCGGCCCTCGATACGCTCGGGGCCAGGCATCCGCTTTTCGTGTTGCTCGGCCCGCAGGCACAGCGGCTCACCAATTACTGCTGGATGGCCGACTACAAACGCATCCCATTCCGCGAGCCGGACCAGGATTTTTACGCGGACGATTATCTTCTCTTTCCCCAGGTCACGACTCACCTGGACCACATCTGCCCCGAAGTGAAAAAAACTTACCGGCCGTACTTCGAACGCGCGTTGCAAGCGATGCGCACCGAGGACGCCGCCAACGCCGCGCGCTGGATCGGCTCGCTGCTGCACTTCGTCGAGGACACCGGCTCGCCGCCTCACTCGGCCGAAATTCGAGGTGAGGTCCACACCAAGATGGAGAACTGGGTGAAGGCCGACCGCATCTTCCTTGGCAACTATCGCCCACGGCTTCTCGGGACGAACGACGCGGACGCGCTGGCCGGTTTTCTGAAGCGGATGGATGAGTTGATCGAGTTCGCCAAGCCTCGAGGCAAGGAACTGGTCACGAAAGTCGTCATCGGCCATCGCGCGGCGGTCGAGCCCGTGGTGCTGGAATGCGCGCTCGAAACGGCGCGGGTGACGGCGGACCTGCTGCACACCCTCGGGCACGTCGCGGGCACGGGCACGGGCGGCTCGGCCGTATTGTGGGGCGAAGTCGTGTCCGCCAGCGCGCCGCTCATGGAGAACGTGCCCACGCGCGTGGTGGTGCTGGGGACCAATTATTCGACGCTCACGGATCGCGCGGGGCGATTCGTGTTCCGCGGATTGCCGGCGGGCAAGTTCGAGCTGTGCGCGTTCCGGCCTGGGAGCGGGTCGACGAACTTCGTGGCGACCCTGGCCGCGGGGCGGACGAATTCGGTCCGCATTGTCCTGCCGTCGACGCCGGCGAATCTGTTGCGCAACGCGGACTTCAAGCTGCGCTGGCTTCGCCCGACCGCGCCGGATTGCTGGACCAAGACGGACCTGGGCTGGGAAGGCGAGATCGTTCCACTGAAGAACGAGCAGGCGTATCGCCTCAAGGTGGACTTCAAGCCGGGCGCCGACGCCGAAGTGCTGGTGCGCTGGTCGCGCCAATTGCCGCACACGCTGGCGCCAGGGGCGGCGCTGCCGAAGATCGATTCGCGCCCGCTGACGCCGCAGAACAACGAATTGAAATTCCAGGGCACCGAAGCCATGGCACTGATGCAAGTGACGATCCGCAGCACGGCAACGCCGCAGGAAGTGTGCACTGGGATCCAACTGGTGGCGCTGCCGGTCGAGACAGGCCAAAAGTGAGGGAGATTCGCAGAAAAGCAGTTGGACCCAGAAGTTTTTCGCTCGTTTCGCTCGTTTCGCTCGTTTGGCGCTAACACCTTCGTGCCCCGTTGTGTATTGTTGCTCCCATGTGCGACCATTGTTTGCACGCTGGGCAGGGGTCGGGTCAGGTTCCGGGTTCCGGGTTTCGGGTTCACAGTTGGCCAGGAACCCGGAACCCAGAACCCGGAACTCGAAACTGTCGCCGCGGGGACTTTTCCATCGTGCCGAGCAGGCGCTCGGTATGTGGTGAAGAGCTTTCACCACGGATTTCTCGGATTCCACGGATGGAATCCAGAAGGTGCCGAGCTCCTCTGGGTGCAGCTCCGCCGCGCTGGGCGATCCGTGGTTCATTTCCCTTCCCACGGCTCAGTCGAGTCGAACCAGGTCCAGCGCAGTCAAGCCCTGTCAAGCCGAGTCAAACCAAATCAGGCTTCTGGGACGGATCGGTCGGATCAGTCGAATCGGCAAAGTTGGTCAAGCTGAGTCAACTCCCATCACGCTCAGTCAAACCCAGTCAACCCCGGAGCAACCCAAATCAGGCTTCGCCGTGATTTCTTACCATGAGCTTGAGGACACGACGGTCTGTAGCCGCCGACGTAAGGAGGCGGAGAACGTGGGTGCACGGGCCATCCGCCTCCTTGCGTCGGCGGCTAGAAGCCATCTCCTAAATGGTAGGGCGCGTCGCTCCGCGCGCGCCGTGGCGTCCGATTTTCAAGAAAAGCCGGCCTTTTTCCACTCCGTGCGACGGCGCGCGCGGAGCGACGCGCCCTACCACGGCATTTATGAGATGAGTTTTACGATCGTTGGTGCGAAATCCGGGTTAGTCAAACCAAGTCAGGCGAAGTCAAATAATGTCGGACCGAGCCAGAGAGCGCAAAACGCAACAGCCGCCCTTGCGGGGCGGCTGTGCGGTGGATGGGTCGGCGGGTCGAAGGGCTACGGCAGTCGGCCGAAGTTGTAAGTGATTTTCCTCTCGCTACTGTCAATGCCGCTCAGCTTCCCTTTGTGGCTGGTGAGGCTGAAAGACCCCGTGTAAACACTGAGAACTGCGGCGCCATCCTGCGACAGGGTGACAACGGCAATTTGTTTCTTGTTGGACACGAGCACGCGTCCCAAAAACGTGTAGCCCGGGCCCATGCCATCGACATCGTATTTGTTCGCGATGACGGGATCCTGCTGGAGGTTGAGGAACTCGATGAAGTTCAGCCCGTCGCGTTTGCCGATGGCGTAGAAGTCGCCACTCAGGAGGTCCGGCGTGACAGAGGCGGGAGTGCCGCGAAGCACATTGTTTCCATCAGGCCCGTAGGTGTAGACGGTGATGCGTGAGCCGGGCACCACGACCGCGCGGAAACTGATGGCATTGGTTTCCGAAATGACCACCAGGGTCACATTGGTCGTGATTTCCCCGTTAAAGATGTTGGTGACGTACGACTCGACCGGCTTAACGGTTTGCGAGAGCTGGTTGAGGATGCCGATGGTCTTGCCCTCGGCGTCATTGTACCAGACTCCGTTGAGCGGAGCGCTGCCCAGCAGATTCGTTATCACTTTCGGAGCGGTGGTGCCGCCGGAGGTGATGACCACGGTGCGGCCAGGTTCTCGGAGGCCCCAACGCGGGTCGACCTCCACGGTGGATGACGACTTGCGCGGCGTCGGCCGGACAATTTCAAAGCCCGACAATGTATTGCCGGGATTGAATGTGATGGCGGCGAGGCCCTTCTGGCTGCCGCTGAACACGAGGTCCCAGTCGCCTACAGGCGAGGGAGCCTGGGCGCGTGCTGCCAAGCTGCCCAGGAGGAGGCCCGCCACCGTGAGTGCGGCGAGCTTGAGCGATGTGCGTTTATTCATATGAGTGGACTCTTTGCGTTGTAGCTCAAAACGTGCGATGTGGCAAGCCGCCTAGTTGTTGGGCTTGCTCCAGTCGTACGGTCTGGCGCTGTCGATCGCTTTTTCCTTCCCCTCCGGCCTCTCGGCCAGACGGGTCTGCATGAAATCGCGACCGCTGCTGGAGGTTTGGAAGTCGGCGTCTTCGACGATGGTGGGTGTGAGGAAGATGAGCAGGTTATTCTTGTTCCTGGATTTCGACTCCTTGCCGAAGACCTTGCTCAGGCCTGGGATGTCACCCAGGATGGGGACTTTGGAGTAGCTCTTGGACTTGGTGTCGTTGATGAGGCCGCCCATGACGAGGGTGTTGCCGCTCGGGATGGTGACGGAGGTATCCATACGGCGGATGGCGTAAATATTCGCCGTGTTGACCGCGCCGTTGAGGACCTGCTGATCCTTGGAGTCGATATTGGAGACTTCGGGCACGACCCGCAGAGTAATGTGATTGTCGGAAGCGATGCGCGGGGTGACGGTGAGGATGGTGCCGAGGTTCGTGTACTGGATGCTCGCGCCTGCGGGCGAGTTGGCCGATCCCGGCGTGACCTGGAAGATCGGGAAGGCGCGCGTGACCGAGAGCGTGGCGGTCTGGTTGTCGAGCATGACGGCCCGAGGCGTGGCGACGACTTCCGTCTCGGTGTCCTTGTTGAAGAACGACAGCACGGCGTTCAGCCCATCCACGTCGAGAAACGCAGTCGCTGGATTGAATCCTCTGGCGGTGTCAATGAGGACTTTGGGTTTCGAGGTGGTGAGGCTGTTGTTCAAGGCGTCCGGCGGCTGGCTTTGGGCCAGGTTGTTACCAAAGGCGAGCTTCTGCGCTTCGAACGTGCCCGCCCAGTCGATGCCTTTGACGGTCGATGGGTTGCGCGAGGTCTCGAGCAGTCGCGCTTCGATGAGCACCTGTTTGGTCGGCGAATCGAGCAGGTTGATCAGTTCCACCGTTTTGTCCATTTCCTTGTCGGTCGTCGAGACGATGAGGTTGGCCGTGCGGGGGTCGGCCAGCACCGAACTGCGCGGAGAAAGGGTGGATTTAACGATGGTCACCAGATTGCTGGCATCGGCATAACGGAGCTGGACGATCTTCGAGACCAGTGGTTCCTCGGCCTTGGGGTCTTTGAGCGTGATGCGGGCAATCTTGGACTTGGTATCCTTCACCAGGGTGTAGTTGTAGTTCTCGAGCACGGCGTTGAGCGCCTCGGTCGAGCTGACGTTTTCGAAACGAATGCTGACATTGGGCTGGTTGGAGGCCGAGATTCTCGGGTCGAACTGAAAGTTAAGCCCCGCCTGGCGGGCCAGGTTGCGGATGGCATCGGTGAGCGGCACGTCGTCAATGACGATGAGCGGCACCGGTTCGTCGGGCTTGGGCGCGGCGGCGTCGGCCGCGGCGCCACCGGCCGGCTTATCGGCCGGGGCAGCGTTCGTGCCCGTCGTGTCGACGTTCGCCAGGGCGGCAGGCGTTGGGGCCGCAGGATCCGTGGGCGCCGCGCCCGAAGGATCGGTTCGCGCGGGTACCGTCGCGGGGGTGGGTTTGTCCGGCCCAGGGGCCGGCGGGTACTTTTCCTGGGCAACGCAGAGCAGCGTGCTGGCTGCAAGACCGAGGAACAGGGCTGTGAGGTGCTTTTTCATGATGGTGTATTTGGTGTTGGTGAAGGATGGGAAATTCACTGGGGCGTGGCCGGCGCCGGCGCGACTACCGGGAGGGGCATCTCTTTGGTGATGCCGTTGACTTCGAGGAGAATGGTCTTATCCGTCACGTCAACGCAACGGACAGGATAGCGATGGCCGCGGAGGTTGAGCTCAATCTTTTCGCCTTTGGCAATCGACTTGCCGTTCAGGATCACGATGATCTTGTCGCGCTGATTGGAAAACCCCTGAACACGGATATCCTCCGGGAATTGGGATGAACTCGACGTGACGACTTCAGGGATTTTGACCGTGACCCCTTGGAATCGGGTCGTCTTCGGAAAGAAGGGATCCTTGCCGAATTGCGGGTCGATGACGAATACCGACTTGGGCGGCGGCGCCTCCGGAGCAGGCGCAGCGGCGGGTTTGCCCGCGGCGCGCGCGCTGCACGGCGCGAACGCCAGGGCGGCGACGAGCAAGCTGGAGTAAAGCAGGGCGGTATTCATGAGCGGGAAAAGGAGTTCAGCGCGCGTTCGGGTTGACCAGCGTTACAATCTCAAATTTGAAGGCGAGCTTTTCGGCGTCCTCGGGGGGCGCGCTGACGCCGTCCCTGCCGGCAGCGGTGCCACCGGTAGGTTCCAGATCGATGTTCTGAATCCGCATGTACGGGAACGTGTTCTCGAAATCGGAGACAAAGCGGCCGAAGTCGTGAAAGAAGGCAGTGCCCCGGACGTGAAACACCGCGGCCCGGTAAGGGAACTTGGCGATGATGCCGACTTCGCCCGCGACTTCGCGGCTGAATTGGGGGATCTCCACTTTGTAGCCGCCGTTTTCCTTGAAGGAATTAATCGTGAGAATAATCCAGGAATACATGTCGCCCGACGGCATGGTCGATTCGATCACCTTGAGCTTTTCGTTGACGACGACGAGATTTGCTTGCAGTTCGGCGGTGCTGTTGGCCAGGCGTTGAGCGTTGCCGACGCGAATCTCCTCGTCGTTATGCTTTTCGGCCAGTGTCACCAAGGCTTGACGTTGGACACGGACCACGCCCCAGTAGAGCCCGGCGATCATCGCCAGCGTTCCGACGGCGACCAGGATCAGGCGATCCCGCTTCTCTTTGGGCAAGTGCTTCATGTTACCTGGTCTTATCCGGGAAATTACATTCCAGGGTGAAATTCACGACAAGGCCACCGCCGCTTTTGGGCGGCGCGGGAGCCGAGCGCCGTGCGAGAATCACGCCGTTGTTCCGGGTCAAGTTGTCCTTGAAGTAAGCCACCGAGGTAATGGATTCCTTAAACTTGTTGATCTTCGGGTCCACGTTGGGGCTCACGGCCACCGCATCGAGCGTGACGGTGATGCGCTCCGTGGCCGTGGCGGGCTTGCCGGGGATGATTTGCACCCCGTTGGTCCGCGGTTTCACTTCGTCTCCGATGGAATAGAGCTGGTCCCCCTTGAAGTGGCTCACTCGGACATCTTCCTGGCCATTGAGGGTTTGCTGGAGGCCGTTGAGCGCGTTGCCCCACAAAAACCGGTTGGTGGACATTATCTTGAGCGCGGTCAACTTCTGTTCGGCCTCGTTGATGGAGCGGTGACTGTCGACGGCGACCTGGTATTCTTTCTCAATCTTGCGCCACCGGGTGGCCAAATTGCCCAGCTCTCCTTTGGCGGCCATGATCTTCACTTGAAGAGTGCTCGCCCAAAGGCCCACGAGGAACACACAGAACACGCCGGCGTAAAGGGCCCGTTTCACCGGGTCCTTGCGCCGCAATTCTTCGGCGGCATGCGCTTCCGCCAGCAGATTAATGCGAATCGGCATATGACGACCTAGAACGAAGCCGCAGCAGCCCCGATGGCCACGGTCAATTGCGGCGAGACTTGTTCGATCTCCCCTACCTTTTCAGGGGGCAGACCCAGTTGAAGGGACTTGGAAGGCGACCAGACCTGGCAGGAAACCGTCAGCTCATTCTGCAAGGTTTGGACGACAAATTCGCTGCGGGCCGAACCGCCGGACAGATAGACCTTGCTGACGGTGGCGTCCTGCTGGTGCTCAAAGAAGTCAATGGACGCCCGCAGTTCGCGGCCCAGGGGTTGAATCACCGGCTCGAGTTTCTCCTGCACTTCCCCTGGCATGCCGATTTTGATGTTCTCGGCTTCCTGGTAGCTGGTGCCCAACTGCTCGGCCAGGCCGTTGGTAAACTGATCCCCGCCGATGGCCACCACGCGGCTGAGCATGATCTCGCCGCAATTCAGGATGACGATGGTGCTGTGCTTGAATCCCAGTTCCACCACCGCCACGACGTCCTTGGCGAACGCTTCCGGCTCAGCCAGCTCAAAGGCGTTCACCGGCCCGATCACGCCAGGCACCACTTGTTCCGGGATGAATCCGGAGGCCTTGATGGCCGCGCTGACATCCTCGATCGTTTGGCGTTTTGCGCCGCCTACCATCGCCTTCTGCTTTTGCGTGCCCGTCGGGGCTGACTTTCCACCTTCGGCTGGCTTGCTGGCCTGGCCATTGAGGACGTAGTAACTGTCAAAGACATGGTCCGGCAGATCCTGCTGAAGATAACTTTTGGTGTTGTATTTCAGCATCTGCCGCAGGTCCGCAGGCCCCATCAGCGGCAGCTCGGTTTGTTTGAAGACGGTGTCATTGACTCCGAGGGCCAGGGTGAGGTGCCGGGCTTTGGAGTTGAGCCGGCGGCTGATTTCCTTCAGGTGCTCCCCCAGCACCTCGGGCGCCAGCGGCTTTTCGTGACTCGCCGCGTCGATGATGACGTAGTCCGTCAGCGAGAACCGGTCGCCCTTGCGTTGCAACTGCACAGCCTTCGTCGACCGACCTCCGAGGTCGATGGCGATAATCTGGTCGCGCTTGCGGGCGCGGCTGTTAGTAAACGGCAGACCCATACAAAGCTGTGGCTTAGCAGAAGGGGTGCCAGCCTCGCCGATCGGGCCGTCAACTCCATGCACGCGCGGGGTTCAGCGCCGGAGGCTGTTCCTGACGGGCAATCTGGAATCATTGCCTGCCTCCATCTCCTTCAGGCCGGAAAGACTGCGGAAAACACTGTGGATTCTCCATTCACGCAGGGCAATCGAGTCTCGGAGAAAAGCAGCCTCTTGTGGCCCAAGCTTCTCCCAAGCGAATCGGCCAGAGTAGCGAATGCGGGCAAATCGTTCCCGGTGTGTCCATTTATGCCTGTCCATTCCTGCCGGTCATGATTGGACACTTGTCCATTTTGTGGACGGTCGTGGAGGCTTGATCCGCTGCTTAAAACTGCCTCCGTTGGCTTGATAGAGGGAACATAATCCATGCGTACGAAGCAGGATACGGGTTGAAGGCAAGATCACTGCGTGCCGCCAAGGGGCGTTGGAGTCGGCGCAGTGACTCGTCCAGCCGGCGGACACGCCAGGGATGGACAACCAGGAGACAAAGAAAGGACGAACTCGCGTCCGTCCCCATGAAGCCGAATGAAACCCAAAGTCTGATTGAACCGGGCTTTACTTGGGCTTTGCAGGCAGCGTGATGGTCTGTAGCCCACCCGGCGCTTTAGGGGCTGCGGCGGCCTCGCCGGGCGGCTTGATCTCGATGAGCTCGATGTCGAACTGCAACATGGAATTGGCCGGGATTGGAACCATGCCGCGCGAGCCCCGCTCGCCGTACGCCAGTTCGGAAGGGATGAACAGCTTCCACTTCGACCCGACGGGCATCAGCAGTAACGCCTCGGTCCAGCCTCGGATGACCCGCTGCACGCCAAAATCCATCGGCTGGCCCCGCTTGTAGGAGCTGTCGAACTCCGTCCCGTCGAGGAGCGTGCCGCGGTAATGACACGCGACGGTATCGTTGCTCGTCGGAATCTTCCCGGTGCCTTTGGTCTCGATTTTGTATTGCAGGCCGCTGGCGGTCGTCACCACGCCTTCCTTTTTCTTGTTTTCGGCCAGGAACGCTTCGCCGGCCTTCTGGTTCATTTCGCCCTCGGCCTTCTGCTTCTCCGCCTGCTTGGCACGAAGCTCCTGGAGGAAGGTCTGGTAAACCTCCTTTCCCTGTTCCTCGGTCAACAACAGCTTGCCGCCAGTCGAAGCATCCTTGAGGCCTTTGAGGTACTGGTCGAAGTCGACTTCCACGTCGCCCTGCTTGAGTTGCTTGCCGTAGAGCATGCCCAGCGTGTAGCTGACTCTCTCCTTTTTGCTCTTGAACGGATCTTCATCGGCCGCGCACAGCCACAACGCCGTGCTCAGCCCTAAAACGGTGACAATTATTATTTTCATTCAATGTATCGGTTGGTGCCCGCAAACCGGCGTCCTGGAAACTACCCGGACTCGACCCGGTCAATGCGACCCGCAGACAGTAACGATCCGCCGCCCTGCGTCAAGGTGAAGGTCCGTTGTCGGCCCGCCGGCGGGCGCATCCGCGCACTGCGACGTTCGACGGTGCTGACGGAGCGCGGCTGTGTCCGCAGGACCAGCCGCAGCGCGTCCCTGCTGCGTCTGGGCTTCGCCACAGCCGCGCTCCGTTTCGCGGGCGGCCCGCCTTAACATCGCAGTATCAGGATGCGCCCCCCGCCGGCAACCATGCTGTTGATCGCCTGTCAGCCCGCTGGCAGAGTGGCCCGGACCATGTCACCCCGGACGCATCGCCCGGTTTCCGACGCGCCTCATGGACGGCTCGTTCGATGCGCCATTGGCCTCGTAATTCTTGCAGTCGCCTCCTCCACCGGGTTGGCCGCCGGCGTCGCGCCTCAGAAGACGGCTTCGGCGCTGGTCCAGGCGGCTGAGAGCGAAACGGACCCGGAAGTGCGCGCTCAATTGGCCGCCACTGCGCGCCGGCTCCCCGCCCGGCAAGGGTTACCCGTCGCCGCGGCATTGTTGGCCCGTGACGGGGACTCGACAGACCCCTACATCCCGCTGCTCTGTTGGTGGGCCCTGGAGCACCACCTCGCCGCCAACCGCGAAGACGTGCTCGCGTTGTTCGCAGACCCGGCGTTCTGGGATCGGCTGATGGTGTTCGAGCACATCCTGCCGCGTCTGATGCGCCGGTTCGCCGCCGAGGGCCGTCGGCAGGACCTCCTGGTCTGCGCCCGGCTACTCCAACAAGCGCCAGGGCCCACACATAGAGCCCGGCCCTTGAGTGGTTTCGAGGAGGCCTTTCGTGGCCGCGTTCTAACGGGCCTGCCGGACGAACTCGTTACCGCCCTCGCCAAAGCCGGAGGCGGCTCGCTCATTCTCCGGCTGCGCCAGGGCGAAGCTGGCGCCATCGCCGAGGCACTCGCAGTCGTCGTCAACCCGAAGGCGAGGCCGGATGACCGACTTCTCTACGCCCGCGCGCTGGGCGAACTGCGTGTCAGCAACTCCGTCCCCGCGCTCTTGAACCTGGCCACAAATGACGCAAGCCCGGCGATCCGGCGCGCCGCCCTCGCGTCGCTAGGTGCATTCGAAGACGGCGCCGTGGCTACGAGCATCGCCGAGGCGCTGCCGCAATTCTCGGACGAAGTTCGTCCCGCCGCCTTTGGTTTGCTGACCAGTCGCACCGCATCGTGCCTGATTCTGCTCCAGTCGCTGAAATCCGGTAACGTGAGTCTTTCCAACGTGCCAGCCGAGATTGTTGAACGCCTCCGCACGCACCCTGCCCCGTCGGTCCGCGACCTGGCCACGACGCTCTTTGGCGACTCCAACGCCGGCCCTCCCACGGAGTTGGCCCGGCGGATCGGGGCCGTCGAGTCCGCTTTGCAATCCGGGCCTGGAAACCCTTATGCGGGCGAACCGCTCTTCATGCAGCGTTGCGCGGCTTGCCACAAATTGTTCTTCAAGGGCGGGCACGTCGGCCCCGACCTTACGCCCTATCAACGCGATACCCTCGGCACGTTGCTCCTGAGCATTCTCAACCCCAACGCCGAAATCCGCGAAGGCTACGCCGCCGTCGAAGTCGAAACCAAGGACGGCCGTTCGCTCACCGGCTTCGTCGCCGACCGCGACGCCAACGCGCTGGTGCTGCGAACCCTCGATGGCGAAAGCACGACGCTGCGCCCGTCGGAAATCGACTCCCTCCAGCCCACCGGCCGCAGCCTCATGCCTGAAGGCCTGCTCGACGGCCTGAGCGACCAACAGTTGCGCGATCTCTTCGCTTACCTTCGAAGCTCGCAGCCGATGACGAAGTAGGAGAACGTCGCACATGGCGCTCCTCGAAATCCGCAATCTCCAGCTCGAGTTTGGCCGCGGCGCCGGAGCCCTCCGCGCGCTGGACGGCGTGTCGCTTTCAATCGAGACGGGGGAAACGCTCTGTCTGGTCGGCGAAAGCGGCTCGGGCAAGAGCGTCACGGCCTTGTCGGTCGCCCGGCTGGTGCCGGCGCCTCCGGCACGTTACGTCGGCGGCGAAGTCCTAGTTGAAGGGCGGGACGTGCTGAAGATGTCGGCGAAGGAACTGCGGGCTATTCGGGGCGGCGTTGTCAGCTACGTTTTCCAGGAACCCGGCGCGTCGCTCAATCCCGTCTTGCGCATCGGCAAGCAGATCCAGGAATCGC
>Ga0184635_10000070_pt1 | contig 18802 bp, 18 predicted proteins | sample PLM3_30_b2_FD_133147 | JGI IMG/M metagenome (GOLD analysis project Ga0184635, IMG submission 133147) | Groundwater sediment microbial communities from an aquifer in East River, Colorado, USA - PLM3_30_b2 | ecosystem: Environmental > Terrestrial > Soil > Riparian zone | place: USA: East River...
AGTCGGGCAAATGCTCCAGGTGCCGAGATGGATTTGCAACCCGTGGTCCGCAGCCATCGCCTTGAGCTCGCCGAGCGGCTTCTCCTCCAGACTTCCCAGCGCGTCCAGATCGCTGATGAACAGGGAATCGGTCTTGAGCTTCGCAGCGTATTCGATGAGTTGCGGCGCTTTCCAGCCCATGGCGCGAACGGAGAAGTTGTCAAGGCCCAGCTTGATGTTGCGCCTGGCCGGCCGAGGCGCGGCGTTCTGTGCCAGCGCGGTCAGACCGGTGACGAGGCCCGCACTTGCAACGGCTGTGGTCTTCAGGAACGCGCGACGGTCGGTGGGTGCGGAAAGGTTCATGGCCGGGAATGGTGAGCGAGCCTGTGGGGTTGCCAAGACTTTTGTTGGTGGTGAACCGTTGAATCGTTAGAGCGTTAAAGCGGGCAATGGAGCGCCATACGTGAAACGTAAAACGTAAAACGTAAAACGTAAAAGCGAGGGAGCGCCGAAGGCAAATCGTCATCCCTCCACTCTTACGTTTTACGTTTCACGTTTTACGCGTCGCTTTTTCCCTCCACTCCCGCTTTTCTTCCGGGCCCGATGCGCACCGCAAACGGATTGACTGGCTACGTCGAGTTCACGCCTTCGTTCACGCCGCGGCCCGGCGTCACGCACGTGCTGTTCGACTTCGATGGCACGCTCTCGCTCATTCGCGAGGGTTGGCCGGAGGTCATGGCGCCGATGTTCTCCGAGCTGCTCCCGCCACTGCCGGAAGAGACGGATGCGCAACGTCTGCAACTCTGCCTCGACGACATCATGCGCCTCAACGGCAAGCAGACCATCTACCAGATGATCCAGCTCGCCGAGCGCATCCGCGAACGCGGCGGCGAGCCAAAGGAGCCGCTTTGGTACAAACACGAATACCTGCGTCGTCTCGAAGCGCGCATCGCGTCGCGCAAGGAGGGCCTCCGCTCCGGGCGCGTGCAGCCCGACGAACTGCTCGTGCACGGAGCCCGCGCGCTGCTGGAGCTACTCGCGCGCCGCCGCTTCGCCCTCTACCTGGCCAGCGGCACCGACGAAATTTACTTGAAGGAGGAAGCCGCCCTGCTCGACGTTGAGCGCTACTTCGGCCCCCGCGTGTACGGCGCGCTCGACAATTACCAGGACTTCTCCAAGAAGCTGGTCATCGAGCGCATCCTCCGCGAGAACAACATCCCCGGCGCGCAACTGCTCTCCTTCGGCGACGGCTATGTCGAAATCCTGAACACCAAGGAAGCAGGCGGCCTGGCGGTTGCGGTCGCCAGCGACGAATCGAACAACGGCTCAGGACGCATCGACGACTGGAAGCGCCAGCGCCTGCTCGGCGTCGGCGCCGACGTGGTCATCGCCGACTTCCGGGACGCGGAAGCGCTGCTGGGCCGGATTCTTGCGAAGTGAGTAGTGGACTCGCGCGAAAGGTTTCATAAATGGTAGGGCGCGTCGCTCCGCGCGCGCCGAGGCCTCCGGTTTTCCAAGAAAGCCAGCCCTTTTCCAGGTCGCGCGACGGCGCGCGCGGAGCGACGCGCCCTACCACGGCATTTATGAGATGAGTTCTACTCTTCCTCTTACTCATATTCCTACTCTTACTCCTGCTCTCATCCATCTTGGCCAAACTCCTGAACGATTTAAGTTACGAGCAGGCGCATGGATGAAGAGGAAGAGTCGGAGTGAGAGCAAGGGTAGGAAGCTCAGCGTTGTGGTTCGGGGGACCCGCGCACCCACACGACGCGTTGGCCCAATGAATCTTATCTCCCTCCACTTCACCCCGGAGACCACGTCTCCAGTCCGTGGCAATGACAAACCCGGCCGGATCGTAAACGAGCCGGGAAAAGCCCCCGTTTTCGTCCGTCACGACGAGTCCCGGATGCCCGGACACGATCGGTCATCGAGTGCAACCTGGACTCCGTTCAGAGCGGCTCCGGTTTTCGCATCAACAACGCGGCCCGATGCACCCGGCTTGGTCGTGATGAGATGCGTGGAGCAGCCGGAGCATGCACCCAGCAACAGCAGGAGTGCAAAAAGCCGATCGAATTTCACATGGCACCTGAGGCCGGCGCGACGGTCGAACTCACGTGCGGGGCGGCCGTTGACTCCAGCGCGCTGCCCAGCGGGATGGCGATCGAGGACCGCCACCAGCCTTTATGTTCGCGTTCCTGTTCCATCTGCTCGTTCTTCCTCTTTTCGATTTCCAATTGGTCGTACGACGAGACGCTCTTGCACCCGACCCACGCCACCACGAAGCAAAACACTGCAGTCCGGACCAGGTATCGCCGGAACGATTGACTCACGCTTGCATTCATAGCTCTGATGCCGCCAAACCAACCCTAACTTAGCACAGTCGTCCCGAATCGGAACTGGGATGCAGCGCGCGACGCGCTCCCAATTTGCCGCGACGTGGACTGGACGCGCGTCTCGCCTGTGAGATGCCGGCGCAGGGTCGGACGGCACGATCCGAAACTTCATCGATTCTATCTCCCGTCAGGCTTACTCTGCCCAGGGGCAAAAGTCACGAGCGTTGTGATGGCACCGTCGCGCCACTTTCCGCACTCGCGGCGGCCAGTCCTCGGCTCAAATCGGAAAAGTAAACATTCCCCTGCCGGTCCACGACGATGCCTGAACTGGGATGGCTCGACGCTGTAAACGCAAAGCCGCACAACGCGATGGCCACCGAACAAACGGAAGTCTGGAGCTTCATGCCTCGAGTTGGACGCCGCGCGCACTCGGAATCTGTCAGAGTTTCTGAGACGGAGCGAGAACCGTCCCGGTTCGCAGCCGATGGAAAACAAGAAGGCATCGGCGAATTGAAACCGGGTGAAGTTGGCGACGCGCCGCGGACGCAGGGGCGTCCGCGCTCCGAACGAGGGGAAGGCGGGAGAACGCGCTTGCGTTCGCGGAGCCGGCCGCGATGCGACTGGATTTGAATCCCAACGGGATTCCATCATTCAGCCCAGGGTTGCGAGCGTGCGAGCTACCCTGGGTCATTGGCCACCACGAAATCCGACAACCCTGAAAGGGTTGCATCGATCGGGCCACGCACGCGCACGACGCAACCCTTTCAGGGTAGATGAAAAATGGGGACGCTGACCCAGGGTAGCCGCGCGTGGCGCGGCAACCCTGGGCTGAAGGATGGAACGCCGTTGGCGTTCACGGCGTGCGCGCGACGACGCGCCCTCGAAGTGCGGAGGCGGGAGAACGCGCTTGCTTTCGAGGGGCCGGCTCTTACGCTCAAAAGGCATGGATGAACGGCGTGGCGGGAGCGAGTTTCTGATGGATCCAAGTAGCTTATTTCGCTTCAGCCGCAGACCATGCCCCTTCTCCTCATGACCCGAAGATGGTTGCTCCTGTTTGTCGCAGCTTTCGCCCTCTTTCACTGTTTAGGGTGCAAAGCAGACAGGCGTCGTCTCTCCGCGAAAGAGCGTGCTGAGTTCGCCCCAATATCCAAGGGCATCAATCACGCGTCGTCGCTCACACTTTACGAGGGCCTTCCACACCAAACCTGGGAGCCCGAGGTGCTCGCGAAAGAACTCGCTACGAAGAAGACGATTGTTCGTCATGAGTTTCCATTCTACGAACGACCTCTGCCTGTCGCTGCCGGAGATGTCGAGGCTTTGCGCCGGCTTTCAGCTGCTGGTGAGAGTTTTGCACCGTACCTTGGACCCAAAAACTGCGGTGGTTATCATCCCGATTACTGTCTTGCCTGGAAGGACGCCGAGACAACGTACGAGCTTTTGATTTGCTTCGGATGCCACGAGATGAAGCTCTACGGACCAAAGCAAGAGATGCTGGTGGACATTAAGAAGGAGCCGTTCACTCAATTCGAGAAAACGCTCCAAAAGTATCAGGCGCAACGTCCAAAACGCGAATGACTCGCCGCCAATTCCTCTTCCACGCCGGAGCGGTCGGCCTCGGCTTGCTGAGCAGTCGCGCTGCGCTCTCTGCGCCCGCTGCGCGGCGGCGGCCGGAGTTGCGCATCACCCGCATTCTCGTTCAGGACGCCAAGGGCCGCCGGCTCACGCCTGTCGCGCCCAACGCCTACGCGGTCTACCGCGGCTACGACGTGCGCGAGCCGGTGCTGCGCATCCAGACCGCGCAGGGGCTCGAGGGAATCTGCAATCGCCGCGGAACGCCCGAGCAACTCAAGCAACTGCTTGGCCTCGATCCGTTCGCGCTGTTCGAGTGGGATGGCGACGTCGTGCGCGGCCCGGCGGAAACGCACCGGAAGTTGCTCGCGGACCTCGCCGGGTCAGACGTTGCGCTGTTCGATCTGCTCGGCCGCGCGTTGCGCCGGCCCGTGGCGGAGCTGCTCGGGAAGCGGGTTCGCAGCGAGGTCACTGTCTACGATTCGTCGCTCTACATGGAGGACTTGTTGAAGCCCGCGGAACGAGAAGGCCTGACTTACCTCGAGGGCGCGGCGCCGGGCGACGACGCGGAACTGGTCGCTCGCAAGGCAGAGTGGATTCTGCGCCAGCCTTATGCAGTAAGGGTACTCAAGATAAAAATCGGCCGCGCCAAGTGGATGGCTTCCTTCGACGAAGCGCTGGCGCGCGACATCGCGGTCTTCAAAGCCGTCCGCCGGGCCGTCGGGAAAAGCATCAAACTGTTCGTCGACGGCAACGACGGTTACAAGCCGCGCCCGCACGCCGCGGCCGAGTTCGCCGAGGCCACCGGACCTCTTGGGCTTTACGCGATGGAAGAAATGTTTCCCGACGCGCTTCTGCCCGAGACTCACGAACTCAAGCGCCGCCTGCGCGCGGCCGGGCTCAAGACGAAGCTCGCCGACGGCGAAGACAACCTGGGCGGCATCCGGCCGAAGAGCCGCGTCGAACGATTCGCCGGGCCGCGCGGCGAGGAGCCGCTGTTCGACATCGACCAGGGGGACATGAATGCGGCCGGCTACCTGCGCTTGCGCGAAACAGCCCGTGACTGCGCGACGCGCGGCATGACCATGGCGCCGCACAACTTCGGATCGAAGTTCGGCTTCTACGCGATGGTGCACCTCGGGCTGGTGACGCCGAACTGGGAATTCTGTGAGAGCGACGACACGCAAATCCCGGCGCTCGTGCCCGCCGGCTTCAGCATCCGCAAAGGCATGGCCCGGCTGACCGGTGAGCCGGGCCTCGGGCTGAAGCTCAACGAGGACAAACTGGAGAAGCCCTCGCTGAAGTTGGAAGTCTGAGCGCGGACCCAATCGCGACCTGGTTCCATCGGGCTGACTCATGCGCACTTCTCGATCATCGCGTTCGCTTGATACGGTTTGACGGGCTTGGACTGGCCGCATGCCGGCTGATCTCGTCCGCTCGAATGGATTGAGCTGTTTGACTGGGTTTGCCAAAGCGCCTGGGTTGCCGGTTTGGTCCGACTGGTTCGAGCCCTCACGGCAGCCTGACACGGTTGGACTGGGTTTGACAGGGCCTGACGGCTCGTGGACGTATCATTCTGTAATTAAAGTACTTGGGATTTGGTTTTCATTCAATGCGGTGGGCAAACTACAAGGCCCGCAGTCGCGGTTCCGACTTCCGAGTTCCGAGTTGATTGGTGAGGCGAGCGTCCTCGAGAGCCGAGGCTCGGGAACTGGGGCACCCCGGCTCGTCGGTAGCCTCGCCTTTTCACGCAACTTGGAACTCGAAACTCGAAACCCGGAACCCGGATCCAAACTTTGGTCCGGCACGCAGTTGCAATCTGCGTCAATCATTCCTCGCAGTCTACGTTCGTGGATCGTCGAAGTGTTAGCGCCAAACGAGCCAAACGAGCCAAACGAGCGAAAAACTTGTCTTCGATGTTGTTTTCGATGCCAAAAGCAGACAAAAGCAGCCAAAAGAACGATTGGCAACCCGCGGAGTCCATGGTACAACCCGCGTCCGCTCGAAACCGGGCGGCATTGGAACCACCCGATCGGTTAGCCGATTTAACGATTCAACTCATTTAACGAACCTATGTCATTACATCGCAGCTTGCGCGCCGCCAGCACGTCCGGCGCAAAACGCAACGTACTCAAACGTTTCGAGCGCGTGGAAATACTGAAGCGGCGCGGCCAGTGGAAGTCGGGCGACCGCGTCACCGGCCTGCGCAAAACCAAGCCCGATGTGTGAGGATTGCCGATTGTCGATTGTCGATTCGCTGAAAAGGGCAATAGCAATCACCATTCATCATTCTTCATTCGTTATTCGTCATTCGGCAATTCACAATGGTCCGCCTTCAGAAATACCTCGCCGAGTCCGGCGTGGCCTCCCGCCGGGCCAGCGAGCAGATCATTCTCGCCGGCCGGGTCACGGTGAACGGCATCCCGACGCGCCAACTGGGCGCCAAGGTCCAGCCCGGCCAGGACGCGGTGGCCGTGGACGGCGCGACCGTCAGCGCGCGGCGCAAGATTTACGTCGCCCTCCACAAGCCCCCTGGGGTGCTCTGCACCCGGAAGGATCCCGAGCGGCGACGGACCATCGCCGATCTCCTTCCGCGGGAATGGGAGCACCTGGCCCACGTCGGCCGGCTGGATCGCGACAGCGAAGGCCTCATTTTCCTCACCAACGACGGCCAGTTCGCGCTGCACCTGACCCATCCGCGCTACGGCGTGCGCAAGGTGTACCACGCGACGGTCGAGGGGCGCGCCCCGCGCGACACCGTCGGACGCCTGCAGACCGGCATTCGCGATTGCGGTGACCTCCTGAAAGCCGAACGCGCCCGCATCCTTTCCGCCAACAACTCCCACAGCGTGCTGGAGCTCGAACTGGGTGAAGGTCGCAACCGCGAAGTGCGCCGCATGCTCGGCGCGCTTGGATTGAACGTCGCCCGCCTTCGACGCATCCAAATCGGGCGCATCAAGCTCGGGGAGTTGCCGCCCGGCAAATGGCGGACGTTGACAGAACCCGAGATAAAATCTCTACTTGCCCCGATATGAACAAGACACGTTGGACGTTCCTCGCAGTGCTGCTCGCGGCCGGTCTGGCGGCCCCTACTTTCGCCGCGGACCCGCCGGTCATCCCCGCGGAGGTGCCGGCCCCCACCCCGCCAAAAACAGACTCCAAGAAGAAATCTGCGGCCACGAAAAGCGCCAAGACCGCCGCCACGAAACCCGCCGCGAAAAAGGCGGACGATGTCGTGAAGTTTCCGAGCCCCGAGCCAGCGGTCGTTTCGCAGAAGAAGGTCAACGTTCGCGGCCAGGCCAGGATTAACAGCGAAGTCGTCTCGCACCTGGACAAGGGAGACAAGATCACAGTGCTCGAAGAAATCACGACCGCGAAGAAGCCGAATGAACCCGATAAGTGGTACAAGATCTCCCTGCCCTCCTCCGCCCCGGCCTGGGTCTTCGCCAGTTACCTGGATGCGGACAAGAAGGTGAAATCCACGCGGCTCAATATGCGCAGCGGTCCCGGCGAGAACTTCAGCGTCCTCGGCACCATTGAGAAGGGCACTGCCGTCAACGTCCTCGAGACCAAGGGCGAGTGGCACAAGATCGAACCGCCAGCCAGCGCGTATGCGTTCGTCGCAGCTCACCTGGTGACGCTCGAGCCCCCTGCCCCGCCTGTGATTGCGTCGAAACCGACGCCGCCCCCGCCCCCCCCCGTGGAAGTTGCCGCTCAACCGCCCGTGGGCGCGGCGCAGGAGCCTCCGCCCGCCGTTATCGCCCAAACGACGCCGCCCCTCGTCCCAGTGATCCTGCCAAAGCCGCCGGGACCGCCGCCCGAGGAGCCGCTGGCCAAGCGCGTCGTTTCCCGCGAGGGCATCATCAAGAGCAGCGTCAGCATTCAAGCCCCGTCGCACTACGTGCTGCGCGGCCTCGAGAACAACAAGACCATCAATTATCTCACAAGCCCTGCCACCAACGACTTCGTCAAGAACTACTGGGGCAAGAAGGTCTTCGTGACCGGCGAGGAAGTGCTCGACGAACGCTGGCCCAACACGCCGGTCATTGAAGTCGAAACGATCCAGGAGATCGCGGAGCCCGAGGCTCCGAAGTAATGGCCTTTCCCAACCTTATCGATGGACGTGCCATCGCAGATGAGATTCACGCGGACACCACCCGGCGCATCGCCGCCCTGAAGGCCCGCGGGATCCAGCCCGGGCTTGTTTTTGTCCGCGTTGGCGAGGATCCCGCCTCGAGGGTCTATGTCGGGATGAAGGAGAAAACGAGCCAGCGGCTCGGGCTTCAGTCGCGGACCCACGTACTTCCTGAGAAAACTCCTGAGGCCGAACTCCTCGGGCTCCTCCGACAGCTCAACGCGGATCCTGCCGTCCACGGCATTCTGGTTCAGGCGCCGTTGCCCGCGCACATCCGCGCTGCCACAGTCTACTCGGCGGTCGCGCCGGAGAAGGACGTGGATGGATTCAATCCGATGAACGTCGGCAAGCTCCTTCTGGGCGATTCCTCGGGATTCGTCCCGTGCACGCCGGCGGGCATCCAGCAACTGCTCATCCGCTCCGGCATTGAGACCGAGGGCGCGCATGTCGTGATTCTCGGTCGCGGGGACATTGTCGGCAAACCGATGGCCGCCATTCTTTGCCAGAAAGCGAGGCACGCCAACGCGACCGTCACCCTGTGCCACTCGCGCACGCGCGACCTCCCCGCCCATTGCCGCCGGGCGGACATCCTGATTGCCGCGATCGGTTCCGCCGAATTCGTGAAGGCCGATATGGTCAAACCCGGCGCCGTCGTCATCGACGTCGGTGTCAACCGCGTGCCGGATTCGGCCGCCAGAGACGGCGCCCGGCTTGTGGGCGACGTCGACTTTGCGGGCGTCCAGCCCATCGCCGGCAAAATCACTCCCAACCCCGGCGGCGTCGGCCCCATGACCATCGCGATGCTCATGCAGAACACCGTCCGGGCTGCGGAGATCACGATAGCCACTCCATGAATCGCTGGCGAGTAGGACAGGCTTCCAGCCTGTCTCCTCGGGCATCTTGCCCGCGGTGGAGACTGGGGCTGGAAGCCCCCGGAGACAGGCTGGAAGCCTGTCCTACTAGCGCCAGTTCAGGGGCACGGATCGCAAATCGTAACTCGCAAATCTTAAATCATAAATCCAGATGACCCCTACCCGCATCCTCCCCGATCTCCAGTGCTCCCTCGTTTGCGAGGAAGTCCGCCAGGAAGCCAATGGCAACGTGTTCCTCCTCGGCATCCTCGACGTCGTCCGCGTGCCGCAGGTGCCCGTTACTGCCAATAAACTTGCGGTGTTCAACCGCTGGACGGCCGGCATCGGCGCCTTCACCGAGCAAATCCGCATCGTCGCGCCCGATCAGACGTCGGTCATTTCGAAGAGCGAAGTGAAGTTCCAGATGAAGGACCCGAGCGTCAACGCCACGACCGTGACTTACTTCGGCAACGTCCAGTTTACCGCAGCCGGCTCATACTTCGTCGAAGTGCTCGTGGACGACGTCATGAAGCTTCGTTACCCGGTCAGCATCGTGATTGTGTCGATGCCTGGCGGGCCGCAGGGGCAAGGTCAACCGACACAGGCCACCCAATGAGCCGCGGTGATGCAGAGCGGGCGTCTATCACATTCTGGAACGCCGTGGCCCAGTATGGTCTCTTTCCCCTCACCCCGGCCCTCTCCCCGAGGGAGAGGGAGAATCTCAGGCAGCCGGTGCGACGGATTGGAGCGCCCAGGTTTTTCGAGTGACGGAATGCGTGACTCCCTCTCCCTGGGGAGAGGGCTGGGGTGAGGTGAAAGCCATTGCTCGTAGTCAATGCGCGCGTCCAGAACGTGAAATGCATCCATGCCGAGCGCCGAACCCAGCCCAAGCTCGCCCGCCCCATCCCGTAAAAGCGATCGTGGCGCAGCCCCGGCTGGTAGTGGCGCAGACGGCCCGGCTGCGAGCGGGGCGTCTCGCCCCAGAGCCAACTTGGGCGAAACCCCCGACGTGACAGGCGGGACGCCTGCCCCACTAAACCAAGGCGAGAAGCCTGATCCACACCTTCCCGTTGCGTGGCAACCGCTGACCTTCCGCGGCGTCGCGGCGTTTGCGGATGCGAAGCTTGGGCGATTGCTTCTAGTGCAATTCATCGTTGCGCTGATCACGGCGGGCACTGTCGGCTGGTTCCTCTCGATTCACTGGTTCCCGTCCGTCCGCAAAGCCATCCGGCAACTCCCCGACACGGGAATCATCCGCGCCGGCCAACTCGTGACGCCGCGCGGCTCCACCGCGCCGCTCGTGGAAACCCGTTATCTGTCCATCGCCGTGGACGCGGCGGACACCGGGGTGGCCAGTTCGCTGGCTGACCTGCGCGTTGAGTTTCACCGGACCAACTTCGCGGTCTGCGGCTTCGCAGGCTGCATGAGGCGCGCCTACGCCGCCGACGCGACGATGCAATTCAACCGCAGCGAATTGGAATCCTGGTGGGGCGCCTGGCAGCCGATGCTCTTCGGCATCACCGCGCTCGTCGTCGTGGCTGGACTTTTCGCAAGCTGGCTCGTGCTCGCCACACTTTACTTTCCCATTGCCTGGGTCATCGCCTACTTCAAGGACCGCCGCCTCACCGCTCGCAGCGCCTGGAAGCTCGCCGCCGCCGCGCTCCTGCCCGGCGCGCTGCTCGTTTGTGGGGGCATTATCCTCTATGGGCTTGGCATTGCGGACCTGCTTCGGCTGTTGGTCCTCTGGCTGGCGCACTTCGCGGTAGGCTGGGTCTATCTGATCATGTCGCCGTTCCGCCTGCCGCCCGTGACAGCGAAGCCAAAAGCAAACCCGTTCGGCAGGGCGAAGCCAGCTTCGCCGAATCCCTTCACAAGTTCCAACGGTTGAAGAAACCGAAGGCGGGCGCAACCGAGTCGGCGTGCCTCGCCGCCGCTGCTGCGAGCGCGGCGAGCCGGTCCAACTTGACACTGCCCCATGCTCCGTCTGCCGACTCCCTCTCCTCACTCCGAGGGAGGAGAATGCAGCTTGGCCAGATTCAGCTTGCCGTTACCCAAACAGCTAAGGCGATTCGGCTGCTGTCTCCCGGAGGGAGAACTGAGAATAGCCCACCCTTTCAAGGGTGGGACTATGGCATAGGCGCATCGAGTCCCGAAGGGACGGCTGAATTACTGCCACAAGAATGGCGATAGGAGCAGACGCATGATATTCTGTGCATTCAGCCGTCCCTTCGGGACTTGTGGACTGCCGGATGTGAACCCGGCAGTGAACTGCCGGGCTATTCTCAAATCTCCCTCCGGGAGAGAACGCCGGCCCTCCCCGCTTCTGCGTCGCTGGAAGACGGAGAAATTCGGGTGCTGGCAAGCGGTGCCGCGGCACGACGGATACACCACTGGACGCTTGATTCACTGGCTAGACGACGCGCGGAGCGACGTGCCCTACCACGGCAGTTCCGATCGAGAGTGACCCCGGACGGATTTGCAGTTAAGAACCGGCTATGACCCGCTTGCGCTCGTCCTGGTCACGCTCTGCCGTCGCTGTCGTGACGGCGCTTTCCTTTGCCGGAGCAATTCTTACGGCGGCGGAACCGCCTGAGGTCCTCCCGGTCCCCGCCCAACCGCTGGCTGCGAACGTGGGCCGTGTCCTTGAATCGCTGGAATTGCTCGGCGCGCCAATGCCTGCGGAAACTACACAAGCTCTCCGCGCCGCAATCGCCGCGCAGGATGCGGCAAAACTTCAGCTCCTGATCGAGCCGCACGTCCTGTGCATCGTCCAAATCAATCCCGAGTCGCGCGTCAAGGTGCGGCGCGGTCCGGCGCTGGCGGTGCTTCAACAAGGTGGCTACGTGCCGGCGCTGGTAAAAGTGATCAATCAGAGCACGGTCACCAAGGAGCTTCACATCAGCAGTCCGCAAGCCGGCCAGGTCTACGCCGGAATGACGCCGTTGAGCGCGCAGCGAATGCAACGGCAGCCGCTCAAAGAAACCGTTGAGAAGGAAGCCGGCACGAATCGATTCCTGGAAGTCACGATGCATACGCAGCCGCCGATGGCCGCGCAACTCAGCGGACTGGAGCTCGAATACGCCATCGCCTTGCTCTATAGCCGCGACGCCGGCCGGCTCGAGGCGACGCTCGGCTTCGACATCGGACAGGGCAGCCAGGACCTCGGCTTCCGGGGTGAAATCCCGGTGCTCTTCGTCGCGCGCCCGGCCGTGCCCGTGCGATTGCGAATCCGTGACCACGATGGGGCCGCCGCCCGGCTCGTCTTCCGCGATGCCGCCGGGCACGTCTTCCCGCCGCAAGCCAAACGCCTTGCGCCGGACTTCTACTTTCAGGAGCAGGTGTACCGGCGGGATGGCGACACGGTGTTGCTGCCGCCCGGCAGGCTCACGGTGGAATTCTGCCGCGGTCCCGAGTATCGCGTTTTGAAGCGCGAATTCCTGGTCGCGGAGAAAACCGCGCCGCTCGAGTTGAAACTGGAGCGATGGATCGAGCCGGCTGCGCACGGCTTTTATTCCGGCGACCATCATATCCACGGCGCCGGTTGCGCACATTACACCAGCCCGACCGAAGGTGTGACGCCTCAGGACATGTTCCTCCAAGTCGAAGGCGAAGGATTGAACGTCGGCTGTGTGCTCACGTGGGGACCGTGCTTCGACTACCAACGCCGGTTCTTCAAGCCGGACGTCAGCGAACTGAGCCGCCCGCTGACCGTGATGAAATACGATCTCGAAATCAGCGGCTTCGGCTCCGAAGCGCTCGGGCACATCTGCCTGCTCAATCTGCGCGACCAGACCTATCCCGGCAGCGACGGCACGAAGTCCAAAGGGTGGCCCAAGTGGACCACGCCCGTGATGCGATGGGCCAAGGCCCAGGGCGGCTATGCGGGCTACGCCCATTCGGCCAGCGGGCTGGAGATACATTCGCAGAACGCCTCGCGCCGCCTGCTGGCCGCGCTCGACATGGACCAGGACTCGCTCCTGACGCCGGCGGAGGCAGCGCAGGGCTTGCTGCCGGACGACTTCGCGCGCATCGACTCCGACAATGACCGCGCGCTCACCCATTCCGAACTTGCCGCGGCGCACGATCGCGCGGCGGACCAGCTTCCGAACCTTGCCGTGCCCGAGATGAATGGCGTCGGGGCGATGGAGGTCGCCGTCACGACCGCTCTCGGCGTGTGCGATTTCATCAGCGCGATGGACACGCCGCGCATCGCCGAGTGGAACATGTGGTATCACCTGCTCAACTGCGGCTTCCCGCTCAAGGTGAGCGGCGAGACGGATTTTCCCTGCATGAGTGGCGGGCGCGTCGGCCAGGGACGCGTTTATGTGCAACTGGGGCGCGTGAAGAAGCTCGACTTTGCGACGTGGTGCGAAGGCCTGGCTCGCGGCCGTTCGTACGTGAGCGATGGCTTCGCGCACGCGCTCCAATTCACGGTCAATGGAGTCGCACCCGGCTTTGGCGAAGTTGCCCTCGGCGAACCGGGTCGAATTGCGGTGCGCGCGAAAGTGGCTTTCGCCGCCGAGCAGCCCCGCGCCACGGCCCACGGGGGACGTTTTCCGCCCGGCGGCCGGCGCTGGATCGGGGACACCGTCACGATGCACGGGCCGCCGCAAAGTGAAGTTGAGCGCGGCGGTAGGCGCCTTGTGGAAGTGGTCGTCAACGGGCATCCGGCGGCTGCGAAGGACGTTGAGGCGGACGGGAAGATCCACGAACTGAGCTTTGACCTGCCCGTCCAATCGAGCTGCTGGGTCGCGCTCCGGGAGTTCCCTCAATTGCACACGAACCCGGTGAACGTGCGAGTCGGCGGCCGGCCCATCCGCGCGTCGCGGTCCAGCGCGCTGTGGTGCATCGCGACCATCGAGCAGCTTTGGCGCGCGCGCGCCCAGACCATCCCCGAACCGCAGCGCGTGGAGGCCCGCGCCGCATTCGACCAGGCCATCGCCATGTATCGACGCATTGCGGCGGAATCGCCGTAGAATCCCGCGCACATCTCAGTTTCCTGCAGGTGGTGCTTGTCGCGCTGCGACAAGCCGTCCGCGTGGAGCGGACGGAATGGGCCTCCACGGACGGCCGTTGCGGTAGTTGCAACTGCAAGGCCCCAGGTTGATTCCTAAAGCGGCAAAGCAAAATGCCGATACCAGTACCAGTGCGTCGCCGTCCCGCGGCCTCACGGACGAAGCTACGCTGAACAGATATGAATGCCGCTTTCGTCGTTGCGCTCGAAGTGCCCGACAGTATCCTCCCGCATATGAGAAATAAATTAAGTCCATGGACTGGCAGTCTCCTCATTGTTTCGTCGTTGCTGTTTGCCGCGCCCCTGCTGGCCGCCGAAGCCACCGCGCTGGCGCTCGTCAAAGAGGGCAATCGACACGTGGGCGAGGAAGCGAAGGATCGCATCGTGCAGATTCGCTCCGAGAAGTCCATCAACACGCTGGTTCCCAACATCTGGTACGTCGTCTATTACGACCCCGACGCGACAGCCAAGGCGACGGAGGTCAAATTCGTGGCTGGTACGAAGGCCACTGTGAAGCGGCCGGCGCGCATCCTCGAGCCGATTACCGGCGCCCACAAGGAACTCCCCAAAGCCAAGATAAAACTCGACTCCGACAAGGCGCTGGCCATCGCGACGAAGGAGCCCGTGCTGAAAAACCTGACGCTCAAGGCCTCGAAAATGACGCTCGAACGGCATAGCGCCATAGAAGATCAGGTTGTCTGGAAGGTTGAACTCTGGGCCGCCAAGCTCGCCAATCCCAACAAGAATGTGAGCATCGGCGAAGTGATTGTCTCCGCCGAGGACGGCACGGTGGTGAAGAACGAGCTGAAACCCAACCGGGTGGACTGAGTTGCGCGATTTCCAATAGTAGGCGTTGCTCAGCCCCGAAGGTCCGTCCCCGTTTTGGCCGCAACGCGGCCAGGGCTGCCGAGAGGCCTGCCCTACGTTTGCGGCATGACCATTCGGTTCAATCCGCTCAGACTGTCCGGGGAATTCTCTCCCGAAGGGAGATTTGAGAATAGCCCGGCAGTTCACTGCCGGGTTCAGGTTCGACAACCCGCAAGTCCCGGAGGGACGGTCGAATTGTTCGAAAGTCTTACTTTGATCCACATTCCCATTTGCCTGCCGTAATTCAGCCGTCCCTTCGGGACTAGTTGGCTTCATGCGGAAACCCCACCCTTGAAAGGGTGGGCTATTCTCAAATCTCCCTCCGGGAGAAAGAAGACGACCAGCCCCATGCTCAGCCCGCGCCAGTAACCGGGGCCGGGACCGGCCAGATTCAGCGCGCAGACCGCGGGGATCACCCAGTCCGGGCGCAGGAGCCGCAGCAGCGCCATGCAATTCAGCGTTTCTTCGAGGTCCGACGTCGCTGCGCGCGCGAACGGGCCGGTGCCTGCTTCCGCAACCTTCAGCGGAGGAATCGGTGCTGCATTGCCTATCCGCGGCAATGCCCGGGCCACATTTTGCCGGCGGATTTCCATTCCAAAAGCAGTTCCCGACAGCGCTGGACGGGAGGGGAATCATCATCCTCCCGCCAGACGAAAACGAGCGGGACGCGTTGGAGCGGTTTGAGCAGGAGAAAATGCAGGGCGGGAGTCGGGGTGACCACGGATTCGGTGACGACGCCTATTCCCGCGCCCGCCTCCACGTAGCATATCACCGTGCCGATCAGACTCGGCGTATGGGCGAGCCGCGGAATCACGCCGGCCTGCCGGCAGCCGGCGATCACCGCGTCGTGCAGACCCATGCCTTCGCGCCGCGCGAGAACGATCAGCGGTTCGTGGGCGAGCGCGGTCCAGGGCACGGTGCGGCGCCTGCTGAGCGGGTGACCGGCCGGCACAACGAGCCCGAGCCTTTCTTCGCGCAGCACGATGGTGCGCAAGCCAAGGGCTTCGTGGGTGAGCACAGGACGGGTCAACGCGGCGGACAAACGGCCTTTCGCCACCATTTCCCAAACCCGTTCCGGAGTTCGCTCCTCGAGGTGAATGGTCACCAGCGGGTAGCGTTTGCGGTATTCGCGAAGGAGGCGGCCGAGGAACGGATGAGTGGGCGGGCCGATGTAGCCGAGACGAAGTTCTCCCTCTTCGCCCGCGGCCGTGCGGCGCACACGTTGCATCGAATCCTGCACGTATTGCAAAAGCGACGCGGTGTCGCGGAGCAGGACGGCGCCGGCCGGCGTGAGCCGGACTCGATGGCGCGTGCGCTCGAGCACGTCGGCGCCGAGCAACAGCTCCAGTTGTTTGATGGCGCGGCTCAACGCAGGCTGTGCGACGTGCAAGCGCTTCGACGCGCGCGAGAAGCTCAACTCTTCCGCGACGGCTTGAAAGTAACGGAGGTGGCGCAGTTCCATGCGAACGGCGTTATGCCACCACGGCATCACGCTGATAGCGAGACGATATTTCCGTTTTCAGGCGCTCCCGAGTACAAACGGAGGGTATGGCTGATACCGGGCGCATTTCAAATTGTTGCAGGGGAGATCTGGCGGCTCCTCACCCCGGCCCTCTGCCCGTTCATGGGAGAGGGGGCGCGGCGAACGATGCCATCGAGTCGAATGTCACTTGCCAAGAGCGGGTGCGTGCGTCCGAACGGTGTTCAGACGCGGGGCGGAGATTCGATTCTCCAAGCGTGTCCGCCACGACTCCCTCTCCCCTCAACGGGGAGAGGGCCGGTGTGAGGTGAGACCGTGCCCTGACCGTGCCCGCAATAAAGTGATCCGCGCGAAATTGTATGACGACCCCAAAACTCATGGTGACTGCGACGCTCGGCGTCCTGCTGTTCAACGGTTGCAGCAAGGAATCCGAGTCTGGAAACAAAATTCGCGTCGGCTACATCGGCCTGACCTGCGAAGCGCCCATCTTCACCGCCGTCGAGAAGGGTTTTTTCAAGGAGGAAGGGCTTGAGGTTTCGCTCGTGAAGTGTGACTGGAAGAATTACAAAGACGTGCTGGCGCTGGGCGGTTACGACGTGACGCACCACCTCATCATGTATTTCCTCAAGCCCATCGAGCAGGGCCTGGATGTGAAGTTCACCGGTGGAATTCATCGCGGTTGCCTGCGCGTTCAGGCCGCGACGAAGAGCAATATCCGCTCGGTTGCGGATTTGCGAGGCAAGCGGATCGGCGTGCCGGGGATGGGAACGCCGCCGTTCATCTTCGCCAACCGAGTGTTGGGAGCCAATGGAATCGACGCGGGCAAGGAGATCACATGGCTGGTTTTTCCCGCAGGCGAGCTGGGGTTGGCCCTCGACAAGGGAGAGGTGGACGCGGTGGCCGACTCGGAGCCGATTGGCAGCCTGTTAATCGCACAAGGCAAGGTCCGTAACATCGCCGATCAGGCCGCGGATTTTCCCTACCGCGACGAATACTGTTGCGCGGTTTTGGTGAATGGAAAGTTTCTGAGCCGCAATCCGAAGGCTTCTGCCGCGGCGACGCGCGCGTTGCTCAAGGCCGCCAAGTGGGTCGAAACGAATCCCGCCGCGGCGGCAAAGTTGTCGGTCGAAGGGAAGTATCTCGCCTCCACGGTGGACCAGAACACGATGGCGATTTCTCATTTGCGCTACGTGCCAAGCGTGAGCGGGGCCCAGACAGCGGTGAGACTGGCCTCGGTTGAAATGAAAACGGCCGGCATGCTCAGTCCTTCCACCGATGTTGAGAGTCTGGCCAAACGCGCGTTTGTTCAGTTGGAGGGCGTCACGGATGAATGGTTGAAGGCATTGCCGGTCGAGAAGATCGCCGGCGCTCAAGTGACGCCGGGATGGATTCGCCGCCAATACGCGAGATTCAACCCGGATGAGTTTTTTTGCGGTCCTTGTGCTCTGCCCTCCGCACAATGAATACTTCGTGCGTGCAGATCAAAGAACCTGTGCCGATGCCGGCGGAAGCGGAGGCCCACGAGGTCAGCCGCTCGCCGGCCATTGTCCTCAAACCGCGCTTGCGGACGTTGCTCGCGGTGCCGGTGGCCGCGGTGATATCCCTGGCAGTGCATCTGTTCGTGTCGAAAAACGAACTGTCGGTGGATCCGCAATTCTATTCCGTATTCCTCGGTTTGGTGCTGGGCGTGTTCGTGCTGGGAGCGGTGGCGCAACCCTTCTGGTCCGGGCTGCGCCGCTGGATGACGGAGATGTGCCCTATCCTGGCCACAGCGCTATTGCTCCTGTGCCTGTGGGAGGTCATCACGTCCGGTTTTCGGTTGCTGCCGCTGCCGTATTTTCCAAGTCCCGCAGGCGTGCTGCAGAACCTGGTTGGGGATCGCGCGCTGTTGTTTGACAGCACGTGGCATTCGCTGCTGCTTCTGCTTTCTGGATACGCGCTCGGCGTCGTCATCGCGCTGATCACGGGAATCTGCATCGGCTGGTTTCCGCACGCCCGCTATTGGGGCATGCCGTTATTGAAAGTGGTCGGCCCGATCCCCGCGACGGCCTGGGTGCCGCTGGCGATGGTGCTCTCGCCATCCGGGGTCTTCTCGGCCGTCGGATTGGTCGCGCTGGCGGTGTGGTTCCCGGTCACGATGCTCACCATCTCGGGCATTGCCAACACGCGCGCGTCGTACCTCGACGTCGCGCGCACGCTGGGCGCCGGACAGAAATATCTCATCTTCCGGGTCGCGATCCCGGCGGCGATGCCGAGCATTTTCATCGGCTTGTTCATGGGGCTGGGCACTTCGTTTCTCACTTTGATCGTAGCGGAAACCGTAGGCGTGAAGTCCGGTCTTGGCTGGTACGTCAGCTGGGCGCAAGGCTGGGCCGAATATGGAAAAGTCTATGCCGCCCTCGTGATCATGGCTGCCTTCTTCTCCACGATCATGACCGTGCTGTTCAAGATTCGCGACCGGGTGCTCGTCTGGCAGAAGGGAGTCATCAAGTGGTGACCGCTGCCACGCTGACCGAAGGCTCCTCGCTGCGCGTCGTACGAGTGAGCAAGCATTTCGCGGCAGCGGTCACCACT
>Ga0184635_10000071_pt1 | contig 18740 bp, 12 predicted proteins | sample PLM3_30_b2_FD_133147 | JGI IMG/M metagenome (GOLD analysis project Ga0184635, IMG submission 133147) | Groundwater sediment microbial communities from an aquifer in East River, Colorado, USA - PLM3_30_b2 | ecosystem: Environmental > Terrestrial > Soil > Riparian zone | place: USA: East River...
CGAGATCGTGCCGGTGAAGCTGTTCGCGGAAGGCTCTCAGCCCGGCGTCGGCCCCGAGCGAGTCCGGCACCCGATACGCAGCAATGGCGTAAGGCGAACCTGCGACATCCTCCTCGCGCCAGTCGGGAAGTATCACCTTCAGCCGCCCGGCCGTGTCCGGCTGCCGGAGGAATACGTCGCGGCTGCGCGGACCCGTCGTCCAAACGCCCATCATCCAAATATGGGTGAAGCCGAGCCGGCGCCAGGAGTCGAACTCTTCGTCGGGGACGTCGCCAAGTTCAATGCGCCGGCCGTGACGCGCCGTCAACGCGCGCAGCCAGCATCGTGCGTTGAGTTCGTAGACCAGCGGGTGCTCGATAAAGCCGGATGCCATGCCCGTTACGCAGGCCAGGCTGCCTTCAGCAACGCCGGCAGAATTGCGCCGGATGCGCCTTCCAGGAAGTAGTCCACCCGCGGCGTCAGTGGCGTGCGATGCGGGTTGACTTCGACGACCACGGCCCCCGCGTCCAACGCGTCGAGCGGCAAAGACGCCGCCGGATGGACCAGCGCGGACGTGCCGACGCTGAACAACACCTCGCAGCGCCGGCTCGCTTCCAGGGCGCGGGCGAAATCCTCCTCCGGCAGCATCTCGCCAAACCAGACCACATCCGGCCGCAGCCATCCGCCACAGCGCGGACAACGCGGGGGCACTTCTGCCGTCGCCGGCCAGGACTCCACAACCGTCCCTTCTTCGAAGCATTTTGTGCGGGTGATGTTGCCGTGAAGCTCGACGACGTTGCGGCTGCCGGCGCGCTGATGAAGGCCGTCGACGTTCTGGGTCGCCAACAGGAACTCCGGCACGCGCCGCTCCAATTCCGCGATGGCGAAGTGGCCCGGATTCGGCTGCACCTCAACAACCCACGCGCGGCGCGACGCGTACCACTCCCAGACGAGACGGGGGTTCCGCCGGAACGCCTCCGGCGTGGCGAGATCCTCGGGCTTGAAGTCCGCCCAAAGTCCCGACTGCGCGTCGCGAAACGTCGGCACACCGCTCTCGGCCGACACTCCCGCGCCAGTCAGCACCACAACTCGCCGCGCCGGGCGGAGCGAGTCCAGCAGAGATTCTGGAAGCTTAGTCATGTTCAGGCGCTTTGGTCGAAAGCCCGCCAATTTGTCCACGATTCATCCGAGCATCGCGATCTCAAAAAGGCCCATCACAAGATTCGTCAGCATGTGCCCCGCGATGCACACGCCCAGGTTGTGCGTGCGCCCGTACACCAGCGCGCAAACGAACACGAACCGGAGCTAATGCGAGGAACCACGCTGACAAAGCTGTCCGCGCTCCGACACGGATCGAGACTCCGCTTGTGCCCGCTCCAGACATCGCTAGAATCCGGCGCGTGAACATCCAAAGTTTCTTTTCTCGTTGCGTTATCCCTGGGTTGGCCGGCGCGGTCGCGTTGGGACTGTCCCCTGCCGCACCTGCCTCCGACGCCAAACCGTCCGTCGGCCTCAAGCTGGTCGCCGAGGGCTTCGTCTCCCCGCTCAATCTGGCGCCGCTTGACGACGGCTCCGGACGGCTGCTCATCGCCGATCAGGCCGGCACAGTCCATTCGCTTGGTAAGGACGGCAAACTCTCGGACCAACTCTTCCTCGATTTGCGCCCGAAGATGGTCAAGCTGAACGACGCCTTCGATGAGCGCGGCTTGCTTGGCGTGGCGTTGCACCCGCTGTTTCGACAGAACCACAAGCTCTACGTCTACTACAGCGCGCCCCGCCGCGAGCCCGTGCCGACGACCTGGGACCACACGAGCCACCTCTCAGAGTTCACGGCTGCGAAGGATTTCAACAATGTGGATGTCGCTTCGGAGAAATTGCTCCTCCAGATCGATGAGCCGCAGTTCAATCATAATTGTGGGCGGATTGTGTTCGGCCCGGACGGATTCCTCTACGTCGGCGTCGGCGATGGCGGCGGGGCCAACGACAATGACGTGGGCCATCCCGAGCCCGGGAACGGTCAGAATACACAAACGCTTCTTGGGAAGCTGCTCCGCATCGACGTCGACCGCGGGTCACCTTACTCCGCGCCCAAAGACAACCCGTTCGCCGATGGCAAGCAGGGCAAGCCGGAGATCTTCGCGTGGGGCTTTCGCAATCCCTGGGGCATCAGCTTCGATCGCGGCGGCGGGCGGGAACTCTTCGTCGCCGACGTCGGGCAAAACCTTTACGAGGAATTGAACATTGTGTCGAAGGGCGGCAATTACGGCTGGCGCGTGCGCGAGGGCTTTCACGGTTTCGACCCAAAAAGCGCGGACCGCTCGCCGACCAACGCCCCGACCGCCGATGCCGCCGGCCGGCCGTTCGTCGATCCCGTGCTCGAATACCGCCATCCGCCTCGCAACAAGCCGCCCAGCGCCACCGAGCCGCAGGGCATCTCCGTCACCGGCGGCTACGTCTATCGCGGCAGGGCCATTCCTTCCTTGCAGGCGCGCTACGTGTTCGCCGACTGGTCGCGCAATTGGGCAATCGCCGATGGGGTGCTGCTCCTCGCTTCGCGGCCGGCTGATGGCAAGACTGGAAAGTGGTCCGTGGAGTATTTGCCACTCGTCGAACCGGTCAAGCTCGGTGCCTACATCGTCGCCTTTGGCGAAGACGCCGATGGCGAACTTTACGTGATGACCAACGGCAGCAACGCGCTCCGGGGCAAGACCGGGAAGGTGTTCAAGCTCGTACCGATGTAACTCTTGTGACCTTCTGACTGTGACAGAACGAGGCGTTCAGGCCAATTGACCGGGCACGACGGCTTTTCCGGCGGCTTGCGTTTCGACCCAGCGCGCCAGCAGCCAGAGCGCGTCCGAGAGGCGATTGAGGTAGACGCCGATCTCGTCGTTGCCTAATTGACCCGCCTCCCGCAAAGCGCACACTCGGCGTTCGGCGCGGCGGCAGGTCGTGCGCGCCACGTCGAGCGCGGCGGATGCAGCGGTGCCACCCGGAGTCGCCCAGCCCTTGAAGGAAACATTCTGCGCTTCGATCTCCTTGACCAGCGCGTCGAGCTTCGCGGTCATTTCCGCGGCGACCAGCTTGAAACCGTCTTTCACGTACCGCCCGCGGTCTTCCGGAAGCGTCGCCAGTTCGCCCATTAGGAGGACCAGATCCTCCTGCGTCGCGAGCAGGTGCTGGCGGACAAACTCGTGCCCGGCCGCCGCCCGCGCGAGACCGAGCGCTGCATTGAGTTCATCCACGGTGCCGTACGCCTCGACGCGCGGATGACACTTCGAGACGCGCCGATTGTACATCAGCCCCGTTGTGCCGTCGTCGCCCGTGCGCGTCGCGATGCTCATTCGGCGCGAGGCTAGCCCGGCCGGCAGGCAGGCGCAAAGCGGAAGTGGCCCGAGGGGCGCGTCTCAATGTTCCTGCAGGTGGTGCTTGTCGCGCTGCGACAAGCTCGTCCGCGTGGAGCGGACGGAATGGATCGCCCCGAACGGCCGTTGCGCCACTCTACGCGGCGCTACTCGTCGCAGCGCAACGAGTTCCACCGCGTGTGGAGGTTCCGCGCCCTGCAACAGAAATAGCTGCGGCCGGCGGATGCCGCTGTGGAAAGATTCTTCTAGCACGCGGCAACAGCTTTCCTCAGAATTCCGGCATCCGCGGGCACTCGCAGTCGCCGGCAATCAATGAAAGCAAAGATCATCATCACTCCGAAAAAGGCGGTGCTCGATCCGCAGGGCAAGACCGTCCAAAACGCGCTGGAGCACATGGGCTACCAGGGTGTCGCCGCGGTCCACGTTGGCAAGTACCTCGAGATCGAACTGAGCGGCGCGGACCGGGAACGCGCGCGCGCGCAATTGGACGAGGCGTGCCACAGGTTCCTCAGCAACCCGGTCATCGAAGATTACCGGCTCGAAATCGAATGAACTTCGTCGTCCTCCAATTTCCCGCGTCCAATTGCGATCAGGACGCCGTGCACGCCGTTCGCCTGCTGGGGCATTCCGCGCGCCTGCTCTGGCACAAGGAGAGTTCCCTGGGCGATACCCATGCCGTGATTGTGCCGGGCGGTTTCAGCTATGGAGACTACCTGCGTTGCGGCGCCATCGCGCGATTCAGCCCGGTGATGCAGGCCGTCAAGGCGTTCGCGGACAACGGCGGATTTGTGCTCGGCATCTGCAATGGGTTTCAGGTGTTGACGGAAGCCGGGTTGCTTCCCGGAGCGCTGATTCGCAATCGCTCCCTTCAGTTTCGTTGCGAACACATCTTCCTCGAAACCCTCACCACTGATTCACCGTTCGCCAACCAGATTCCCGCCGGAAAGCTTCTTCGCGTCCCGATCGCTCACGGCGAAGGCTGCTATTTCGCCGACCCCGAAACGCTTTCGGAGCTGAAGGCGAAAAACCGGATCCTGTGGCGATATGTCAATGCCGCGAGCGAAGCGACCGACGACGCAAACCCAAATGGTTCGTTGGAGAACATCGCCGGCATCTGCAACGAGCGCCGCAACGTCGCCGGGCTGATGCCCCATCCAGAGCGGGCCTGCGAACCGCTGCTCGGCAGCGCGGACGGCCGGCTCATCTTCGAAAGCATGATTGCGGCCCTGGAAAACCGCTCGAAGGCTCAGGCAGCCTGAACTGGTTGCACGTATCGTTTCGAGTCAAGTGCACGTGCGTCTGAACCGTGCGCATGAATTTCACCCATTCCAACTTCCCCACGTCAGATGAACTCTGAGCGCAGCACTCAGGACCACGGCAGCCCACCCCATCGTGAGCCTGACGCCGCCAACTTGCAAAAGGGAACAGAATCGGTCTGTGATGATAAATTACGACAGGGAGAGTCTGCACCCAATACGGCTGGAGGGCAGAGCCTCAACACCGGCCCCGCAACTCCGGCCCGGCCTCCTCACTGGCTTTGGACGGCAGCCGCAATCCTGGTTCCATTAGGATTCATCCTTGCCTCCATCCTGTACCAAAAGGGCGCCTGGCTCCAGTATGAAGCGGATTTGTTCCTCGTGGATCACCTGGGTGACCGCCCGTTTCTATCCAAAGTCATCTCTCCTCATATTCACGATGCCGAAATGTATCAGGCGCGCGAGCTGAGTCATCTGCTGGAGTTCATCGATGCCCATTTTATCTATTGGTGCGTGACTCAAAAGCTGCCTCATTTTTATTCCATCGTGAACTATGCGCTGCTGTTCATCATCAGCCTGGGATTCTGGTGGAACGCCACCAGATACCTCAAATTGGATCCAATGATCACGCTGCTCCTGATCGCGATGTTCTGGAGCGCGCCCTGCATCTTCATGTCTGGCGTCTACATTCGCGACGCAAAGCAAGGCGCTGCCTTCATGGTGTTCTTTTTGCTGTGCCTCATGGCGAAGAAGATTGCCTCAGCTCACAGAGCCGTTTCTACTTCGGCGCTCGACAAGCGGATCAGCGGGGCAAGGACTGGGATACTATGGGTGCAAACGTTTCTGCTTAGTCTCGGATTGTGCTGGATGGATCGGCAGGGTTTCTTTCTTGTCGCGGCAATTGTGCTGACGCTGGTCCTATCGTTCCTCGGCCCGCCAGTGCCTTATCGGGGAGTTCTATTGACGGCCCTGGCCGGCGCGCTGTTGGCCCATTCCATTTATGCATACATGATAGCTCCACCCTTGATCGAGAAACTGACCGGGTTCAAGGCATCCTTCGGATACCAGAAACTTCCGTTGGACAAACCAATCCCAAGTCTCCTCTTATGCATCTGGAAAGGCTTCGCATTGTTCCTGGACGCATTTCGCTACTTCCTTGGCAATGTTCCCAGGGGCATTGCGATGTTCATCGTCATTGGAGTCATCTGGCTGCATGGCAAGCGCAGCATTCCAACTGAAGCCCCGGAACTCCGCCGACTTGGTTGGCTGCGCCAGCATTACTTTGGAGTGCTCACGGGATTGTGCGTCGCGCTCCTTGTCATCATGAACGTGATCATGGTGATTCGACACGAAGCTGTGAGCTGGATGGAGGTCCGCGCGTTTTACTACTGGATTCCGGCGACAGTCCTGGTGCTGACTGGGATGGCGTTCACGTCGCAGCTGTTCGTCAAACGATCCCTGGTGCCTCTGTGGCTGGCCCGGTTGTTTTTGGCAGCGGCGGTCCTGGGAAATCTGACAAGTTTGCCGGAGCACCACTTCGTGATTCGCATGGGCCACCTGAGTGGCTACATGAATGCCGCCCCATTTTTGCTTATGGCGATCAAAGATCTCTACGAGAACCCGCCGGGCCCGACGCCGATGGGTAAGTTTGACACGATTGCCTCCTCTCGCAATGAGCAGCAGACCCGGTTGCTCAAGGACCCGCTGGACTATCGAGAATTGACTCCGGAGGAATTCGTCAGCACTTCGACCTTCTACAATTGGTTGCGCAGCAAACGCAACCTGGAGTTCAGACAGCCGTAATGAGTCATTTCGTTAGTGATTCGGAAGTCAGCGGAGCACTTGAATCTGGTTCCGCTCGCGCACAAGAATAAAGTTCCTGCCGCGTTCATCGCGCTGAACCTCACCATAGAAGCAGACGCGTTTGCCCACGAAACGATTTCCGAGTGTCGCAATCGCATTGCCGTCTCGCTGGATGGCGATTTTGCCTTGTGCGTCCAACAGTGCGCGGAGCTGAACTAATACATAGTCCGTGGAGTTGGATGGTCCGAGCGAAAGCTCATAGCCGTTTTGCGCCAGCTTGCAACTCTGCACGACGCCCACCACCCGCGGCTTGGTGCATCCGGAACCGAGGAGTAGCTCCAATGCCATGATGGTTAGAAAGGCCTTGGCGGCCCAGGAACGCTCCGATGAAGGCCGCTGAAACGGGCGGCTTTTGTTCACCAATCGACCATGGAGGCATTGTGACATCCATTTCAACATTCAATCTGAATTGCGGCGCGATGGTTGCAGAGAATGCGCTTCCGTCACTCCAGTCTAATTCTGAAGAAACGCTGCGGTTCCGGCCCGGCGGTGAGATCGAGCACCAGCGTTTCGGCCGTGGCCGTCCGCACGCCGCCGAGCGAAATCCAGGTTGGTACGCCGAGGTCATCGCTATACTCCACGCGGTAACTACGGCCGGGCGTCGTGCTGACGGAGAGCCTGAGCATCCCGGGGCTGGAAGCGAGCGCGGTGATAACAGGCGACGGCGGCAGGCCAAGCCGGTTCGAGGCGCGCGGCGTCCAGTTGGTCATCCGGTGGATGGAGTCGATCGCGCCATCGGGAAAGAGTCCCTGGCTCACATTGACGAACTGGGTGCCGAACGTGACCGTGTGCTGCGGGGAAATGCCATCCGGCGCAAACAATCCAAGCACTTCACCGTCATTATCCAGGCGGAAGTTCGCGTGCAGCTCGGCGTTCGTCGGCGAGTTCTGCGCGCCATTTTCGTCCGCCCAGACCAGCAGGAAGCCGCGCGCGGCGATGATGGTGTTGAGCGGGATGGTGAACTTCGTCGGGATCGAGAGTTTGTCGGTGAGGTGATAACCGCCAAGATTGACCGGAGTATCATTCGGATTATACAACTCGAACCAGTCCTGGAACAATCCATCCGCCGGATCGGCGAATCCGCCGGGCCCGACGTTCTCCGCCATCCATTCATTGAAGACCACCGGCAGGAGATTGGAAGGAGCGGTGTTGGTGATGGTAATCGTGTCGGTGCGATTGGTCGGGTGATTGCCGGCGCCGTCCACTCCTTGCACCGTGAGAAAATTGACGCCTGAAAACAGAGGCAGATTAATCGACCAGTTCGTCAGAGTCGTCCAATTCACCGCGTAAGGAATGCCGTTGACTTCAATGCCGACCACGTCAATCCAACTGCTGCCAACCAGGAGGACGAAGTTTGTGTTCACCGTAAAGCCATTGCCGCCATTGGAAGTGATGGCGAAGGGGACTGAGGCGGGCAATTGCGTCAGCGCGAACGCGCGCCGGCTGGAGATATAGCTGGCAGCGGTGCTGAAGCTCTGTCCCACGATGCTTCCGTAGTGGGCGATCCATGCGTTCATGTACTCGGTATTGAACGTCGTCTGGCAAAGGTCGTTGATATGATGGAGATACAAGCGCCGTGTCGCCGGATGATTCATCAGCTTGCCCAGATTGAAGCCGGAAAAGGGTAAGATGGAACTATTCGAGGGCAGACCGAAGACGAAATCCATATCCCACGGGAGCAACTGCGCGGGGTCGCCATCCACGAACGTTATGAGCCGCAGGTTGTGCTTGAACGACGAAACGGGAGTGATGTAGGTGTCCTGAATACCGCAAAGAATCTCCACGGCCGTCATGCGCAGGGCCTCGTCGACGTCGAGTGCTCCGCCAATTGCTGCGTCGAACTCTACTTGCGGCAGCCCCATCGTCTGGCAAAGCCGGATAAGCCCCGCGTAATCGTCGCGCCGATTCTCCAGGCGGATGTCAAAGGGTGAGCGGTATTGCTCCTTGTCCCCAAGGTCCGTGAAGTCCGTGTCGAGCTGCGTCTGGAGCGGGACGGGCAGTTTCGGAGATTCCGGGTCGCCTGACACAACGGTGGTGTCCGGCTCATAGGTCGCGTCCATGTTGAAGACCGAGCCGGCCTCGTCGTATTGCTCGGAGACGAATCCGCCCCCGTAGCCGGCGAGTTGCAGAATCGCCGTGCCCGTGTGGATGGTGCGGGGCGAGATGAAGTAGCAAAGGTCGATGTACGGGGCCGGCACGCCCGCGTGATGGAACATGTGCAGAACGTAGATCTCGTCCTGCCCTCGGATCGTCGGCCCTCGGCCGGAGCGGTCGACGCCGATGTTGTTTTGCACGCCGCGGAATAATTGCCCATCAGGGAGGCCGATATCGTAGCTTATGTAATTGTCTCCATCGCGAATGCGGCTGGCGGCGGTGCCTTGGAGCCGCGCGCCGGCATCGTAGAAAACTTCGGACCGGTCGTGGATCAGCGTCGCGCCGTTGCGCGCGTTGCTCATCACGTTCGTGGGGTTAAGCATGAAGTCGCGGTCCGCATCCAGCATGATGAGGCGCAACTCGTGCGTTGGTAGCGCTGTTCCCTGTCCATCGGCCACCTGAAAGAGCGCGCGCGACTCCGGCCCTTTCGCCGGCGCGAACGCCGAGGCGCCCAGATTGTCGGACGCTGTCACATAGAATTGCACGATCTTGCCCGCTGTCTGGCCGGGGATGCTCGCCGTCCACGAACCGTTTTGTTGCAACGTCATCGGCCCACTCATGAAAGAAACTGCCGGATTCACACGATAGAAGAGGGTGACGGAGGCGACGCCGTCCGGATCGCTGGCGCGCAGGGAGATGGTCACGGGTTGGTTGATCGGCGGCACGACGGGCGAGTGGCCCAAGCCGGTGATGGCCGGCGCTGCGTTCGTCGTGCGCCGCGAGTTGGACGCGGCCGGCGTACCGAGCCGCGCGGGGATCGCGAGCAAGTTCACTTTGGCCAGCTTCCCGAAATAGGCGCGCGTGCTTACTTGCGGCGACCCCGCCACCCAGCGCCCACGATAACTGACTTCGTAAAGCTGGCCGTCCATGAGCGGCGCGTTGTTCAGGAACGTTGTTTCGACATGGTTGTGGTTCATCACCGCCCGGTCTTCGGCGGAGAGCTTCAGGACGTGATTGGAGGCGTTATCCGGATCGGGAACGAATTCGCCGCGATGATGGCCGAGGAAACGCCAGTGAGTGTTGCTGCTGGTGAGTTCGAAGTTGCCGTTTTGAATGAGTTGCTCGTGCGCGCCGTCGGGGTCGCGGACGACGCTCACGTCGTCCAGGAGCACAACGCCCTGGTCGAGCAAGCCAATCCGAAACTCGTTCCAACGCACGTTGCCGAAACGCTGTCCGGCGACCATGCGATACGTCACCGTCTGCCACGCGCTCTTGGCGCTTTCGTCGCTGTCTGCCCAGGAAGCGGGATGGGTGTGGTCCGCGCCGGGATCGCGCAATTCGAGGCTCGACCCGCCGCCGTCGCTCCAGCCGCCCTCGAAGACGCGCGTTTCGTCCACTGGATTGCCGCCCGCATCGCGCAGCAGGAATCGTTCGCCGCCCTCCAGCCTCCCGGAAAAGTCGCCGACGATGCTCGCCGCGATTTCCGGCCACTTCGCCCGCAACGCCACGGCATCCCGAGCCACAACCACGTATCCACCGGGCGAAACGACCGGCCCGTTGGTAAAACGAAAGTCGATCCCGGCATCAAGGCGCCAGCCCGTGAGGTCGACGGCGTTCGACGAGCGATTGAACAGCTCGACCCATTCCTCATCGGACCTCCGGTAGGGAAACGCGGGCGAGAGTGTTGTGGTAAGCGTGAGTTCGGCCCCAAACGCGATGTCGCCGCTGGTGTCCGGTGGATTCACTTCGAGCTCGTCGATGCAGGTTCCCGCGCCGATGCCCGTCCCCGGCACCACCAGGCGAAAGCCCGTCGCGTTCACCGGCGTGAATGTGAAACGATGCCGGCGCGACGGATTCGCGAACAACCCAGTGCCCGCGCTTTGATAGTTGATCGTACCGATGGCGGCCCAGCCGGTGTCTGCATTGCCCGTGAACGGCGTGCTCGTGCCCGGCGACGCAACGCGGGTGTATTGCGGGGTGTAAACGCCGAGCGTGCGGTCGCTGAAGGTCGCGGTGTTATCGCGCCCGAAAGCAATGCTGTTGATCGTGAATAATCCGCCGAAGCGCAGACCCGCGTAGCCCGGAGCGCCGGAATTGCCAATCCAACTGTTGTTGTTGCCGTAAAGCCCGTCGTTGAGGTGCAGGTAATCGTGAATCGGGAAGCCGGCCAGCGAATCGATGACGAACGGCACGACGCCCGGCTGTCGGGAGAGGTTCATCGGTGCCGCGCCGCCCACCGGTCCTTCCTCCACCAGAGCCAGCCCGCCGCCGGTCAGCACGATGCCGCTGGAACTCGTCACCGGGGCGGCCTGGTGCACTTCCACCGCGAGGACGTTCATCCCCTGCAACAGACCGCTCGCAGGCACAACGATGAGATTCGCGAATCCGGCGTCGCCGATAGGCCCCGTCGCGGCCGTCGAGTAGAGCACAGGCCCAGCCGGCATGTTCTGCCGGAAAATTTCCACGCCGTTCAAATAGAACACTGCGCCATCATCCACGACGGCGCGCACGTCGAACGTGACGTTGCTCGTCGCGCCGCTGAAGTTGAAATTGCGGCGGAAGTAATAGGTGTTGCGGGCGGCTGCAAGCGCCGTATTCGTCGTGGCCGGAAGCGCGCCGGTATTGAAATAGAGCAGTCCCGCGCCACTGGGCCAGCCACCGTCAGGGTAGTCGGTTGCGCGCCACTCCGAGCCGAGGTCCGTGCCGGTGTCGTTGTAGCGCCACGAGCCCGTGATGGGCGCGAGCGTGAAATTGCTCGTGACCGCCGCCACGGGGTCGGACGGCGGCGCATGATACATCATTTCGTTGATGACAATTTCGGAGTGCAGGACGAACACGTTCGACGCGCCGGGCGTCGGCTGTGAAGGAAACTTCCACGCGCCATCGCCGTCCGGTTGCCGTCCCCGCGAAGCTGCCCGCGCCGTTACTGCGTCGAGCAACGCGAAGCGCCCCGGCGTGTGGAGGAAAAGTTTGTCGCCTTCCGCCGCGCCGAAACCGAGTTGCTCCTGCGTCACTGCCACGATGCCGCCGGGGGCGAGTATTTGAGCGGCGAAAAGGAAGTTCGTGGAACTGCCGCGCACGACCTCGATGCCGGTCAGGTCGACAGGCGTTTGCCCATAGTTGATGACTTCGAGCCAGAAGCCTGAATTGGTTGCCGCCGAGATTTCGTTGAAGGCCAGCTTCGGGGGCGGCGGGAGAATGTCTGTAGCCGCGAGTTCCAGCCCGAACACGGCATCGAACGTTCCGACGGCCGGCGGATTGATCTCCAGCTCGTCGATGGTGTTCGTCGCGTTCGGCCGAAAGCGAATGCCCGTGGCGAGAATCGGCTGGCCGTTCGTCGCTGCGAAGTCGAATCGATGCCGCAGGTGCGGCGCGAATCCTGGTTGCGCGCTGAGGTACTGCGCCGTGCCCAAGGTCGTCCATCCGTTGGTCGGGTTCGACGAGTTGACGGTGATGGCGGCGGGATTGGTGTGTAGCGTGTATTGGAAGGAGTAGATGCCCAACGCGCGATCCGTGCAGGTGCCGCCGCATGCCGGGTCATTCGTGTCCCCGTTGTCGCGGCTCCACGCGATGCTCGACACGGGAATCGTGCGATTGAACCGGAGCACGACCGTCGGGTTCAGGTCGTTCGTGGCGGGCGACCACGCGCTGGCTGTGCCGTAACGGCCATCGTTGACCTTCGAGGCGAGATTGGTATTGCTCGTCGTGAACACTTCGACGCCGAGGGACGCGAGCGCATCGTTCGTTGGCGCAAGCGCGGGCGTTCCGGGCGAGGAGAAATCGCCTTCGCTGGCGTCCCACGTCACCGTGTAGCCGGTCGCTAGAACGATGCGCAGCCCGGCATTGGTCGCCACAGACGACTGGTGCAACTCCACGGCCAGCACGTTGGTCCCCGCGAGGAGATTGCCCGCCGGCAGGCTGATGGAGGCGCCCAACATCGCGTTGGGGATCGTCATCGCGGCCATCGTTGAATACGTCACGACGCCCGCTGGCATGTTCACGCGCTGCACTTCCACGCCGTTCAAGTAAATCACGGCGCCGTCGTCCACCACCGATCGCAAGCTGTACAACTTCATCGCGGGATCCCCTGCGATGTTGAAGGTCGTGCGGAAGTAATAGGTGTTGCGCCCCGGCGCCAGCGGCGTGTTCTTCGGACCGGGCAGGGTTGCATCCTCGACAAAAAACAGCGCCGGCCCGTTCGACCAACCGCCGTCGTCGAAGCCCGGGGCCCGCCAATCCGTGCCGAGGTCGACGCCCCCATCGTGGAACCGCCATGTGCCCGCGAGCGACACGATGTCTCGTCGCGCGCCGGTCAGCACTGCCCCAGTGAAGTTCGCCGCGCCCGGCGTCCCGCCGACCTGCGCGCTGACGGTCCAATTCTCAGCCGGACGACTGGCCAGATTCGGATGGCGCTTCACCAACGACAAACCGGACCCATCCGCGCCCGCCGGCCAGTCCGTGTCCACGCCGAAGTTGACCGAATCCATGAGGCGATTGTTGTTGTCGCGCAGGCGCAGTTCCTCGCCGTTGTTCGACAGCCGTCCCTCGAACGGCCCCGCGACGTTCGTCGCCCCCGACGCCGCCATCAACGTCGCCGGGGAGAGCGCCACGATCAGATAGCCGCCTCCGCGAATGATCGTGCCCGCGGCAAACGAGTAGTCGATGCCGCCGGTCAGCCGCCACCCGGTCAAATCCACGTCCACGGCATTTTGATTGTGCAACTCCACCCATTCCAACCCCGGCTCATTCATGGCGGGGTGGTACATGATTTCGTTGAACACGACGACGCTGTCCGCCCTCGCCGCGGGGCCAGTCCACAACAATAAGGAGGCCACTACGGCCAGAAGCATCGGGGAAGAACAGGGAGAACGGAGTACAAACGCGGTCACTGAATTCTTGCTGGCCGCGGGCATGACCGGATTGTCGGAAGTCGCCGACCAATCGTCAACCTAAATCGATCTCTAAGCTGGAATGCGGGGGCTTTCTCGAACGTTTTCCCAACCCGGAAAAAGCGCTCGACTGTGCCTCGCGGAACGAGGCCCGCCAAACGAAGCCACGAAATTCGCATCGGCGCCATTATGGCTGCCGTTTGAAAAACAGACGGTGGCGCAAGGTTCAACCTGACATTTTTCCGTCTCTACTCGCGTCACTCTCCCTCCAACTCTGAGCAATGCGACTCGTAACGGGCGCCTGTCCCGGCTGTCAGTTTGCGCGTTGGGGCGCCCTCGGCTATCCTGCGTCTCCATGCGAACGAGCCTTGTCATCGGGCTGGCCCTTTGCGCCACTGCGGGTTCGGCTTTGGCGCAAGTGACCCTGGTTCCCCGTGGCTCGATCTGGCAGTACTACGTGTCCGGGCCGGCGGCGACAAACTGGGCGCAACCCGGTTTCGATAGCCGGACGTGGCCCAGTGCACAGGCCCAGCTTGGCTTCGGCGACGGCGACGAGCAGACGCGACTCTTCGACGATTGGGGCGACGCCCCGGCCACCATCTATTTCCGCCGCGCCTTTACCGTCACGAATCTGCCGGCCCTTTTCTCCGTGACGCTGCGCCTGCTGGCGGATGACGGTGCCGTGGTCTATCTGAATGGCATGGAGGTCGCGCGCCGCAACCTGCCGTCGGGTCCCGTCGGCTTTTTCACGGCGGCAGTCGCAAACCTGGAAACCAACGAGAACAGTTTCGCGCAATTCGGATTCTTTCCGTTCCAGCTTCGCCCCGGCACGAACACCCTGGCCGTGGAGGTGCATCAGCATCCGGCCGGGCGGGAGGATTGCAGCTTCGATTTGGAACTGCTGGCGAATCTCCCGCTGGAGCGGCCCTCCGCGGTCATCGTAAATCCCGCCGACGGCGCAGTGTTGAGCGCCAGCCCGGTGTCGCTGGAGATTGCCGCGAGTTCTGTCGCCGGAAATATCAGACGCGTGGAGTGGTACACCAATGGCGCGTTGCTGGGACAGCCGGCGGTAGAACCGTTTTCCTTGTTCTGGCAGCCTCCCGCACCTGGCCGGTACCGAATCAACGCGCGGGTCATTGACAGCTTCAGCGCCCTGAACGACGCGCCGCCGGTGCGCGTGCAGGTCGGCGACTCCGGCCCGCCGGGGTTGCTGACCGGCCCGTATCTTCAATGCGGCTCGCCGACCGGCATGGTCGTGCGCTGGCAGACCGACTGGTTCTCCGACACGGTCGTGCGTTACGGAACCAATGTGAATCACCTCGACCGCGCGGCGACCAACGCCGTGGCTTCCCTCGATCACGAGATGAACCTCACCGGTCTGCACGCGGACACGACGTACTGGTATGCCAGCGGCTCCACCGCCGGGACCCTGGCGGGCGGAAGCGACTTCCACTTCCGCACGTCGCCGACGAACGCGCGCCCGGTCCGAGTCTGGGTGATCGGCGACTCCGGCTTGGCGAACCAGGATGCCCGGGACGTACGCGACGCCTACGCCGCGGTGACTGGCGCAGAGCACACCGACGTGTGGCTCATGCTGGGCGACAACTCCTACGGCGAAGGGTTCGATGAGAGCTATCGACGGGACGTTTTCGACATGTACCCGGAATTGCTGAGGCGAACCGTGTTGTGGCCGACGCTGGGCAATCATGACGCCGGTGACGATCCGCGGGTGTTCGGCACGGGAGGCGCGGGGTATCTGCGAGCCTTCACCCTGCCCCGGCAGGGCGAAGCAGGCGGCGTGGCGTCCGGCAGCGAACTCTATTATTCTTTCGACTACGCCAATGCCCACTTCATCTGCCTCGATTCCTATGTGTCGGATCATTCAACCAACGGCCCAATGCTCACCTGGCTGGCGGACGACCTGGCCGCAACGGACAAGGATTGGATTATCGCCTATTGGCACCATCCGCCGTACTCGCGGGGCGGCCACGACTCGGACACCGACCCATGGCAAACTGAAATGCGGGAGCGGGCGCTGCCTCTCCTGGAAGCCTACGGGGCGGACCTGGTCCTGGCGGGCCACAGCCACGTCTATGAACGGTCGTTCTTGCTCGATGGCCACTACGGCTACTCACGGCAACTGCAACCGTCCATGGTGCTGGACGCCAGGTTGGGCCGCCTGAACGAAGGCGGACCCTATCGGAAGCCCGCCGGCGGACTCGGCGAACACCGGGGGACAGTCTATACGGTCTGCGGTTGTTCAGGACAAGGTGGCGAGGGCGCGTTCGAGTCTACGCATCCGGTCATGGCCGTAAGTCACGGCGGATTCGGCTCGATGATTCTGGAGATCAACGGCCTTCAACTCCGCGCGCGTTTTCTGCGGCCGTCGCTGTCGGTGGATGACGAATTCACGATTGATAAGTCGGCGCCAGCCGCGATGGGGCCGCGCCTGCAAATCACCCGCGGGACGAACGGGACACTGATTTCCTGGCCAACCGCGAACCCGGCGTTCGCATTGGAACGCGCGGAGACGCTCCCCGCGCCGCATTGGGATGCCACCTCGGAACTCGTGCGGACGAACGGGCGGCGGAGCACGGTGACGCTCGGGACGAATGGCGGGAATCGCTACTTCCGTTTGCGCAGCCAGCCGTGATCGGTCGCGGCTGCTCAAATACCGGCAAGCCTTCAACCCCGAAGTCTTCAAGAAAGAGGAAGAGAAGATGAAACGCAAGAAACTCATGCGCCTCAAAAACATGGCCGCAGCCGTCAACCACCAACTTATTCCTGCCGCCTAACTTGCGCGTCTAGTTTCTCAGGAGGCGGCTCAGGTCTCATGGGGCTCTGGTGTAACAGGAGTCTGTAGGTGCGATATGAACGATGGTCTCACCATCAAACTTCCAGAACTGATACCGACAGAAATCGCACTCACTGAAAAAGAAACCCCGCAGGTCTCCGGTAAGAACCGGATCGGCGCCACACATCGCGCCCCTCAATCCTCTACGCTGACATTGAGGACAGCACTCGCGATGGATGTAGGTCGCCCAAAGGGCAATCGGGAGCAGAACGCAAGGGAACAGCAAGATATGGCCAACCACAATCGATGCCGGCAACCCGAAAAGCACGGTGCTGATCCATTCAAACCCCCACCAATGGTGAAAAGCATGGAAGACAAAGGGGGAGGAGATAATCGCCAACAGTAAGGTGAGACCACCTCGCTCGCAAAAGTGCCCGAACCACGGTCGTTTTTTATGTGCGTTGCCGTTCATGCGCGACGTCGCCTTAGGCGGATCATCACCTGCTATCTTTGGGCGGACAGAATTCTTCATACCAACCCTTTTTGATCTGCGCCACGATGTTGGACGCATTCATGCCCATTCCCGTGTCACCAATCCTAAGGTGGACTGGCGGGTTGGCGGCGATGACGGGTGCCGCCAAGGCGTCGAACTGCTCTGGAGCCAAATGCTGAATACCGACCAGCGCGTAGAGTTTGGCTTCGCTAGTGCTATTGGTGAGTGCCGCTTTGAACAACGGCAACCCATCGGTGCTCGCGGCCAACGTGCGCAAGCAATGCTCTCCCTCCGAGGTCATCCATAGCTGCGGCGGCGTCCAGCCGCCACCCACCTCACCGAACGCAAAGACCCTGACGGAGAGCAACCGCTCGTACGCCTGCTGAAGAAAGAGAGATGCGCCGGCCTCTGCCGCAGGGCTTTGGCAAACCGCCAGCGCCAGCGATAGGATGAGTGATAATCTACGCATAACGTGGTTTCGCCGCCTTAGGCGGCGTGACGATATAGTTCTGATACATCTTGTTCCCAAATTGGTCGATTGTGCAGTAAGAATCGCTTGACCAAGTACCAGTAGATCCCACGTAGGCACCACAATCGTAGCGAGGTAACGTACGAGAGCCTCCGAACCACGTCTCGCTTGAAGCCGTCCAAGAACGCCAACTGACATTCCTCAGCACGAATGCCCAACGCTGAAGTAAGGTACTTCTCACCCTGCAAATGCGCCTGCCAAAGGTCGGCAGGCTTAGTCTTTGGAAACGACTGAAGGAAACTGCCGAATGGCCGAGGAAACACAAAAGCCGCCCGCGTCGTAGTCGTGGTCAGGCTAGCCTCGTCGCAAAGCAACGTGATGAACTCACAAACGGTGCCTGCTGCTTGCTTAGAAAGATAGAATAATCGCAATGGAGGATCAGGACTGATGCGTATCCAAATGCCGAACCGGCTCGCGTGAAATGCATAGGCTTTTGTGAATCGGAATCCCTCCGAATCAAGCAGCGCTCGGAAGCTGCGAGGCGTCGGTTTCACCATGTAATCGTCCGCCCCAAGGTTCATGCCAGCGCGCAGGTCGCCTTTTTCGCCTTTGGCGGTAAAGAAAATGAACGGCGTCGTGGCGGTGATCTTGTTCGTGCGGACGGCCTGGAGCACCGCGTAGCCGTCGCGGTCGGGCATCATGATGTCGCACAGGATGAGATCGGGCAGTTCCTCGTGCGCCAGGCGGATGCCTTCGGCCCGTTGGCGGCTTCGAGCACTTCGTAGCCTTCCATCTTGAGGATGGTCACGGTCTTGTGCCGCATGACGGGCTGGTCTTCGATGACGAGGATGGTTTTCATGGAATGAGTGTGAGGATTTGGCCTTGGACTGACTCCCGGATGAAGCGCGTTGTTTCGCCGTTGGCATTGTTGGCCGGACCAAACAGCGGCAAGCCCACCGCGAACGTAGTGCCTTTGGTTTCCCGGCTTTCGAAAGCGAACTTGCCCTGGTGCAACTGGACGCAGTGCTTGACGATCACCATGCCCAAGCCCGTGCCGGGCGTTTCGCCCACGTTGCGGCCGCGATGGAAAGCCTGGAAAAGCTGGCGCTGATCGGCCTCAGGAATGCCGATGCCGCGGTCGCGCACGGTGAAGACCGCCAGTGCGCCTCGCGCTTCGAGAGTGAATTGCACCGGGCTGCCGTTGGGCGAGTACTTCACCGCGTTGTTCAAAAGGTTGTTGAAGATGTGGCGAAGCAGGCTCTCATCGGCCTGCCCTTCCGGCAGCTCCTGTGGCGCCGAAAACTGGATCGGGCATCGGTTGGTCGTGGCCGAGGTGATTTCGTCGATGAGCTTTTCGCAAAACGAGACCAGGTCCAGCGCCACGGGGCGGCACTTCATCTTGCCGGCTTCCACACGGCCCAGTAGCAGCACTTCCTCCATCATCGAGGCCATGTGTTTGCTCGATTGAAAAATGTCCTTCAGGTTGGCGCGGCGTTCCTCGGGGGGAAGCCGGTCGAGGTAGGCGTCGAGGATTTCCGCCG
>Ga0184635_10000072_pt1 | contig 18679 bp, 20 predicted proteins | sample PLM3_30_b2_FD_133147 | JGI IMG/M metagenome (GOLD analysis project Ga0184635, IMG submission 133147) | Groundwater sediment microbial communities from an aquifer in East River, Colorado, USA - PLM3_30_b2 | ecosystem: Environmental > Terrestrial > Soil > Riparian zone | place: USA: East River...
CTTCCAAGGGCCTACGCGCCCTTTTGAGCATATTCCGGCAACGCAGGCCTGCCTGCGAGCCGATGAGGAGAGCCAAATGCCCAAGTTGAAGACCAAATCGGGCGCCAAAAAGCGCTTCAAGATTACCGCGTCCGGCAAGGTGAAATACCAGCAGACCGGCAAACGCCACGGCATGATCAAGCGGACGACAAAAACGATCCGCGAGCATCGCGGCACCAGCGTGCTGTTCAAGACCGACGGCGACAACATCAAGAAATACTGGTTGCCGAACGGCTGACCGGTTTTTCCTCGGCCGCCTGTCCGCGGCTGTCCCTCGTCAACTTCGCACGTTCTGCAAGGAGATTTCCCATGGCCCGCGTCAAGCGTGGTGTCACGTCACACGCCAAACACAAGAAAGTCCTGAAAGCCGCCAAGGGCTATTACGGCCGCCGCAAAAACACGATCCGTATCGCGAAACAGGCGGTGGAGAAGGCAAACCAATATGCGTTCCGCGACCGCAAGCGGCGCAAGCGCACGTTTCGCGCGCTTTGGATCCAGCGCCTGAACGCCGCGGTGCGACCGTTCGGACTCAACTACAGCCGCTTCATTGCCGGATTGGCCAAGGCCGGTCTGACCGTTGATCGCAAGGTCCTATCCGACCTTGCCATCCGCGAGCCGGCTGCTTTCCAGGCGATCGTCGAAAAGGCGAAGGCCGCGTTGCCTGCGTAAGGTTTGAGGTTGTCATGCCCGAGCTTGTCCCGGCCATGGCCAGCTAGAACAAAGCTGCTGTAACCATGACCGACATCGCGCAACTGGAAAAAGATCTGCTCGCCGCCGTCGCCTCGGCGAAGGACGAGACGGCCCTTGAAGGCGTGCGCGTGGCGGCGCTCGGCAAGAGCGGCTCGGTGTCGGCGCTGCTCAAGACCCTCGGCGCCATGACGCCCGACGAGCGCAAGGTGCAAGGTCCGGCGATCAATGGATTGAAGGACCGTCTTACCGCAGCAATCGCTGCGGCAAAGGATCGGCTGACTGCCGCCGCGCTGGACGCCAGACTCAACACTGAGACTGTCGACGTCACCTTGCCGGTGCGGGAAGCTCCGGCTGAAGCTGGCCGCGTGCACCCGATCAGTCAGGTCACCGATGAGCTGACCGCGATTTTTGCCGATATGGGTTTTGCGGTTGCTGAAGGGCCCGATATCGAGACCGACGATTACAACTTCACCAAGCTGAATTTCCCGGAAGGCCATCCCGCGCGGGAGATGCACGATACATTCTATTTCCCGCCGAAATCCGACGGTTCGCGATTGCTGCTGCGCACGCATACCTCGCCGGTCCAGGTGCGTACCATGCTCAGCAAGAAGCCGCCGATCCGCGTGATTTGTCCGGGCCGCACCTACCGCAGCGACTCGGATCAGACGCACACGCCGATGTTTCATCAGGTCGAGGGCCTTGTCATCGACAAGGGATCGCATCTCGGTCATCTGAAATGGATACTCGAGGAGTTTTGCAAGGCGTTCTTTGAAGTCGACAGCGTCAAGATGCGCTTCCGCCCGTCGTTCTTTCCGTTCACCGAGCCGTCACTCGAGGTCGACATTCAGTGCAAGCGCGAGAAGGGTGAAATTCGCTTCGGCGAAGGCGAAGATTGGCTGGAAATTCTCGGCTGCGGCATGGTGCATCCGAACGTGCTCCGCAATTGCGGGCTCGACCCCGACGAATACCAGGGTTTTGCCTGGGGTTTGGGCATCGATCGCATTGCCATGCTCAAATACGGCATGAATGATCTGCGAGCATTCTTCGAAGCGGACGTGCGTTGGCTCGCGCATTATGGCTTTCGGCCGCTCGACTTTCCCACACTCGCCGGGGGCTTGAGTCCATGATCGGAACGAAGCCCGCGCGTTCGACGCTCGACCGCGCCTTCTTCGCCCTGGTCACGCGCGGCTGGAATCCGCGCAGGATTGACAATTACGAAGCAAACCTGCGCGAGCGCGATAAAGCCATGTCGGCGGAGGCCTCGCACACCTTTGCCTCGATCGACGCAAAGGCGACCGGTCTTCTTACACACACCTCGATGATGATCGCCGGTCTTGGATTGATTGCTCCCCTCGTGGCCGACAGCGATTTTGAGATCGGAGTTGTCGTCACGGAAATGGCCATCTATTTGTTGATCGCGCTCGGCTGCCTGCGATGCCTATCAGTCTTCCATTCGCATGAGTTCGATGGAGCCGGCGACAACACCCAACAAATCATCCACCGCGAGTTGATCGTTCGATCCGAGCTGTATGGCCTTTGCATCCGTGCAGCGATCATTTTTACGATCGTGGTCTTCCTGCTGCTTCCGGTTCTCTATTTCTGGACGGAGAAAGCGGCATGAAATTCACGCTGCCCTGGCTGAAGGAGCATCTCGAAACCGACGCGTCGCTGGCAGAGATTGTTAACAAGCTGACAATGATCGGGCTTGAAGTCGAGAACGTCGAGGACAACGCGAGCCTGCTGAAGCCCTTTGTCATTGCATCAGTGATCTCGGCCGAAAAACATCCCAACGCAGATCGTCTCCGCGTATGCATCGTCGACATCGGCGACGGCAAGCCTATTCAGGTCGTTTGCGGCGCGCCCAACGCGCGCGCCGGCATGACGGGTGTGTTTTCGGCGCCCGGTACTTTCATCCCCGGCAAGAACATCATGCTCAGTGTCGGCACCATCCGCGGTGTTGAAAGCCGCGGCATGCTGTGCTCGCCGGCAGAGCTGATGATCTCCGATGATCACGACGGAATTATCGACCTGCCAGCCGATGCGCCTGTCGGCAAACCCTACGCCGAATGGGCGGGTCTCGGCGATCCCGTCATCGAGATCAACCTCACGCCCAATCGTCCGGATTGCACCGGCGTGGCCGGCATCGCCCGCGATCTCGGCGCGACGTCGATCGGCACATACAAAAATAAAATGCCAAAGCCGGTGCAAGGCGCATTCCCCTGCCCGGTCAAGGTAACGCTCGATTTTGGCAAGACGCCGTCACTGTGCCCGGCCTTCGGTCTGCGACTGGTCCGAGGTGTAAAGAATGGGCCCTCGCCGGATTGGCTGCAAAAGCGACTGACTGCCATCGGCCTTCGCCCCATCAATACATTGGTCGACATCACCAATTTCATCACTTTCGACCGTGGGCGGCCGCTCCATGTGTTCGACGCGGCAAAGGTGCACGGCAATCTGACCGTGCGGCGCGCCAAGAATGGCGAGAAACTGCTCGCGCTCGACGGCAAGACCTACACGCTTGACGAAGCGACCTGCGTGATTGCCGATGAAAAGGGCGTTGAGTCGCTTTCCGGCATCATGGGCGGCGAGGCCACAGGGTGCTCGGAGACGACGGCCGACGTGCTCATCGAATCGGCGCTTTGGGACGAACTCAATATTGCGCAAACCGGCCGAAAGCTCGGCATCAATTCTGATGCGCGCTATCGCTTCGAACGCGGCGTCGATCCGGCCTTCATGCTCCCAGGCCTGGAAATGGCGACGCAGATGGTGCTCGACCTTTGCGGCGGACAGGCGTCGGAGGTTGTCGTGGCCGGCGATCCGACACCCAAAGAGAAGGTCATCGACTTTCCCTTGAGCGAATTGCCGCGATTGGCCGGAATGAAATTGCCGCTTACCGACATGCGGCGCGTGCTCGAAAAACTCGGCTTTTTCGCCGCCGGCCAGGGCGAGCGCTTGAAGGTCGCGGTGCCCTCATGGCGGCCGGACGTTCATGGACGCGCCGATATTGTCGAGGAAATTGTGCGGATTGTCGGGGTCGATCGCGTGCCGTCAACGCCGTTTGCGCGAGACCATGCACGCGAACCGGTACTGACTACAATCCAGAACCGGACACGAAAGGCAAAGCGCGCACTGGCGGCATGCGGGCTGGTCGAGGCCGTTACATGGTCGTTCGTGTCCAAGCGGGAAGCCGAGATGTTCGGGGGCGGCAAGCCGCAACTGGCGCTGGCAGATCCGATTGCCGCCGAGTTATCCGACATGCGGCCCAGCCTGCTTCCGGGGCTTATCATGGCGGCTCAGCGCAACGCCGACCATGGACATACCGACGTCGCGTTGTTCGAGGTGGGACAGGTTTTTACGGGCGACAAACCGGAAGATCAGTTGACCGCCGCCAGTGGATTGCGCCGAGCGCTCGCCAAGCCGTCCGGCAGCGGTCGGCACTGGTCAAGCAAGGCGGAGCCGGTTGACGCATTCGATGCAAAAGCCGATGCCTTCGCCGTACTTGCAGCGGCAGGGAGTCCGATGCAGGCCCTGCAAGTCGCGTCGGGTGGCCCACCGTGGTTTCATCCAGGGCGCAGTGGCACGATCCAGATCGGCCCCCAGAACACCCTGGGTTACTTTGGCGAATTGCATCCGCGTGTCGTTGCCGGCCTGAATGCAGAAGGCCCGCTTGTGGCATTTGAGGTGATCCTGGAGAAAATTCCCGAACCGAAGCCCCGGGCCACGCGTGCCAAGTCGTTGCTCGAGCTGTCGCCTTTCCAACCAGTCGAGCGCGACTTTGCCTTTGTGGTCGATACGAAGGTCAGAGCCGCCGACATCATCCGCGCCGCACAGAACGTCGACAAGAAGCTCATTACCGACGTCACTGTGTTCGACGTCTATGAAGGCAAGGGCATTGAGCCCGGCAAAAAATCGATTGCTATCGCGGTTACTATCCAACCGCACGAAAAAACCATGACCGATGCCGAAATCGAAGCGCTTTCCGGAAAGATCGTCGCCGAGGTCACAAAACGGACCGGTGGCGTATTGCGCGCCTGAACAGGCTGCTACGCACTAACGGCGACGCTGTTTCGAACGCTTTGCCGGTTTGTCCTCTTCCGGCGTCTTCAACGCGCCAATCTGCCGCAACGCCGCTTCCGCCGCGCGCTGGCCCGTTTCCCACGCGCCGTTGACGGTTGCCCATTGTGTCTCGTGCACGGCTTCGCCGGCCAACCACACACGGCCGGCAATTGGTTCCGCCAGAATCTTCCGCGCATCGGCGCCGCCCGGCGCAGCCACCGACATCGCGCCCAGAACGAAGGGCTCGTCGTTCCACTGCGTCGCATAGCTGCGCCTGATCTTGCTTTTGACGTTGTTGCCGAACAACGATGCCAGCCAGTCGCGGGTAAATTCGGTCATCGCCCCTTTGCCTTTTGCCGAAAGATCTCGACAAAAATCTCCTGCCACCTCGACCATATGTAGACTGGTGCCCGAGACATTGGCCAGCAGGGCTGCTGTTTGTCGGCTTGAAGATTTCTCGAAGACGAGCTCGTCTCGTTGGAGACTTATCGGATTGCCGGGCATTTCAAGCGCAATGTGATCGTAGCTGCCAAGTGTCAGGGCGGCAGCGGCGTCAAGGTGCCGCTTGGGCAATTCCGGTTTGAATACGATTTTGCCGCTTGTGAGCAGGTTGGTTGAGGCGGTCACAATGACGGCCCGCACCCGCACGGACCCTTTTGCCGTCGCAACGTCGACGCCGCTGCGATCCCACTCAACGCGGGTCACAGGCGTCGACAGCCGAATCGGCAGGCCCGCTGCCAGGCTCATCAGGATTGCCCCGTATCCCTGCCTGCAAAAGGCGTCGTTCTCGCGTTCAGGTATGCGCGCTGCATCCACTACGGAAACTGCTGCGAGATCCTTGCTGAATGCGAACGGGCCGAGCAAGAACTCGGCTGTCGCTCGCCACTCCCCGAGATCGTTAGGCAGGGCGCGCGCTGCCGCGACGTCAGTCCTGCCCCGCCCTGCCTCCACAATGGCGCGACGTGCGCGCACCAGGGAGGTGAGGAAGCTTTCAAGCTCTGAATCGCGCGCGTTGCGGGGGCCGACGCGAACCGTCTGCCCCTGTGGCACGGAATAGATATCGAGCCCCGTGGTCGCTGCCGAGCCGGTCATGGAGCCGGTGTCAGGCCGGTGGATCCAATGCGCGCCGACGTCCAAGGGAACGCCGAAAATCAGGGAATCGGTAAAGCAACGTCCCCCGACGCGATTGCTCGCTTCAAACAGCACATAGCGGCGGTTGGCGGCGGCGATGCGGCGGGCCGCAGCAATTCCCGCTGCGCCGGCGCCGATGATTGCCACATCCGCATCCGCCGCACCCTGCGCGCGCACGACAGCTGGCGCAGCGACAAGCGCCGCGGAGGCAGCGAGGAACGAGCGTCGGCTAAGCCCCCACATGGTATCCAAAGGCTTGCTGAAAGCTACCTACAGCATGCCTGAACCCGCCTGAGGCGGCAAACTTTATGGCTAACGAATCGTAATTCCGGCAAGCCATCGGCTTGCGCGGCGGAACAATGAACCAAATTGCAATTACTTCTCACTAATCTCGCCGCACAGAGATGTGGTGCGGGAAAGAATTCCGCAGTGGGAACCTCTTGAGCGCCAGTATGGCGCCGAGGATCGGTAATGAGCTGGATGGTCGATGGGGTCGGGCGTCTTCTCGCCCGTTATCTGGAAAAGCCCGTACAAGGCTACGAGCCTTTTACGCCATCTGATCCCGATGCCTTACGCGCAACCCTGAGACCAGGCGACGTGTTGCTGGTAGAGGGAAACAATCACATTTCCGGCGTCATCAAATATCTGACCCAGTCAACCTGGTCGCATGCGGCGCTTTATGTTGGCCCGATCGGCGATCGCGCTACAGCCGATGGCGAACCGCTCGTGCTGGTCGAGGCCAACATTGGGCAAGGCGTTGTCGCCGCACCTTTGTCCAAATATGCCCGCTTCCACACCCGAATCTGCCGCCCGACACAGCTTGATGACGACGATCGCGCGCGCGTGTGCGCCTATGCGGCCGAACGCATAGGTTTTGACTACGACCTCAAGAACATCATCGATCTGATGCGCTATCTTTTTCCAATGCCGGTGCCGCAACGCTGGCGGCGGCGCATGATTGCGCTCGGATCCGGCCATCCCACGCGCATCATCTGCTCGGCGCTGATTGCGCAGGCGTTTGAGACCGTACGCTATCCGATCCTGCCGAAAGTTACGCGGTTCGAAAGCGAAGCGGCGCGCCAGGAGATTCTCGAAATTCGTCACTCGTCACTTTATGCGCCGCGGGATTTCGATATTTCTCCCTATTTCGAGGTTGTGAAGCCGACAATCGTCCGCGGTTTTGACTACAAGGCGATCGCATGGGCCGACATACCGACCGCAGATGCCGACGCGATCGCCGCGCTTGTGCCCACGCACGACGACAGGCTCTCCCCGGTAGCCTAGACAACGGCCTTGCCCGGTGCCGCATCCGGCCTTAACTGTGCCGGGATGATCGACGCCGCCTACAAAGCCTTTTCACAGATGCTGACGCCGCCATTGCGCCGTGTGCTGCTCAAGGCAATCGCGCTCGCGCTCGTGCTGATCGTCATCATCGGTATTCTGCTATATCGCCTGCTGGCCGCTTGGGCGGAAACCGGGGCCAACTGGGCCGAACAGACCGCCGGCGTCGCCCCTCACGCTGCCTGGGCTGCGCTGGCCTGGTTGCTGTCGATCATGGCGGGGCTGGGGATCATTACCGGCGCTCTGTTTCTGATGCCCGCAGTGAGCGCATTTGTCGGCAGCTTCTTTGTCGATGAAATCGGGGAAGCGGTCGAGCGCGAACATTACCCAAACGAACCGGCCGGGCGCGCCTTGCCTTTTTTCCTGGCGCTGGCTGAGGGCCTGAAGGTCGCCGCGCTGGCACTTCTGATTTATCTCTGCGCGCTGCCTTTCTTTCTGCTGGCCGGCTTGGGCATCGTCGTCCTGTTTCTGGCCAATGCCTATTTGCTCGGACGTGAGTATTTCGAACTTGCCGCGATGCGCTTCCGTCCACCTGACGAAGCAAAAGCAATGCGTAAAGCCAATGCGGGTTATCTTTTTATTGCAGGCATGATCATTGCGGCGTTTGTGTCGATACCGATACTCAATTTTGCGACACCAGTCTTTGCCATGGCGTTCATGGTGCACATGCACAAGAAGCTGTCAGGTTCCCCGGCTGTAGTGGTTGCGCGCCCGTCCTGATTGTTCAGCTTTTCGGCCGCAGATCGATTACGCGTTTGGCCTTGCCGGCCGAGCGTTCGACGGTGCCGGGTTTGACGGTTCGCACGGCTGCAGTCACGCCGATCAGCGCCTTGATGTGGTTCGCAAGATCCCGGTCGCAGGTGGCAAAGATGCCGTTGTCGGAATCCGTTCGCGCCTCCACCACAACCGTGATCTCGTCAAGCCGATCGGCTCTGCGCAACTCGATCACAAAATGCGGTGCCAGCCGTTCATCTTTGAGGATGATCTCCTCGATCTGGCTGGGAAACACGTTGACGCCGCGCACAATCATCATGTCGTCGGAACGACCGGTGACCTTCTCCATTCTGCGCATCGAGCGTGCCGTTCCCGGAAGCAAACGCGAGAGATCACGCGTGCGATAGCGCACGATCGGCATCGCCTCCTTGGAGAGTGTCGTGAACACCAACTCGCCGGCCTCGCCGTCCGCCAAAACTTTGCCGGTCTCGGGGTCGATGACTTCGGGATAAAAGTGATCTTCCCAGATGTGCGGCCCGTCCTTGCTCTCGATGCATTCACAGGAAACACCGGGCCCGATGATCTCCGACAACCCATAGTTATCGATGGCGTGCAGGTCGAATGCGTCCTCGATCTCTGCGCGCATGGCATTGGTCCAAGGCTCGGCGCCGCACATGGCGATCTTGAGCGAACTCTGGCGAGGATCGATGCCTTGCGCGCGGAATTCATCGAGAATTGCGAGCGCGTAGCTTGGCGTGACGAAGATGACATCCGGCTTGAAATCCACGATCAGACGGACCTGTCGCTCGGTCATGCCGCCCGCAACCGGCACGACTGTCATGCCGAGCCGCTCGGCGCCGTAATGAAAGCCGATGCCGCCAGTGAACAGGCCGTAGCCATAGGAGTTTTGGACCAGCATTCCCGGCTGGCATCCCGCTGCACGCATGCAGCGCGCCATCACGTCGGCCCAGATGTCGAGGTCGCGCCGGCTATAGCCCACGACCGTGGGCTTTCCGGTGGTGCCCGACGATGCATGCACACGAATTACCTGGTCGCGCGGGATGGCGAACATTCCGAACGGATAATGCGCACGCAAATCGTCCTTGCTGGTGAAGGGAAATTTCTGCAGATCTTTCAGCGATTTAAGGTCGTCGGGGTGCGCGCCCGCCTTTTCGAATGCGTTTTTGTAGTGCGCGACATTGCGATAGGCGTGATTGAGCGTCGATCGCAGCCGTTGAAGCTGAAGCGCGCCGATTTCATCGCGTGACGCCGTCTCGATCGGGTCGAACGCGTCCCGCCGCGGCATGAGATTGACGCCTTTAATCTGAAGACGCGGCATGCGGTCCAGCGTGCCCCCTTGCTAGATTTTCCGCTGTGCGGCGTTCCAGTGCTTTTCAAGGTTCGCGATCAATGCCGGGCTGAAATGGCAATAAGCTTGTTCGCGGCAATAGACTGCCATGTAGCGGCGAAACGTATCGAGTGGCTCTTCGCCGACACGGAATGCGCGCCGGTTTCCGGCAGCACTGACTACGCCGGAACCGGTGAATTCGTCGACCACACGTGCAATCGCAGCGTCCGTCTGGTCGGGTGGCACGATCAAATCGCAGATCATACGGCCATCTGCACTATCGCACTCGAAGCGGCGACCCATCATGATCGCTTGGCGCGCAGCCCGTGCGCCAACAAAGCGCGTCAGACGCAAGTTCGCGGCTCCCGGAATAATGCCTTCCTTGCGCGCAGGCAGAGTCATATAGGCATCGCTGCCGGCGACCACGTAATCCATCGCCAACAGATACTGGCAACCGCCGCCGATCGCGAACACGTCGACGCCGGCGATCCAGGGCTTCTCGTGCGTGCCGCCGTATACCTCGTCGGGATTGCCGTCGGCGATTGCAAGGCCCCGCAGCATCTTGTTCACGATGCCCATGTCGCGGCGGATATACCAGATATAGGGAATCTTGCCGCGATAGAGGTGCGTCAGATTGATGCCGGCCGAAAAAATCTTGCGGCCGCGATATTTCGGATGATCTACGACGTCGCCCCGCAGAACGCAGATCTGACTCAGCGGATCGAGCATGGCGATGTCAGCCGCAGTCTCAGTGTCATCAAGTGTGTCGTCATCTTCGGCGTTGAGGAAACGCGGATTGCACACCGTTACGACTGCGGCCTTTCCCTGGCGCTCGATCTTTGCCGGACCAAAATTGATCGCACCGCGTTTGATGAATTCGGCGCTGCGTTCCGCCGCTTCCGGCTTTGGAAGCAGCATTGATTTGCACAAATGCATGCCGGCATCGGGCACCGCAAGGACTTGTGAGAGAAGAATACCCTGGTCGACTTCGACGCCGTCCTTCTCGGACTGCATCAACTGACTTTCTGCATCGAGCTGCTTTCTTGTCGGTGTGAGCCCGGGAACCAGCTTCGCGGCATCACCGACCAGATCATCCACACGCAGGAAATTGACGAGATTTTTCGTCAGCTTGCGGTAGACAGTCTCGGCATGCCGCTGAAGAAAATCCTCGCGCGCCCGCCGGCAATTTGAAAGGATGATTTCAGCGGCTGTTTGCTGCTCGGTGCTGCGTTTGGGTTTATTCGGCAACTTTGCAAGCAGATCGGCGCCGACGCGCCAATGCTTAGTACCCGCCGCAGCGTCGCGTTTGAAGTTTCCTGTGACGCGAAAGCCGGCCTTGTCCCATGCGGCAGCTGATTTGACCGGGAGTCCGGCACGCTCGAAACAACTTTTCGGATCGGCGTGATCGACGAGCTTTGTCCCGCCGCGCCTACTGCCTTCCATGCGCACTCTCCCGCGACGATTACGCGACCGTTTTGCCCGGCCACTGGCACAGGTCGCTGATGATGCATTTCTCGCACAGCGGCCTGCGCGCGACACAAGTGTAGCGCCCGTGCAGAATAAGCCAATGGTGGGCGTGACGTTTGTATTCGGCCGGTACGACCTGTTCCAACTTCGTTTCAACCTCGAATGGCGTCTTACCGGTAGCCATGCCGGTCCGGTTGCCGACGCGAAATATGTGGGTGTCTACGGCGATGGTCGGTTCACCAAACGCAATATTGAGCACCACATTGGCGGTCTTGCGGCCCACGCCGGGCAATGCCTCCAGTGCTTCACGCGAACGCGGAACCTGACCGCCGTGTTCGGCGACAAGTTTCCTCGACAGCGCAACGACGTTTTTGGCCTTGGTCCGGAACAGACCGATGGTCTTGATCAGATCTCGCACGCGACTTTCGTCGAGAGCCGCCATTTTTTCCGGAGTGTCGGCAAGCGCAAACAATGCCGGCGTTGCCTTGTTGACGCCGGCATCGGTCGCCTGGGCCGAGAGTACGACGGCGACCAGTAGCGTAAAAGGATTGATGTGTTGAAGCTCTCCTTTTGGCTCCGGATTGGCGGCCTTGAACCGTCGAAACGCCTCCGCGATCTGCGCTGTTGTCCATTGCGGAAGGGCGCCGGCCGAAGCTTTTACATCGGCCGCGGCCCGCTTGGATGCCGACTTCACCTTTGCGTGCTTCGGTGGACGGGGCTTCCGGCTGCGTGCTTTCGGCGATGCCTTGCGGGCGGGTTTTTTCGACATGATTTCGGTATACTGAGCGCGATGAAGACCCACAACGCCGCCGACCTCGAACCCACGATCTTTTCAGCGACGCTGACGCCGCACCGCTCACTCGGTCGCGTTGGATTTCTCATTCTTATGCTCCTGTTCGGGGCTGTAAGCTTTGTCACCGGCATGCTGTTTCTGGTGATGGGAGCGTGGCCGGTCTTTGGGTTCTTCGGACTCGACGTGCTGTTGCTCTACTGGGCATTCCGGCTCAATTATCGCCACGCGGAAGCTTACGAGCAGGTGACGGTGACATGCTCAGAGCTCAAGGTTCGCAAGGTGAGTCATCTCGGCCGCGTGCGCGAATGGGTGCTCAATCCACTCTGGGTGAAACTCGACAAGATCGAGATCGAAGAATTCGGGACTGACCGTCTGTTCCTGATTTCACGCGGCAAGAAGCTGGCGATTGGGACTTTCCTCGGGCCCGACGAAAAGGCGGATTTCGCAATGGAACTCGGGAAAGCGCTTAATGAGGCCCGGCGCGGGCCGACAAGAACAGTATTCGACTAGCCAGAAATCGGGTGGTTCGCCGATCCCGGCCATCCTAAATAGCGGTCATGGACATGAACCTTGCAAAATCCGCTCTGACCGATCGTTTTTCTGAGTTCGCACCGCTCTCGACCGCCGCGGCAGACTACGACATCGTGCGCCGCGCGATCGCGCATATCCGCGGAAATTGGCGCGCCCAGCCGGAGATCGAGGTCATCGCAAACGCGGCCGGCGTATCCGCAACCGATTTGCATCACCTGTTCCGTCGCTGGTGCGGGCTGACGCCGAAAGCCTTCCTGCAAGCGCTGACGCTCAATCACGCACGGGAATTGTTGCGCTCCTCGGCAAGCGTCCTCGATACCGCCTACGAAGTCGGCCTGTCAGGTCCCGGCAGACTCCACGATCTGTTCGTCACACACGAGGCAATGTCGCCTGGCGAATGGAAGGCCGGCGGCGAAGGCCTGACGATCGCCTACGGATTTCACCCTTGCCCGTTCGGCATGGCGCTGGTGATGACGACGCCGCGTGGGTTGGCGGGGTTGGCGCTCGCCGATGCCGGCAAGGAACGCGCAGCCCTCAAGGACATGCGGGCGCGTTGGCCAAGGGCGCATTACGTCGAAGACTTTGCGGCGACCGCCGCAACGGCGCGGCGGATCTTCGACCCGGCACTTTGGCGCCAGGATCAGCCACTGCGTATCGTGCTCATTGGCACCGATTTCGAGGTGCGAGTCTGGGAAAAGCTGCTCGACATTCCGATGGGCAAGGTGACCACCTACTCGGACCTCGCCTCCCACGCCGGCGCACCTAAGGCCGCGCGCGCCGTCGGCGCCGCAGTCGGCAAAAACCCGATCTGCTTCGTGGTGCCGTGTCACCGCGTCATCGGCAAGAGCGGAGAATTGACCGGCTATCACTGGGGCCTCACGCGCAAGCGCGCCATGCTTGGCTGGGAGGCGGGAATGGCGGCGGCCGCCTAGCTAGGCGGCAAGGTCGAGTTTCGACGCCACCGTAGAGTCAGCGTTGAGCCGGTAAATCATCGGCACGCCGGTTTCCAGATTGAGCTTGGTGATGCTATCCGGCGTGTGCTTGTCCAACACCATCACCAGAGCACGCAGCGAATTGCCGTGCGCCGATATAAGCACGTGCTCGCCACGCATGACCCGCGGCAGAATCTCGGTGACGTAGTAAGGCAAAGTGCGCGCCAGTGTATCCTTGAGGCTCTCGCCACCGGGCGGCGACACGTCATAGGAACGGCGCCAGATATGCACCTGTTCCTCGCCCCACTTTTTGCGCGCGTCGTCCTTGTTCAGCCCAACGAGTTCGCCATAGTCGCGTTCGTTAAGCGCCTGATCCTTGAACACAGGAATGGAAGTCTGCCCCAGCTCAGCAAGCATAAGATCGAGCGTCCGCTGTGCGCGCTTGAGCACCGATGTGAAAGCGACGTCAAACTTGATTCCCTGCGCCTTCAGCTTGCGGCCGGCTTCGCGCGCTTCTGCAACGCCCTTGTCGGTCAGATCGACATCGCGCCAGCCGGTGAATAAATTTTTAAGGTTCCACTCGCTCTGGCCATGACGCACGAGTACGAGAAGGCGGTCGGTCATCGCTGTCCTCAGAAATCCTTTAGTCCCAGAACATCCATCATCGAGTAGAGCCCGGGCTTCTGGTTACGCGCCCAGCCTGCTGCATACAACGCCCCGCGTGCGAAGATCATTCGATCCTCGGCCTTGTGCGCCAGTTCAAGCCGCTCGGCCGCCCCGGCGAAGATCACGCTGTGCTCTCCGACCACGCTGCCACCGCGCAACGTTGCAAAGCCGATATCGCCAGGCTTGCGCGCGCCCGTATGGCCTTCTCGGCTCTTGACCGATTGCTTGTCGAACTCGATCCCGCGCCCATCCGCGGCCGCACGGCCGAGCAGCAAAGCTGTGCCGGACGGTGCATCGACTTTCTGGTTGTGGTGCATCTCGAGAATTTCGATGTCGAAGGACTTGTCGAGTGTCTTGGCCACGCGCTTGGTAAGCGCGGCGAGCAGATTGACGCCAAGGCTCATATTGCCCGACTTGACGATCACTGCCGACTTGGCGGCATCCTTGATTTTTGCCTCGTCGGCATCATTCATTCCCGTGGTCCCGATGATGTGAATTTTGCCGGACTTCGCCGCCAGCGCGGCAAAGGCAATGGTTGCTATCGGCGCCGTAAAGTCGAGGATTCCGTCGGCATTCGACAACAACTGCGCGGCGTCGCCGACCAGTTTAATGCCATTCTCGGGAAGGCCCGCAAGCGTGCCCGAATCCCAACCGATCAGCGGCGAACGCGCATCTTCCAGGGCGCCTGCGAGCGAAAATTCCTTGCTGTCGGCGATCGCCTTGACCAGCGTACGGCCCATCCGTCCGCCTGCACCGGCGACCACAAGCCGCATTTCGGCCATGGGTCTAACTCCCGAATTCATGGCGGTATAGCGCGGTGGAATGCAAAAGGCGAATGGCGGGTTCCGGACAAAATCGTCTCACGATCTCAAGGCTGCGGACCGTCGTACCCCTCGACAATGAGGATATCGGCTGTCGAGTGCGGCAGGCGCAGTTTCTTGTTCTGCTGATATTCAGGTGAGCGATAACAGGCGAGCGCGGTCGCATAGTCGGGAAATTCGATCACCACATTCCGTGGACGAGCGCTGCCCTCCACACATTCGAACTTGCCGGCGCGGATCAGGTAGCGTCCGCCGAATTTTCTGAAAATCGCCTGATTGCCTGCCGCATAAGGTTTGTAGCCTTCGTCACTCGTCACATCGACACGGCAGACCCAGTAGCCCTTTGCCATCCTTGAACTCCCTACTGTTTTTTCGCCTGTTCGATCTCGGCCACAATTGCATCCGCCGCCGTCTTCGGGTCGCGCGCTTCCACAATCGGGCGACCGACCACCAGATAATCGGCGCCGGCCGATACCGCCTGCGCCGGCGTCATGATGCGCTTCTGGTCGTCCTGCGCACTGCCCGCCGGTCGGATACCCGGAGTGACCAGCACCATGCCGCGCCCGGCAATATTGCGCAGGCTCGCCACTTCTTCCGCGGAACAGACAAGCCCGTCGATACCAATATCGCGCGCCTGCTCTGCGCGCGCTGCCGCAAGCTCCTTGACGTTGAGTTCGTAGCCGGCAGCGGCGAGATCCGCATCGTCATACGATGTGAGCACCGTCACCGCGAGAAGGCGCAGCTTCGAACCTCGCTTGCCCTCGACGGCCGCTTTCATCGTTTGCGGATAGGCATGCACGGTCAGGAAGGTCGCGCCGAGCTGTGCGACGCTCTCCACGCCCTTCGCCACCGTATTGCCGATGTCGTGCAGCTTGAGATCGAGGAACACCTGTTTGCCGGATGCAATCAAGCCTGCTGCGAAGGACAATCCTCCCGCAAAGGCGAGTTGATATCCGATCTTGTAGAACCACACCGATTCGCCGAGCCGCGCGACGATAGCTTCGGCCGCGGCAATTGAAGGCACGTCGAGAGCAACGATCAGCCGTTCGCGCGAGCCGAGCGACACATCATCCTCCTTTGGCCACCAACCGCGCCATTTCGACCAACCGTTCGAGTTGGGCGCGAAAGAGATTGGCAACGCCGATGTCGGCAATGTTGTCCATTTCATCGAAGGCGTTATCGGCGCGCGGGATAGCCACTTGCTCGGGTATTACAAGCGCGCCGCAGCCAAGCTCGAGAATCTGCCGCAAGGCCATTAGGGAGCGCAGGCCGCCGGCCCGTCCCGGAGACGCCGACGCGATTGCGAACACCCGCCCCTTGAAGGCGGCATAGGTCGGATCGCCGCGGTCCCGCACGCGCGACACCCAGTCGATGGCGTTCTTGAGCATAGGCGTCACCGACGCGCTGTATTCGGGGCTCGCGATAAAAACGCCTTGGTGCGCCATGATCATCTGCTTGAGCTTCAGCGCATTCGCTGGCTGGCCGGCGCGCGCATCGAGATCGGCGTCATAAATCGGCAAAGGATAGTCGGCGAGCGAAATGCGCGTCACATCGACATCGAGCAGCGTCAGCTCTTTCGCCGCCAGTGCCGCCAACTTGACATTATGCGAGCCGGCGCGTGTCGAGCCCGGCAGAACGAGGATTTTTGGGATTGGCATCAACAGCCCCGCTTTCGCGGGCCATGACACCACACCATCAGCGGCCGCGATAGACCCACACGCGCGCGGGCGGCAGGTTCATCCAGATCAATTCCGAGGCTTCCGCGCGCACGCCCGACAGTTCTTTCGGAATTGGCGGCAGCATCGCGTAGGTGAATTGTACAAAGGGTGCGCCGTCTGCCAGAAGAGTCATTGCATCGGAAATCAGACGCACCCGCGTGCGCAGCGGCTTCGTCACAAGCGGAAGGCCCGAGACCACGGCAGCGGCCGGTCCTTCCACGTAGCTTTCCAGAAGACGCCGAAGGCGATAGGCGTCGCCTTGCACGACAGTCGCGGCCGGATAGCGCGTGCGCAGCAGCCGGCAGAAATCCGGATTGAATTCAACCAGAATCAGCCGCGCCGGATCGATGCCTTGACGGACAAGTGCTTGGGTCACCGGCCCGGTGCCTGGACCAAGTTCGATGACCGGTCCGGTTGATTGCGGGTCAACATAGCGTGCCATGGCGCGCGCAAGCACCCGGCTCGACGGCATCACCGCGCCGGTTGAAATCGGTTTCTCGATCCAGGAGCGTATAAATTTCACCTCGTCGTCGAGACGCAGACTCTTTTTTTCGACGCGGGCGAAAGAATGTGAGGGCATTTTGATGCGAGGTCACGCGTACAAGGCGCGGCGGGCCCCGCCGCACTATTTACGGGTATAGGGACCAAGGCAGTGGGTCAAGATGGTCGACCCGATTGGCTGCCGCCTCGACTGCCCAGACCGTCCAGAAACTCTTTGACTCGACTGAAGAAACCGGCTGATTCCGGCTGAGTCTGCTCCGAAGAGAACTTTTCGAACTCGGCCAGCAATTCGCGTTGCCGTTTGGTTAAATTTTGCGGCGTTTCCACCGCTACCTGAACGTACATATCGCCGGTTTGTTTCGCGCGCAGCACCGGCATACCTTTGCTCGCCAGGCGGAACCGGCCTCCGGTCTGCGTTCCCGCGGGAACCTTGACCCGCACCTTGCTGCCGTCAATTGCCGGTACCTCGAATTCGCCGCCCAGCGCCGCGCTCACCATCGAGATTGGAACGCGGCAATACAGATCGGCTCCGTCGCGTTGGAAGAACTCGTGCGGCGCCACTTCGAGAAAAATGTAAAGGTCGCCGGCCGGACCACCGCGCAGACCCGCTTCACCTTCCCCCGCGAGCCGAATGCGCGTGCCGTCCTCAACCCCTGTCGGGATATTCACTGAAAGCGTGCGTTCGCGCGTCACCCGTCCGCCGCCACCGCACACCTTACAAGGATCGTCGATGACCTGGCCGCGGCCATGGCAGGTCGGGCAGGTGCGCTCCAGCGTAAAGAAGCCTTGGGCGTGGCGAATCTTGCCTGCACCGCCACAGGTCGCGCATGGCTTCGGCTTGGTTCCAGCCTTCGCGCCGCTACCCGAGCAGGCCTCACAGGTCACCGAGGTTGGGATACGGATTTGCGCCGTCTTGCCAGTGAAGGCCTCGTCGAGGCTGATTTCCATGTTGTAGCGAAGATCGGACCCGCGTTCGCGGCCGGAGCTGCGGCCGCGGCTGCCTGCCATTCCGAAAATGCCCTCGAAGATGTCAGCGAACGTAGACCCGAAATCTGCGCCGAACCCGTGCCCGGCCCCGCCCATGCCGTGCTCGAATGCCGCGTGCCCGAAGCGATCATAGGCGGCGCGCTTGTCGCCATCCTTGAGCACGTCGTAGGCCTCGTTGATTTCCTTGAAGCGATGCTCGCAATCCTTGTCACCCGGATTGCGATCGGGGTGATGCTGCATGGCGAGCTTGCGAAAGGCCGCCTTGAGCTCGATCTCGGTACAGCTGCGGCTCACGCCGAGGATTTCGTAGTAGTCGCGCTTGGACATCCGGCTTCCGCCCTAAATTCACCGCGCCGCGACAGCCGTACTTGATTCGGCTTCCCAGCGCCCCCGCAAAAATGCACCCCCGGAGATATGCCCGGGGGTGACATCATTCGCGGGTGACCCGTGCATGGCTCGCGCCCTGCGATCAGGCGGATTTCTTCTTATCGTCGTCGACCTCGGTGAACTCCGCGTCGACCACGTCTTCCTTCTTCTCGCCCGAAGCTGCGCCGCCGCCCGCGCCAGGTGAGCTTTGCGCTTCCTGTTGCTGCTTGTACATGGCCTCGCCCAACTTCATCGACGCCTGAGCCAATGCATTGGTCTTGGCTTGGATGGCCGATGAGTCGTCGCCTTTGAGGGCTTCCTTCAGATCAGCGATGGCGTTCTCGATCGCGGTGCGCTCGGAATCACCCACCTTCGAACCATACTCGGAGAGCGCCTTCTCGGTGGAATGCACCAGCGCCTCGCCGTGATTCTTTGCCTCGACTGCGGCCTTGCGCTTCTTGTCCTCTTCGGCGTGCGCTTCCGCATCCTTGACCATCTTTTCGATGTCCGCTTCGGACAGGCCGCCCGAAGCCTGGATGCGGATCTGCTGCTCCTTGCCGGTCGCCTTGTCCTTCGCCTGA
>Ga0184635_10000075_pt1 | contig 18341 bp, 21 predicted proteins | sample PLM3_30_b2_FD_133147 | JGI IMG/M metagenome (GOLD analysis project Ga0184635, IMG submission 133147) | Groundwater sediment microbial communities from an aquifer in East River, Colorado, USA - PLM3_30_b2 | ecosystem: Environmental > Terrestrial > Soil > Riparian zone | place: USA: East River...
AACATGGCAACGATGCCGGCCCCAACGATGCCGCTGACGATACCGATGGCGATCCAGCGGCCACGATCGGGTACCTGGCGCGTGGCTGCCATCACGATACCGACGATCAGGCCGGCTTCGAGAACTTCGCGAAATACGATGAGCAATGCGCCAAGCATGTTCTATTCCGCGATCACAACGCCCTTGGCTGTAGCCTCATGAAATTCGCCGAAGAACGGATAGCGGCCGGGCTTGAGCGGGCCGATCCGAACGACGCCCTTCGACTTCCCGGGGATCACCTTCTCCACCTTCATCTCGTGGCTCTCGAATTCTTCGGGCGTCGGATCGTCATTGACGACCGTAATCTGCAACCGCTTGTTTGCCGGCACCTTGAGCTCGGACGGAGTAAATTTGTGATCCTTGATGGTGATGGTGAAGTCCTGGGCATGCAGGCCGACCGGGGCCAAGGCGATCACCGCCGCGACACTGAGTAAGACAAAAAGGTTGCGCATCCAGCTTCCTCTATAACGATACAGCCCCACAAAAGCATTAAAACCCATTGATGCAAGTGCTGATTTTCACTCTTGAATTATTCCAATGTAAGAACTGACCGCAAAAGCTTGGGGCTGAAAGTATTGTGGCGTTCTGTGGCGGAACAAATATTTCTCAGATCTTTCGCCGCCTCTCTCTATGCGCTGCCAAGCGAGGGCACCCCGGTTGGCAGCGCCTTGACGGCGGGGCATTCTCCACCCCCCGCCGCCGGTCTGCTCCAATAAACTGGTCGAAGGAGATTGTAATGGAAGTGGTTCAAGCCCATGGCGCTCGCATTCCGCAAATTGGTCTGGGCACCATGACCCTGAAAGACGATGTGTGCGTGCAAGCGGTCAAAACGGCGTTGCAGATCGGTTACCGGCACCTCGACACAGCGGCTTTCTACGGCAACGAAAAAGAGAATGGCGAAGGTCTCCGGCAATCGGGCGTGAAGCGGGAGGACGTGTTCATTTGCACGAAGGTGCGGCAGGGCGATCTGATGCCGGACGCGTTTGCGAAAGTGCTTGAACAGAGCCTGGCTCACCTAAAGTTGCCTTATGTGGATCTGCTGCTGATCCATTGGAATAATCCGGACATTCCGTTCAAACTTTCGGTCGGCGCGCTCTGTAAGGCGAAAAAAGAGGGCAAGGCAAAGCACATCGGGGTTGCCAATTTCACCACCACGATGCTCGAGGAAGCCTGGGCAGTGACCACCGAGCCGCTGGTCTGCAATCAGATCGAGATGCACCCTTTTATCAATCAGGACAAAGTGCTCGAGGCCTGCAAGAAGCACGGCATGGCGGTTGTCGCATATTGTCCAATCGCGCGTGGCAAGGTGCCGGGTGCAGATGCGCTTGAGCGCATCGGCAAGGCGCACGGGAAGAGCGCGGCACAGATCTCACTTCGTTATCTTGTGCAGGTGGGCGTGTGCTCAATTCCGCGGACGGCTACCCCGGAACACTTGAAACAGAATCTCGACGTGTTCGACTTCAAGCTCTCAGATGCCGAGATGGCCGAACTCAAGAAACTCAATGCCACCAACATGCGCGTGGTCAATCCGCCACACGCGCCGAAATGGGACGCGGCGTGACACACACTGGTTCCGAGTCGACGAATCGGAAGGCAAGCAAGGTCTAATGCAGGCAGTCGAAGCCAAGGGCTTCAAGATTCCCATTGTCGGGCTTGGCACGTGGGCGCTGCGTGGCAGCGACTGCGCTCGCCTGACCGAGCAGGCAATTCGCATCGGTTACCGACACATAGACACCGCGCAAATGTACGACAACGAGCGCGAAGTCGGCGAGGGTGTGCGGGCCTCAGGCTTGCGGCCCGAAGTTATGGTGACGACCAAGGTGCAGCCGACATTGCTCGCGCCGCAAGACCTGGAACGTTCGGTGAAAGAAAGCCTGGCCAGGCTGCGGCTCGATGCGATCGATCTGCTGCTGATCCATTGGCCAAACCCGCGCATCCCGCTTGCCGAGACGCTTGGTGCAATGGCCAAAATGAAGCGCGAGGGCTACACGCGACAAATCGGAGTTTCGAATTTCACCGTCGCGCTGGTGGAGCAGGCCAACAAGCTCTCAAGCGAGCCCCTGGTCTGCAATCAGATAGAGTGTCATCCGTTCTTGAATCAAGACAAGGTGGTCGGAGCCTGCCGCAACCACGGCATGGCGGCTGTGGCCTACAGTCCGATCGCGCGCGGTGGCGCCAAAGGCAACAAGGTTTTGGAGCGGGTCGGCAAGGCCCACGGCAAGAGCGCGGCGCAGGTCTGTCTCCGCTGGCTCGTTCAGCAGGGAATCGTCGTAATCCCACGCACGAGCAGGGTCGAGCGCCTCCAGGAAAATTTTATGCTGTTTGACTTTGAATTGAACAATGCCGAGATGCGCGAGATCGCCGGTCTGGCGCGCGGAGGGGGACGCATAGTCGATTGGACCTGGTCGCCGAACTGGGATTGAGCTGGGGTTTTGCCCGTGACGATTTCACCTAAGACCGCCCTGGTTCTGTTTTCCGGAGGCCAAGACTCGACGGTTTGTCTTGCCTGGACGCTGGAGCGCTTCGGGCGCGTAGAGACGGTCGGATTCGACTACGGTCAGCGGCATCTCGTAGAGCTCAGCGTACGGACGCGGCTGCGCGAAAAAATGTCAGCCTTGAATGGTGCATGGAAGGCGCGCCTTGGTGACGATCATCTGATCAAGCTCGATTCATTGGCTACAATTTCCGAAACGGCTCTGACCCGCGAAACCGCCATCGAAATCGCGGAGAGCGGCCTGCCGACGACCTTTGTGCCGGGCCGAAATTTGGTCTTCTTCAGTTTTGCTGGCGCGTTGGCTTATCGGCGCGGCGCCCGCCACATGGTCGCCGGTATGTGTGAAACCGACTATTCCGGCTATCCGGACTGTCGCGACGACACTGTGAAGGCCATTCAGGTGGCGCTGTCGCTCGGTCTCGACAAGCGTATCACCATTCACACCCCGCTGATGTGGGTCGACAAGGCCGACACATTCGCTATGGCGGAGGAGATCGGCGGCAAAGCATTCCTTGATCTCGTTATCGAGGACAGCCATAGCTGTTATTTGGGCGATCGCGCCCAACGCCACGACTGGGGTTATGGCTGCGGCGCGTGTCCGGCCTGCAAACTCCGGGCCGAAGGCTTTGCAAAGTTCAAGAAGCGACGGAAGCCATGATGGAAAACGAAAAACGCAAAAACCTTGAGGGCGGCATTTTTCTCGTGATGTTCTGCCTGACCATTCCCGCCGCCAACTGGATGATCGGACATGTGGGGACCGTGTGCGTCCCCAACGGCCCCTGTCTGGTACCAGTGGCCCCCGGGATCGTGGCGCCCTCCGGCGTGCTCATGGTGGGCGCGGCGCTTGTCCTGCGTGATCTTGTGCAGCGCCGTCTCGGCGTCGAATTCGGAATTGGCGCGATCATCGCCGGCGCTGCGATTTCCGCCGGATTGGCGCCGCCGGCCCTTGTGCTGGCTTCGGCAGTAGCCTTCCTGCTCTCGGAGTTTGCCGACTTTGCCGTTTATACCCCGCTCGCCCGCCGCCGCCTGGTGGCGGCGGTGATTGCGTCAAGTGTGGTCGGACTCGTGGTCGACTCTATCGTCTTCCTATGGCTAGCGTTCGGCTCGCTGGAGTTCCTGCCTGGCCAGATTATCGGCAAGCTATGGATGGTTCTCCTCGCGGTGCCCCTGCTCGCCTATCTGCGCCGCCGCGATGAGCGGCTCGGGCTGGAAGCTGCGTGAGGCATGGTCATGAGTTCACCTGTCGAGATCCTGCGCAATGTCACCACCGGCACCATCACGACGATGCTGCTGAAAAAAGGTATTCGCCGTTCGTGGATGGCTGGAGCGATGCCGTTTGGCTTTTCCGGCAAACGGGTGGCGGGGCCGGCTTTCACATTGCGCTTTGTCCCTGTGCGCGAAGATTTGGCAACGCCAGAAAGCTGGTCGAAGCCCATATCGACCCGCAGCGCCATCGAAGCCATGCCGGAGAACTGCGTGGTGGTCGCAGATGCCATGGGCGTAACTGGTGCCGGAATTTTCGGCGATATCTTGTGCATGCGCATGGTCAAGCGCGGCGTCACCGCGCTGATCACCGACGGCGTGATGCGCGATAAACACGGCGTGCTGGCAACCCGCCTGCCGGTCTGGTGTGCGGGCGTTGCGGCTCCGGCTTCGGTCAATCAGTTGACTTTCGTCGGCTGGAACGAGCCGATCGGATGCGGCGGTTGCGCGATTTTCCCGGACGACATAATCGTCGCCGACGACGATGGCGCTGTAGTGATTCCAAAGGACCTGGCGGAATTTGTCGCCAACGAGGGCGCCGAGCACGAGCTTCTCGAAAGTTGGCTGGTCCAAGAGGTGGAGAAGGGAGCCAAGTTGCCCGGTCTCTATCCGCCCAACGAGGAAAACAAGAAGCGCTACGAGAACTGGAAGAAGTCGCGCTGATGTTCTTCCTGCTCTCGAAGAGCGTGGCTTTTCTCTTATTGCCTTCAAATATCCTGATCGGTCTTGCTCTTGCGGGTGTCCTGCTGGCGGCGGCGGGCAAGAGGCGCCTTGGCGCGTCTATGGCATTGATGAGCATCATTTTGCTTGCGGCGATAGGCTGGTGGCCGTCCGGAAATTTTCTTACCCACACACTCGAAAGCCGCTTCCCACCGTGGGCTACGGGCCGCGGAGGCCCGGACGGAATTGTCATTTTGGGTGGAGCCATCAATTCACGGCTGTCACGCGACTTTGACGAGCCGGTCATCGGCGCCGGCGGTGATCGCATCGTCGCCATGGCAAAGCTCGCACGTGCCTATCCCAATGCACGCATCGTCTATTCCGGCGGTGATCCAAGCCTTTTCGGCAATCAGCCGCCGGAAACGGACTTCGTTTACCGGTTGCTCGATGGTCTGGGCATCCCCCGGGATCGTGTTTCGCTGGAGCCGCGTTCACGTAACACCGCTGAAAATGCAGCCTTTACGGTGGAGCTTGTGAAGCCCAAGCCGGGAGACCGCTGGATTCTAGTGACCTCGGCACAACATATGCCGCGCGCGGTTGGCTGTTTTCGGCGGGTCGGATTTCCGGTGGAAGCCTATCCGGTGGGTTGGCGCACTGATCGGCATGCGAACCTGGGCACCCCAATGGCATTTGGCGAGGCCTTGGCGCGGTTTGACTCCGCTGCGTACGAATGGATCGGCCTCGTTGTTTATTGGATGACCGGCAAAACCAGCGAGTTTCTTCCGTCGCCTTAGGCGCGACAGGGATCTAGCGTTTGCGTAGCTTTCGACAAAATACGTCGTAGATTGCGCCGATCACGATCCGCGCCTCTTCACTCGCGAGCTTGTAGTAGATCGCCTTGCCGTCACGACGTGTAGACACCAGTCCATCGGCGCGTAGCCGCGCGAGCTGTTGGGAGACCGTCGGTTGCCGCAGGCTGAGCAGATCTTCCAGTTCACTTACCGATTTTTCACCCTCGGCGAGAATGCAAAGAATCATCAACCGGCTTTCATGCGCCAGCGCTTTTAGAAAATTGCTTGCGCGGTTGGCATTGTCGACCATCCGCTCGAGTTCAGATGAGCGGTTGCGGCTTTCGAGATGATGCAATTCCATACGTACACCAATTGTCGATTCAGATTTCACCCGAATACAAACAATCAACCATCCGGGGGCAACGACTTTTCGGGAGTGGGTGATCGTTGTCCATCCGTTCCGGCAGCGTCCAGTTTCTTGATCAAGGTTGCGAGCAGTCCCCAGAAGTGATCCTCACCGGGATAGCCACGGATGCGGCCGATTTCCTCACCTTTATCGACCAACACGAACAATGGCGCCAGCCGTTCGAGTTTGATGAAGGAAAGTTCCGATGGGACAGGGCGGTCGATGTTGACCCGGCGCAGGGGTGCACGTTGGCCTTCCGCAGTTTTCGGATAAACCGGTGCGATTTCGCGATCAAAGGTCTCGCACCACCCGCACCCGGCTTGTTCGAACATGACAAGTTCGGCCGCCAGTGCGTTTGCATGCGCAGAGGCAAAAAACATCGCGCCGAGAAGCGCGCCTCTAGAAGAAAATTTCCGGAATTGCTGCACGCAGGCCAACTTCTTCTCTCAGTCAAACAGAGGATGTTCGGACAAAGCGAATTGGCGCGCTTTATATCACAAAAGCGAACTGTGTCGACGCGGTCACGCGAAAGTTGGCGCGATTAACCGTATCGGAATGCCAGCAGATTGTCGAAAGATCGCAACTCGATCAGAACGCGGTGCAGAAGATCTGTGTCACGGGCCGCGATCGCTTTGGGTATCAGCTCCAGACTGGATTTGGCGCCGTCGACCAGCCGAAGAAATTCAGGGGCCGCGCGTACGGTTTCGCTCGCAATTCCGTTGCAACGGTCAAGCCCGGTTTGTAACTCTCGGCTTTGCTAGCGAGGCCAAGGCGAATGTCGGTATTGGCCCAATCGAGTGCCCGGTCATTGTAGATCATGAGCGCGTCCATCATTGCATTGGCGTCACGGATGCAATCGGCGAGCACTACGACGCCGCTCGCTTTCCGGAGGTCATAGAGGTCGCCTCGGATCGCATCGAGCGCACTGCGCGCCGAATCGAGCCGTCCCGTCTTGAGCATGATGTCGGCACCGACCAGTCGTGCGCTCACGCCGGTGAACAGTTTGCTGTAAAGGGCGTTGCCTTCAAAAGCGCTTGGGCGGTTTCCCGCGAAGCGTTCGGTAAATCGAGCCCATTTATCGCGCAAACGATCGATTTCAAGCGAGGCGAGGTCGGCGTTGCCAGTGCGCAGATAGCCGATTGCAACCCGATTGTGAGCGCTGGCTGCTTCAACAGCCGCGTTGAAATCGGCGAGCTCATCGGCTTGGGCGGCCAGGCCGCCGCCTGCCAGCGCAAGGACGAGGCATGCGACACGAGCAACGCAGGTCAGCATCGACTTTAACCGCGATTTGGCGCACAAACATTTATAGGTATAGGCATCGTTCGTGCACCCGACGAGGTCAAGTTATTTACGTGGTTTATGAGAACTAACCATGATGACACGACGCAGCGTGCTGGCCGGAGTTGCGTCTTTTGTGGCGTTTGCGCCCCTGCGTGCGCGCGCCGAACAGCCGATTTTGACCGACGATGGCCTTTATAAGCAGCCATGGTTTCTGGAAAGCTTCCTTGACCTAGCCGATGATCTCGAGGGCGCTCGCAAGGAAGGCAAGCGCTTCGTGATCATGTGGGAGCTTAGGGGCTGCCCTTATTGCAAGGAGACACACCTGGTTAATTTCGCGCAACCACGAATTGCGGATTATGTGAAGGCGAATTTCGAGGTACTGCAACTCAATATTATTGGATCGCGCAAGGTCACCGATTTCGACGGGGCAGAACTGTCGGAGAAGGAATTGGCCGCGAAATACGGTGTGCGTTTCACGCCTACTTTCCAGTTCTTTGCAGAAGAGGCCGCTCCGCTGAAAAAGTTGCCGCCAGCCAAACGGGAAGTGGCGCGTTCGCCGGGCTACCTGCGGCCCGACGATTTTCTCGCCATGTTCCGTTACGTGAGAGAAAATGCCTATGAGAGCAAGAGCTTTCGCGACTACGTGAAGGCGACGGCAAGCTGAATGTCTCCGGCGGGTGCGACAGAGTATTCTTTTTAGTGAATATGATTTGAACAGGCTGCGAGCCACCGCTATGTTCGAGTCGAACAGGACCTAACACGATCATTCGGGAGGAAGGATCTATGCGGCAATTGTCTCGTCGCGATGCCTTGGCGCTTGGCGTCTCGGGCGCGGCGCTCACCTTCATCGGCCTGGACGAGCAAGCCCGTGCCGCCGCCAAGGAGGCCGCCGATCTCATCGCTCAGTTCACCGGCGGCAAGGCGGCCGAAAAAGGCAAGGTATCGATCGAGCTGCCGGAGATTGCCGAGAACGGCAACACCGTGCCGTTGTCAGTTTCGGTCGAGGCGCCGATGGCTGCCGACAACTACGTGAGCGAAGTTATCATCGTCGCCGACGGCAACCCTAATCCCGGCGTTGCGACGTTTCACTTCTCGCCGTTGGCGGGCAAGGCAGAAGCGTCCACCCGCATTCGTCTAGCGGCAACTCAGAACATCATTGCAGTCGCAAAAACCAGCAAAGGTGAATTCTTCACCAACCAGAAGCTGGTGAAGGTCACCATCGGCGGCTGCGGCGGCTGATCCAAGAAAAATCGGGAGACAATCATGGCGGAAAAGCCGAGGCTTAAGATACCGACGGAAGCCAAGAAGGGCGAAGTCATCGAAATCAAGACGCTGCTGCCGCACGTCATGGAGTCCGGTCAGCGCAGGGACAAGGATGGCAAGCCGATCCCTCGCAAGATCATCAATAAGTTTGTCTGCGAGTTTAACGGCAAGCCAGTGTTCACGGCCAATCTTGAGCCGGCAATTGCGGCCAATCCCTACATGCAGTTCCACGCCAGGCTTGAAGAAAGCGGCACGTTCAAGTTCACCTGGACCGATGACGACGGCACCGTTACGACGGCGGAGGAGAAAATAACAGTCAGCTGAGCATTGATTCGTTCAGGGCGAGGAACGCAACGACAGCAATTCGTTTGGGAGGATCGGATGACGCGCGGAGGGATTCTGGCGGGCGGGACCGCAGTCGCGCTGTTTGCGGCCGGCGGCCTATTTGTTGCCGGTGGATCGGGCGTCCACGCGCAGGGAACAAAGAAAGAAGCGCCGCTTGAACTCAAGGACGACGCGTCGGTTAGGCCGTGGAAACGTTATGCCGGATGGCCGACACGCGACTACTCGAAATATAACACGATCGGCAACCTGGCGACGCCACCCGCCCCGAAGGAGCCGCGAAAAATTTCCGGTCCTATCACCGGCGATGCGAAGAAAGGGGCCGAGATGGTGGCTGACCGCAACCGCGGCGGCTCATGCCTCGCGTGCCACGTGATGGGACCTGCCGGCGGCGCGAACCTGCCCGGCAATGTCGCTCCCGATCTTTCGGAAATCGGCAATGCCGGCCGCGAAGACGAGTGGTTGTTCAATTACATTTATGACGCGCGCGTCTATAACCCAGAGACGGTGATGCCTCCCTGGGGGAGTCACGGATTCTTTGACGACCAGGAAATCAACGACATGGTTGCTTTCCTGAAAACATTGAAATCGCCGGCCGCGTTCAAGACCGAGCTCGACGATCCCACCAAGCGACCGCCGCCGGTGGAGAAACGCGACAATCTTGATCCCATTGAAAACCCGGCAATGTGGGCGGTGGACAAGGCGCAGGAGCTGTGGAAGCAAAAGGGTGCTTCCGGTTTCTCTTGCAACACGTGCCACAGCGACCCGCAGACATCCTTCAAGACCTGGGCCGCTTCGATGCCGAAATGGGAACCGCGGCTCAACAAAGTCCTCAGCGTAGAGGAGTTTGTGACACGGCATGCGAAAGCCACCACCGGCGACAGCTGGCTGATGGAGACCGATGAGAACCGGTCCATGTCGGTTTATCTGCACTTCCTCGCCAACGGCGTGCCCATCAAGATCGACACGAGCACTCCGGAAGCGAAGGCAGCGATCGAGCGTGGCAAGGAATTGAGCGAACGCAAGGTGGGCCAACTCAACTTGGCGTGCACCGACTGCCACGGGAAAGTTGCGAACCACTGGATCCGGGGACAGTGGCTAGGCGAGCCGAAAAGCCAATACGATCACTTTCCAACCTGGCGCACGAGCCTTTTGGCGATCTGGGACATTCGTCAGCGCTTCCAATGGTGCCAGGTCAATATCCGCGCTGATGAGCTTCCGCCCGACGCGAAGGAATATGGTGATCTGGAGTTCTATCTCGCCACACAGAACGAGGGGCAAAAGCTCAGCGTACCCGGCATCAGACATTAGGGTGGCCGTCACCTGAGCTTGTGCAGCCGTAGGCCTACGCCTAATGATCGGCCGTCGTGAAATTCTCCAGCTCGGCGCCGCTGCGGCGGCCCTTACGGCTGGTGATGGCGCATTTACCCGCGTCATCGCGCAACAACGTTTGACTGAGGCCGAGCTGCTCAGGTTCGATGCGCTCGGCAATGTCACACTGCTGCATGTTTCCGATATCCATGGGCAGCTCCTGCCAGTTTATTTCCGCGAGCCCTCGGTCAACATCGGAGTCGGGGAGGCGAAAGGCCAACCGCCGCACATCACCGGCAAGGCCTTTCTTCAGCGTTTCGGCATTCCGGAAAAAACAGCCTCAGCCTACGCATTGACCGATCAGGATTTTGAAGCGCTCGCGAAATCCTACGGGCGCATCGGAGGACTCGACCGGCTCGCAAGCGTGGTCAAGCGCGTTCGTGCCGAACGCGGCAACGACAAAGTCCTGTTTCTCGACGGTGGTGACACCTGGCAAGGTTCGCTCGGGTCCAATGCAAGCCGCGGACAGGACATGGTCGACTGCATGGCCTTGCTCAAGCCCGACGCCATGACTGGCCACTGGGAGTTTACCTATGGCGAGGCGCGGGTGAAGGAATTGATCAAGAACCTCGGCTTTCCGTTCCTCGCGCTGAATATCCGCGACACCGAGTGGAACGAGCCGGCCTTCGAGGCGATGAAGATGTTCGAAAAGGGCGGCATCAAGATCGCCGTACTGGGTCAGGCGTTTCCCTACACGCCGCTCGCCAATCCACGGTGGATGATGCCGAAATGGTCATTTGGCATTCGCGAGGATGACGTGAGGGCCAATGTTGAGAAGGCACGCAAAGCAGGTGCGCAACTGGTCGTCCTGCTGTCGCATAATGGCTTTGATGTTGATCGAAAGCTGGCCGCGCGGGTCCCGGGCATTGATGTGATTCTCACCGGCCATACCCATGATGCGTTGCCCGAAGCCATCAAGGTCGGCGATACCCTTCTGATCGCCTCCGGAAGCCACGGGAAGTTCGTGTCCCGCCTCGATCTCGATGTGCAGAACGGAATCAAGGCTTTCCGCTACAAGCTCATCCCACTGTTTGCGGACATCGTTGCTCCCGATAAGGAGATGGCCGCGGCGATCGCGAACGCCCGCGCGCCATACGCCAAGGAGCTCGCGCGCGAGGTGGGTCATACCGATTCGGTGCTTTATCGACGCGGCAATTTCAACGGGACTTTCGATGATCTGATTTGCGCGGCCTTATTGAAGGAGCGTGACGCCGAAATCGCTTTGTCGCCCGGATTTAGATGGGGCACGAGCGTGCTGCCGGGGCAGGCAATTACGGTTGAGGATATCCACAACGCCACGGCGATCACCTATCCGCAGGTCTACCGGATTTCCATGACCGGCGAGCGCCTCAAGGAGGTACTCGAAGACGTCGCCGACAATCTGTTCAATCCCGACCCGTATTATCAGCAGGGCGGCGACATGGTGCGCTGTGGCGGGATCGGCTACGCGATCGATGTTTCGAAGCCGATCGGTCAGCGTATTTCGGGGATGACCCATTTGAAATCCGGCAAACCCATCGAGCCAAAGAAAGAATATGCAGTCGCAGGTTGGGCCAGCGTGAACGAGGGTACTGAGGGCCCGCCGGTCTGGGATCTTGTCGAACGCTATGTGTCGGCGGCGAAAACAGTGCACGTCGCACCGAATACAAGTGTGAAAATTTCCGGGGTTTAGCCGCGATCATTATTACATTCATAAAATAGAATGTGATATGGAGCCTGCCTGGAATGTGACCTGCGGAGGTGCCGATGGCTGATAAGAACGAAACAACGCGCGCGACACGCCGTCGTTTTCTGATCGGTGCAGCCGGCTTTGCGGCAACGGGCGCGGCGGAAGCGAGGGCGGACAATGCCAAAAATCTTCCGCCCAACGTTGCCGATTGGACCCGACAGCTTGGCGACGGGGTCGGCGTGCGTGCCTATGGCAATCCCTCAAAGTATGAAAAGGACGTAATCCGTCGCACCGTGCCGTGGCTCACCGCCACACCGGAATCATCGGTCAGTTTCACGCCGTTGCATCAGCTCGACGGGATCATCACGCCGAACGGGCTTTGCTTCGAGCGTCATCATGGCGGCATCGCCGAGATCAATCCTGAAGATTATCGCCTGATGTTGCACGGGTTGGTCGACAAGCCGTTGGTCTTTACCCTCGACGAACTGAAGCGGCTGCCACGCGTCAACAAGGTCCATTTTCTCGAATGCGCCGCCAATTCCGGTATGGAATGGCGCGGCGCGCAGCTCAATGGCTGCCAGTACACACATGGCATGGTGCACTGTGTTGAGTACACCGGCGTATCGTTGAAGCTGCTGTTGGAGCAGGCCGGCCTTAAGCCGAGTGCGAAGTGGATCATGGCGGAAGGCGGCGATTCCGCCGCGATGAATCGCTCTATTCCGCTGAGCAAGGCGCTGGACGATTGCATCGTTGCCTATCGGATGAATGGCGAGATGCTTCGGCCAGAACAAGGTTACCCGGTTCGCCTCGTGGTTCCGGGTTGGGAGGGAAATGTCTGGATCAAATGGCTACGCCGGATCAAGGTCGGTGATCAGCCATGGTTCACGCGCGAAGAAACATCGAAGTACACCGACCTTCTCGAAAACGGAAAGGCCCGCCAATTCACATTCGTAATGGACGCGAAATCGGTCATCACCTCGCCGTCGCCGCAGGCGCCCGTTAAGCAGAAGGGTTTCAACATCATTTCAGGATTGGCTTGGTCCGGGCGAGGCAAGGTCAAACGCGTCGACGTCTCGCTTGACGGCGGCCGCAACTGGCACATGGCGCGGATCGATGGGCTGATATTGGACAAAGCCTGTGTCCGCTTCTATTTCGAATTCGACTGGAATGGCGAGCAGTTCTTGTTGCAGTCACGCGCCATGGACGACACCGGATATGTGCAGCCGACCAAAGACGCCCTGCGCAAGATCCGTGGCGTCAATTCGATCTATCACAACAACGGCATTCAGACCTGGGCGCTCAAGTCGGATGGGGAGGTCGAGAATGTCGAGGTTGGCTAGACTTGCATTTGGCGGGGCGATGCTGCTTGCGCTTGCGGCTCCGGGGCTGGCCCAGCCTAAAAAGGATGCTCCGCGCGATTACGGCATTGGGCATGCCGCCACGACTGAGCAGATCGCCGGTTGGGATATCGACACGCGTCCGGACGGGAAGGGCGCTCCACCCGGCCGTGGGTCGGTGAAGGACGGCGAAAAAGTCTACATGGACAAATGCGCCGCCTGCCATGGCGAGTTCGGCGAGAGCGCGGGGCGCTGGCCGCCAGTCGCACAAGGCAAGGGCACACTTGTTTCGCACGACCCCGTGAAAACGGTTGGCTCCTATTTTCCCTATCTGTCGACTGTGTTCGATTATATTCGCCGCGCGATGCCATTCGGTGACGCGCAGTCGCTCAGTAACGATGAGCTTTATGCCGTCACCGCCTACGTGCTCAATCTCAATGACATCGTGGACGACAAATTCGTTTTGTCGAAGGAGACATGGAGCCAGGTAAAGATGCCGAACCAGGCCGGCTTCTTTGACGACGACCGGGAGAAGGCGGAGAAGGCCTTCTGGAACAACAATCCCTGCATGAAGGATTGCCGTGGGCCGGTCAAAATCACAGGCCGCGCAGGGGCCATCGACGTCACTCCGGACGAGAAGACCCAAAAGCGCGGTGTAGAATAAGGAGTTATCGGCGCGGCAACGCGTCGCTGGCGCGCGACCGAAAACAAGCCGACGCTGTTCTTATGCAACGAGAGGCAATACCCCATGCAGAAGGGCGCAGGTCGCGTGCTTGTGACGCTACGATGTGCCTTGGCGTGCGGTTGCTTGGTTGAGGCGATGTGCGATGGGCTGACGGCCTACAGCGCCGACGCTGAACTTGGCCGCTATCTTTCCACTGAATGCATGACGTGCCACGGCGCATCGAAAGCCGACAGCACGATTCCCAATATTTTTGGGCTGGGCGAGACACATTTCGTCGGAGTCATCAGGGCTTACCGGGACAAAACGCTGCCAAACCCCGTCATGCAGACCATTGCAAGCCGTTTGAAAGACGAAGAGATCGCCGCGCTCGCGCTGTATTTCCAGACTGCCAAGAAACCAAAATAGATCGAGGGGATGACCATGACTGAAATAACACGTCGTAGCTTCAGTTTACTTGCCGGTGCTTCGCTCGGAACTCTCTGCACGCCGTTGTTCGCGCCATCGGTGCTTGGGCAGGCCAAACCGCGCCTCGTTGTCATAGGTGGCGGACCAGGTGGAGCAACGGTCGCACGCTATGTGGCGAAAGAGTCGGCCGGCGCCGTAGATGTTACGCTGATCGAGCCGCTGAAGAATTTCACGACCTGTTTCTTCTCGAACCTTTATGTCGGGGGTTTCCGCGACATCAAATCGCTAAGGCACAATTACGACAAGGTGCGAAAGGGTGGCATTAACGTAGTTCCTGTGATGGCGAGCTCGGTCGATCGGGACAAAAAGCTGGTTTGGCTTGCCGGAGGCAGCCGCGTTCCATACGACCGGCTGGTGATCGCGCCGGGAATCGATCTCAAATGGGATTCAGTCCCCGGCTATTCCGAAGCCGCCGCGCAAATCATGCCGCATGCCTGGAAGCCCGGCGCACAGACCGAACTATTGGTGAAGAAGCTCAACGCACTCAAGGACGGGGACCTGATCGTGATGGTGACCCCGCCAAATCCGTTTCGCTGTCCGCCCGGTCCCTACGAGCGGGCGTCGATGTTTGCGCACGTGCTCAAGAAGAAGGGCTACAAGAAATCAAAGATCATCATCATTGATCCGAAACCCGCGTTCTCCAAACAGGCGGTGTTCATGGAGGGATGGGAAAAGCACTATCCCGGAATGATCGAGTGGCAGGATCCCAAGATGCACGGCGGCATCAAGGGGGTCGATCCCAAGACCGGCGAGGTGAAAACGGATCTTTCCACTTACAAGGCTAAGCTTGCCAATGTCATACCGGCGCAGATGGCCGGCAAGATTGCCCGTGATGCTGGCCTCGCCGACCAGTCCGGCTTTTGCCCGATCGATCCGGAATCGATGAAGTCGAAGATCGATGCCAACATCTTCGTGGTCGGCGATGCCGCGATCCCCGGCGACATGCCGAAATCGGCGTTCTCCGCCAACAGCCAGGCCAAAGTGGCCGCGATGATCATTCGGGCCGAGCTCACCAAGTCGCGCGCATTCCCGGCGCGCTATTCGAACACGTGCTGGAGCCTGATTGCACCCGACGATGACATTAAAATCGGGGCGAGCTACGAGCCGGGCGAGGGCAAGATCAAACAGAGCACAGGCTTCGTCAGCCAGAAAGGCGAGGCTGCGGATATCCGCAAGCAAAACTACAAGGAGTCAGTCGACTGGTATAACGGCATTGTGGCCGATATTTTCGGCTGATCAATCCTTGCAAAGATTGGCTCGAGCGGCGGCCCAAGCGGCCGCTGCTTTGCGTTATGCAACACTTTCGCCTATGACTGGCGCCCCACACGGCTCCAGGTCTCAGCGCTCTATGGCCAAACTCAATCTTTCCGTTGCCGTCGGTCCCTATGACCGCACACGGGCGCTGATCGACGGCACTGTGCCGATCGACGGCGTGAAACCAGCATGTATGACATTGTCTCCGGAGGAGATCTTCTTCCGCGCATTCCGGCAGGCAGAGTTCGATATTTGCGAATTGTCGCTGTCGAGCTTTACGGTGAAGACCGCGCAAGGAAACTGCCCTTATGTCGGTGTTCCGGCTTTCGTTTCGCGGGCGTTCAGGCACACTTCAATTTATGTCCGCACGGACCGCATCAAGAAGCCGGAGGACCTCAAGGGCAAGAAAGTCGGCCTGCCGGAGTATCAATTGACTGCCAATGTCTGGGCGCGCGCCATTCTGCAGGACGATCATGGCGTGAAGCCGTCCGACATTCATTGGATACGCGGCGGGATCGAGGATGCGGATCGACCGGAAAAGATCAGCATCAAGCTGCCGGCCGATGTAAAGCTCGAAGATGCGTCGAGGGGCAAATCGATTTCCACCCTCCTCAAGGAAGGGGCGATCGACGGGTTCATCGCGCCTCGTCCACCGTCATTGCCGAAGGACACCCCCAATATCGGCTGGCTTTTTCCAGATCCGGTGGCTGCGGCCAAAGACTATTTCAAGCGCACGGGCATCTTTCCGATCATGCATCTTGTCGGCGTGCGCCGCGCACTCGGAGAAAAACATCCATGGCTCCCCGGCGCGGTGTTCAAGGCGTTCGAGCAGGCAAAAAAGGTAGCGCTCGACCAATTGAGCGACACATCTGCGACCAAGGTGACGCTGCCATTTATCGAGGAGCGCCTGACGGAAGCGCGAGCGCTGATGGGCGAGGACTTCTGGTCATACGGTGTTGCTCCGAACCGCACGACGCTGGAAACCTTCCTCCGCCATCACCATTCGCAGGGCTTGTCGTCTCGGCTGGTCACGGTCGAAGAGATGTTCCACCCCGGCACGATCGAGACATTCAAGCTCTAGGTACTCAAATGTCCACAATTCGAATCATGAGCGGTGGCGCGCCGAAGGAAATTTTTCTGCTATTGACGCCACAGTTCGAGCGCCAGTCCGGGCATAAAGTGGAATATATCTTCGCTGTCATGTCGGCGCTGCGCGACCGGCTCGCAGCCGGGGAGAAAGCCGACGTATTGGTTATGCCGACCAATATCCTCGACGGCTACCAGAGGGATGGTGCGGTCTTGGCGCGGCACCGCGCCACTCTTGGGCTCGTCAGCATCAATGCCGTGGTGCGAAACGGCGCGGCTAAGCCTGACCTGTCGACGCCGGAAAAGGCCAAGCAGGCGATTCTTGGCAGCCGTGCGATCACTCACGCTACGCCGGGTGCGACCCCGAGCGGGACGCATATGGGAAAATTGATCGAGCAACTGGGCATCGCAGACGCGATGAAGGGGAGGATCATTCACCGTCCGGCACTCGAAGGCGGGGTGCAGCTTGTGGCGAGCGGCGAGGCTGAAATCGGGTTTTACCCCAAGAGCGAGGTGGTCAATACGGATGGCTTGACCGTGGCAGGGCCGTTGCCGTCCCAGATCCAACTAACCACCATCTACGGCGCGGCTGTGACCACTGCCAGCGCGGCTCCGGACTCCGGTGCGGCCTTCATTGCCTTTATGACCGATCCTGCGCATCGCGCAGCGTGGGCGCACGCCGGGTTTGACCCGCCCGGGGCCTAGGCCTTTGGTGGTTTTAGGCGCACGTGGATGTTCTTTTCCTGCGTGAAGGAGAGCATCTCCTCGAAGCATTCCTCTCGGCCCAGGCCTGATTGTTTGAAGCCGCCGAACGGCGCGCCAAGGAAATGCTTGCTCACTTCATTGATCCACACATAACCGACCTTCACAGCCATAGCTGTGCGGTGCGCAGTGCTAAGATCATTGGTCCAAATCGAGGCGGTCAAACCGTATTCGACGGCGTTCACGGTTTCCAGCATTTGCGCTTCATCGCGCCATTTAAAAACGCCAAGCACCGGGCCGAAAATCTCTTCGCGCGCGATCCGGTTCTTCTCAGTCACCGCGAACACTGTCGGTTCAACATAGAAGCCATTCTTGAGCGCCGGATCCGACGGCGGACCGCCGCCGCTGATGAGTTCGGCTCCTTCGCTCTTGGCTGAATCGATAAAGCTCATAACCCGGTCTAATTGCTGTTTGGTGACGATGGCACCCATGGTGGTGGCCGGGTCGGTGGGAATGCCCGGCTTGTAGTATTTGATCTTTTCCTTCACGCGCGCGATCACTGCGTCGTAGATTTTCTCGTGAATGAAGGCGCGGCTGGTCGAGCCGCAGGACTGCCCACACCAGGTGAAATTCATTCCGCCGATTACGGCGCCGGCGACGTCGTCGGGATCGGCGTCAGCAAAAGCGATCAATGCGTTCTTGCCACCCAGCTCCAGCATGGTGCGCTTGACCGTGTCGGATGCCGCTTTCATCACTGCGCGTCCTGTTGGCACGCTGCCAATCAAGGCAATCATGGCGACGTCCGGATGGCTTGCGAGCCGTTGTCCTGCCTCGCGTCCTCCAGGCACAACATTGAACACACCCGGCGGCAGCAGCCCACCGATCAATTCGGCAAGTCTCAGCGAGGAGAGGGGAGCCTGCTCCGGCGGCTTTACGACCACAGTGTTGCCGGCAGCAAGGGGCGCGGCGGATTTTCCCGCGCAGAACATAAACGGATGATTGAAGGGAATAATCCGGCCGACGACTCCCAGCGGCTCGCGGACGGAGAAGTTCACCACGTCGGGCCCCATCGGAATCGAGGCGCCCTTCATTTCAGTGACGAACCCGGCAAAGAACTCGACCTGCGCTGCCGCAATCATGGCGTCGCTGACCATTTCCTTGACGGGGTTGCCGCAGTCGGCGGCATCGATCATTGCGAGTTCATTCGCATTCTGACGCAGGATTTCAGCAATC
>Ga0184635_10000076_pt1 | contig 18295 bp, 18 predicted proteins | sample PLM3_30_b2_FD_133147 | JGI IMG/M metagenome (GOLD analysis project Ga0184635, IMG submission 133147) | Groundwater sediment microbial communities from an aquifer in East River, Colorado, USA - PLM3_30_b2 | ecosystem: Environmental > Terrestrial > Soil > Riparian zone | place: USA: East River...
CCGAAAGCTCGGCAATCTCTTTGTCAGTGCTGCGATAAGCCCTTATGGCCTCGACGACCGGGCTGAGCTCCGCAAACTCCCGCGACAGTTTGACGTACGCGTCCGGACTCAAGCCGCTGGCCAACTCGCTTTCCACCAGTGCGTGGCGGGCGAGCAGCGCGTCCATTTTCTGCTGCGGCAGGACGATCACAACTGCAATCCCTCGGCCTCCGCGAAGCTTTCGAGCTTCTGACGGATTGAAACGCTGCCGACGGGCTGCTCGAGGCACGGCAGAATCGCCGCTTCTGCTTTTCGGCAATCAAGGTCGAGCAGCAGCGCCTTCACGGGCCCCACAGCGGAGGGAGTAAGTGAAAGCGTTCGATAGCCGAGGATTGTGAGTGCCAGGGCGCCGATCGGCTGCGAGGCCAATTCGCCACACAATGTGACAGGCTTGCCATGCTTCTTCGCCTTGTCGGCGATATCCTTGAGAGCGCGCAGGACCGGCGCGGAAAGAGGATCGAACCTCTCGGAGACACGCGGATTGCCGCGGTCGGCGGCATAGAGAAATTGCATCAGATCGTTGGAGCCGACCGACAGGAAATCGACCCGCTCCAGCAGCTCGTCCAGTTGAAACAGGAGAGAGGGCACTTCGACCATAGTGCCGATCTCGACGCGTTCGGGTAGTTCGTGCCCGTGGCGGCGCAAATGCGTGAGTTCGACTTCGACGAGCGACTTTGCTTTGTCGAATTCATCCACAACGGCAATCATCGGAAACATCAGCTTAAGGCTCCGCCCGCTGGCGGCGCGTAACAATGCACGCACCTGACTACGCAGCAGACCGGGCCGGTCGAGGCCGAGCCTGATCGCCCGCCAGCCAAGCGCGGGGTTTTCTTCCTCGATATTGCGCATATACGGCAGCACCTTGTCGCCGCCGATGTCGAGAGTGCGGAATGTCACCGGCTTTTTTCCGGCGGCATCAAGGACAGAGCGATAAAGAGCAAGCTGTTCACCGGTGCGCGGCAGTGTTGTCGCAACCATGAACTGCAGCTCGGTGCGGAACAATCCTATGCCGGCTGCGCCGGTATCCTCGATATGCGGAAGATCGATGGTGAGGCCGGCATTTATCATGAGCGACATCTTCTGGCCGTCCTTGGTGACGCAAGGACGCTCCCGAAGTGCGCGATATTGCGCTTGCCGGCGCGCACGCAGCTTTACGCGCTCGCCGTAGGACGCCTGAATGTCCTGTGGCGGCCGCATGTGAATGTGGCCGGTCGAGCCGTCGACGATGATGGCGTCACCAGGCTCGACAAGTCCGGTCGCATTCTCGATTTCGCCGACGGTCGGAATTCCAAGCGCTCGCGCGACAATCGAGACGTGTGACGTCGGTCCACCTTCCTCCAGCACCAGGCCGCGCAGCCTCTTGCGATCATAGTCCAGCAACGCCGCCGGGCCCATGGAGCGCGCGACAACAATCGCATTTTCCGGCAACTGCTCTTTCGTCGGTGCGTGATCCTGGCCCATCAGCACACGCATCAGCCGGTTCGCGAGATCGTCAAGATCGTGCAGCCGATCGCGCAAATAGTGGTCGGATGCGCGCAACATGCGCGCGCGAGTATCCGACTGCACACGCTCGACACTGGCTTCCGCGGTAAGGCCGGTCATCACGGCCTCTCGAATTCGATGCAGCCAACCCTGATCGTAGGAGAACATGCGATAGGCCTCGAGCACGTCCCGATGCTCGCCACCATCGGCAACGTCGCGATGCTCGACCAGCCGATCCAGATCCTCGCGAAGTGTGGCGATAGCAGCGTCGAGCCGTTTAAGCTCATGCGGCAAGTCGTCGGCGATGACATTCGTAATGACAACGCGCGGCTCGTGCAGAACCACATGGCCAAGCGCGATGCCGTCCGACAGGGAAGTGCCGACGAAGTGCATCGCGTGGCGTGCGGCCGGTTCAGCACCGGGGCGGGCAAGGGAAGACAGCTCGCCCGACGCAATCATTTCGGCGAGGACCATCGCCGTGGTCTGCAGCGCCTCTTCTTCCTCCTCGGTGTAAGTGCGGCGCGCGCGGTTTTGGACCACAAGCACGCCGAGGGTGTTGCCGGCGCGAAGGATCGGAACACCGAGGAACGAGTGATAGATTTCTTCGCCGGTTTCCGGCCGGTACGAGAAGGCTGGATGGGCCTGCGCGTCCGACAGGTTCATTGGAGTAGCTTCGCTGGCGACCAAGCCGACGAGACCCTCTTCGGCTCTTAGGACGGTCTGGTGGACGGCTTCGCGCTTGAGGCCTTCGGTGGCGTAAAGCTCAAGCGTTCCGTCTACGCGCAACACGTAGACAGAGCACACTTCGGCAACCATGTTGGCGGCGATCAGCACCACCACCTTATCGAGGCGATCCTGTGCGCTTACCGGCTCCGCCATCACTTCGCGAAGCCGGCGTAGCAACACGCGCGGACCGCCGAGCGCGCCACGCATTAGTGAGGTCCTTACCGCAGACTCATTACGGTCAAATCGGGTACGAGTAGCGACTATCGGAACCGGTATCCGCGGTCGCTTACGCGTCAGGCTATAGCCAATGCCCCATGCAAGGGGCAAGCCAAAGTGGCATCGCGACGCTGTGAAAACGCTAAAGCTGGGCGCGCGCTCCCCAAAGCTGGCCCCGCCATCCCAGAACCGCGGCCCAGATGCTGATGCCGGCCCACGCCACCCAAAGCAAGGCCAGGATAACGAGCTCCGCCGCGGAACAGGGATTGCCATCGATACATTGTCGGGAGACGAGGCCGGCCGGGGCGAGGGTCGCCATTGCAACCGAGAAGAGCACGAAACAGCCAACGAGATAGGCAAGGATCACAGCACTGCGCCGCATTTGCGAGGGCATACCCGCAGGCGTGACCGTACCGCGCCTACCCCTGAAATGATGGGGTTCTGCCTTCGCGAGGTCGCGGATCTGGACTGTCGACTGCGTCAAAAGATCGTGGACCGCCTGATGGCGGGACGTCATTGCCATGCCGAGAAACGAATACCAGCCCAGAAGCGACTTGATGGCTACGCGGGCGACCGCCTTTACGAATCCGACGTTGCCGCCGCGATCATCGACAACGCGCAAATTGCACAGATAGTGGCCGATCGTTCCGCCGGTCATTGAAACCAGCAGCGGCTCGTAAAACAGCCAGGTGGCGGCACAAGTGAATCCCAGAATGCGGGCAATGCTGTCTGACGCGAACGAGACCGCGAGGGTAAGCGCGCCAGCCAGAATAAACATGAAAATCATCGCATCGATGAGCACGCCCTGCACTCGACGCGTGAAGCGCGCGTAGGCGTGTGGGTCCGCCGGGGCTCCCCTCTCGATGCTCACATCCGCTATCCGTCGAAGTGGGTCAAAGCTCTCTTCGATTAGACGCAAATTGGCCACCGCCGGTTCAAGCCGGTAACGAATTCTATCCTTTGTCCAGCCCGTAGAGCGTATGCAGCGTGCGTACCGCCAGATCCGTTTGCGCGGCCTTGATCAGCACTGAGAATTTGATCTCTGAAGTTGTGATCGCGAGAATATTGATCTTCTGCTGTGACAACGCCTTGAATGCCTGCGCGGCAACGCCGGCGTGACTACGCATGCCGATGCCGATGACAGAGACTTTGGCGACGTCGGTCGCCCCGTCCAGCCGTTCGTAGCCGATCGATCCCTTTGCCTTTTCAAGTGTCACGCGTGCGCGCTCGTAGTCAGCCGAGGGGACTGTGAACGTGAGATCCGTGGTCGCGCCGTCGCCGGATACGTTTTGCACGATCATGTCGACGTTGATGTTGCTGTCGGCGAGCGGACCAAAAATTGCGGCGGCGACGCCCGGCTTGTCTTGCACGCGGCGGATTGAGATCTGCGCCTCGTCTTTCGAAAAGGCGATGCCGGTGACGACTTGCTGTTCCACGATGTCTCCTTCGTCGCAAATGAGGGTGCCGGACGGCGGCTTGGAGGGATCGATGTCTTCCGGCTTCTCGAAGCTCGAACGCACGAAGATGCGCACATTGTGCACCATGCCGAGCTCGACCGAACGCACCTGCATAACCTTGGCGCCGAGCGAGGCAAACTCGAGCATCTCTTCGTAGGCGATCTTGTCCATTCTGTGGGCTTTCGGCACCACGCGCGGATCGGTGGTGTAGACGCCATCAACGTCGGTGTAGATGTCGCAACGTTCAGCACCGATTGCTGCTGCAATTGCCACAGCCGAGGTGTCGGAGCCGCCCCGGCCAAGAGTCGTAACCCGCCCAGTTTCCTTGTGCATGCCCTGGAAGCCGGCGATGACCGCGACCTGGCCGTGGTCCTTGAAACGCTTGATCAACTCCGCCCCATTCACATCCAGGATGCGGGCGGAGCCATGCGCATTGTCGGTGACGATCGGCAATTGCCAGCCCTGCCAGGATCGCGCGTTGACACCCATGCCTTCGAGCACGATCGCGAGCAGCCCCGCAGTCACCTCCTCGCCGGTAGCAACGACTGCGTCATACTCTCGGGCATCGTGCAGCATGGCTGCCTGCCGGCACCATTCGACCAGCTGGTTGGTGACGCCTGCCATGGCGGAGACCACGACGGCGACTTCATGACCGGCATCGACCTCGCGCTTGACGTGGCGGGCCACGTTGCGGATGCGGTCGAGATCGGCGACGGACGTTCCGCCAAATTTCATTACCAGCCGAGCCATAGCGTTCCCGGACGTGCAAAGGGTGCCAACAAATGGCCGGCGCAAAGCGTTAGAGGCCCAAGCGCCGGCCCGAAAAGGCGCGTATACATACCGGTGGGGTGCGGTAACCGCAACATCGGCGCTGGAATCCCGCCATTGTGCAGAAGAACAAGGGGCTGATGCGGTACATCGATCATATTTTGCAGCCGGGCGAGACTGTCGCCTATACAACCACGCTGCATTGGGTTGTTTACCTTCCGGCAATCGGCCTTTGGCTGCTCGCCTTCATCGCAATTTCCGTAGGAGGCGCTACAGGCCCATTCGCGATACTGGTCGCTTTGATTTGTGCGCTGGTGGGTTCCGGACTAGCTTTCAGCGCCTGGTTCAGGCGCTGGACGACGGAAATAGATGTGACCGACCGCCGCATCGTCTACAAGCGGGGTTTCATCCGTCGACATACCGTCGAGATGAACATGGATAAGGTTGAGAGCGTTGACGTCGACCAATCGATTCTCGGAAGAATGCTCAACTACGGCGATATCACCATTCGCGGCACTGGAGTCGGGATTGAACCGCTGCACAATATCGATGCGCCGCTCGAATTCCGAAATCAGGTAACCGCCCGCTGATGCTTGGGCCGGAGACAGGCATGGCAGACAAGCGTCGCGCATCGTCAGTTGACCCAGCCGAACTTGAGCGCTTCTCGCGCCACGCCGCTGATTGGTGGAATCCACGCGGGCCCATGTCCGCCCTGCACAAATTCAATCCGGTGCGGCTCGGCTATATTCGCGATCAGGCCGCGGCGCGCTTCGATCGCGATCCAAAGAAACTCGATTGTCTGAAAGGCCTGCGCATACTGGATATCGGGTGCGGGGGCGGCATCTTGTCGGAGCCACTGGCGCGGTTGGGCGCGCAAATGGTCGGCGCAGACCCTTCTGAGGGCAACATCGCTGCCGCTCGCGCGCACGCCGAGGACGCCGGCGTTGCCGTCGACTACCGCGCCACTACAGCGGAGGAACTTTGCGCCGCCAACGAGCAGTTCGATGTGGTGTTGGCCATGGAAGTCGTCGAGCACGTCATTGATGTGGATGCATTCGTTGCGACTTGCGCATCAATGGTCAAGCCCGGCGGGCTTCTGTTTGCAGCCACCTTGAATCGCACGCTAAAGAGCTTTGCATTCGCGATTGTCGGCGCCGAATACTTATTGCGCTGGCTGCCACGCGGTACCCACCAGTGGGACAAGTTCGTGACGCCGCGAGAACTCGAGACCGCGATAGAGGACAGCGGGCTGCAAGTGATTGGCGAACGCGGGGTCATCTACAATCCACTCGCCGACCGGTGGCAATTGTCGTCGGACATGGACGTCAACTACATGTTGGTGGCGCAACGCCCCAACTGACAAAGGAGACGCTGGATGATCCTCGAACTGGTCGAATTCAATTCGCCGAAAGGCTGGAGCCGCCGGCAGGTAGCGGAAGAAGCACGCAACGTGATTCCGAAATGGCGAAGCAACAAGGAATTGCTGCGCAAACATTTCCTGCTTGAACTCAACGGCAAGGCCGGTGCCGGCGTCTATATCTGGCCCTCAGTCGATGCAGCGAAAAAGGCTCACGACGAGGAATGGCGACAGTCGGTGATCAAACGCACCGGTGGCGCACCGACCATCCGGTACTTCGATCTGTTCTTGCTCATCGACAATGAGAAAGGGACAGTGACAGAATTTCCTGAGGCTGCGGAAATTCAACCGGCGGCCGCGTAGCGAATAGCTGCTTCCATCACGACCAAGCGTGCGAAAGTCGGGCACGCCCGACTTCCGTTATCCTTTGCGCCCTAGTATGAGGACGTCATGCCCGGCACAAAGCCGGGCATGACCGTGTCAGAGACCGATCATGCTTTGGGCCGTCTTCACGTTAATTGCCGCGGCCGCGCAGACCGCGCGCAACGCCATGCAGCGTGAGCTGACGGCGGCGCTCGGAACGGTCGGCGCCACTCACGTTCGGTTTCTTTTCGGCTTTCCGTTTGCGCTGCTTTTTCTTGCCGCTGTTTTGGCGGTCGCTGGGACAGGGTTACCGACGCCGCCCTCCATATTCTGGCCATGGGTGCTTGCCGGGGCATTTACCCAGATCGCCGCCACCGCGACCATGCTTTCAGTAATGGGCCAGCGATCATTCGTGGTGGCCTACGCCTACATCAAGACCGAGCCGGTGCACGTGGCGCTGTTCGGGCTCATTTTTCTTGGCGACAGGGTCACGCCGCTTTCCGCCGCCGCTATCCTCATGGCTACGGCAGGCGTAATCGTGATTTCCCTCAAGGCCCCGGCCGGCGAAGGCAGCACCTTGCGATCGACCGTCATCGGTCTCGTCTCCGGTGCGCTGTTTGGGCTTTCCGCGATCGGCTACCGGGGCGCGATCCTGTCGCTGCAACGACCCGACTTTGTGGTGGCGGCGACATTCACCGTGACGGTAGGTCTGGTGATCCAGGCGGCGGTGTTGTCGCTCTATCTTGCGCTACGGGATCCAAAGGTTCTTCACGCCATTGCCCGTGCGTGGCGGCCGTCGCTTTTTGCTGGGTTCATGGGTGCTTTTGCTTCCGAATTCTGGTTCCTGGCCTTCGCAATCACGACTGCGGCCAATGTGCGCACACTAGCCCTGGTGGAGGTGCTGTTCGCGCAAGGCGTGAGTCGTTTCGTCTTCAAGCAGCCAACCACGCGGCGTGAATTCGTAGGAATTATGCTTGTGGTGATCGGGGTCGCGCTACTCGTCTGGGCGCACTAATTCCGCTCGTCCGGTAATACCGGCAGAGGGTGAAACTCGACGCCTTCCTCGGACAACTCTTTCGCTTCGTCGGGCGAAGCAACGCCATAGATCGAGCGATGTTCGATTTCCCCGTAGTGCATCTTGCGCGCTTCATCGGGGAACTTAGCGCCGACATTGTCCGCGTTCTTAGTGAGATGGTCGCGCAATTCCTTGAGCTTGGTGCGAAATTCTTGCTCCTGCGGCGACATCATTGCAACGGGTGCGGGCGTGGCCTGCGTGGCAACCGGCTCGGCGCTCGCAGGGGCTTCGATGGGCGCGCGCTTTTTCTTCGCACTTGTTGACAGGCGCGGAGCCATAATGGCCTTTTCTACCTTGGCCGAACTGCATTGCGGACATATCACCAGCCCACGTTTGACCTGCTTGTCATACGCGGCCGAATCCTGGAACCAGCTTTCAAACGCGTGGCCTTGTTCGCAGACGAGCGCGTAACGAATCATTCCGCCCTCCGCACGACATGCAGATGGGCCGGTTCGGCCATCGGTTCTACAATTTCAAAGCGTCGCCCATGCTGCAACGACGGTATGCGGGCGCGCGCATTGGCCACTTCCGCGAGATCGATCTCGGCCATGACTACCCCGGGCTCGGTGCCGGCTTCTGCGATGATGCGCCCCCAAGGGTCAACGATCAATGAATGACCGTAAGTGTCTCTCCCGCTCTCGTGTTTACCACCTTGCGCTGCAGCGAACACGAACGAGCCGTTCTCGATCGCACGGGCACGGATGAGTACGTGCCAGTGTGCTTCGCCGGTTTGCTTGGTGAAAGCGGATGGAATCGCGAGCATCGTGGCGCCGGCCTCGGCCAGCGCGCGATATAGCGCCGGGAAACGCAGATCGTAGCATACCGTCAATCCCAGCCGAGCCCACGGCAAATCCGTGAGCACCGCCTGTTCGCCGGGCCGGTAATTGCGCGACTCGCGATAGCTTTCGCCGCCCGCAAGATCGACATCGAACATATGTATCTTGTCGTACCGCGCAGCGATGTCGCCCTTCGGGTCCACCAGGAAAGAGCGATTGGCTGCCCTGTCGTTCGAAAGTTTGATCGCCAGCGAGCCGATGTGAACATAAATGCCAAGCTGGCGCGCCAGTTCGCGTAACGTTGCAAGCGAGGCATCCGCATCTTCGTCGACAATTGCAGCAAAAAGCTGCTCGCGTCTGGCGGCCAGGATATTCGTCATCTCGGGCGTAAGCACGTAGTCGGCACCGGCCGCTTTTGCCTCACCGATAAAACGCACAGCTTCGTCTATATTGGCCGCCGGCTTTAGGCCCGAGCGCATCTGAATCATCGCAGCCTTGAAGGTGCCGGCGCTCATGGATATGCCTCGCCGCCCGTCAGCAATGGGTCAAGTTTGCCGGCGCGTTCGAGCGCGTGCAGCTCGTCGCTGCCTCCGACATGCACCGATCCGATGAATATCTGCGGCACCGTCATCCGCCCATTAGACCGCTGGATCATTTCTTCCCGGCGCTCCCAATCGCGACCGATATCGATCTCACTGTAGTCTACACCCTTGCGCTTCAGCAAAGCCTTGGCGGCATTGCAATAGGGACAATAACGGGTCGTGTAGATGGCGACTGGCGGCATATGATTCTAGCGGTTGTAAGCGTCTTTTATATGGGAGTGCGCGCAGGCGCCACAACCCGCGCGAAGACCAGCACATCGACATGAGAGGCACCCGCCCGCAGCAGAGCGCGGGTACAGGCCTCAACCGTCGCGCCGGAAGTGAGCACGTCATCGACCAACACCAAGTGCCGGCCGGTAATATCGGCTCTGCGCTCGGCCGGTACGCCAAAGGCGCCCTGCACGTTTTGCGCGCGATAGGATTTCGACCGTCCCACCTGCTGCGGCGTGGCGCGCACCCGCTTGAGCCCAGCATGCGCGACCGGCACACCGCAAATTGCCGAGATCGCCCCCGCCAGTGCGGCCGATTGATTGAAGCGTCGCGCCCAGCGTCTGCGCCAATGCAGCGGCACCGGTACGAGCGCATCGGCCCCCTCCAATAATTCCCGGCCGGCACGCGCCATCCACCGCCCCATCATGGGTGCAAGATCGAGCCGGTCACCATATTTAAAGGCTTGTACCAAGGTGCGGGCGACATCGTCGTATCGCACCGCGGCGCGCGCCCGATCATATGCCGGAGGATTGGCGATCGCCTCCATCGACAACAGGCCGGCCCCGGGATCGTAGGCAAAGGGGATTCCAAGCCGTGCGCAGTAAGGCGGCTCGATGAACGACAGTTTCGACCAGCACGGCGCACAAAGACCGATGCCTTCGCCAAGCGGGTCGCGGCAGGACGGACAAAGCGGCGGCAAAGCAAAGTCAAGTACGAGCCGCAGTGCCGCCCGCAGACTGCCGCCAAAACGAACCGTCCTCGGTTGCAGTTGGTCCGGCCTTGCCGAAACAAGCTCGTTCATGCTGGAACCGTAGCATAGCCACGCTCCTTCGTGACAGGATCGCAAGTCGCGCAACAGGACAAGGCGATGTCGTCAGGCTCCAAGATTTTTGACCGGCAGTTGCTATTGGCGCGGCAAGCACGCGCTCGCGCGCTCGGGCCGGCAACGTTTTTGGTTGACCACGCTGCCAGCGAGCTGGGCGAGCGGCTCTCCGCAATTCTGCGGCGCTTCGATGTTGCGGTTGATCTCGGCACGCCGACCGACGCTGTACAGCGGGCGCTGGCGGCAAGCGGAAAAGTCGGTGCGGTCATCGCCGCTGCGTCTCTTGCGGAGCGCGGTCATGCTTTTTTGCGCGTAGCTGCGGACGAGGAAGCGCTGCCGTTCGCCGATGGATCGCTCGACCTGGTGGTATCGGTACTGGCGCTGCAATTTGTCAATGACTTGCCGGGGACGATGATACAGATCCGGCGTGCTTTGAAACCGGACGGACTGCTGCTGGCGGCGCTGATTGGCGGCGACAGCCTGACAGAGCTGCGCGAGGCGTTTGCTGCCGCCGAGATCGAGATCGAAGGAGGGATGTCTCCGCGCGTTGCTCCGTTTGCGGACGTGCGCGAGCTTGGCGCACTCCTGCAACGCGCCGGTTTTGCGCTGCCGGTCATCGATACTGAGCGGCTGGTCGTGCGCTACGATTCGGTCTTGGCACTGATGCACGACCTGCGGCACATGGGCGCGACCAACATTCTGCACGAACGCCGGCGCACACCCCTCAGACGCACGACGGTGAAGCGCACGGCGGAGATTTACGCCGAGCGCTTTGCCGATGCGGATGGCCGCTTGCGCGCGAGTTTCGAGATCATCTGGCTCTCGGGCTGGGCGCCGCATGAGAGCCAACAGAAGCCGCTCAAGCCCGGTTCGGCTGCGCGTCGGCTTTCTGATGCTCTGAACACCAAGGAAATTTCGGCCGAGGAAAAACCAGGGCGCTCCAGCTAGAGCAACGTCATCAAGTGAGAAATCAGGGGAATGTCCGCCGGGGGCATTTCATAGTCGCGCAGCCGGTTCGGCTTGACCCAGGCGAGTTGCTGGCCTTCGGTGGCGATGACTGTTCCATCCCAGCGGCGGCAGACGTAAAGCGGCATCAGGAGATGAAAATCCGGGTAGCTATGGCTTGCGAAGGCAAGCGGGGCGAGGCAGGCGTCGCTGACGGTTATTCCCAGTTCCTCTTTTAGTTCGCGTATGAGCGTCTCCTCGGGTCGCTCGCCGTCCTCGATCTTGCCGCCGGGAAATTCCCATAGCCCGGCCATCGGTTTGCCTTCAGGCCGCCGCGCGATTAGCACGCGGCCGTCGGTGTCGACGAGGGCGCAGGCGGCGACCAGGACAACTTTGGTGGGCACAGTCTTCAGCCCCAACGCTTGCTAAGACCGATAGTCGCCATTGATAGCGACGTATTCCTTGGTCAGATCGCATGTGAGCACCCGGTCGTGACCCTTGCCCAGGCCCAGCGCCACTTTCAGGTTGATCTCCGGCTTTTTCATCACCGCGCTCACACTTGCTTCATCGTAACTGGGATCACGGGCACCTTTGTGCGCAACGCGAATGCCGCCGAACCAGATCGAGAGCCTGTCGCGATCCGCCGGTTCCCCGGCCTTGCCGACGGCCATAACAACACGACCCCAGTTGGCATCCTCGCCCGCGATTGCAGTCTTTACCAGCGGCGAATTGGCAATCGACAGCGCTATGCGTCGCGCCGAAGCTTTCGACACCGCTCCTTCGACCACGATCTCGACCAGTTTGCGCGCGCCTTCACCGTCACGTGCTACCTGTTCCGACAGATTGGCCAATACACCGTGCAGGGCTTTCTTAAAATCTTTCAGACGCGGGTCTGCGGCACGAGCAATACGCGGAACACCCGCCGCCTGGCCGGTGGCGAACATCATCAGCGTGTCGGACGTTGAGGTATCGCCATCGATTGTCACGGCATTGAATGTGTCGGTGACGCTGTCCTTCAAAAGTGATTGCAGCGCGGCCGCAGAGATGGCCGCATCGGTGAAAACAAAGGAAAGCAAGGTCGCCATGTCGGGCGCGATCATGCCGGCTCCCTTGGCGATCCCGTTGATCGTCACGGAAGCTTTGCCGATCCGCGCTGTCGCTGTTGCCACTTTCGGGAACGTGTCAGTGGTCATGATTGCGCGTGCGGCTGCGAGAAAATCGCCCGGCTGCGCGCGCTCAACCATTCCTTCCATTACACCGTCGAAGGCCTGTGCCTTCAGGGGCTCGCCGATCACGCCTGTCGAGGCCAGAAAGACATCGCTCGACTTGCAGTCGATCGCGCGCGCGGCAATTTGCGCAGTGAACCGGCAGGCCTCGCGCCCGCTCTTGCCGGTGAAAGCGTTGGCATTGCCCGAGTTGACCACCAGCGCTCGGGCTTTTCCGTTTTTCAGGTGCGCGCGACACCATTCGACCGGCGCGGATGGGCACTTCGAGCGCGTAAATACGCCGGCTGCAGTTGTCCCGGGGTCGAATAGTGCGAGCAGTACATCCGTGCGTCCTACATACCGGATTCCGGCTGCGGCGGTTGCAAGCCGGACACCCGCAATGGCTGGCATTTCCGGAACGTGAGCGGGGGCAAGGGGAGAAACTGAAACGTTCATGGGCGCCGGCCTTTTCTAGGGTACCCGCACGGAAGCGAGGCCGCCAAACTTGCGGCACCGACACTTAAAAGACGCCAATGGCCGGGACAAGCCCGGCCACGACGAAATCATTTGATGAATGTGATCGACGTTACTTCTTCGCAGGCGCGGCAGGTGCGGCAGGCGCGGCGGGCTTGTCTTCGGCCTTTGCCGGCTTGTCCATGCGCTCGATTTTCGCATCAGCACGCAGCTTGGTGACCAGCTCTGCTTGCGCCTTGCGGACCACAAAATTCTCAATCTGCGGCTTCACCTCTTCGAATTTCGGCGGCTGCTTGGTGCGCTTGTCTTCAACCTTGATGACATGCCAGCCAAACTGGGTTTTGACCGGGTCGGAAATCTGCCCCGAGTCCAGTTTGAAGGCGGCCTCGGAGAATTCCGGCACCATCTGATCCTTGGTGAAATAGCCGAGATCGCCGCCGTTGGCCTTTCCGGACGGGTCTTCCGTGACCTCACCCGCTACCTTGGCGAAGTCCTCGCCCTTCTTCAGGCGGACGACTACCGCCTTTACTTTATCCTCGGCTTCTTTCCCGGCTTTGTCGTCGCCGGCAGGCGTCCGGAAGAGGATGTGACGGGCATGCACTTCCTTTTCTTCGCCAATCTGCTTGACAGCCTCGTCGTAGACTTTGTGCATTGCCTCGTCGGTGAGCGCTTCCTTGCCGACTGACTGCAGCAGCCCTTCCATGAGCAACTTCTTGCGGGCGAACTCGAGCTTGCGCTTGAACTCGGCCGCGTCGCCAAATTTCTTGTCCTGCGCCGCCTTCGACACCAGGATCATGTCGGCCACGAATTGGACCAAGTAATCCTGCTTGGCCTCCGGCGACATCGGCGGAATTTGGCCGGCCTCGTCCTCAGCGACCGCAAGATCGCTTTGACGGATTTCAACGCCATTAACTTTTGCCACAAGCGGGTCTTTGTCTTGTGCGCAGAGCGGGCCGCTCGAGAGAATCAGCAGCGCCAGGGCTGGGACAATAAAGGCGGCCGGGCGCGGTCGGACCGGAATGCCGGCGGAAACAGAAATCGTCATGACGTTATCCTTGGATGTCTGGCAGGCGGTGCGCGACTATTCGCCCAACAACCATGGCTTTGCAATGGCCACCATTGGAGGAGACTTAACGTCCGCGTGACCGGAAGCGGCTAAATCCTTGGTAATCCGGCAATTGACAACAATCCGACCCCCTCATATCTCTCCGCACAGCTTTGGCTATTCGCTAGTTGCTGGCGCGTTTGGCGTCGAATTTGCCCGAAAAGTGCCGCATTCCGGAGCGCCGGAAGCAAATCCGGTCGCGGCGGCATGATATAAGCGCACGGCCCACGTTAGGAGCTCCCGTATGATCGGCGCAGTTGCCCGCAAGCTGTTTGGATCCGCCAACGAGCGTCGCATCCGCAGCTATCTGCCCCGGGTGAGCGAAATCAATGCGCTCGAAAAGGAACTGGAAGGGCTTTCCGACGATGCCTTGAAGGCGCGGACAGACGAATTCAAGAAGCAAGTCGCCGCCGGCACTTCCCTCGATGACATTCTTGTCCCGGCTTTCGCCACTGTCCGGGAAGCGGCCAAGCGCACGCTCGGCCAGCGTCATTTCGACGTTCAGCTCATTGGCGGCATGATCCTGCACGAGGGCAAGATTTCGGAAATGAAGACCGGCGAAGGCAAGACGCTGGTCGCGACTCTTCCGGTCTATCTCAATGCGATCGCCGATCGCGGCGTCCATGTCGTTACGGTCAACGATTATCTGGCCAAGCGTGACGCCGAGTGGATGGGACAGATCTACAACTTTCTCGGGCTCTCGGTCGGGGTCATCGTGCATGGGCTCGATGATGATCAGCGCAAGAAAGCCTATGATTGTGACATCACCTACGGCACCAATAACGAGCTCGGCTTTGACTATCTGCGCGACAATATGAAGTACCGTCCGGAGGACATGGTCCAGCGCGGGCATATCTATGCAATCGTGGACGAAGTCGACTCCATTCTTATCGATGAGGCGCGCACGCCGCTGATCATTTCCGGTCCGCTCGACGACCGCTCAGAGTTCTACAACACGATCGACAGCTACATCCCCCAGCTCGACAAGACGGACTATGAAGTTGATGAAAAGCAGCGAACCGTAACGCTGACCGAAGCGGGCATGGAAAGGCTGGAGCAGCGGCTGCGCGATGCCGGCCAGCTGAAGGGCGCTTCACTGTACGATGTGGAAAACGTCTCAGTCGTTCACCATGTCAATCAGGCGCTTCGGGCGCACAAGCTCTTCCAGCGCGACAAGGACTACATCGTACGCAACGGCGAAGTTATCATCATCGACGAATTCACCGGTCGTATGATGCCGGGTCGAAGATATTCGGAAGGCCTGCATCAGGCTTTGGAAGCTAAAGAGCATCAGCCCATCCAGCCCGAAAATCAGACGCTCGCTTCAATTACGTTCCAGAACTACTTCCGCATGTATGAGAAGCTGGCCGGCATGACCGGTACGGCGATGACTGAGGCCGAAGAGTTCATGGATATCTATGGGCTCGAAGTTCTTGAAGTGCCGACCAATATGCCGCTCATTCGGCTTGACGACGACGACGAGGTCTATCGCACGGCGACTGAAAAATACCGGGCGATCCTGACCCTCATCGACGATTGCAAGACCCGTGGCCAGCCCGTGCTGGTTGGCACGACATCTATCGAAAAGTCCGAACAGCTTGCCGAAATGCTTCGCCAGAAAGGTTGGGAGCAGCACGACTTCTCTGATCCCAATGCTTTCGCCGCGCTTTACTCGGGGGATGAGGGCGCCTCGAAGAAGAAAGTATTTGCCATTCTCAACGCGCGTTACCATGAGCAGGAGGCCTACATCGTTGCCCAGGCCGGTGTGCCGGGCGCGATCACGATCGCAACCAATATGGCTGGCCGCGGTACCGATATTCAGCTCGGCGGCAATGCCGACATGCGCATCCGTCAGGAGATCGACGATATCTCGGATCCGCGCGAACGCGAGAAGAGCCCGCGCGCGGATGAGATCCGCAAGCAAGTCGCGCGTCTTAAAGAGAAGGCGTTGGGAGCCGGCGGCCTCTTCGTGCTTGGCACCGAGCGTCATGAAAGCCGCCGTATCGACAACCAGCTGCGCGGCCGGTCGGGCCGCCAAGGGGATCCCGGCCACTCCAAGTTCTTCCTGTCCCTGGAAGACGATTTGATGCGCATCTTTGGTTCCGACAAGCTCGATGGGATGCTGACAAAACTCGGTTTGAAGGAGAACGAGGCGATCGTTCATCCCTGGATCAACAAGGCGCTGGAGAAGGCGCAGCAGAAAGTCGAGGCGCGCAACTTCGACATCCGCAAAAACCTGCTCAAATTCGACAACGTGATGAACGATCAGCGCAAGGTAATCTTCGAGCAGCGCCTCGAGCTGATGCGCGACGAGGCGGTTGACGAGACCGTTGCCGACATGCGTCACGCGATGATCGAAGACATGGTCGCCAAGCACATTCCGGAAAATGCTTATCCGGAGCAGTGGGACACGGCCGGGCTCGACAATGTCTTACGCGAGGTGCTCACGCTCGCGTTGCCGCTGCAGGATTGGGCAAAAGAGGAAGGCATTAGCCCGGAGGACGTGCGCGAGCGCATCAAGCGGCGGGCCGACGAATGGATGGCGGGCAAGGTGGCCAAATGGGGCCCCGACGTGATGCGCTATGTGGAAAAATCAATTCTGCTGCAGACGCTCGATCATCTCTGGCGCGAGCATTTGGTCATGCTCGAACACCTGCGCCAGGTGATCGGCCTCCGTGGCTACGGTCAGCGTGACCCGCTCAACGAATACAAGGCGGAAGCTTTCTCGTTGTTCGAGGCGATGGTTGCGCATTTGCGCGAGGCAGTAACCGCGCAGCTCATGCGAGTCGAGGTGGTGCAATCTCCGCCGCCGGAAGAAGCCGCCGCACTTCCGTACATGGAAGCGCACAAGGTCGATCCGCTAACAGGTGAAGATGAGATGGCGCCCGCTCTGGCACCCGCACTCGCCGGCAATGGCAATGGCATGCAGGCGGAACGCAAATCAAGCGATCCTTCGACCTGGGGCAAAGTCGGCCGCAACGAGTTGTGTCCCTGCGGCTCCGGCAAGAAATTCAAACACTGCCACGGCAAGTTTGCCTGAGCGCGTTACGGCAGGACGATTTCCGTTCTTATGCCGCGGACGTCCATTTCATAGTCGAGCACATCGACCGGTGGGCGACAGAAGTGCCAGGTCAATCCGGCGCTTGCGGCTCCGCGGCTGACGATCTCATTGGCCATCAGGTGGTGAACGTCATAGACGGTGTAGAGATGCGTCGCCGTTGAAAGGCCCACGCGAACCCGAGGGCGGCCATCCGGGGTTCCATCTCGCCCAGCACCCACTGTGCCTTTTCGCGAATGGCGTCGGGCGAGTGCTCGCCAATTCGTATTGTCCTCTCACGATAGGTCCTGTTGCCTTCGGGCGCCTCACCGCTGCCGGCGATGACAAAAGTTGACGCAACGGAGGAATTCACCGGCACGGTATAGGAAAATGCATAGAAGCTCGGCTCGGATGGGGGCTTCACGGCCGGGCACACATTGCTGCGTGCGACCGGATTGACGTCGTTTTCGATGACGCCCCAGCGCTTCAGCGGTTCGACATAGCCCTTGTTGAACGCAAGAAAACCCGCTTCGTCGAAAGGCCGCGGCGACCGAAGTTCGCACGCGCAAAACGCATGAACCGGACGGCCCAATGCCGCAAGATGCGCCTCGATCCGCTTAAGCCCTTCGGCGATTGGCACGAGTTTGGCGAAGCGCGCGCGTGCGATCTCATATCCGGGCTCGGCCGCGACGCCCGCGGAATATTGGAAGACCCCGCGCACGAAACGGTATCCGCCTGGGCTGAACTTCGAAACGGCACTCATGAGGATTGCTTGATCTTCAGGGCGAGCTCTTTGCGAAAGTTGCGGTCACGCTTGAGGTGCCATTCGCGGCTCATGGCGTGGCGCTTGCTCGCGCAACGCTCTGAGTAAAGAAGCACCCATGCGCGGCCGCGCGTCGAGCGCGCGCCTTTGCCGGTGTTGTGTTGCGCCAGCCGACGCGCAACGTCGTCGGTCCAGCCGACGTAAGTCAGGTGCCGATTGTCCGTAAGGGTGCCGATAACATAGACGTAGCAGTCCATGTTTCGTCCGCCTTGATGCGTTAAATTCTACCGGAAGCTGTTGAAGGTGCCGACCGGAACGACCGGCTGCGCGCCCGAAAGCAAACCGTTACTGCTCGCCGGTGGCGTCGTATAAGCGGTGCGGATTTCGGGCTGCTGCGCCTGCGGCGGCTCAGCTTTTGCGGATTGGACCGGTTGAGTTGGCGCAGGTGCTGCAGGCGCCCGGGCGGTTGCCTCTACCGGCTTGGGCGCAGCCTCACGCGGCTTCGGCGCCGCCGCCACGGATGCAGCAGGTGCGGGCGCCGGGGCCGTTGCAGAAGCTGCGCGGACCGGAGCGGCTTGCTTCGGTTTTGCGGCCAGATCGGTATTGGCGCCGCGCACAACGGCTTGTTCCTTTTCAGGTGCCGGCGCCGCTTCTTTCGGGCCGCTGAACCAGCTGCCGATCAATCCAGCAATCGTGGTTGGCTTCTGTTCGGAGGGAGGAGCTTCACCCTGCTTGGGTTGCGGGGCTGCTCGCGGCACCGGTGCGTTCGCTACGGCAACCGGCGCGCTCGTCTTCGTGGCAGGCTCAACCTTCTTTGTGGCAGGCTCAGCCTTCGCCGCTGCCGCGCTTGCGGCTGGCGGAGTGGTTGTCCG
>Ga0184635_10000080_pt1 | contig 18220 bp, 16 predicted proteins | sample PLM3_30_b2_FD_133147 | JGI IMG/M metagenome (GOLD analysis project Ga0184635, IMG submission 133147) | Groundwater sediment microbial communities from an aquifer in East River, Colorado, USA - PLM3_30_b2 | ecosystem: Environmental > Terrestrial > Soil > Riparian zone | place: USA: East River...
ATCGGCAGGGAATGCAGAACCGCACGTCCGTCACGAACTGAATGGCGGCTCGCGGCCGCGAGCACCCGACCGATGTCGGCTTCGGTCACCGCGCGCCCGGCAAGATCGATATTGGCAATAAAGCGTTCGCTCCCGAGGCGGCCGCCGGACATCGACACGACGACGGACTCGAGCTCCACGCCGGCCATGTTTTCGGCGATATCGATCGCCTGGCGGACCATCTGTTCGGCATCGTCCAGGTCGACCACGGATCCGGACTTCATGCCGCTTGCAGCGGTGTGTGCAAAAGCCAAAAGGCGGACGCCGTGGCTGCGCCGGCGAAGAACGTCTTGAGGCGCCTGCGGCTCAAGACGCGCGATCAGACAAACGATCTTGCTTGTGCCGATATCAAGCCCGGCGACCACAGCCGCACGCTTGAGCGAGACAGGCTTCATCTTCGGTGTGACGCCGAAGCGCAGCACGGTCATGCCTCGCCTCCTTTGCCGGACTTGCTCTTCTTGGCCTTCTCGGCATCTCTGAGTGCTTGCTCACGGGACGAAGCGGCGGCATCAGACTGGCGCACGGTGACCCGGTCGGGCAGCCTTAAATCAACGGCAACGATGTCTCTCGAGAGAAGTTTCAGGTTGCGATCGAGATCGACAAGAATACGCAACGCCTGCTCGGTGTCGTGTTCCGGCAGCATGATCTCCACGCCGGCTCTAAGGCGCAGATTCCACCGCCGTTCGGCGACAAAGACGGAAGCCTCGGTCAAGCGCGCGATGACTGGGTAGCGCCCGATCAGCGCAAGGAAATCCTGGGCGCTTTGTTCCGCACCCTTGCCGACAACTCGTGGCAGTCCGACGAAACGTGCCGGCACCACCTGTTCAAGCACTGTGCCGTCCGCCGCAATCAAAGCAATACGACCATTCTTCTGCCAGAGCGCAAATGGTTTGCGCTCTTTGATCTCGATCCGCAGGCGGTCGGGGTATAGTTTGAGAACGGTGGCATCGGCGATCCAGGGGTTCGTCAACAGGCGCGCACGCGTGCGCGCGGCATCGAGAAACAAGAGCGACGAGTGGTCCGTGATGCCTGCCAGGATCAGAATCTGATCACGTCCAAGTTCGCGTTCGCCGGCAAGCGCAACTTCGGAGATTCGAAAGCCAAGCGTGTTTGCCGCTGAATCACAAATGGCCTGAACATTCTCGATGAGCTGTGGACCGTGGCCACCCTTGACCACGCCATAGCTGACGCTCCCAAGCAGCAACAGGGCGGCGGCCGATGAGCCGGCTCCACGCGGGACTTTCAAATTGACAAGGGCGTGACCCCAGCGCCGCGCGATGCGAACCCCGCGCCAATCATACGACCGCGACCACAATGCGGACGATGCGCGTCGTTTTAGCTTCCACGATTCAACGAGACGCACTCTACTTTTCATCGCGACCTGCTTTACACATTGTGCCCGACAAGGGCCGCAAGCTCCGCCACAAGCATGACGCTGGTCATGCCACGTATCCGGCTTCAGATGAGACCATCCCCGTCCCTCAGAGGCCGCCGTAAGCGGTGAAGTTCGCGCGCACGACTTTCGGCAGCCAGACACGCGGTGCGCCGCCAGTGCCTAGTCTTCAGGTTATTGGTAAATGATTAGTAAAATTTGAGGGAATGACCGGTACGTCGGGCCAATTTTAGTGGTGCTTGGCGGCTCAACGGTCGAGAGACGCGTCCTCGACCATCCAGCGCACCAGTTCGTCAAATGTGATGCCGGCGTGCTGCGCCATTTCCGGTACCAGGGAGGTTTCGGTCATGCCCGGCTGGGTATTCACCTCCAGGCAGAAGAGGCCCTCCGCGCCGGGACGGCTCTCGTCGTAGCGGAAGTCCGCACGGGTGACGCCACGGCAACCAAGGGCGTGGTGTGCGGCCAGGGCTACACGCTGGACTTCTCGGTAAACCGCCGGATCAATCGGTGCCGGCAGCAGATGCTTGGACCCGCCGGGCGCGTATTTGGCTTCGTAGTCGTAGAATTTTTCCGCGGGCACGATCTCGATCACGCCGAGCGCCTGCTCGCCCATCACCGCACAAGTGAGCTCCTTGCCGGGGATGTATGGCTCGACAAGGATCCGGTCACCGAAGGCCCAATCCGGACGATTCAATTCCTGCGGCGGATGCGCGTGGTCCTCGCGCACAATGAAGACGCCTACGCTGGAGCCTTCAGCCACCGGTTTGATTACATAAGGTGGCGGCAACAGATGACGCTTTGCCACTTCCTTGCGTAACGCGACCATCCCTCCCGGCACAGGAACTCCGGCAGCCTTGAGTACAACCTTGGCCGTTTCCTTTTGCATCGCGAGTGCGGACGCGAGCACGCCTGAGTGTGTGTACGGAATGCCGAGAACTTCGAGCATGCCTTGCAACGTGCCGTCCTCGCCCGGCCGGCCGTGCAACACGTTGAGCGCGACATCGGGCTTAAGCGAGCGCAGCGTCGTGGCGATCTCGCGATTAACGTCGACCCGGCTGACCCGATAGCCCGTGCGCTCAAGCGCATCCGCGCAGGCCTTGCCTGAGCGCAAGGACACTTCGCGCTCAGCCGACCATCCCCCCATCAAGACCGCTACGTGCTTCATCGCCCCAGCATTGCCCCAAGTTTCACTCCGACCCGCTTGATCTCCCATTCGAGATCGATGCCTGAATGCGCCTTTACCTTTTCGCGAACGGTCTCACCAAGTGTTTCGATATCGCCCGCTGTCGCGCTGCCAAGATTGATCAGGAAATTGCTGTGGAGCTCCGACACCTGCGCTCCACCGACCGTAAGTCCGCGACAGCCGGCTTCGTCGACCAGTTTCCAGGCGCTGTGGCCCGGGGGGTTCTTGAAGGTTGAGCCGCCGGTGCGGTTGCGAGGCTGGCTTGCCTCGCGCTTTTTCTTGATTGCGGCCATTTCAGCGGCGATTTGTTCAGGATCCCCGGCGTGGCCTTTGAGAACGGCGGAAGTGAAGATGACATCCTCCGGCGCACTGCAATGGCGATAGGAAAATCCCATTTCGCCATGGCTGAAGCTGCGGACGTTGCCCTGGCGGTCGACCGCGTGCGTTTCGACCAGAACGTCCTTTGTTTCCCCGCCATAAGCACCACCATTCATGCGCAGCGCCCCGCCGATGGTCCCTGGAATCCCGCTCAGAAACGCCAGTCCGGCAACCCCTGCGGCCTGCGCCGCGCGCGCTACCATTACGTCCAGCATCGCTGTGCCGGCGCCGACACGATCCCCTTCGATCTTCACGTCATTGAAGCCTCGGCCGAGCCGGATCACCACGCCCGGCACGCCTCCATCACGCACAATCAGGTTTGATCCGGCTCCAATCACGTTGACCGGAACGTCCGTACTGAGATTGCGCAAGAGATACGCCAGGTCGTTCTCGTCCTCCGGCATGAAGAAGGCTTGAGCGGGGCCGCCGACACGAAACCAGGTGAACTCACCAAGGGGCTGATTGGCCAGCAGTCGCCCGCGCAATTCGGGCACCCTGGCTTTGAGCTCTGGTACAATGTCGGGGAAGCTCATAGCGCCTTCAATTCTGCGGGAAGCGCGTACGCCCATTGAGTGATGGAGCCGGCGCCAAGACAAACGACATAATCGCCCGGTTTTGCCAGATCCTTGATAAGGGATGGAAGTTTCGCCGGACCTTCCAGCGGAATTGCGTGCTTGTGACCATGCGCGCGCAAGCCGGTCACCAGTGCATCTCGGTCGGCTCCCGGAATGGGCTGCTCGCCGGCGGGATATACCGGCGCGATGATCACCGCATCGGCATCGTTGAAGCAAGTGCAGAACTGTTCAAACAGATCGTGGAGCCGCGTGTAGCGATGCGGCTGCATCACCGCGATCACCTGTCCTGCGGTACTCTCACGTGCGGCGCGCAGCACGGCCGAGATCTCGACGGGGTGGTGTCCGTAATCGTCAATGATTGTCGCCCCGTTCCATTCGCCTACGCGCGTAAAGCGCCGTTTAACGCCGCTGAACCCGGCAAGAGCCCGGCGAATCGCATCGCTCTTTAGACCCAGTGCGTGCGCCACAGCGACCGCCGCGGTTGCATTGAGTGCGTTGTGTCGGCCCGGCATTGGCAAAGCCAGATTGTCGATTGTGTGTGAGATTTTGCCATCGCGGTCGCGGAAAAGAACGGAGAAACGCGACTCGCCGTTGTGATGATCGAGATCGGCCAAGCGCACGTCGGCTTGCGGGTTTTCCCCATAAGTGAGAATCCGCCGATCTTCCAGCTTGCCGACCAGAGTCTGCACAACGGGATGATCGGTGCACATGACGGCGAACCCATAAAACGGCACGTTCTCGACAAAGGTACGAAACGCATCCTGAACCGCGTCGAACGTTTGAAAATGGTCGAGATGCTCCGGATCGATGTTGGTGACAATGGCGACATCAGCCGGCAACTTCAGAAACGTGCCGTCGGATTCGTCGGCTTCCACCACCATCCAGTCACCGCCTCCGAGCCGCGCATTGGTGCCGTAGGCGTTGATGATACCGCCATTGATTACGGTCGGATCGAGTCCGCCGGCGTCAAGAAGCGATGCGACCATTGAGGTCGTGGTGGTCTTGCCGTGCGTGCCGGCAATCGCAACGCAACTTTTCAGACGCATGAGTTCGGCCAGCATCTCCGCCCGCCGCACGACCGGAAGGCGTTTGCCGCGTGCGGCAATAAGTTCTGGATTATCGCGTTTGATTGCTGACGAGACGACCACCACGTCGGCGCCGTCAATATTTTCGGCCTTGTGCCCGATGGCGACCTTGATCCCCTTGTCACGCAGGCGTTTGACGTTGGCGCTGTCCGCGACGTCCGAACCGGTAACGCTGTAGCCGAGGTTGTCCAGAACCTCGGCAATGCCGCTCATACCAATGCCTCCGATGCCGACAAAATGCACCGGACCGATGTCGCGCGGCAGTTTCATGGGGTGTCGCCCTTGGCCTCTCAGCCGTCATGCCCGGCCCTACGCCGTGCACCACATCACGAAAACCTAAATTGCGGCAACTTTAATGACCAGATCGGCCAGCCGTTCGGCGGCATCAATAGTGCCCCCGGATTTGGCCGCCTGCGCCATGCGCGCGAGCCTGGCGGGGTCATTCATAAGCGCTGTGATCTCCGTGGCCAATTTCTCCGGCGTGAAGTCGCGCTGTTCGATGCGAATCGCTCCGCCGCTTTCTTGCAGCGCCCCGGCATTGGCGAATTGGTCCTGATCCAGGGCATGGGGTAGCGGCACCAATATGCCCGGCCGCCCGATGGCCGAAAGCTCGGCGACGGTCGAAGCGCCGGAACGGGAGATGACCAGGTGTGCAGCCCCCATACGGGCCGGCAGGTCGGAAAAGAATGGGGCGGCCTCGACTGCCACTCCGAGCCGCGCATAGGCCGCGCGTACGGCGTCGAGATCTTCCGCACGAGCCTGCTGAACGACCGACAATCGTGCCCGCAGATCGGCGCTCAAGTGTGCGACCGCCGGCGGCACGATTTCAGCCATCACGCGCGCGCCCTGGCTGCCGCCGAAAACAAGCAAATGCAGGGTCTTGTCTAATGCAGCGTATGGAATTTGCGCAGCGGCGATGACCTGAGGACGGAGCGGGTTACCCGTGAACGTTATTTTGCTTTGCCAATTCCGATTGACGTTCTTCTGGGTGCGAAAACCGGTGGCAATCGCCGTGACGCGAGGAGCCAAAAACCTGTTGGCGCGACCCATCACGCCGTTCTGTTCGTGCAGGACAGTTGGGATGCCGCGCAAGCTTGCCGCCAGAACCGGAGGGACGGTTGGATAGCCTCCGAATCCAACGACAACATTAGGTCTGACACGTCCGAGCAATGACCAAGCTTTGGCGGTGCCGAGCGTGAGCAAAGTTGCAGTGCGCGCCAGCGAAATCGGATCCCGTCCACGCACGGTCGCGCTCGGGATGACATGCACGGCGTTCGCAGGAAATTTGAAATGCGCTGCGCGATGGTCGGTCGCGAGGTCAACAGTGACACCGCGCTTGTTGAACACGGTTGCCAGCGCCTCGGCCGGAAACAGATGACCGCCGGTACCCCCGGCCGCAAGCAGGACGAGCGGCGTGCCGCTCACGGCCATCAGGCCGTGCTCCCCGACACCGCAATATCGGGTGAACTCATTGCCACGCGCGGCTGCTCGCGCGTCAACGCCAGCAACATGCCTATTGCATAAGCCATCGAGATCATTGACGACCCGCCATACGAAATGAACGGCAGTGTCATGCCCTTTGCCGGCATCAGATGCAAGTTGACCGCCATGTTGATCGTCGACTGGGTGGCAAAGAGGATGGCCAGGCCCGCCGCGCCGAAGCGAGCGAACGGATCGTCGTTGCGCATGGCGCGCAGCAGCATACGAATGACAATGAATGCGAATAACGCGACCAGTACGAGACACAGTGCGACACCAAATTCCTCAGCCGCGACCGCAAACACGAAATCGGTATGGCTCTCCGGCAGGATGCGCTTCACCGTGCCCTCGCCCGGCCCTTTGCCGAACCAACCGCCGCGCATGAAACTCTCTGTGGCAATGTCGATGTTGAATGTGTCGCCCGATCCGGGATCAAGGAAGCGCTGAATTCGGCGCGCCACATGCGGCACCGTGTAGTAGGCGCTCAAAAGTCCAACGCCCGCGAGACCCGCGATCCCTGCCACCCAGACAAGCCGCATACCGGCCATGAAGAACAACGCGCTCCAGACCACCGCTATCAGCATTGTCTGACCGAAGTCCGGCTGCACCACGAGAAGCGCGATGACCCCCAACAGCAACGCAAGGCAAAGTGTGTTCGCCGGCATGTCGGGGCGTCTCGCCGATTCAGCGAACAGCCACGCGACAATGATGACAAAAGCGGGTTTGAGAAATTCCGATGGCTGGATGTTGACGCTAAACAGCACCAGCCATCGTCGTGCCCCCTTGATCTCGGGACCGAAATAAGGTGTCGCCGCCACCATGATCAGACTGAGGACGAACACGATGAGGGACAGCCGGCGGATCTGGCGCGGATTGAGAAAGGAGACGATCAGCATCACCGTGATCGCCGGCAGCAAGTAGAGAATGTGCCGGTTGACGAAAAAGAACGGCTCCAGGCCAAGACGGCCAGCAACAGGCGGACTCGCCGCAAGGGAAAGCACCACACCCGCCAGCATCAGCGCGCCGATCGCGGCGAGCGTGAGCCGGTCAACCGTCCACCACCATTCGCCGAGCGGCGTGCGTTGCGCGCGCGAAAGCATCCCAATTCCCCGTCCCGCCAAGCTGACGCTTTGCGGTTTAGGAAGCATTAACGTTCGTGGTCACGCCGGGAATTGCCAGCACAGTATCGGTAAAGGCTTTGCCGCGCACTTCGAAGTTCGGATACTGGTCGAACGAGGCACAAGCGGGCGAAAGCAAAACCACCGGTTCCTTCAGGCCTGACGCTGCGGCATCCCTGGTTGCCGCGTCGACCGCAGCTGCAAGAATGCGGTCGATCTCGTAGGGCACTCGTCCTTCCAGGGTTTTTGCAAATTCCTCGGCCGCCTCACCGATCAGGTAAGCTTTGCGGATCCGAGGGAAGTATTCGGCCAGGCTGTTGATTCCGCCGGTTTTGGCCCTCCCGCCCGCTATCCACTATATGTCCGGGTAGCTCGCCAGCGCCTTTGCTGCCGAGTCGGTATTGGTCGCCTTCGAATCGTTGACGAACAATACGTTACCCTTACGCCCGACCTGCTGCATGCGGTGAGCAAGACCGGGGAAGCTTCTCAGGCCTTCTTGAATCGCCGGCAGCTCGATACCGAGAGCAATACATGTCGCGAGCGCGCAAGCGGCGTTCTGAGCATTATGCACGCCCCGCAACGAACCGATGCCGGCAAGCTCCGCCACGACATTCACCTTGCCCCCAACGGCATGAAGGATGCGGCTGCCTTCCGCGTAGTAACCATCCGCCAGAGTCGAGACGACCGACACGCGAACGATATTTTTACCCGCACGCGCGATGCGCTCGGCCGCCGCACGCGTGTATGCATCGTCGACATCGATCACCGCTGTGCCGCCTCGCTCCACCTTTGCAGGAAGCCGCTCCTTGATTGCCGCGTAGTTCTCGATGCTGCCGTGCCGGTCGATGTGGTCTTCCGATACGTTGAGCAGGATGCCGATCGTCGGCTCAAGCGAAGGCGCAAGGTCAATCTGATACGAGGACACTTCGAGCACATAGGCGCGGCCAGGCTTGAACGGCTCGAGTGCAAGAACCGGCACGCCGATATTGCCGCCCATCTGGGTATCTCGTCCGGATTCGGTGAGCAGATGCGCGGTCAGCGCCGTCGTCGTCGACTTGCCATTGGTGCCGGTGATCGCAATCAGCGGGCAATCCCGGCCTGATTTGGCGCGTTCTTGGCAGAACAATTCGATATCGCCGATCACCGCGACATTGGCTTTGCGTGCGAGACTCACGGACCAGTGCGGTTCGGGGTGGGTCAATGGCACGCCAGGTGCCAGCACCAGAGCTGCGACACCCTTCCAGGCCAGATCTCGCAGGTCTTGTGTCTTCAAGCCCGCTGCTTGCGCAGCGGCGATTTTTTTATCGTCATCGTCGAAGGCGTAGACGTCAGCGCCGCCCTGCTTCAGCGCACGCGCCGCGAGCACACCGGAACTGCCGAGGCCGAAGACTGCGACCCGCTTTCCGGCAAACGTGGTGACTGGAATCAAGGCTCATCTCAACTTCAGCGTCGCCAGACCGGCGAGCGCCAGCACCACGGCGACTATCCAGAAGCGGATCACGACTTGCGACTCGGTCCAGCCAAGCTGTTCATAGTGGTGGTGGATCGGCGCCATCTTGAATACGCGCTTGCCGGTCAGTTTGTACGAAACCACCTGCACAATGACCGAAACCGCTTCCAGCACAAACAGGCCGCCGACTATCGCAAGCACAATCTCATGCTTGATCGCGACCGCGACTGTGCCCAACAGCCCGCCCAGCGCAAGCGATCCGGTATCTCCCATGAAGATCGATGCAGGCGGCGCATTGAACCAGAGAAAGCCGAGGCTTGCGCCGATCACCGCACCGCATAAGACTGCCAGTTCTCCGGTGCCGGCAACATAGTGGATTTGAAGATATTCGGCGAACACAGCATTGCCCGCGAGATAAGAAATCAGGCCGAAGGTCGCCGCCGCGATCATCACCGGCACGATCGCAAGACCATCGAGTCCATCTGTAAGGTTGACCGCGTTGCCGGCGGCCACGATCACGAACGCGCCCAACAATACGAATGCCCATCCAAGATTGAACACAAGTTCCTTGAAAAACGGAAATACGAGCGACGTCGCGATCTGTCCGCGACCAAGCTGCGCGAGCGCCGTACAAGCGGCTACCGCAACCACCGTTTCGATGATCAGCCGCGTCCGACCGGAGAAGCCCGCATGGCTTTGCCTGGTGACTTTGAGATAGTCGTCGTAGAAGCCGATCAATCCGAACGAGATCGTCACGCCAAGCACGACCCACACATAAGGGCTTTTCGGATTTGCCCACAGCAGAGTTGAAACCAAAAGTCCGGACAAGATCATCAGGCCGCCCATTGTGGGCGTGCCGATCTTGGTGAGCAGATGCGATTTAGGGCCATCGCTGCGAATTGGCTGGCCCTTGCCTTGCTTGATCCTCAGCAAGTCTATGATCGGCCCACCGAACAGAAACACGAATACCAGCGCGGTTACGATCGCGCCGCCGGTGCGAAACGTGATGTATCGAAAGACGTTCAGGAACGAGATTTTGTCGGAGAGTTCGGTCAGCCAATAGAACATTGAGTCGAACCCTCAGTCTTTACCCTTGCGCAGGCGCCGGATCGACTGCGGCCCGCCCAGGAAAATGCCGTTCCAACGCCTTGACGATCGGGCCCATTTTCGAACCGAGCGAGCCCTTCACCATGATTGCGTCCCCAGCCCGGACGGCCTCCAGCACACTGGCCTCCAGCCCCGCCGCGGTCTCGGCATAGCCGCCCCGGAGCCGAGAGGGAAGAGCCTCCCAGAGCGCATGCATCAGGGGTCCAGAACAAAAAACGACGTCGATGCCCGCTGCCTCAATCGAATCGGCAAGCGCGCGGTGCATTTCCGCGCCTCTGGCTCCCAATTCGAGCATATCGCCGAGCACAGCAAGGCGACGGCCACGCTTGCCTATCGTTGACTGACCGAGCAGGGCGATGGCCGCTCGCATGGAGGCCGGATTGGCATTGTAGCTTTCGTCAATCAGCAGTGCATTCCCACCGGGAACTGTCAGCACGATGCGTGCGCCTCGCCCGCTGGCCGGCTTGAGATTGCCGAGGGCTAGCGCCGACAGCGCGAGATCAGCCCCGACAAGCGAGGCCGCGGCGAGAACAGCAAGTGAGTTGAGCACGAGATGCCGGCCGGGCGCTCCCAACTTGTAGGTGACAACCTGCCCCAGGATGCGCGCGTCGACGGTCGAGCGATCGGTGTGCAGCGACACCCGGAGCAACCGGGCGTCGGACTCCTCGTGCTCTCCGAAGGAAACGACACGTCCAATCTGTGCTGCTCTGGCTGCCGCGGCGAGCCGCGCATACTGCGCATTGTCGCGATTGAGCACTGCGGCTCCGCCCGATTCGACGCCCGCGAAGATTTCGGCTTTGGCGTCGGCAATCTTCTCCAGTGAACCGAAATATTCGAGATGCACCGGCTCTATGCCTGTAATAATGGCCACACTCGGGCGCACAAGCTTCGTAAGTGGCGTGATTTCACCCGCATGATTCATGCCGATCTCGAACACGGCATATTTCGCGCCTGCCGGACATCGAGCCAAGGATAATGGGACGCCCCAATGATTATTGTAAGAGGCGATGGACGTATGGGTCTCGCCGTCGGCCGACAGCGCCAGGCGCAATGCGTCTTTGGTACCCGTCTTACCGACTGAGCCCGTCACGGCGATAACTTGTGCGTGCGTGCGCGTACGCGCGGCGCGCGCAAGACCGCGCAACCCTTCGAGCACGTCAACCACGATCAGAAGCGGCGCACCGGCAAAGCGCATCTGTTGGCTGCCAGCGACTACGGCGAGCCCAGCCCTGGATTTCAGGGCATTTTCGACGAAATCGTGCCCATCGCGATTTTCCCCCTGAATGGCGAAAAACGCATCACCTTTGGTCAGCGAGCGGCTATCGATGGAAACACCGGACAACTCAGCCGGCAAAGTACCGGCTCGCTCGGCGCGCATCGCGCTGCTCAACGCATCAAGGGTCCAGAGCGCGGTCATGCCACCTTACCCTGCAGGGCGGCCGCCACCGCCTCGTGATCGGAAAAAGGCAAGACTCGATCACCAATGATCTGTCCCGCTTCGTGACCCTTTCCCGCGACTAGCAGCACGTCGCCCGCCATCAGGTCTTCGATAGCCGTTCTAATTGCCTCAGCGCGATCGCCGATTTCCGTGGCTCCTTGCGCACCGGCAAGGATAGCAGCCCGGATTGCGGCAGGATTCTCGCTACGCGGGTTGTCATCCGTAACGATAACGCGATCGGCATTTTCGGCCGCGATCCGGCCCATAATCGAACGCTTCCCGGTATCGCGATCGCCACCCGCGCCAAACACAACGACAAGCTTTCCGCGTGCATAGGGGCGCAGGCTTTCGAGCGCCTTCTTCATCGCGTCCGGCTTGTGCGCGTAGTCGATGAAAATAGGCGCGCCGTTGTAAGTCCCCGCCAGTTCCAGTCTGCCTCTCGCGCCGACAAGCTTTTCCAACGCCGGGAAAACGCGCGCGGGCTCTGCACCGGTCGCGATGGCTAGACCTGCCGCAATGCCGGCATTCTGCACCTGAAAAGCCCCGACAAGCGGCAACTTGACCTTGTATGTGCGGCCGCCCTGTTCAACCACGACATTCTGGGTGAAGCCATCGATCGATCCGCCAACGAACCTTATGTCTGCGCCATGTTCGCCGACGGTGAAGATCTTAAGGCGCCGCTTGTTTGCAGTTTCGATAACCTGATCCGCGTAGCAATCGTCTATGCCGACCACTGCTGTCCCGTCTCGGACAATCAAGTCTGTAAAGAGACGGAGCTTGGCGGCGAGATAGGCCTCGATGGTCGGATGATAGTCCAGATGATCTCGTGAAAGGTTTGTAAAGGCGCCGGCGGCGATGCGCACGCCGTCCAGCCTATTTTGATCGAGACCGTGCGAGGAAGCCTCAATCGCGAGATGCGTGACGCCCTCGCCTGCCAATTGATCGAGCGTGCGGTGCAACTCGACCGGGTCCGGCGTTGTCAGCGAGCCGTATCGCTCGCTTTTGGGCGAAACCACGCCGATCGTGCCGATGCTCGCCGCTTGATAGCCGATCACGGTCCAAATCTGCCGGGCGAATGCGGCGACTGATGTTTTTCCGCTCGTACCGGTAACGGCTACGATGGTTTGCGGCTGCCGCGGAAAAAATCTTGCGGCTGCGAGCGCAAGGGCATGTCGCGGATTTTTCACGCGGACAAATGCCGCATCGGACAATGCTTCGGGGCGCTGCTCGGCGACAACCACAGCAGCGCCAGAAGCCGCGGCCTGCTTCGCGAAATGCGCGCCGTCAGCCTTGGCACCTGCAATCGCAACGAACAAGAAGCCTGGTTTTACCTTGCGGCTGTCGGCAGTAAGGCCGGTAATCTCGATTGCACCCAGCCGCGCATCGGTCGCCGCTTCTGGCAGAAGATCGCGCAGCTTCACCGCGTGTCCTTCGCGCTCACCAGCAGCATCTGATCGGCCTTAGGCAGGTCGAAGCGCGGGGGCATGTCGAGTAGCGGGGCTACCCTTTCGATCACCTGGGCCCCCACCGGCACCGTATTCCAGCCGGAGGTGCTAAAGCCATGGGTCTCAGGCAGACCCTGCGGTTCGTCAAGCATGATCAACAACAAATAGCGCGGCTTGTCGGCCGGTAATATGGCCGTGAAACTGGTCAAGACTTTGGTCTTGGAATAGCGCCCGCCGACAACCTTTTCCGAGGTGCCGGTTTTTCCCCCTACATAGTACCCAGGAACATTGGCCCGCGTCGCCGTGCCCTTTTCCACGTTGAGCCGCATCAAATAGCGCATTTTGTCCGAGGTTTCCGGCTTAATCACGCGTTGGGCGAGCTTTTCGGCCTCAGCCTTGTCGCGTTTGAGGAATGTCGGCGGGATCATGTTGCCGCCATTTACCAGCGCAGAAATCCCCATGACGGCCTGTAGTGGCGCCACCGAAAGCCCGTGCCCGAATGCAATCGTGACGGTATTGAGCTCGCCCCAGCGTTTGGGAACCAATGGCTCGGCACTCTCCGGTAATTCCGTGCGCAGTCGATCGAGCTGACCAAGCTTCTTCAAAAAAGCCTTGTGGTAGTCGACGCCCAATGCAAGCGCCATGCGCGCTGTACCGATGTTGGACGAATAGGTGAAAATTTCGGGCACAGACAGCACACGCTTCTGTGCGTGATAGTCGTTAATCTCGAACTTTCCGTATCGCAGCGGCAGACGCGCGTCGAAAGAAGACGACAGGGAGATACGCCCGCTATCGAGCGCCATCGCCAGAGTCAGAGCCTTGAAAGTAGAACCCATCTCGTAGACGCCGGTGGTCAACCGGTTAAGGCGGTTGGGGTCGTTGGCTTCGCGGGGATTGTTCGGGTCAAAGTCCGGCGAGGAGACCATGGCTATAATTTCGCCGGTGTTCACATCGGCGATCACGCCGGCCGAGGCTTTCGCTTTGTATTTTTCTCGCGCCGCCATCAGCTCGCCCCGCAAGGCATATTGTACGCGCAGGTCGACTGCGAGTTTGACCGGCCGCTGCATTTGATCAGTTGCAAGGCCCGCCATATGCAATGCGGCGAGGCCCTGCCCATCCAGCCATTTCTCAATTCCGGCGATACCCTGGTTGTCGATGTTCACAAGACCGATTTCGTGTGAGACCACCGGCCCGCTGGGATAGACACGCTTGTTCTCGGTAAGGAAGCCCACGCCCGGAATACCGAGGCGGTGAATTTCCAGTTGCTGGCTCGGCGTGATCTCGCGCTTGAGCCAGACGAAACCGCGCTTCGACGACAGGCGTTCACGCACTTCGCTTGCATCAAGATCCGGCAGCACCGCCGTCAGCAGCTCAACTGCTTCGTCGACATCAATGATCTTTCGCGGTTCGGCGAAGAGCGACGGCGTCTTCACGTCGGTTGCGAGGATTTCGCCGTTTCGGTCGAGGAGGTCGGGCCGCGCGGTCGCCACTGCGTCGGTCGCAATGCTTCTCCGACCACCATGACCTTCGTTGACTGTTGCAAACATCACAAGCCGCAACGCAATGACAGTAAAAATACCGGCGAACGCAACAATAGCGAGACCGAGGCGAGCCTTTGCCTTTACGTTGCGGTCGACGTTGTGACCGTAGAGCAGCGAGCGCAGCGCCCGCTGCCAACGGCTGTCCAATTGTTTTTTTGGTTCGTCCATTGCGATCATCGGCGCGCGGGCGGCAGCACGCTGCCGGTCGTATTTGGGGCAGGCGATAGCATCGCGCCGATCGGATCATTGCCGGGTGCCGGAGCGATCGAGGGCGGTCGTTCAGACAAGCGATCGAGCCTGTCGAATTGCGTTGACTTAACGGGCTGCAACGCAAGGTGCCGGTCAGCCAGGCCCTGTACGCGGCCGGGCGTATCGAACTTCGCCCATTCGGCGCGCAGAGCGGCAATGGCGTTGCGCTCGCGGCGCAATTCGCCCCGCAACTTTGCAACACGTTCGGCCTGCAGGGTCGAATCGAACTTGATCTTGTACACAAACGAGGCCGCGAGGATCAGCGCGCCTATGACCAGAATGTTCAGCAAACGCATTGTCAGCGCCCCCTCAGAACATCGGCAAGCGAAGGCAGCGAAGGCACTAAATTCGCCGGGATACCGGCGCGGGCGGGGGCTTCGGCACGTTCGGCTGCACGCAACTTGGCGGAGCGGGCACGCGGGTTGAGCGCAATCTCGTCGGTATCGGCCATGACCGGTCGCTTGGTGAGCACTTGGAACGTCGGCGCCGGACGATTCACTTCAGGAGCGTGACGTGAGCCGCCCCGACCTTGCGCACGATCGGCGAGAAAGGCTTTGACGATACGGTCTTCCAACGAATGAAATGAAACAGCCACCAGCCGGCCGCCCACTTTGAGGATTCGCTCGGCAGCCTGAAGTGCTGCAGCGAGTTCGCCGAGTTCGTCATTCACATAGATGCGCAGTGCCTGGAACGTGCGCGTTGCGGGGTGGATTTCGTTTTGACGCGAGCGCACAACCGAAGCGACCGTTTCCGCGAGCGCTCGCGTGGTTTCGAACGGCGCCTGCGCCCGAGCTTTAACAATTGCACGTGCCACCGAACGTGAATGGCGCTCCTCGCCGAGAGTGAAAATGATATCCGCCAGGTCGCGCTCGTTGGCTGAATTAACAACCTCGGCCGCGCTCGCGCCGTCGCCGCTCATGCGCATATCGAGCGGCCCGTCGAGCCGGAATGAAAAACCGCGATTGGCGGAGTCGAGCTGCATGGAGGACACGCCCAGGTCGAGCACGACTCCGTCGACGGCATCGAAACCGGCCTCGCGTGCAACCGCATCGAGATTGGAGAACCTGTCCTCAATAAGTGTCAGGCGACCCGCGGACTGATCGACCAGATCGGCACCCAAAGCAACGGCGCTCTGGTCGCGATCGATGCCGACCACTTTGCAATCGGCCGCCGCGAGGATTGCGCGGGTGTAGCCGCCGGCGCCGAACGTGCCATCGACGTACACGCCGCCCGGCCGGGGCTTGAGAAACTCGATCGCCTGACGACCGAGCACGGGAATGTGGGGGGCCGGTCCGCCAGCGACAGCCGAGCCGCCGCCGCCCGCCATCATTCCCGTGCTCCGAGCGCATCGCGCGCCGCCACCTGGGAAGTCGGCTCTCCTTTGAGCGCGCGCACCTTTTGGGTGGCCTCCGCGAGCTCGTTCTGGAATCGGCCAGGCTCCCAGATCTGAAACTTGCTGCCGAGACCGACAAACGCCACCGTCTCGGTAATTCCTGCGTGCCGCTTTAGGTTCTCGCCCAAAACGACGCGCCCCTCGCCGTCGATCCTCAGCGTCTCGCTGGTTCCGTACAACGCGAGCGCAAGCTGTTCGCGCTGATCCGAAAACGGGGCATAGCGCCCGATCAAGGTTTCGATCTCCGCCATCAGCGCGCTTCCGCCGGCGTCGATCGCGGGACGATCCAGCGCCGGATAGCAATAAAGGCCCTCGAAGCCGTCGCGGGCGAGTACCGAGCGAAACGAGCCTGGAATCGAGACCCGCCCCTTGGAGTCGAGCCGCAACGTGAAATTCGCCACGAAGCGGTCCATACCCCCTACCCTGCACCTGCCGGACGCAACCAAGGACGCTCTCGGGCCACTCACAGACGAGTTGCGGCACGCCTGCATCGCGGCCGCTCAGAGTGTCCCATATTGGGAAATCGTGGGATATCATGGGATTATGTGGCCGTCAAGAAATGGCCCAATCCTCCCGAGGTGCTGTGTTGCGGCAGCTCAACGCCATTAACGGCGGTTAAACTTAAAGAACCGTTGCCGGATTTCGGCCTCCGCGGGGACCGGTAAAGCCATGTGGATTGGGCTGCTCAGCGACATTCACGCGAACCGGGAAGCCCTGGAGGTGACACTCGACCACGCGAGGCGCGCCGGCATCGGCCGCTTCATCTTTCTCGGCGACTACGTCGGCTACGGCGCAGACCCTGGATTTGTCGTCGATACCTTCATGCGCGAGGCCGAGACTGGCGCGGTGGCGCTGCTTGGCAACCATGACGCGGCCATCGCCGGCGGGCCGACTGGCATGAACCCGGTTGCTGCGGAAGCGATCGAGTGGACAAGGCCACGACTCAACGCGACCCAGCGTGAATTTCTTGCGCAATTGCCGCTGACGTTCGAGGACGACGGGCGGATGTTCGTCCACGCCAGCGCTTACGCGCCAGAGCGCTGGGACTATGTTACTGACTCATCGGCAGCGTCACGCAGCTTCCGGGCGACGGATGCGCACAGCACATTTTGCGGACATGTGCATGTGCCAGAACTTTTCTATCTATCGTCCACCGGAAAAATTTCCGGCTTTCAGCCGGTGCAAGCCGTGGAAATTCCTCTCCTTGCCAACCGACGCTGGCTTGCCGTGCTGGGCTCGATCGGGCAGCCGCGCGACTACAACCCCGCTGCCTGTTATGGGGTACTCGACGTGGAGCGCAATACGCTGACCTACGTGCGCGTGCCATACGACAACGAAACTGCCGCGCGCAAAATACGCGAAGCCGGATTGCCAAAAATCTTGAGTGACCGCCTGATCGCTGGCGCCTGAAAAATTCCATCACAGCGCAACGACTCGTCAAGTTCCGTTTTCAAATTCAAGTCACAGTTCCGCCGGAACAGCGACCGTGGACACGCGTTGTGATTATTGGATCCATTGGGATCGATGAGGAGGTTTAAATGCTCAAGAAATTGATGATGTCTACCGCGCTGAGCGCCGTTTTGGCGACGGCCGCATTTGCGCAATCAACAAGTTCACCGAGTACGTCCAGCGAACCACCCGCGGCGAAAATCGAGTCGCCCGCTCCGGCGGCGAAGTCCGAGGGTTCGGGTAAGATGAATTTTGTGTCGTCGCAGAAACCCGATCAATGGCTGGCGAGCAAGTTCAAGGGCACAGACGTTGTCGGCTCTGACAATGAGAAGATAGGTGACGTCAGCGACATCCTGTTTGACAAGAGTGGGAAGGTCGATGCCTTTATCATCAGCGTTGGCGGTTTCCTCGGCGTGGGATCCAAGGAAGTGGCGCTCGCGCCAAGCTCCTTCGATGTCGTCCCTGGTCAGAATGGTTCGCCCGATAAGCTGAAGGTCTCCGCGACCAAGGATCAGCTCACGGACGCGCAGAATTTTGCGCGGTATGAACCACCGCGCCCGGCAACGACCGGCGCCGGAAGCAGTACGAGCGGCATGAAGCCTTCGGGCACCTCACCGTCCACCAGCCGCTAATCTAGCTAAAAGCCAAGACGCGGCCCCGACGGAAACGCCGGGGCCGCGTTTCGCATTTACAAGCCTTGCTTTTTTTGTTCGACGCAGGAAATGATTGCGGGTCTCGATTCTGACCCACCGGTTTGTCCGGCCCATGCCCGCTTTTCAGCCGGATTCCTTTATCGTCGCCGACGTCGTGCCGTCACCGAATTTTGACGACCGCAAGGGCGGCCGCCCGCCCGATATGGTCTTGCTGCACTACACCGGGATGCAGACCGGCGAATCGG
>Ga0184635_10000081_pt1 | contig 18125 bp, 14 predicted proteins | sample PLM3_30_b2_FD_133147 | JGI IMG/M metagenome (GOLD analysis project Ga0184635, IMG submission 133147) | Groundwater sediment microbial communities from an aquifer in East River, Colorado, USA - PLM3_30_b2 | ecosystem: Environmental > Terrestrial > Soil > Riparian zone | place: USA: East River...
CCGTACCAAATGGCTCCTCCGGTGATCACCAGCAGGACACCAAAGACCGATGCGCTGATGATGCAGCGTCGCCGCCAGCGCGCCCACGCCAGCGACCTCAACGTCCGCCGCGCCAGCTTGAGCCACGGTCGTTGGCCCCGGCTCGCTTCCATCGACTGCAAAATGTCGAGGGACAGGCCTTCGGGAACCGTGGCGGCGCAACCTTCGGCCGCACACGCCGCAGCCAGTGCACCAGGATCCACTGGTGCACGGCGTTTCCCCAGCCGCTTCGCCAGTTTCTTCATCCCGCGCCCGGCGCGCCTCTCAACGCGCCGCTCGCTCGTGCGGAGGACTTTGGCCGCGGAAGCAAAATCCTGATTCAGAAATGCGCACAGCAGCACCGCGTTCCGCTGCTTCGTTCGCAATCGTTCCAGCGCGCGATCCATTTGGGGCGCGAGGCGAATCCAAAGGGTCGCGTCCGGCGGCAACGCCGGGCGCGGCTTGCGGGAAATCCACTGCCAGAGCCGCCCGAGTCGGCCCATGCGCTTCAGCTTCCGGCAGGCGACGGCCGTGACGTGGAAGAACCAGCCCGCGAGCACGGTTTTCTTCCGCAGTCTGCGCGCGCGCCGGGCCAGAACAAGGAACACCGCGCGCGTGACCTCTGCGGCCTGGGCCGAATCGCCCGTCCGCCGAAGTGCCGAGGAATGAACGAACACCAGATAGCGTTCGACCAACGTCTGCAAACTATCCGCATCACGATGGCGCGCCCAGGATTCGAGACATTCTCGATCCGAGGTTCCTGGAACTGTGCTGCCGGGAGCCTGCAGCGCATTGATAGGCGGCTTTGAACTCACTCTTCAATAGAAGAAAGGTATGAATTGCCCGATGACGTAACTCGCAAAGATGGCCATGGCAACGTCTCCGTCACGCCTCGACCCGCCACGGGTGGCAATCCTGCCGACCGCCACGCTCGGCAACAACAAGAGGGTGCTAATCGCGAAGATGGCCATGAGGATGCTAACAAGAAAAATGCCAACTGGGCCGGTGACTTCGATGTGATTCGCGTGAACGACGACGCGAACCGCTTTCCCCGCATCGGCAATCCGAAGTGCCAGGCAACCAAGCGCCAATATCCCGGTGACCACAACCAAGCTCCATCGTGGCATGCGCAGTCTGCTGAGGCCGGCGAGCGCCAGTCCGATGACAACCAGTAGAACAAGCTGCTGGGGGATGCGACGCAACTGCGGAGTCACGCTGACCCACGTGCCCATCGTCAGGATAATGGCGATTAGGAGAACGGCGGGAACAATCCATCTTCGAGTTCGCGCCAGGCGGGGATGCAGTTCAGGCAGGCGATACATAAGGACCAACGCGCCCGCTATTCCCAGCACAAGTCCGGCGAATCGCCACCGCCACGCGGTCGGAGCAGCGGGGACTGGTTTTCCAACAGTAGCGCACGCGGCTTTGACCGCCGCGCTCACGAGCACTGGATCGAAGGCTTCAAGGATGTGGTCGGACCAAGGAGAAATGACGACCTGCGCATTCGTTAGTGCTCGTAACCGGGCTGGTCGATACAATTCCTCGAATCGGCCAAACAACAGGAGCACCGGCGGCCCGTGCTCGCCCAACTCGACCGGGGCACCGACCCCAATGAAGAGCTTTGGGCGAAAGCCGTTGGTGCGCACGCTCCAATCGCCAGCGCCACCACCCATCGAATGGCCGATAAAGACGTCCACCCCTCCAAGTGCGCGCTCGAGTTCTCGCGGTTTGAGCAGCATGTTGGTGAGGGACCAAGGTTGCGGCGATTCTCCATGTCCCGCCTGATCCACGGAATAGCAATCAAAACCAGCGGCGGCGAGCGCCTCGCCGAAACGGAAAAGATTTTCTTTCGACCCGGTTGCTCCATGGGCGAGCAGCGCAATCGGATGCGGGCCGGGCGTTGCGGGGAAAAGACGAATCGCGGGTGTGTTTGCAGTCAGCATTATTTTTTCGACGCGGAGGCCCGGCTCAATCACGCGCGAGAGTATGGCCCCAAGAATCAGGGCGGCGATGGCTGCTGCAATTACCCAACGGTTAGTGCGAGCAGTCATAACACCGTGACTTGAGAACTTGCGGCCCTAACGACTCAATCTCGCAGCGGCGGGAGACCCGCCCTGCTTCGATGGCGCCGAGCCAGTCAGCCAGACTTCGGAAACCTGCATGCAGCAACGGTTGGGCATGATGCGAGTTGCTTCCACGCGCCAGCGATAATTGCGATATTGAATTGCATTTGGGAAAAGGAACTCCTGGGACTTCCAGCGAACAGTAAAGCCCGCCGCAATATTGCTGATCGTTGTGATCGGCGTCCAGGTGCCACTCTCGTAGCTGGTGAGATTCGGGTCGTTTGAGCCTTCGAGGACCACCACATCCGGATCGCGGTCCGGCGCGTCATTCGCACATCGAATACCCATTCCCGTAACAATCGTGGGACCCACGGCAGGTTGGACCGCGAAGCCAGAAGGCGAGAACGTGCCAATCTGATTACCGTCGCGACCGCTGTCCCAGTTCAAGTACTTGGTGGCCTTATCATTGTCGATCGTGTTAGCGGCGCCTTCGGAACGACGGCTGTTGTCGGAAGAAGCGAAAATCAAATCGCCAGGTTGAGTGATCTTCACTCGCGCGCCCAAAACCTCTTCGAGTGCAGTGGCGATGGCCGCTCCGCGCAGATCTGACCGAATCATCAGCCCGTCAGGTCCAATCAACATGGTTTTGGGGCCTGAGTTCCAGCCGGTGCGCGATCTTACGCGCGGGAGGCGGTATCTCATGGGAACATCGGAACGCTCCCCGAGATAGCATTGAACCCAACTGAGCTTGTTGTCGGTGGCAGATTGCTGCGCGGCAGCAAGTGTGCCGTCGAGGTTCACCCCCATGAGGACGAAGCGCGGATCTTTTCCCCACGCATCTTGCGCCGCTTTTAGAGCGGCCGTGTCGGCGAAAGATTTTGCATCATCCCTGCGCCAGAAATGGAGCAAGAGATATTTGCCTTTGAAGTCCGCGAGCTTGAGCGGCTTTCCCTCGAACGTGCTGGTTTCAAACAGTGGTGCGGGTTCGCCCGTCTGAAGCGGCGCGCTGAGATACGTTTTAATGACGCCCACATCCAGAGGTTCGTCGGAGCGACCGCCGGGCATTTCGGGAACTGTGAAGGAGATATCGCCACGGCCGATGATCGGCGAGGTGGGAGGGTCACTAAACTTATAGGTGATGACGATGCTGTAATCGCCCGCGGGAATATCAGGCACGATGAAAGAACCATCCGCGGCGGGTCGGAAATCGGTGGTACATTTCTCCTGGTTGTAAAGTTTGGCGTCGGGCGACTTTTCCCACGCCGCCGTCAATAAATCCTGTTCCTTGGCGGAAAGTTCGGACCAGTTGGGTGGACGGCGCATTTGATGAGGTGTGTTCGGCCACACGTTGCCATGGAATCTTACTTGAGCATTACTATCAGCCAGGATCACACGGCCAGTGACGGGCCGCCCGCGACCCCCAATGTCCGCAACGTTTGTTTGGCCGGACTGAATGTCAAAATATCGGGTTTGATTCCAATAATTGCGCCAGGAAATCCACAAGTCGCCAGGCGCCACCCGAGGAAAGATGTAATGTCCATCGGCATCGGTCTTGGTTCTGGCGTCGTGTTGGGTTCGGAAAGTCTCTCGCTCAATCTTCGAGCCGAAGTGCGTGCGGGAGAGGTAAATCCATTCCCCGGCGAGTGGCCGGCTTCCCTCACGCAACGTACCTTCGACACGCGCCCACGGTTGCAACGTCAACTCGTGCCGTTTCACAAGTTCGGTGACGGTGATTTGTCCATAACCCTTCTCGTGCACAACGATGACGGCGCGATTCTCAGGAGCCAATGGAAACGAGAATCGTCCATCTGCTCCTGTACGAGCGACGGCAACTTTTGGAGGAAGCGTAGAGAAGTAAATCGGCACCGTGACGGCGATGGTGGAAAGATAAACGTCCGCATTGGGAAGCGGCTTTCCATCCGGCGTTTTGAGAATCCCAGTCTCAGAGTCTGCCCATTCAACGGGGGCCGCGGCAGTCACCTGTTGAATCACGTACGTGCCAACGCCCGCCGTCAATGCGACGGCCGCAATGCCGGCGACCAAAGCTTTTGGGGCGGTGATCAGGGCGATGACTTTCGTGGCCGTTGTAGTTGCGGTGGTGGCAATCGCTGTTCCGGAAAGAGCGGCGGCGGTCGAAACCGTCACGGCCAATCCGATGGGTGCAGCCTGAACCGCATTGGCCGAAATCGCCGCCGTCAGAACCGCAGCGGAACAAACAATCCCGCGCCTGGTGAAGAAGCTCCGCAGTTTTTCCACGGCGCGATTCACCCGCATCTTGGTCGCATCTTCACTTGCTCCCAAGGCTGCACCGATTTCTTTCATACCTTTGCCATCAAAGAAACGCAGCGCGACCGCATCGTGGTCAGCTTCGCTCAATCCAGCCATCGCCACATCCAGGAAGGGCGCGATTTGAGGCCAGACTTCCGATTCGCTTTCGTTCAACAGATTTTGCATGTGCCCCTCCTGTTCGCGGCGGGTCCGGCGGATTTCGCTGCGAACGAAGGTCACCGCTGACAGCCGCGCCGTTCGACACAACCAACCGGAGAGAATGACTCGTTTGCCCAACTGCCGGGATTTTCTTGCGAGAAGGACGAAGACCGCCTGGGTGATTTCCTCGGCTTGATGCGGATTGCGCGTGTGACGCAGCGCGACGGAATAGACCTTATTGACATGCCGGGCGACGAGCGTGGCAAAAGCTTCCTCAGAGCCGTGCTCGACGTATTCCTTCAACAAAACGTTGTCGTTTAGTTCCAACATCTACAAGTGAATGCCGCTGACCAGTGAAAGGTAACAGCTTCAGGGTAAAAATAGCGACATGCTTGGCGACTTCGGCGCCCCGGCTGACAACGACGGCTGACCCTAACTTGTTCAACAATGGCAATTTCGTTGCGATAGCGACCACCTGCTGGAATCCGCGACTTTTTCCGCGTGGGAACGAAGTCCGACCTTTCAGAAATTGAAGCGCTTCCTCGATCCTTGGCTCTTGGGGAATTCCGGTCCCGAATCACTTGCACTTTACTTGCACTTTTTCGTAAGTGCCCTGAAATCAGTGGAGCGGGTGAAGGGAATCGAACCCTCGTTTATATGATGGTCAAGAGCGGTATGGAGTGGGGGCAGAACTCGGTAATAGCAAATTGTCGGACGCCATTAGCGTTAGTATTGTCAGCGCAATATCCATTTCCGCCTGAATGGCGATCGCCTTTCCCCCGCCTGTCGCGATGTCCGCAACGACGTTGTTGGCTGCGGCTTTGCTGGCCGCATAATTGACGACGACCGCGGCGCCCTCGGCAGCAAGATGTTTGGCTATGCCGGCGCCAATCCCTTCGAGGCGCCTGTAACCACTGCCACTTTTCCGGTCAATTTCTTATTTCCGTTGTCATAGTTTCCTCATTTGATTTCTCCATTTCACAAGTCAGCAGGCACTCACAAAAATGCTCCTCGCGGCGCTAATCATCCTGGCCACCTCTTATTAGCCGTCGTCAATTGCGCGTCGCGCAGTGGTCTGAAGCCGGCGCGAACCTCTTCTGAAAAGAGTTGCGGCTGCTCCCAAGCCGGGAAGTGACCACCTTTGTCGAGCATCGGCCGAAGAAGCGACCGAAGACCAACTGGCGCTGGGCGAGCCGTTCTCAGTCCAAGTGGCTCCGGAATTCGTCGAGGTGAGAATCGGGCCGCCGATGCCGAATCCGTTGGGCCCGCCGGCCTTCACGAGCGTGGTTCCATCCGCGGAACTTGCGACCAAACCCCGCCCCCTGCTGTCCGCGGAGGCATAATTCCAAGTGCTGAACATTCTATTCCGTTGGCGCTTTCTCAGAGAATCGTCAAGCAACGTGGGTTGGGTCAGCGAGTCGCAGCGTGAGACGCAAGCGTTCTGTAAGCTCGAAGCCGGACCGGCGATACACAGCCTGGGCCGGCTCGTTGTCGTGGCCCGTTTCCACGAGGATGGCGCGGATACCGAGGCGCGCGCAGAACGCCCGCGCTTCCGCCAATGCCGCCGCGCCCAACCCGGCCCGACGGAACGGACGGCGCACGAACAAGTCGTCCACGAACGCGATGAGGCCGCCATACTCCATGCTGAACCACAGCGTCACAATCAGGTGTCCCACGGCCTCGGAATCCTTCTCGATGAGCCAGACATGACCGAGCCATTCATCGGCCAGCAGTGCGGCGAACGCTTCGGCGGCGCGGCCGCGGTTCAGCGGGTAATCCGCCTCCGCGTAGAATTCGGCCATGAACGCGACGAGCCGGGGAATGTCGTCCGGTGATGCTTTTCTCATAATCTGAAGCTTCTCCGATCTACTGCTGGCGAACTCGCCCGCGAGAATCAGCTTAACGGCGACCAGCCGGTCCAGGTTCTTCTGCCGTACCTTGAAGACGATGCCCATTCCGCCCCGCGCGATTTCCTCCAACAGTTCGTAGTCGCCGAAGTAGCGGATCGTGCGAAGGGCGCTTTGCGGTTGCTGACTTGCGGCCGCCGGACCCGAGACGGCGGACTCGGCGCCTGTCGGGCTTTGCCAGGCCTGGAGCGCGAACTGTAGCCCCGTGCCGACGAGACACCGCAGGCACAACCCCTGCGGCGCATTGGCCGGGAGTTCAGCCCTGCATTCCTCGCATATTCGTTGCTCTGCCATAATCGGCTGCTCAGCAGGTCTTCGATTACCTTCAGACCCGAACGGGCAAGAAAGTAACGATTTTGCCACGCCGACATCCGCCAGCAGCGTGAAGCGGAAGCCTGTCGAAAAGCATATCTATGGCAATCACCAAGAAGGCCATCAACCCCGACAAGGCTTGAGCCTCCAGGAACGCACCTGTTTCTGCCGCGGCGTGCGCGAGGCATTTGAGTCCCACCTGTCCGCCAGCCGGCGCGGCAAGGCAGCGTTGGAATTGGGAAGTCAAAGCCCGGCCAACCCCTTTGTTGAGTCTTGAGCGGGCCGCACCGTCGCCTCGCTCAGATTTGACCGTTTCGAGTGGGAAAAATCGTAATCTTTGGTAGAAGCACCCTTGGTGTGATGAGCGCAAACCGAGATAGGGAAGAAGAAATCTTCGACGCCGCCCGCGAACTCGCAGCCAACGAGAGGGCCGCGTACCTGGTCGATATGTGTGGCCAGGACGCGGATCTGCGCAAGCGGATCGAGGGCATGCTGGAGGCGGACGCGGCGGCGGGCGAGTTCTTCAAAACCCACGACGCGCAGTCGCCCACCGTGATTCTTGCCGACGCCAACCTGTCGCCCTCGATTGAAAAGGCCGGGGACCGGATCGGTCGTTACAAGCTGCTTCAGCAAATTGGCGAAGGAGGCATGGGCTTGGTATACATGGCGGAGCAGGATCAGCCGGTACGGCGTTCGGTGGCGCTCAAGATCATCAAGCTGGGCATGGACACCCGCCAGGTGGTGGCGCGGTTCGAGGCCGAACGGCAGGCTCTGGAGATGATGAACCATCCCCACATCGCCAAGGTTTTCGACGCCGGCGCGACAGATTCGGGACGACCGTACTTTGTCATGGAACTCGTGCGCGGTATTCCCATCACGGAGTATTGCGATAAGAATTTTTTGTCCACGCGGCAGCGTCTTGATCTTTTCATTCTGGTTTGCCAGGCGGTCCAACATGCGCACCAGAAGGGGGTCATTCATCGTGACCTCAAGCCTTCGAACATCCTCGTCACGCTCAACGACGGTGTCCCCTGGCCGATGGTCATCGACTTCGGAATCGCCAAGGCCACCCACCAGCGGCTCACCGAGAAAACGCTCTTCACGAATTTTGCGCAAGTGATCGGCACGCCCGCCTACATGAGCCCGGAGCAGGCCGAAATGAGCAAGCTGGACGTGGACACGCGCACCGACATCTACGCGCTCGGGGTGTTGCTTTATGAGTTGCTGACGGGCACCCCACCTTTCCCCACCAGGGAGCTCTTGAGCCTTGGCTACCGCGAGATGCAGCGCACCATCGCGGAAAGAGAGCCCCTGCGCCTGTCCACCCGCCTCAGCACCATGGCCAACGACGAGCGAACGGTGGTGGCAAAAAATCGAAGCGTGGACGTTACCGCTTTGGCGAAGCTGTTTCGTGGCGACCTCGACTGGATCGCCATGAAGGCGCTGGAGAAGGACCGCAGCAGGCGCTATGCATCCGCCAGCGACTTTGCCATGGATGTACAGCGACACCTTGACGACGAACCCGTCATCGCTTGTCCGCCTTCGACGGTTTATCGCGTGAAGAAGTTCGTCCGAAGGAACAAAGGATTTGTATCGGCAGCGGCGATCGTGCTGCTGGTTCTGTGCGCCGGAATCATCGGGACTGGCTGGGGATTGGTACGCGCCGAACGGGCACGACAACGCGAGGCGCAGCGCGCGGACGGGGAGCGACAGGCCAAGGAAACCGCGCTGGCACGCGAAGCCGAGACCATGGCGGTGCTTGGTTTTGTCGAGAACAAGGTGTTCGCCGCGGCCCGGCCGGAAGGCAAGTTGGGAGGATTGGGCCGGAACGTGACACTCCGCAACGCCCTCGAGGCGGCACTTGCGGATCCGAGCTTCCCGACGCAGCCGCTCATCGAAGCCAGGCTGCGGATGACACTAGGGATATCGTTCGGCACCCTGGGCGAAGCCGGGATCGCGGCCGGGCAATTCGAGAGGGCCCGGACGCTCTATCACGAGCATCTCGGCGCCGCCCACCCTGACACGCTCGCGAGCATGAGCGCCCTGGCCGTCGCTTACAGCGGCCTCGGTCGACATGCTGAAGCCATCAAGCTTGGCGAGGAGACGCTGGCGCTCATGAAAGCCACTCTCGGCCCTGACAACCCGAAAACGCTTTCGACCATGGGCAACCTTGCGAAGAGCTACGACACCTTCGGACAACACAGCAAGGGGATCCAGCTTCTGGAGGAAACGCTGGCCCTCAAAAAAGCCCGCCTCGGCCCCGATGACCCGTCCACACTCGGGAGCATGAATAATCTGGCCCTCGCCAGGAGCGCCGTTGGCCAGCACCTGGAAGCGCTTCAGCTCGGCGAGGAGACCCTGGCGATCAACAAAGCCAGGCAAGGCCCCAGGCATCCCGACACGCTGAGTAACATGGACACTCTGGCTTCAATCTACCAGGCCGGCGGACGTCATGGTGAGGCCGTCAAGCTTTATGAAGAGACGCTGCCGCTTATGAAAGCCATACTCGGCCCCGACCATCCTCACACACTTGTGGCTATGCACTCTCTGGCCCGCAGTTACGTTGCTACCGGACGGGAAGCCGAGGCGATCAAACTTCGCGAAGAGTTGCTGGTGATCTCCAAAACCAAGCTGGGCCCCATACACCCGGAGACGCTCAAAAACATGAAGCGTCTGGCGTGGTTGTTGGTTGCGAGTAAAGATCTCAAGCTCCGCGACCCGCAGCGGGCTGTTGCACTGGCAAAGGAGGTCGCCGAATCGAAGCCCGACGACGGCGAACTCTGGAACACGCTTGGCGTTGCTCATTACCGTGCGTCGAATTGGCAATTCGCCGTCGATGCGCTGGTGAAGTCGATGGAAATACGCAATGGCGGTGACAGCTTCGGCTGGCTTTACCTCGCGATGGCCCACTGGCAACTGGGCGAGAAAGACAAGGCCCGCCAACGGTACGACCAGGGCGTCAATTGGATGACTGAGAACAAACCGGCGAACGAGGACCTGACCCGCTTGCGCAATGAGGCCGCCGAGCTGTTGGGTGTGAGCAAAGAGAAATAGGCCACCGGCAAACTCGGAGGCGCTGTTGGTTTGCCGAAAATTTCGGCCGATGACCCTTCTCAACCTCGCAAAAAAACCGCAGGACGCCATGCACGACTGGTGGTGGCGAGACTGGCTGCACTGCGAGATCCTCTACCGCGAAGCCGAGGCCTTGCTTGAGCCGGATCAAAAACCCAAGACCGGCTCGGCGAGGTGAGGGGGCTTGAAATCGTTTCGAGTTGTCGCCCGTCTTTCCCCCGTTACTCTGGGGCGCGTGAGCGACGTGACACGCATCCTTGAAGCAGTTCAACAAGGCGATCCCGCGGCGGCGAAAGACCTGTTGCCACTGGTCTATGAGGAATTGCGCCGATTGGCCCGTTCGAAAATGGCTCAGCAAGCTGCCGGGCATACACTCCAGCCGACCGCGCTCGTGCATGAAGCCTGGCTGCGGCTGGTCGGCTCCGAACGGCAGGATTGGCACGGCCGAAGCCACTTCTTCGCCGCGGCAGCCGAAGCGATGCGCCACATCCTGGTGGACAGCGCCCGGCGCAAACGCCGCGCCAAACACGGCGGCGGACAAGAGCGGCTGGATGTGAACGAGGTCGAGATCGCCGCCGGGGTGGATGACGAAAAAATATTGTTGGTCAACGAGGCCCTGGAGAAGCTGGCCATGGAGGACCCGATTCGCGCCGAGGTCGTCAAGCTGCACTATTTCGTTGGCCTGACCCACGCCGAATCAGCTCAGATCCTGCAGATCTCCGAGAAAACCGTCCGCCGACATTGGAACTACGCCCGGGTGTGGCTCTATCAAACCATTCAGTCAGCCGACGAACCCAACTCTCTCTCCTCGGGCAACCAGCCGCACGCGCCTGCGGAGTAGTTCCGAGATTCCCTGAGGTTCGCAGACCCCTTCCTCCGGCCGGAGGAATTTCCCTGGACCACGCCCTCATCCTGGGCTTTCAGATCTTTTTTTCTCGGTGTGACCGTTTCGATCGGGAAAAAGCGTAATCTATGGGGGAAGAAGCATTCGAGGAATCGCGCGAATACGCGGATTCAAGCCGGGGAAATCGTAAGAAAGTGGAAACAGAATCCGGCCCATTGTGGTCGCGATTAACCAAAAACAAACCGGAAAGGGAAAATGATGAAAACTCAAAGATCCAAAATCGCCAAGCTCATGCTCGGCCTCACGACAATCAACAAGTCACTGAACTCACGTACTCACACCGCGGCAGGTGGCCGCCTTGCCCCAGCCCTGGCCGTGCTCGGCCTTCTGATTGCGGGCGCAGCGGCCCGAGCGGATTCGGTCACGGACTGGAACGGCCACTGGGAGGAAGCGGTGTTCGCCACCGCTCAACCGGCTCCAGGCCAGGCACGTTTTGGCGCGATCCTCCATACCGCTGTGTTCGATGCGGTGAACGGCATCGCGCGCAATTACACGCCGTATTACGTCACGGAACTGGCGCCTCCGGGGGCGCGCGCCGAGGCGGCGGCCGCACAAGCGGCTTTTACTGTGCTTACCGCGCTCTATCCGTCTCAGGCGAGCGCCCTCAACGAGCATCTGGCACACTCGTTGGCTGCCATCGCGGGTCATCAGGGCGATAGTCAATCCATCGCCCGCGGGCGCGAGTGGGGCGAGTACGTCGCGAATCAAATTCTCGAACTGCGGAGTGTGGATGGATGGTCCACGCCGCCGCTGCCATACTTCGGATCCTTCGATCCGGGTGTGTGGCGCTCGATTCCTTTCGCTGAAAATGCCGACGGCACCGTCGCAGCGGCTTTTGGACAGAATGCCATTCTGGCGCCATTCGCAATGTCAGCCCCGTCACAATTTCGGCCGGGACCGCCTTACGCTCCGACGCTGACCGAAGCGCTCGCCAGCGCGCAGTACGCGGCGGACCTGAACGAGGTTAAAGCGATTGGCCGCGTCAACAGCGTCATTCGCACCTCGGACCAGACCGAACTCGCGCGGCTTTGGCAGGCCGTGGGGCCGATCGATGAAAACCGCGCCGCTCGCTCGGTGGTGCCCCCCGGGAACAGCCTCGTCGAGAATGCGCGGCTATTCGCCCTCCTGAACATGGCGACCTGCGACGCGCTCATTGCCAGCATGGATTCAAAATTCGCCTACGGCCTATGGCGCCCGCATCACGCGGTTCGGCTCGCGGATACGGACGGCAATCCCGACACGGAAGCTGATCCGGGCTGGAGCGCGCTCATCCTGGCGCCGCGCTTCCCGGAATATATCTCGAATCATGCCGCCCTCACCGGCGCCTTCATGCATACGCTCGCGCGCCTGCTTGGGGACGAGCACGGCTTCACGCTCCGTTCACCGAATTACCCGAGCTTCGCCTGGACGTTCGAACGGTTCTCCGATGCAGCCGCTCAGGCTGGTGAAGCGCGGATTTGGGCCGGCATTCATTATCGACATTCGTGCGACGTTGGCCAGACCGTCGGCCGGACGGTTGCCGACCACGTGCTGGACAACTTCCTTCTGCCACTGCGCTGAAGGGTGTGAGGTTCCAAGTCAGCGCCTTGAGAGCTCCCGAACCAAAAACAGTTATGGAAAGAACGACAACCGCAACACTAGTTATGAACTCGATCAACCTGAATCGCGATTCGGCCACCTCGCACCGCAAGGGGCTGCCTCAAACCATCCTCATGATTCTCGCGCTGCTCCTGGCTCCACGGACTGACGCGCAGAATTATTCGCCAACCGATATCCAGGTCCCGCCGGGCGGCTCCTTCCGCGCCGACGCCGTGAACGACTTCGGCCAGGTCTCCGGAGGCTACACGCCGCCAGGGGGCCGCGAGCTGCCGGCGGTTTGGCACAACGGCGCCCTCACGCAACTGCCGCTTTTGCCCGGCAACGTCTCCGGCTGGGCGAGGGGGCTCAACAACATGGGGCAGGTCGTCGGGGCCTGCTCCAGCCTCCAGCCTGATGCCAGCTACCTTCACACAGCCTGCATCTGGGAGAACGGCACGGTCCGAGCATTGTTGCCCGTTGCCGGCACGGATTACAACGTGGCATGGTCCATCAATGATGCCGGTACGGTGGTGGGACACGCCTATACCAAAACCTTCGACAGCTTCGGAAACTTTACTGGAGCTTTCCGGGAGGCGGTCATCTGGCAGGGCAGCTCAGTGGCAAAGTTATTGCCGCCAACGCCGGGTGCCCAGACCTGGGCCCGCGCGATCAACAACTCGGGGAGCGTCGCTGTTTCGTGGGCGACTGACAGTGCCAGTGACGGATGGATCGAATGGACTCCCGCCCGTTGGACGCCGCAGGTTCCGAACGGCACGACGGGGACCATGACCACGCTGGATTCGTGGTTCGGTTCGGCTTACGACATCAATGACGCCGGCATCGTCTGTGGCAACGTTTATTCCTATCCGGCCCTCTGGGACGGTCTCACCCGGATCGAGCTTCCGATGTCCGACCTCCGGGCCGAGGCGTTCAGCATCAACGACGCCGGCGTCGTCGTGGGAAACACCATGTGGGACGAATGGATTTACTGGGCGGTGGTATGGGAACGCGGGAATTATTGGGATTATCCGCGGGATCTCAACACGCTGCTGACGACAAACACCGCCAACGCTTATCCAGGGAGTTTGACAAGTGGCATGGTGATCAACAATGCCGGCCAAATCCTTGTCTCCACAGTCAGTGGAAACTACGCGCTGCTCACCCCGTCCTCACAACCACCATCTAATCTGCCGGCTCCGCCTCAGTCCATCGGAGCCGGCGCGGGTGACCGTGTGGTGTCGCTCTCATGGAACAGCGTTTACTTTGCGACCGGCTACAATCTGAAGCGGTCCACGGTCAGCGGAGGACCCTACACGACCATTGCGGCCAATCTCGCATTTCCCGGATTTGAAGACACGTCCGTCGTCAACGGCACCCGCTACTACTACGTCATTTCCTCTCTCAACGGCGCTTACGAAAGCGCGAACTCACCGGAAGTTTCGGCCAAACCGCTGGCGCCTCCCCTTGCGCCCACCGCCCTGACGGCGACCCTTCCGAAAGGCGCCAATGATGTCCGACTAAGCTGGAAGCAATCGGCTAGTCCAGAGATCGGTGGCAACCGCGTTTATCGCTCAACGAATGGCGGCGCCTATGTCCTGATCGCGCAGTTGAACCCCGGAACCACTTACACGGATGGCTCTGTCAGTCGGAGAGTAACCTACTCCTACAGAGTGACCGCCGTGAACTCGAACGGGCATGAGAGTTCCGCCTCCAACACCGTGACCGTGCGGCTGAAGTGATCAAGCACAAGGAAAGGAACCTCGTATGAACATTCACAACCGAAAAAACCTCAAGCCGTGGCTCGTGCCTGCCACGCTGCTCGTGATTCTGGCCAGCGTCTTCGTCGCCCGGACGGCCTTCGCGAAGATTGCCATGAACACCATCGACCCGGTCGGCATCGTGGCTGACAAGGGGCGACAAGTCACGGTGACTGGACCAATCGCCGTCACCAAGGGCGAGCGGACCGAACTGCGGGTGACGGTGACACAACGTTCCACCGGCGCGGTGGCTGAAGGAGTCATCTTCTTGACCGGCACCGGCCAAACCAACCATTGGGAACTCACGGCCCAAAGGAAACTCTCCCACTACTCGCGAACTACTCCACAGCTCTGTCACTGCGGTTACCCCAGTTCACCTTCTCCGCCGTCAGCGAAAACAGGTCAATCTGGCTCCGAACTGGTTCGCGGGTAGTGGGCGAGTTCACGCGAGTTGGGCGTGATTCTCGCGGAGTTGTTTCGCTACGGGTAGAGTTGCCGGGGATACCCGGACCAGTCCAGCTGTAATCTGTTGATGCACATGCATTACGGCCCGAGGAGCGATGGCTCAGCTCACCTCTGAGGTAATCCGGCAAGAGGTTTTTAGTTTTTGTCTGGGGTGTTCTTGAAGGGGTTTTTGCCGAGTTGGATTCGATCCAGGAGTCTGACGAGGGGGCTGTTGGCCTTGCGTAAGGCGGCCTCGTACAAGCGTTCGTCATACGGTGTGCGACTCTGCCAGCACCTCCAGATCATCCGCTGCCATTTGTATGCCAAAGCTCTTACGGCCATGTGATGGGGCGCCCCCTTGGTGCGTTGTTGGAGGTAGTAGGCCGCCGCCCAACGGCTCCAGAGGATGCTTTCCCTGGCATACTCATGAAAGCTTTGGCGATGGAACTTGGGACAAAGGTAGCGGCGGTGAATGTGGCAAGAGCCTCCGCTCTGCTTGGTGACCGGAGCAATGCCGGTGTAATGCTGAAGGTTGGCGGCCGAATCGTAGCGCTCCCGCTGCGAACCCAGGCTGGCCAACAGGCGCGGGCCCAGAACGGGGCCAGCGCCCGGGAAGCTGGCGAACAGAGCGTGATCCTCGTGAGCCTTGAAACTTTCGGCGATACGCGCCCCCTCAAGCGTCACGCCCCGCAACCCAATCGAGCAGCACTACTCCCGCCCAATCGCACGCAGTATCTGCGACCCAAGCCACAGTGGTGGATGTTGCTGGCAGCACTTGGACTGGAACAGACTCTGACGGCGATTACTACGAGTATAACTTTCTAGCCGGTGGCGCTTTGCACTACAAGTCCCCAACCGGCTTCTGGCGGAATGGCACTTGGAAACAAGATGGGAGTTCTATTTACGTGGAAACGAACAATAGATACACGGAACGTAAGGGTATCATCACCGGCAATCAGATGAGCGGCGATGCGTGGAATGTCAAAGGCCGACGGTGGACTTGGGTTGCCAAGAAAAAATGAACCGATGGCCTAATGCGCTGCAGCGCCTATGAGGGTTGTCAAGAACGGGTGTGTTGTCCGGCCGGTTTTGTTTTGGAGGTTTTAGGCGTAGGTCCGGCGTAGCGTAGCGACAGCGTAGCGGAGTCCGGCGCGAAGCGGCTTGCCACGAGCCACCGGTGTCGCCGCTTTCTCCTGTGCTGGCCTCTGTCCTCCTCCGCCCGCGTCACGTCAAAATCTCCCGCACCACGTGCCCGTGCACGTCGGTCAGTCGGAAGTTCCGGCCGCTGTAACGGTAGGTCAGTCGCTCGTGGTCCAGGTCGAGCAGGTGCAGGATTGTCGCATGGAGGTCGTGCACGTGCACCGGGTTCTCCGTCGCGTGCATGCCGAACTCATGGCTTCACCTTGAGACCCGTAACCTTCGCGAAGTCGGCTTGCCGGCTGTCAAAGGTTAGGAACTCCTTCGCGCCGAGCGCGATGGCGACTCCCGTGTGCAGCAGGTCGATGCCGCGCACTCCCATGTCTTCGGTGTGCGCCATGCCAAGCTGCTCCGATTCGCGAAACGCGTTGGTCCACGGAATGGGCACATGGGAAAGGATGCCGTCAGCCAGGTCGGATTCAATATCCTCGAAAGCCGCTTTCCTGCGGGCCGCGTCAATCTGCTTTCGGAAAACCGCGAGGCGGATGGCGTTGCGCAGTTCGTGGCGGTGCAGCGGGGTGAACGGCAGGGCGTCCCGAAAGTCGCGCATGAATGCGAGGGCCTTGTGCGAGTCGGATTGTGTGAGGTAGATGCGCACCAGAAAGCTGGTGTCGGCGTAGGTTTTCAATGCGCGCCCTTGTTATAGTCGAGGATGTCATTCATCGCGCTGGCTGGAATGACGCGGTTGCCATCGCGCAACTTCAGGCGGGCGGCAAAGTCGGGACGCTTCTTGGCGGGGGGACGGGAAGGCGGCGGGGGTGGCGTAATCATCGCGACCACCTTTCCACGTTTGCTGATCTCGACCGGTTCGCCTTCCTCGACCCAGTTGAGCACGGTGCCGAAATCGTGTCGGAGCTGGCGCACAGTTGCACTTTTCATGTGTAACAAGAATGTTACACAATGCCGAGTTTGTCAAATCTCCATTGAAGCGGCATCGCCGCAGGGCGAGAGAGGCGACGGATCGTCACGCCAAAATCTCGCGCACGACGTGTCCGTGCACGTCGGTCAGTCGGAAGTCCCGTCCGCTGTAGCGGTAGGTCAACCGCTCGTGGTCCAGGCCGAGCAGGTGCAGGATAGTCGCATGGAGGTCGTGCACGTGCACCGGGTTCTCCGTCGCGTGCATGCCGAACTCATCCGTGGCGCCATAGACCATCCCACCTTGGATGCCGCCGCCGGCCAGCAGCATCGAGAAGCCGGTGTGATGATGGTCGCGCCCGACTTTGTCGGCATCTTTGTCCTTATCCCGAATCTCCGCGTAGGGGGTGCGGCCGAATTCGCCTCCAAAAATCACCAGCGTGTCGTCGAGCAGGCCGCGCGCCTTGAGGTCCGCGATGAGCGCCGCGGCAGCCACGTCGCCGTCGGCGCACAACTTGCGATGCCTCTCGTTATGATTGGTGTGCGTGTCCCATGGCTGGTTGTCGTCGGCGACGTAGTAAACCGTCACGCAGCGCACGCCATCCTCGACGAGCCGCCGGGCCAGCAGGCAGGAGCGGCCGAACGGTGTCTCACCATACCCCCGCCGCACGGTCTCCGGTTCGCGGCTGATGTCGAAGGTCTTCATGGCGCGCGACTGCATGTGGAAGGCGGTTTCCATCGCTTTGATTTGGCCCTCCAGTTCCGTGTCGCCGCCGCGCTTGCGCAGATGCAGTTCGTTGAGCCGTCCCAGCAGGTCCAATTGCTCGCGCTGCTGAGACTGGGTGAGGCTTGGATTGCGGATGTTGGCCACCAGCTTGTCCACTCGCATGTCGGCGGTGATGACGCTGGCTGCCTGATACTCGGCCGGCAGGAAGCTGTTGCTCCAGAGCGCGGGGCCCACGACGATTTTGGATGTGGGCCGGAGCACGACGTAACCCGGCAGATTCTGGTTCTCCGTTCCAAGGCCGTAGAGCAGCCAGGATCCCATCGACGGCCGGATCGGCTGGATGTTCCCGGTGTGCATTTGCAGAAGCGCCGGCTCGTGGTTCGGCGTGTCGGTCTTCATCGAGCGGATGACGCAGCAATCGTCGATGATGCGTCCCAGGTTCGGCAGAGTGTCGCACACCTCGATGCCGCTCTGGCCGCGGTGGGTAAACTCGAACGGAGACGGCATGTATCCGCCGACTTTGTTCTTTCGGTAAAGGTCTCCGTCGGGTTTTTCGCCCGCGTATTTATTCAAGGCCGGTTTCGGATCGAACGTGTCCACATGGGACGGCCCGCCATTGAGGAAAAGGAAAATGACGCGCCTGGCGCGGGGCGCGAAGTGTGGTCCGGGGATAGCGCCTGAAGCGTTCGCGCCGGCGAGCGCCCTTGGGCCGAGCAATCCTGCCAGGCCCACCAGGCCGAAGCCGGCGCACATGCGCTGAAGCATCTGACGGCGGGTGAGCCCCGGAGAAGCGGACTGATTAGAGCTAATCGACATACAACGAATTAAGTTTTTTGTCGCGGTCGATGGCGTAGTGGTAACACG
>Ga0184635_10000083_pt1 | contig 17943 bp, 5 predicted proteins | sample PLM3_30_b2_FD_133147 | JGI IMG/M metagenome (GOLD analysis project Ga0184635, IMG submission 133147) | Groundwater sediment microbial communities from an aquifer in East River, Colorado, USA - PLM3_30_b2 | ecosystem: Environmental > Terrestrial > Soil > Riparian zone | place: USA: East River...
AACGGTCCGTCTTCCCTGCGTCGCCAGTTCGCCGGGCGCCAATCCCGATGCACCGGGTCAACCGGTGCGCATCTCCACGAGCTTCATCGACTTCATCAATCGCGTCGCCCATGCCAAGGCTGTCGACGAAGCGGAGCGGGGGTTCTTCCTTCGCTACACGACGCGCCTGGCCGAGGATCCCCGCACCTTGCTCGCGCCTGACTTCAGCACGCTGCTCCCGCAACGGGCGTGGAACTTCAACACGATGAACCGGCAGGCAAGCCACTTCAATCAAATGGTCGGCGGACTGCTCGGGATCGATCACGCCCATCATTACCTGGGGCATTACCGGAAACATGCCAGAGACTTCGACTCCCAGACCGCGCTGCCGCAGCCCATCAACGCGCTGATCACCGAGGCGGAATGGCGCCAGGCAGTCGTTGAAGGCGCGCGCAACGCTCTGGCCTGCGGCCTGGGCGTCGACGGGATGAAGGCGATCTTCGAGTGCTTCGGGCAGATGCCGACCCGTCCGGCCTGGGCGGCGTACTTCATCCATCCGGACGCCGACGTGCGGCGCATCAACGCCGAATTGATGCACGCGGAGCGGGAGTTCTTCGCGATGGACGCCAAGCCACGCAAGATCGGACCGGTCGGCAAGCCGCAGCTCAACCGCTGATTCGACGGCTTGCGCCCCACGCGGACTGAGGTGCTACTGCACAAACTCCAGCTCAGGCGCCTTCGGGATCAGGCCGGCCGCAAAGGCGGAACCGAGAAACCGCCGGATCGATTCCCGGCCTCGTTCGCCGTAATCCAGCGTCCAGTCGTTCACGTACATGCCGACGAACTTGTCCGCCAGCTCGAGGCCCATGTCGCGGGCAAATTGCAGTGCGTGGCGCACGGCCTCCCGCCGGTGTCCCAGGCTGTAGCGGATGCTGGCCGTAAGGATGTCCGAGAGGGTTCTGCGCAAATCGGCCGGGAAGCGTTTGTGGATTACGTTGCCGCCCAGCGGCAGGGGCAGTCCATCGTTGTTCCGGCCCCACCAGACGCCGAGATCCTCGCAACAAACCAGGCCTTCCTTTTGAAAGGTCAACTGGCCTTCGTGGATGATGAGACCCACGTCAGCTTTGCCCTCGCGCACGGCGGTGAAAATCTGGTCGAACGGCACGACAACGTGTCGGAACGCCTTGGCCGGCTGGCCCAGCCAGAGTTGCAGCGCGAGGAACGCGCTGGTCATCGTGCCCGGCACGGCGATGGTTTTCGCGGCGATTTCCTCGCGTGTCAACTGCTGCCGGGCCACGAGCATCGGCCCGTAACCGTCGCCCATGCTCGCGCCGCTGGGCAGCAGCGCATACTCGCCGCACACGTAGGCGTAGGCGTGAATACTGATGGCGGAAATGTCGAGCTCCCCGCGTGTGGCCCGCTCGTTGAGCGTCTGGATGTCCTGGAGGACGTGCTCGAACTGGAACCCGTGCGCGGGAACGAGGCCCTTGGCCAGGCCGTAGAACATGAAGGCATCGTCGGGGTCCGGAGAGTGGCCGAGAGTGACGGGGCGCTGAACCATGAGAAGAGCGTAAGGCGTGAAACGTAAAACGTAAAACGTGAATCGTAAAGCTTAGGAAAGTGCAGCTTAGGAAAGTGCAACCAGGCATCTTCGTGGTCCCGAATCCTCTGGACAGAGCCCAGTGCCGACGCCAGACTTACGACTGCAGTCGGACCAGGCAATTGACGGGCACCATGACCATCAAATGTCCAGCTTGCGGTGAGACGAGCGCGCAACATCAAGTCGCGAGGTCGGAGTATGATCCTGTCGCCCCTCAATTTGCTGGCGGAATTGTCGCGGCGTTCGTATTCGTGCTGAGCCGCAAACGCCGATTCCGCTGCGACCGGTGCGGCCAGTTTTTCTATTCGCACACTGTTGGGTCGCGAGTCTGGCTCGCGATGTGGGTTTTGTTTTGGGTCTCGCTGACACTCGGCGTATTGAATATGTTGATGAACGCCGGCAGGCCCTGAGAAGTCCTTGCGCTTACCGTCTCGGCAGGCAACGCAATCCGCAAAAAGGAGCGAAAGACGTGAAACCTAAAACGTAAGATCGATCGGGAGCACGGGGGAATTCCGAGCGCGCCCGATGGAAATTACGTTTTACGTTTCACGATTCACGTTTCACTTCACATCCCCGGCGTCGCGAACGACACCTTCACGGTCGTCCCTTGTCCGACCTTGCTTTCGACGTGGAACTGTCCGCTCAGGAGTTCGGTGAGGCGCTTGGCGATGACCAGGCCGAGGCCCGCGCCTTGTTGCTCGAAAGTCTGGCGCTCGAATTGCATGTGAGGCCCGATGCGGCTGAGTTGCTCGGGCCTCATGCCTCGGCCCTTGTCGGTGAACGTCAAGTGGCACAGTCCACCTTCGGTGCTGGCGGCGACCAGGACGGGCTTTCCCGGTTCGGAAAACTTGAAGGCGTTGTCCGTCAGTTCCTCGACGATTTTCGAAAGGTTCTCCACGGGCGCCAGCAACAGGGCATTGCAGACCTTCAGCAGAAGGTCCCCCTCGCGTTTGTGGCGCGCCGCGACCTTGCGGGCGATCTCGGGCACGCGCTCCTGAACGACGACCGGCTTCACGCCCGTTGTGACGTCGATGACCTTGGACTCCGACGCCATCAGTTCAATTTGCGAATAGACGAGGAAGTTTTCGATCAGCCGGTTCAACCGCAGCGCGGAGTCATGAATGAACCGCGAGGATTCGAGGATCTCCGCCGGGGGCATGGTCGCGTAATCCTCCATCATGATTTGCGCCAGGCCCATAATCCCGTTGAGGGGCGTGCGCAACTCGTGCGGGAGGGCCAGGGTGATATTGCCGCGCAGCTCATTGAGGCGCTTGTCGGATAGGCGGCGGACCTCGGCTTGTTTTTCCAGCCGGGCATTCACGGCGGCCAGGAGTTCCTTGTGCGAAAAGGGCTTGGTCAGGTAGTCGTCCGCGCCAAGTTCCATGCCGCGGCGAATGTCGCTCTTTTCCGTGGCGCCGGTCAGGAAGATGAACGGGATGCTGGCGGTGGCCTCGCGCTCGCGCATCGCCTTGAGCGTGCCGTAGCCGTCGAGTTTGGGCATCGTGATGTCGCAAATGACGAGGTCGGGCAGTTCTTGCTCTGCCAGCTCAATTCCGGATTGGCCGTCCTCGGCGGTGAGCGCTTCAAAGCCAAACAGGCTGAGGCTCTCCGCAATGATCATCCGGATGTCCGGCGTGTCGTCGATGATCAGAACCTTGTTTGCCCGCTGCTGCCGCCGTTCGGGGTTCCGGGTCCCAGGTTCGGAGTTCTGACTACCCGGGACCCGCACCTCGGAACCCGGGACTGAGTTCTGAGAACCAGAAACGCCCACGACGCCGCCCGCCGGCGCTTGCCCCACCACTCTCGACGTATCTGCACTCGCATTCATTGTGATTGTCCAGTCTCTGGCTACCATGTCCCACTTAAGGACAGAGCGGTCAGGGCGATGCTCGGTTCGGACCAGGCCCGAATTGTTCGAGAACTCAAGGTACCTGGCGTCAATCGGTGCCAGCGCATCGCTTGTTCGGCGCTATTGAGCAAACCCGATGCCGGGATGAGGGAGGAATCGGCAGGCAGTTAAGTTCCATTAGCCGAGCCAGGGACACGGGGGCGGCTGGAGCAGATTCGACAAAACAGGGCGCCGTCAAGAGTCGCTCTCACCCCTCATAACCGCCGTGGTAGGGCGCGTCGCTCCGCGCGCGCCGACTCCGGGAATGGAAAAGGGCTGGCTTTATTTGAAAATCGGATGCCTCGGCGCGCGCGGAGCGACGCGCCCTACCATCATGAGATCGCTACTGGGCCGGGCTCACAAGCCGGTAGAAACGGACCTGATTTGGGGTGCCATTGGTCAGGGAGACGAACCGCGGGACCGAGGTTGGGAATATGTCGGTCACCTTTGTCCAGGTCCCACCGGAAACAAGATCGCTGGACAAAACCGAGTAGGTGCGCTCGTTGTCGGCCCAGAACCGCAGCACCGTGCCTGCGGGCGCCTTCTCAATGCGTTCGATGCGCGGATGGCTCAACACCATCGGTGCACCCACGGGATAAGTGCAGCCAAGCGTTTCCCCGCCACGGCCGGTGCCGATGGCTGGCGAAGCCGGTTTGAGCCGGTAATCGCGCTGGGCCGGAAGCTGGAACAGCGGATCGGCGCTGAAGTTGCCGACCCCGGGCCAGTTCGTCGCGGTCAGTATGGAATGATCGGAAACGAGCGTGCCGTTGTCGCGCATGGAAATAGTGATCCGATTGCTGGCGAGGATGCTGTTGTAGTTGGTCGTGTGGCCGCCGGTGTACTGCGCCGCGCCGTTCTTGTTGTAGTTCGTGAAGCCCCAGTGATTGTCGGCGATCGTGCAATTTATGACGGTCACATCGCACGAGTCCTTGGCCATGATGCCGGCCTGGCAGGCGTAGATGAGGCAGTTGCTGACCACGGTGCCGGTGGACGAATCGTTGTCGCCGACCGACACACCCTTGTCGAAGGGGAAGTCGTACATCTGGCAGTCATGAACGATCACGTCGATGCATCCAGCTATATTGCCGGGGCCGACGTCCAAGGCATCCACGTTGTTGGTGAGGCCGTGGCGAAACGTGCAACGGCGCACCACGGTGCCCGGCTGGGCGCTGTCGAAGTCCAGGCCGTCGCCGTAGATGTTCTCGAACAAGCTGTCTTCGACGACCAGAATGCCGTTCCGCATCAGCGTCTCGTAGTATTCCCGGAAATGGCAGCGCCGCACCGTGGTCGGCGCGGCGAAGTGCGTGAGCAAGAGCGGTTGGTTCAATGTCGTGCCGCCCGAGACCAGCCGGTAGTGATGGAAGTAGGAATCCTCGAACAGCCCGAAGGCATTGCTATAAACCGTGGTCTGACGCCGCGAAACATCCGCGTGCCGGAGGATGATGGAGCCGCCGAACTGGGCGGAGATTTCGCCCCACGTATTTGTTCCGTCGATGCCGGCGATGACGACCTTGTTGTCTTCGGTTCCAGTGACATGGATGGTTCCACCGATCGCACGAATGGACGCGGCGTTCGTCAACTGAACGATTGCGCCTGGCTGCATCGAAAGGGTGATGTTCGTCGGGACCACGAGGTTGCTGCACACGAGCACGATGCCTTGCGCCGGCGACCAAATCGTATCATTGGTGAGCGTGCCACAAACCACGGTCACCGGCACCGCGCTCCGGGCGCTGGCGACATTCGACCAGTCGGAAGCCCCGGAGGCATTGGAAGCTCTGGTGCGGTAAAAGTAGGTCTGGTCCGTCGCAGCGGTATTGTCTGTGTAGTTGGTGACGTTGGGGCCAATGCCAGCGAGCGAACTCCAGAACGCGCCATCGGTGGATCGTTCGATGGAAAAGCCGGTTTCGTTGTCGACGCCATCCTGCCACCAAACTTCAATTGGCCCCAACCCGACCGCGTGCGCCGACAACCCGAATGGCGCGGACGGGATGCCGCCAACAGGGAGCAAAACGCCCATGTTGATGCCACCCGCGCCCGTTCCGGCAGCAGGCGAGCCAGCCTGCAGACGGAAATCCGCCGCCGCCGCGTTCACAAAAAGAGGGTCGCTGCTGACGTTCCCAGTGCCCGCCAACACACCGCCCTCCGTATCACTGTAGTTCAGGGCAAGGGTGGAATTCCCGACGATGTGGATGTTGGTGACGTTCCCCCAAATAATGTTATTGGTGCCAGTCGCACTGGCACTGCCACCGCCCGCCGCTTCCACAAGCAACCCGGAGGCGCTGTTGGCGATGGTGTTTCCGCTGACCGTGACGTTCGTCGAACCATTCACAGAAACGCCGATGCCAACGCCGTAGATGAGGCAATTCATCACGGTCGTTCCCTGGGCGTTCGCCCCGATGGACACTCCTTTGTCCGGGAAGCCGTGAATCAAACAATTCTCGACGAGGGAGCCGGGGCCTGGATCGCCGAAGTCCACGCCATCCGTATTCGCGGTGCCGGACGTCTCGAAGCGCACGGTGCAACGGCGGGCCACGATGGGAACATTTGTTCCCTTCAAATCCAGCGCGTCTGTGGTGCTGTACTCAATCAGGCAATCCTCGAACAGCGTGGGGGTGTTCCGGGTATCACACTCGACGAAGCGCGAGATGTGGGAACGCCTCACCGTCACGCCGCCTCCCGTGTTGCCCTCGATGATGACACTGGACGCCGTCAACAAATCCCGCGCGACCGAATCCTCCATGAGCAACTGGCCGCCGATGGACGCGCGTACCTGGCCGGCGACAATTTCCACGCGGGACAGAATCACCTGGGCGTTGGTGCCGATGGCGCGCAACGCGCCCCACGGCGTGGTCCCATCGGCCGGCAGAAAGTGCGCGCGGTGGTCCGGGATTCCCCAGGAATTGAAAACGCCGTTGGTTTCGGCGCGAATGCTGACTCCAGGCGACAGGAGGACAACGACAGCGCCCGTCGCGTCAATGAAGCCACCGCCCGTGATGGTGAGATCGTTGGTGACGCGGATCGTCGTGCCAGGGTCGGCCCAAACACCTCCGGCCGTGAAGAGGCCGCCGATGCGCGTCGTGGCCAGTTCGCACACGACGTCACGATTCGTCGCGAACAGGATGTTTCCGCCCGCGTCGAGTGCCGCGATGAACAGGCGGTTCATGCCCGGTTGCAGCGATTGGGTCTTGGACCACAAGCCGGTGCCGGAATCGTAAGCCGCCTCGACGCCATTCACGGTTACGCGCGTCGAACCGGGCAAGGTATTCGTGCCGGAAAGGGCGGTCGTATTCGTGTTCACGAGCGAGAAGAATGCTCCGTTCTCGGCGGTGCCGGCGCCGCCGACGACGGTGAGATCCGCGATGAGATGGAAGTCACTGCTGTTGCTTCCGCTGTTGATGCCCATCAGCGCGAAGACGTGCGTGCCGGCGCCAAGCCGGGAACCCACGGCGCCGAAGTCGATTACGGAGGGCGAGTTGGTCGGGGGATTGCAACAGGAGGCTTCATGATTCGCGGACACGGTGCTCGCGTTGTAGGGCGGCGGGCTGCCCAGCCCATTGATGTTGCTGCTCCGGCCCAGTTCCATGCCGTCCAAATAGACCACGTATGCGTCATCGTAATCCACGGTCACCTGGATGTGCCGGGCCGGGTCAGCGGCTTCCGAAAGTGTGAATTCGTGTCGAATGAACAGCGTACTGTAATTGTTCATCATCGTGCCGAGGGTCGTGGCCTCGCCGACGATGTCCGCGTCGCCGTAACCGAAGCCGCCCTGGCCCGTGAGCCACGTGCCATCCAGAGACGCATTCGCCGCGGTGGTCCAGTCCGCTTGAGGCGCGTTCGTCCGTCCTGGACGGTATTGCCACGAATCCCCATGGCTCACCAGCGGCGTCGGCGGCAAAGGGGCGGAGCCTATCCGCAGAGTGAAGGTCTGGCCGAATGCCGGTGCCGCCGTCGAGGCGCAGAATGCCAGCGCAAGACTCAGGCAGGTGCGATTCATGCATTTCATATTGCTCAAAATGGGCTGACCAGATTTCGTGGCGGACGAATCGTGACAATGGATTCGTCGTTAATTGCTACGGTTCAATCTGACTTTCGACCGGGTGAATCGCGTTGATTCTTAGCTCATCCGCATCCGAAATGGAAGCCGCGATTTGGGCCCCAGGCCGGTCACGGAATGGCGGGAGTCACGACCCGATAGAACCGCTGCGGACCGCCCCCGGAGTCTTGCACCGTCACCGGAGCGCTGGTTCCTTGTGCCGCCACGTTGGTGAGCTTTGTCCAGGCAACGGCGGGCAGTAACGTCGAATACACGACCGAATACGTGCGGCCAGCCACGGCGTTGAACTGGAGATTCACGTGCGACGGGCCGAGGGTTGCGATTAGGCGCAGGGTGCTCGCGGCGCTCTGAGGGTTCGTGCCGGCGAGGTATTCCTGCAAGTTCGTCATCCCGTCCAGGTCCGCGTCGTCGTCCCCGTCATCAACCATCTTGTTCAGCCCGTTGGCCATTTCCCAGTCGTCGGGCATGCCGTCGCCATCGGTGTCCATCCCGCCGGCGCCGCCGAGGGCGGGCACGGCGGCGAACCAGTTGGTTGGGTCATTCGCGTAGCCCGAGTCGCTCACGCGCTGGAGCGACTTCCCGAGGCCATCGGCGTTGGTGGGCCAGGGAAGCGAGTCGGAGTAGACAACCTTTTCTACGAGGACATAGGGAACGGAGCCGTTGGTCTGCGGTGGATCGGGCTTCACGAGTTCCACGCTGTCGCGGCTGTTGTCGAGCTTGCCGCTGTAAGGGCCGACAAGCCGGCTGTTGGTTCCGTAGGCCGCCTGGAATTGCGCGAGCGCCGCCGAATTGGTCGAAGGATCGAAGCTGACAAGGATCAGATGGCCTCCGGAAGGGAGGAAGTGACTGGAGTTGAAAGTGAAATTCACTGCGTCCCGGAGGCGCCAGCCGTTGGTCGTGTGCGCCGGGTCGTAAAGCGGCACGGTGAACGCAGACGTGTTCCGCAGTTCGATGAATTCCTCCACCACGTTGTCATTCGTCGAGACGCCGGGCACGATAATGTCAGGCGGCCGATACATGATCTCGCTGATCACAATCGGGCCAACTTTCGGGTAGGCGTTGTTCAGGCCGCCGCCGGTCCGGAATTGCTGGACGTTGGCAGGCGTGTCCTGGCCGAACGTGTGCGCGCTCAACGCCGGATAGTCCACTTGGCCGGCGCTGTTGACGTAGCGTCCGAAGGAGACCCCGTTCTGGGCCGGGCCAAACTTTGCCACCGAGCGGTAGCCATCGAATACGCCGGCCTCGCTGGCCACGGACAGGTAGACCTGGTCGCCGTCCGCTGAACTGAGAGCGAACGGCACTCCGTTGGTGTCGCTGTTGAACGCGATTTCGTAGAATACGAGGAACCCGTTGGCCTGTATCATCGTGTCGTTCGGAATGCGGAATTTGCGCAGCGAATCCTTGTCGTCGCTAAGGAACCAGCCGCCGATATTGAGGGGGGCACCGGTCAGGTTGCGCAATTCGATGGCGTCCTCCAAAGGCTCGTCCGTGTGCGTGAGGATTTCATTCACGACCACGCTGGTCAACGGCAAGTAATTGGCGTCGCTGGGTGTGGGTGTCTCCGGGAAACTGACAATGGTGTCGGCGCCGTCGGGCAGGCGGCCTTCCGAAACACCCATCGCCTGCGTGCCGAAGTTGACTGCGTCGAGCACGGTCGCATTGTTCGACGCGAGCAGGTAGATATTATCGCCCTCTTTGGCGAGTTTGAAGTTCACGTGTTCGGGACCGACGGGATTGTCCGGCTTATCGGCTTCAAAGCGCTGGAACGCATTGGAGCCGACGCCGATGTACGACAGCGCCGGGATGCGGTAGGAATCCTGGTAACCGAAAATGTCGGTCAACCGCAGGTCGGTCAAGGCGACGGGCAGCGTTGCGAGATTGCAGATTTCGAACCAGTCATCGCCTGAAGCCGGGTCCGCCATCCACTCGTTGATTCGCAGCCCCGAAGTGTCGCCGAGTGTCGCCGCGATGTTCGTCCCGCCAAAAGTTGGAACGGTGAGCGTCCAGGACGTGCTGCCGGCGGGCACCCGACCGATCGAGTAATCGGCGGTCTGAAGGCCGTAGTCGACACGGTCGAGGACTTCATTGGTGAGCGGAGGGCCTTTGAAAAGGAAGAGCGAGCCGCCGTTTTTCTTGAGGCCGAAGCCGGTGTTCGTGGAAGATGGGGGCGCGTCGCCGTCGGCATAGACGACGCTGAAACCGCGCGCAAGCACGATGGAGCCGGTCGGAAAGATCCATCGGGGAGGAACGTTGACCGGCGAATCGTTCAGGCTCATGCCGGACAGGTCGACGGCGTTGGTGGAGGGATTGTAGAGTTCGATCACGTCCGGCGTGCGACCGTCCACTGTCAGAGCCGTGGCGTTGTCGGCCAGGATTTCGTTGATGACCACGCCGGCGGCGACAGGGGAGTTCGTGACGAGTATGGCGTCGAGACGGCAGGCAAGAAAACTATCCTGACTATTGACGAACTGATGGACCTCGACTGCGATGCTGTTGGTGCCGGGCTGGATGCTGCCCAGCGGGAAGCTCACGGGGCCAGTCAATGGCGGATTGCCGCTTGCGCTTGATGACGCCGTCGTGGCGAACAGAATTGTGCCTTGCGGCATGCCGTAGCGCGCCCGCTCCGCGCCGTTGACGTACACCACCGCGCCATCATCGACGATATAGTAGAACTGGAGTGTGTTCGGATTGAGGTTGGTCGGCACGACAAAGGTCGATCGGAAGTAACGAGTCACTCGTTCCAGGCTCTGCGTCATCGCTGTACGGGTTGTTTGGCCGCCGATGGTCACATTCGCAGTTCCGAACAGTGCCTGCCCGCTCGACCATCCTGAATCGTCGAAGTTGGTAGCTTGCCAATTGACCCCGTCCAAATTGGTGTTCTCGTGCCAGCGCCATGAGTTCGTCAGCGACATCAAAGTCACGGTCGGTGGCGGCGGAGGTGGCGTGATGCACGAGTTGCCGCTCCCCGGCGAAGCGAAGCTCTGCACGCCGACCGTGGAAGCCCCATTCGGACAGCGACCGTAGGAGACGTCGGTCCGCTGCGGCCCATAAGCCACGCAGTCCACAACTGAAAGGTCCGAAGCAAACAGGCCGATCTGCCCTTGCTCGGACGACAGCTTGAAGTTCAGGTGCTCCGCGCCAGCGCCTTCCGAGCCGTCGGCGGTAAACGCAGTGAAGCCACCTCCGGCGATGAAGCTCAAGTCGGCGATGCGATGCAGGGCCGGGGCTCCAAGCGGTTCGTCGGTGAGATACATGCCGCCCAGCGCCACCGGCAACGGGTCCGCGTTGTACAACTCGATGAAGTCCTCGGTCGTCGGCGGGACGCTGGCGGCACGCCATTCGTTGATTTTCAATGTGCGCGGGTTGCCGAGGGGCTGAGCGATGTTGGCTGCAGCGGGGACGAGGGTTGGCTGGGTCAATACCCAGTCCCCTGAACTGCCCATGCGCCCGACGGAGAGATTCGGGAGTTGCACGCCGAATTGGACCGAATCGAGCCGGGCGCCGCCACTCGCCACGGTGTTGAAGAGGTAAACGGCGTCGCCGTTCTGCCCCAGCCCAAACCCCAGGTGAAGTCCCGGAGTGCCGGCGCTGTCGGCGTAGACCGTCAGGTAGGCGCCGGCGGCCAGTGTGGTGGTGGGGAAGGTGAATTTGCCCGGATTCGCTGGATCGTCCGTGAGCCTCATGCCCGTGAGCGTGACCGACGACGGCCCTTCATTGTGGAGCTCGATCATGTCGGGAAAAGTGCCGAAGTAATTCACGGAGGAATTCCACGCCAGGACCTCGTTCAGGCGCACCGTGGGCAGGGAGGTGTTCACCACCCAGGTTTTCGAAAGCGTCGGCGTGGCGGTGCTTTGGTAAATCCCGCCCGAGTTTTTGCCGACCACGTAAACGGTGTTCGTGCTGCCGTTGGCCAGTCCGCTGAGTGTGATCGGCGTTGCCACCGTGGTCTCGGCGCTCCAGGCGCCGTTGTTCAGGCGCCACTGGTAATGGGTGATGTTCGCTCCGCCAATGGTAAGCGTGGCCGAGGTCCGCCAGGTCGGCGAACGGGGTTCGCCGGATATCGTAGCGACGGGATTGTTCGTCGCGGGTGGCACGAAGCCCGAAATGAGGCCCTGTACGGTGCTGCGGCGACCCGCCATCCAAACCTTGATGTTCAAGGCGGTGTTGGCGAACTGCGAATAGTCACCGAACACCTGATCCACCAACGAGTCGAACTGTGCTTGCGAAAACGGCCCATCGAGCAGGTTCTGCAGCGTGCGGTAGTAGAGCGGCTCGATTTGGGGGTGGTGCATGAAGAAGTTCATGGCCTGCCCGGACCCTCCACCGGGATCCTGTGTGGCGGTGAAGATTCCGCTGCCGGTGCCAAGCGACCCGCCCTGGCCCAGAATCGTGTCGAGATCGTGATAAAGCAGAATGAATCGGGGGTCGTTGTTCCCACGGTAAAGGTGGTAGTCGTCATTGTAACCCGTGTTCAGGCCCGTTTCAGCGTTGCCGAAAAGGTTCATCACCGCCAGGTGAGTCAGCCACTGCTCGACGTTGATGACCTCGCGCGCGGTTTCCAGCGTGAAGGAGCCGGTCTGATTCTCGCCCATGACCTCCAGCATGCCCATCAGGTCGCGCCAGTCGTTCTCGCTGGCGTTGCTCTCTTTGAAGTAGGTGGTCTCGTAAGAGCCGGGGTCTTCGCCGCGGTAATTGAAATTGGGCGGAGGGATGTCGCGCACGACTTTGTAGGCGTTTCCACCCCCGTTGTTCGGGAATTGCCGCTCTGCCCAGTCGGAGTCGATGTCTTCATTGGCGGCGTAGTAACCGCCGCTGCCGGGGGCGCCGCCCGGGAGCGTACTGTTGTTCACGCGCAGCAAGGCGAACCGCGAATTGTTCCCCGCCGCACCGGCCTTTTGCGCGATGGTGGCCCCAACGACCTGCGCCGCCGGCGTCCGGGCGTTCATGTCCAGTCCGCCGACGCCTTTCCACGGATTATCGGAAGGGAAGTTCACGCGGCAATTGTGCGGAGTGCCAAAGCGGCTGCCGTGTCCGCGATTGCGGACGCCGCACAAGTAGCGGCGATCCACGCCGCTCCCATCGACGCTGATGAACGTTGCGTTCATCTGGGCGTCACTATTAGGCGAGCTGTTGAACATGTTGCCTAGTTCGGTGTACTCGGCACTGGTCAGGATCAGCTTGTAGAGCGGGGGGAACCCGCTGGAACTCTGATCGTCCACTTGGAGAAGGGCGTTGGCCGCCTGGCCGAGGCTCCCGTTTCCCACATCCGGCGCATCGAGTGCCGGAGCGGGCCAGGTGCGCGTGTTGCCCTGGCCATCGGAGGCCTGAATGTAATATTCGAGGATCGTGCCGTTCGCCATGGGCGAGAGCAGCGTCCCGAAAATCCCATCTCCGGCAGCGCCATCTCCGTGCGCCCCGTCATCCAGCATCGCCGCGCTGGAGAAGTTCGCCGCGCCATCGACACGCCAGCGCAACGTGGTTGTAACACCCGAGGCAACCTCGTTGAGAATTCGGGCGCTGACGCTGTTGGACTCAAAAGAGCGGGGGACCACCGGCAGATGCTGCGCGCCGATGATGAGTGGGGCGATGTTCGAGCTGCGGATTGAGTTGGCAGCGCCGGGCGTGCCACCCACGGGGGTGCTCGGGCCCCAGTTTTGGCCGTATTCGTTCGGCATGGCGGCGTTGATCAATTCGAGGGATTTGCCCAGGCCGTCATGTTCGGCGTACCACATCCAACCCCGGAAGCCGCCGCTGTCGTAGCCCCGGCGCCGCACGGCCCAATCGCCGTCGTCGGCATAGGTGACCTCGTCGATGCGCGTGCCCACGCCGTTGTTCAGATTGACCGCGTTGCGCGTATTGCTGAGGACAGGGGTATAGTTGGTGAACAGCCGTCCATTCACGTTGGTCACTGTAAGAGTGAGCCAACTGCCGACGACATTCCCGACGCCCGGATACCTCGCCGAAAAGGTGGGCAAATGCGCGGCAACGACCAGGTAATTGCCCGCCCCGATGACGGTGTTGGATGGAAAGGAATAATCGATGCCGCCGCTAATCCCCCAGCCGGTGAGATTGACGTTTGTCGACCCCGCGTTGAACAACTCGACGAATTCCTCCCGCACGTCGTGGGAGGGGGGGTGATACATGATTTCGTTGATGACGATGTTTTGCGCGGGGGCGGCAAACGCCAGACTCGCCAGGAGCAAGCACAGGTCGAACGTTCCGAGTTTCGAGTTCCGAGTTCCGAGTTGTACCTGCCGAACATCCAACCTGGAGCTCGCGACCGGCAATCCGGTTGTTGCCAAGTTCCTCTGGTTCACCGCGCCGGCCAGGGGCCGGGCGCTTGTGTCTTGGCGCAGAAAGCCAGAACTACACATCATGCGTTGTCGAGCGTTCGTCATAGAGTCGTAACAATAAGCCACATACGCGCGGTTCGCGCAAAATCTTTCGGATTGGGTTCCCGTTTCGCTTGCGCGTCCCAGGTTTCGGGGACTGTTAGCTCGGAACCCGGAACCCGAAACTCGGAACTCCCAAGGCAGACAAGTTTGTCCATCAGGGCGCCAACCGCGCGCGGTAGAGCCGCATCGGCGAATTCCTCGCCTCCGGGTCCACCATCAAGGAAGGGTCGTTGGTCTGAAACGAGGTGAAAAGATACAGCCAATCGAGGGCGTTTGTCGAGTATTCGATCACGTACTGGCGGTTGGTATAGCCGCTCAAGTCGAAGCGATGTGACCCGTCGGGCATCTGCTGGGGATGGCTCAAGGCCGATGGGCCAGGTAGGAACGTGATCCAACCCTGGTCGATGGGGCTTCCGTCGGCATCGGCCGTCGACTGCGGATTGCCCGAATCGATGGAAGGCGAGAACGCCAACAGGCGGAAATCGTGGTTCGCCGCGCTGACAAACATGGGGTCGCTGACAATGTTGCCCGTGCCCGGCCACGGCTCGGAAATATTGCAAAAGCCGATGGTGAAATTGGTCTCGCCGAAGTCGGAAGCGACGGAGTCCGCCACGCCCCAAAGGATAGAGTTGGTGATCCGATAGTCGATGCGCGGGCCGGTGGCGTTGCTTTTGAACTGGGCCAGGACGTTCGTACGATTTCGAGTGATCGTCGATTCATGAATGTTGACGCGCACCGTGGTGTTGCTGCCGGAGGTCTTTGCCGAGATGCCGACGGTCGAGTCCACAATCAGGCAGCGCCGCACCGTCGTGACGCCGTTGAAGACGCTGATGGCTTTGGCGTCCTCCACGACGCTGGCCCAATCACGCAAGATACAGTCTTCGACTGTCACCACCGGATCCAGCGTGTCAAGCCCGTCATCGTCGCCCGCCGCTATGACGCTGAGCTTCAGCGCGCATGTCTGCCCGGCACTCTGCGCGTGGATGTACATCCCGTCACCGTCATCCGGTCCGCGCATATCCATGATGACACCGTTTGTAAACAGGAGCGCAGTGCCATCGACTTCCGGGCCCATGCGCGCGCGTTGGAAGAGGCAGTCGTCGAAGCTCAAGTCCGAGCCGGTCGCGTAGCCGATTTTGCCCGGCGTGCCAAAGCCGGCAGCGCCCGGCGTCGTCACGCCGTGGTCGGTGATGCTGCAATGCTCGAAGCGCACCCTCGCCGCGCTGGAACGGACGACGGGTGCCTGCCCCGTGTGCCCTTCTCCCGGGGCCCGTCCCGCCCGCGTGATGGCAGCCCATCGATAAGTCGACACCGGTGCTGTGGCGAGCGAAGCGCTCGAGTGCCGCAACTGGCCCCAGCGCACGTTTGAGTTGGTGCTGCTGCACGTGAACGTGACCGGGTCTGATTCCGTGCCCTGGACGTCGATGCGGCCGTTGACGTTGATGTCCACCCCGGCAGTGCCGCTGTTTACCCCGTCGAGCAACACCAAGGTGTTCGGCTGAATCGTCAGCGTGAAGGCTGCCGGAATCGTGAAGTCGTTCGTCACCCGCACGACTCCGCTCCAGATGGCGTCAACGGCGCTCGTGCCACCCACCGTCGTGATTGGCGAGCCGGCCAGCGACGCCAGCGGACGTGTGGCGTGCAACGCGCCGACCGTGGCAGTAAGGTTGAGATCTCCTCCCCCGCTAAATGAGACCAGTGTGCTGCCCATTCCGTTGCGCATCGGAATGCGATTGGTCGACAGCGTCACCGCGCCGGAGTCCACGCTCAACACCGCCTCCCCGTCCCAAAGACTCCAGTCTCGCGTGCCCTGTGGCGTGAGCACCTCGACCCGCACGAGCACCGGCAGGTCCGGCAAGTAACCGTGCTGGGTCACCAGCTTGACCGAGTTGGCCGATGGAACGGCCGCCCACGCGCGTGTTGCCGTCAAACCGAAGAGCAACATGAGGAAGAGGTTCTGATTCCAGTTCGGATTTTTCAATGCCGTGACGTTCGCGCGCGTGGACACTGCTTCGAGATGCATTTTCAGGACAGGCTTAGACGATCAAGTATGACATCACTTCGAGGAAAGACAACTTCTGACGCGAATTGCGCGAATTAGCGCAAGACTTCATTTCAGGCATCCTGAGCCTCATTAGATTAGCGCCGATGAGCGGTTCCAATTCAGGCGCTCATGGAGCCAGCCGGCCGCGATAGAAGCGGGCGCCCGCCGAAACCGCGCCTGGGTCCGTGAATAACGTCTGACTGGCCAGGTTGGTGAAGAGGGTCAGTTGGGTCCACGTTCCGCCCAGTGTCGGGGAGAAGTCGACTGCGTAGCGCCGTCCGGGGATGCCAACGAGCGTCCCTCGAAAACTGCCGTTGCCGAGCACCTGCGGGTTCACGATCACCGGGCGGTTGGTGTAAGACACGGTCGCGTGCAGGCTCATGCCGAATGCCACGTCGCTGCTGCCGACGCTGCTTTGATGCACTTCAACTGCCATCACGTTGTCGCCCGGAACGCGGCTGGCCGACGGGATCGGCAGCGTGTCGGGCGCGCCCTCGGTGGCGGGGCTGATGCCGAGCGTGTTGTAGTCCACCGCTCCGGCCGGCATACGGATGCGGCCGACTTCCGTACCGTTGAGGTAGTACACTGCGCCGTCGTCCAGCAGGTTTGTGGACATCAGGGTCACGGCGGCGCTCAAGTCGTTGCTGAGCGCAAAGTGGGTCCTGAAATAGTATGTGTTGATTGGAGTCGGGCCGTTGCTGACGTTGAGAGTCGTTCGGAATGGCTCCGGGTAGCTCGTGATGATTTCGTAGGCCAGCAGCGACTGCCCCGAGGGCCAGCCGGCGTCGATGAAGCCCGGTTCGCGCCATAACGTCCCGAGCTCGAGGCCCGCCTGATTGTAGCGCCACGTGCTATTGAATCCGATCAGCTGGTTGGTATAAGTCGTCACCAGTCCGTCGTTGACCGTCAGGGTCGCGCTGGTGCTGTTGGTATTGCCGAAGGAGTTTGAAACGCGGACTGAATAGGCGCCCTCGTTCAGCGCGGTGACGTTATTCAGCGTGAGATTGCTCGAGGTAGCGCCACCGAGATCGACCCCGTTGAGTCGCCATTGGTAGCTGAACGGCGTCGCACCGCCTGCGGCGACAGTGAAGGTGACGTTCGCCCCGAGGTTCACCGTCTGACTTTGCGGCTGCGTGGTGATGATCGGCGCCTGGCTGGGCACCGTAATGTGGAAGACAATGCTGCCCGAGCCGCTTCCAACGATTCCGCCGACCTGGATGTTGTACGTCGTTCCCGCCGCGGCATTGAACATAATCTGGCTTTGCATGCCGCCTGCGGCGTCGTTGTTGAACGCGACGGTGGTCAGCGCGTTCACCGCAGCGCCGGTGTAGGCGGCCAGCGTGGTGTTGTACGAGCTGCCAAATGTGTCCATTGTGACCTGAGCGGAGACGGGCGCCGTCCACGCAATCCACATCGTCCGGGTCATGGACACACCCTGGGTCGGCTCTCCAGTTTCCACGCCCGTTGTCGCACCGGAGGCGCTGTTCGCGAGAATGGTCAGCGGCGTGCCCGTGATCGTCACGCGGTCGGCGAAGACGTTCGTGAGCACTGGAACCACCGTCGTCACGGAGATGTTGATGCCCGCAGACGTGCGCGCCGCCCCGCGGTTGTCCGTGGCTCGTGCTGTCAGCACGTAGTTGCCCGCAGCCACGTTGTTCCAGGCCGCGCTGTAGGGCGACGACGCATCGACGCCCAGCGGCGCGCCGTCCGCGAAAAACTGGACCTGTGTCACCGAGCCGTCGCTATCCGCGGCGGTGGCGTCGATCGTGATGTTGGCCGGCGTGGCGAACGAGGCGTTGTTCGCCGGGGATGTGATGCTTACGGTCGGCATTGCGTTCAGCACGATGTAGACGGGCGCGGAGGTCCCGCGTCGGGTCAGGTTGTCAGTGGCTATCGCCGTCAGGGCGTTACTGCCGGCGCTCGCGTTGTTCCATGTGATGGTGAACGGCGCCACCGCTGCTTCGCCCACTTTGTTGGTGCCCT
>Ga0184635_10000084_pt1 | contig 17915 bp, 12 predicted proteins | sample PLM3_30_b2_FD_133147 | JGI IMG/M metagenome (GOLD analysis project Ga0184635, IMG submission 133147) | Groundwater sediment microbial communities from an aquifer in East River, Colorado, USA - PLM3_30_b2 | ecosystem: Environmental > Terrestrial > Soil > Riparian zone | place: USA: East River...
CGGAGGCAGTTCGGCGCGAGGGCGCGTTTTACCCAGCAGCTTCTTGGCTTCCTCGATGGTCGTCGCGTTGTGGTAAATGTACACGCCGTCCAAATGCGTCACCGTGGGCCAGCCGCGTTGCCGCCGGTTCAGGTACGCGCGGTAGTTGAATTGGCAGGGCAGGATGCGAACTCGATCGAAGTATTTCGTCTGGATGACTTCGTTGATGCAATGCTGGTCGTCGGCGATGGTGCGGAAATGCCTGCGGCCGCGCTCGACGATCTCGCGCCGGATGTCGCGGCTGCCGGGGACGTTCCAGAAGACGACGCCGCCGTTGAGGAAATTCGCCGTGTAGCCCTGGCCCATCACGTACCGCGCCCCCATGTGCTCGACGCACGCCGCGACGTCCGCGCCCGCGAGGAGTTTCTCGAACGGCGGCAGCGGTTGCAGGCAAAGCACGTCGTAGGAATCCACGACGAGCGCGAAGTCGACGTCGAGCCGGTCGATCAACTCGATACGCCGCAGGTAAACTTCCCGCAATGGATTCGAAAAGTCGGGCACCGGTTCGACGAGGTGATACGTGATGCCGTCGAGCCGGCGTTTCGGCAGTTCGCGTCCGAGGATGATGGCGTGGAGCGGCACGCCCTGGTTGGTCGCAAAGCTGGTGAACGTGTGGTCCAGGTGCTCGGTCGATTGGCCGAACGCGACCGCGAGGATGGCGGAGCGGCTCATACGCAACGAGGCCTGCAGTCGGTGGAAGCAAGGCTCGCTCCGTTCCCCCTCACCCCTGCCCTCTCCCTCAGGGAGAGGGAGTCATGCCGACCGTCTTTCGACAATCCCATGCGCTCCAGCAAGTGGGAGCAGCCGGCGATTCTCCCTCTCCCTTGGGGAGAGGGCCGGGGTGAGGGGGAACGAGGCGTCGTGGAAATCATGATCGCATTCCTCGGCTCGCCGGTTGAAACAGCGTCTTCACACCCGGCGTGAACGCCGCGCCGATGCCGTCGCCCGGCCACCAATGGTCCTTGGGCTGATCCTGGAAGTAGAGGTAATTCTTTCCGAGGCGCGCCGCGAACTCGCGCATCTTTGGGGACTGCTGCGAATTATCGCTCATCACGATCGAGGCGCCATGCAGCCGCGGCTCAATGGCGGTGAATTCCGCCCACTCGTACTCCGGCCGGTGGTCGCTGTCGTGCAGGAAAATGTCCACCGGCTCGGCGAATTTCTTCAGCGTCTCCACCGAGTCGCCGAGCAATATCTGGCAGTGGCTCTTGTATGGTTCCGTCAGCAAATGCCCGCAATCCGGGACGATGTCCGTCGCGTACACGACACCGGGGCAGCCTTCTTTCGCATTGCGCGCCACCGCTGCCGCGAGCACGACGGTGCCCAATCCGCGGTCCACGCCCGTTTCGACAATCACGCGCGGCTTGGTGGCCCGTACCAGCGCGTACCATCCGACCCGCCGGCCGTAGCGCGGCTCGACGTCCGAGTTGTGCCGGTCGCGGCTGTTCAATGTTTGCCGCTCCAGCGTCGCGCGGAGTTCTGCATCGTTTTCCAACTCGCGGAAATAACCTTCGATCTCCGGCTCCGCGTGGCCCGAGAGGACAGCGACGAAGCTGACAAGGTAATCGCGGTTGAGCGGCGTCAGGTGGTAGGTGTGATTGTAGTATTCCTTCGAGCCAAAGGCCCACTTCGCAACGCGCCCGGCGTGGCGCAGCGAATGAGTCAATCCCCAGCCGAGCCGGAATGGAATGACCATCAGCCTGCCCAGGGCGGTGTGGCGGACGATTTCGCGGAGCGACATTGGACTCGTTGAATCGTTAAAGGCGTTGAAACGTCGGGCCGGGCGATGCATCAGAACGGCTTCAATTTCTGCGAGGCGAAGTATTCGTCCACCGCCTGCTTTGCGCAGATCCAACGCCATTGTGTGCCATTGTAGTGTTCATGGGTTTGAGTTCGAAGTCATGGGCTTTTGTGCCTCGATGAGGAGCAAATGCCCGCGGCGGGGCATGAGCCGTTCCAGGCTCCTCCCAAGCCAATTCGGAAGCGGCATCAAGCCGATGGAAGAGACGCTGGCCTTGAAGCCGATTTTTTCGAACAACTCTTGCGCCTGCAGCACGCCCAGGGCCCGAACATGTCCGGTCACCCCCGCGAAAGCCGGGTCGGTAATAGGCAGGCCTTCTTCGACGTGCTCCTGATAGTGGAGGCCGAGCGGATTGCCGAGATACCAGCCACAGCAGCGCATGAGCGTGAACGGAGTGTAGCCCAGCGCCATCGCGCCAAGATTGAGGAAGCTCGTCAGGTTCTCCGATGTGATGAAAGTCGTGCCGCCGGGCTTGAGCACGCGCAGGCATTCCTGAACAAACAACCGCGTGTTGTGCAGGTGCTCGATGACCTGCGCGCAATGAACAACGTCGAACGCGTGATCTGCGTATGGCCACACGCCGTTCAGATCCACCGCCTCGGTCCTGATCCCGCGCTTCTCCGCCTTTTCACGCAACGCCGGCGCGGCTTCAACGCCGCAAAACAGCTCCGGTTTGTAATCAAGATACTGGAACAGAAAGCCGCCGTCCGCGCAGCCGACATCGAGGAGGGATTTGGGCCGCAGCTGCGCGACACGCTGTCCGCTCCAGTCATTGCACCGCTGGCAACTGCGCACGTATCCGGCGCTCACCATGCGCTGCAACAAGCCGATCATGCGGCGCGGAATCTAGGCAATCGCGCGGAGACGTGTCCAGTGCCGAACCTGGTAAAGTGATGTCGAATGGATAGTGGTAAGGCGAGGTCTCCGAGCGGATGCTTCGGGATGGAACGGCATGCGCTGGACCCCAGTTTCGGCTGGAATTGGCTGTGGCGAGTCCATAGCTTCGCGGCCGGATGTTTGGTAAAGTTTGCCGGCTTACCGCGGGCGCTCCATTCCCGCGTCGCTCCCGCTGCGATGGAGGAAGACGCTGCTCATGCGCCATCTGATTTCCAAGTTGTCGAGGTCCGCGCTCCTCCGCAGGTCCGTGCAATTGTTTCGGTTGCACAAGCTGGCCAACGGGTGGCTGGGAATGTTTCCTTTGGTGAAACGACTTCCTGGCAGTGGCGTGAAGTACCGTGCCACACGACTCGAAAGCATCCCTCTCGCCGTCGAGATGTTTGAAAAAGGCAACCTGTACGACGCCACGTTGCTGCCGAATGATTTCACCACTTTTGCCGACCTCGGGTGCAACGTGGGGTACTTCACCTGCTGGCTGGCGCACCTGGCCGCCGGGCGCACCCTGCGCGGCCTGATGCTCGACGCCAATCCCGAGGCCGTGAAGGAAGCGCATTGGCACGCGCAGGTCAATGCGATGTCGGAAGCTTTTGGCATCCACGGCATCGTGGGGGAGGGGCGCCCGGGCGACTTCGCCGAATTCTACCTGTACGAATCGAACATTTGCTCCACGAGCCACCTGCCCGATCTCGAAAAGATGAACCTCAAAGGGAAGTGGGAGAAGATTCGCGTCCCTTGCGTCAGCATCGAGGACCACTGGCAGCGCCATTTCGGGGACGCGCGCTGTCATGTCCTCAAGGTGGATATCGAAGGATCGGAGTTGAATTTCCTGAGAGCCGAGCCGGGCTTTTTGATGCGGTGCGACTCGATCCTGATCGAGTGGCACAAGTGGACGGTGGGCCTTAATGAACTGCGCGATCACCTCAAATCGCAGGGATTTGCCTACGTTAAGACAGTGGAGGAGAACGAGCAGATGGGCACGGCGTATTTCAGCAGGTGATCGGGCTCCCGAGCCGATACTTCGTTTAGACGGCGCAGCGAGTCGGGCCGGGGAAGCCACATCCTCCAAGGGGCCGTCACGTCCTGACGGCAATTGCGCGATTACAGTTAGGGCTTGTGGGGTCAGGCCATAGTATCGAAATGTGTCTCCCAGGCGGAGTATTGACAGGTGATGGCGATTGGAGCCGTGACCGAGAGCCTCGTTCCATTCACTCCACGGATTCCATAAGTTCCGCACTGGATTCCCACAGACCAATTCGCGACTCTAGGCGTGATGTGACTTGGCTCCGCGGTTTGGCTTTGATAATCATGCTGCGTGTTCGTTTACCCGAAAGCGTACGATGTGATCGTGGTCGGCGCAGGGCACGCGGGTGTTGAGGCCGCGCTTGCTTCTGCGCGCATGGGTTGCTCGACACTGCTCCTGACGATCAACTGCGACACGATCGGCCAGATGTCGTGCAATCCAGCCGTCGGCGGACTCGCCAAAGGCCATCTCACTCGGGAGATCGATGCGCTTGGGGGAGAAATGGGCAAGAACGCAGACATGACGGGGCTCCAGTTCCGCATGTTGAACACCAAGAAAGGGCCTTCCGTTTGGGCACCGCGTGCTCAGTGCGACAAAAAGGCCTATCAGTTTCGACTAAAGTGGGTGTGCGAGCGCCAGCCGCTGCTCGATATCAAGCAAGGGCAGGCTGCCAGGCTACTGCACCGTGATGGCGTCGCGCGTGGGGTTCAGACGACTCTGAACGTTGAATATCACTCGAATTGCATCGTAGTGACCACGGGGACGTTCCTGCGGGGACTGATGCATATTGGGTCGAACCAGCAGTCCGGCGGTCGCGCAGGGGAGGCTGCCGCCCAAGGGTTCTCGGCTTCGCTTGTCGAGGCAGGTCTCGAGTTGGGTCGGCTTAAGACGGGCACGCCTCCAAGATTGCTTCGCCGTTCCATCGACTTTGCACTCACCGAATGTCAGCCTGGCGATGAGCCGGTTCCTTGGTTCTCCTTCTGGCGGGAGGATTTGTTCCACGTGGAACATTCCGGCGCCCATCCCGCCGACCACGGTCACTCCGCCGGGAGGTATCCGCCAGGCTCGATCCTCGATCGCCTCAACGGCCAACTCCCTTGCTACATCACTTACACAACGGACCGAACCGCGGAAATCATCCGCGCAAACCTCGACAAGTCCCCCATGTATTCGGGAGTTATCGAAGGGGTCGGCCCACGCTACTGCCCTTCCATCGAGGACAAGATCGTCAAGTTTCCTGAAAAACGGCGCCAGCAGATCTTCCTCGAGCCTGAGGGCATCGCTACGGACGAGATTTACGTCAACGGCTTTTCCACCTGTCTCCCGTTCGAGGTTCAATACGAGATGGTGCGCTCGATCATCGGTTGCGAGCATGCCGAGATTCTTCGACCTGCATACGCGGTCGAATACGACTTCGCATTTCCGACCCAGCTTCACCTGAGCCTCGAATGCAAGCCGTGCCGAAACCTCTATCTTGCCGGCCAAATCAACGGCACATCTGGTTACGAGGAAGCTGCTGCTCAAGGCCTGATGGCGGGCATCAATGCCGTGCAGCGTGTTCGGGGGCGCGAGCCGATCGTGCTGCGGCGTGACCAAGCCTACATCGGCGTGCTCATTGATGACCTTGTGACCAAAGGCACCGTCGAGCCGTACCGCATGTTCACTTCGCGTGCCGAGTATCGCCTTGTCCTGAGGCAGGACAACGCCGACCTCCGGCTCTGCGACATCGGTCGCGACATCGAGTTACTGCCCGAGCGCAATCATCGCAAATTCCAATCCAAACGCGAAGCTATCACAGCAGAACTGACGCGCCTTTCGAACACCCGCAATGGAGCCGACTCGCACGTCCAGCTCTTGCGCCGCCCAGAGATTAGTTGGTCCGACCTCCCTGGTGAAAAACCTAACCTGGACCAATCGGTAATTCAGCAAGTCGAAGTCGCGATCAAGTACGAGGGCTACATTCAGCGACAGCAAGATGAGGTTGATCGATTCCGCGTCATGGAAGCGAAACAGATTCCAATCGAATTCAACTACGATAACGTTACAGGCATCCGAAAGGAAGCCCGGCAGAAGCTCTCAAAGATTCGCCCCTCCACGATTGGCCAAGCCTCACGTATATCAGGCGTATCACCTTCCGACATTAGTGTCCTATTGGTTTGGCTAAAGCGTGGTGTCTTGCGATAACGTTACAGTCAGGCGGCAGGCCATTGCGTAAGTCCGTTGTCGCGCGACTGATTTCTCAAAACTGTCGGCTCAATCTCATCCCAAAGCTTCTCGTGTCGCCTTCGATGCTTAAGCTCCAGCCCCTATACGGCTTGGTAAATATGAAACTGCTGAGGATGCCGATGCCTGCACCCGCGATGACGTCCCGAGGGTGGTGCCGGCGCGCCTCCACACGACTGTAGGCGACAAAGGAAGCGGCCGCGTAAGCCGGTACGCCGTACTCCCAACCGTAACGTTTGCGCATGAACTCCGCTCCAGTAAACGCAAATGAAGTGTGCCCGGAGGGCATCGACTGACCGCCTTGGTCGGGGCGCGGAGCGTCGATGGCGTACTTCAGCGCATAGGTCACGCCTACAGAAACGAAGATCGACTTCCCCAATTGGAGCGCACCTTCGCCGTCGCGGTGGGCCGCGGTCAATCCCGCTGCGGCGATGGGTACAGCGTACTGAAGAATGTCTCCCGCAGTCTCGACGCCGTCTCCAGCTGACGCCGTACTGCAATCCATCATCGTCCAGTGGGCCGCGATGATGATGCCAGCAAAACCGCTCCATTGATTTCTCACGACTGCGGTTCGGCGCTTCATGGCGTGCGCCTTAACCGCGGGGAGAATTCCGTGAACTGCCGCGGGATGGCCGTTGCGTGTGGCTCCTCAGCGGAGGGCTGGGTGTCTCTGGCGCTGAATCAGGCGCGAATAAGCGTGTCGTCCGCGACATTCATACTGTTCATCGTAAGCGAGCCTTGAAACTTGAGTGGAACGCGAGGTAAAGCAGCACGACTGGCTCCTCACGGCTGGTATGGAGCTTCGATTAACCAGAACGGAATTGATTAATACCTAACATATTCATGGTGAATAAGATACGAGCTAATCTTCTGTCTCCACCCAAGTTCAACGCCGCACGTTAGGGTAGACTACCGAGTAGTAATACACCTACCGACTTTTGGGCTGACTTTCCCCCGCTGAGTGCTATCGTCAACCCTAACACCTTGAATTCTTCAGACAGGAGCTGACATGAAAATGGTGTGCATCGGATCCTTGATTGCAGGATTGCTCGCTGGCACCGCCTGCGCCTCGCAGATTCGCATCCCGGTCGATTCGGCCAGGTCGTCCCTCTTCCTCCGACTTTGCGCCAACCCTGGCGGGCTCGGGACTGATTGCGACGATGACATCAGGCCAATCGGGGGATTCGTCACAATCGCTCTCGACGACAACGGGAGCCCAACGCAAATCGCCCTGCGCAACTTCGACCTGCAGGCCATCGGGACCTACAACCTAAGCCTGTCGTGGCTCTTCGGCGCGGCCCGCGTGGACGCCACCGCCTCGAACCTCCGCATTTACCATTCCCGGCCGGGTTTGACCAACCCCTTCGTTTCGCTGGTTATGGGCACCAATTACACCTTCGCCGACGTCCCATTCCGGACGGCCGGGACGGCCAATTACCAAATCAATGATCTGGCGTGCGGCTTTGTCACCTTCCCGTGCAGCAGCAATATCAACCTGGCCACCCTGGGCGAGAACAGCATTGATACACTCTCGGGTAATTTGCGAATCGCCAACGGCATCCTCTCCATCGACATCCGTTTCACCTTCGAAACGCCGCTGGATGACACTAATCCGGAACTCGGGGTCTTTAGTGGCACGGCGGTGGTCCGTGGCTCGACCCCCGTCCCACTGGGTCTGGTGCCCCGGCATTCGGACTGGAAGTTTCTCGACGACGGCTCGGACCAAGGCGGCGCGTGGGTGCTTGCGCCACCGTTGTTCGATGATTCGTCCTGGCCGCTCGGCACGGGCCAGCTCGGATACGGCGATGGTGACGAGGATTCAGTCGTCGGCTTCGGCCCAGACGCGACGAACAAATTCATCACAACCTATTTTCGGCACACGTTTCAAGTCGCCGACGCGAGCCTTTTTACGAATCTCGCCCTGCGAGTGCTCAGCGACGATGGGGTCATCGTGTACCTGAACGGCGTGGAAGTTTATCGGGCGAACATGCCGGACGGTGCCTTCCCCGATTACCAGACGCTGGCCAGCGCGGTCGTGGCAGGAGCAGCTGAGAGCGTTTACTTTCTGGCCCCGCTCGTGGACCTTTCGCTGCTCTTCAACGGCCCGAACACGCTGGCAGTAGAGATTCATCAGGCGGCGGTGGACAGCTCGGATATCAGTTTCGATCTCGAGCTCATGGGCAATAGCACCTTTTTCAACGCGTTGCCGACTATCAGCATCACGCGCCCGACCAACGGCGCGTCACTTAGCGGCGCCCCCGTGACGATCGAAGCAACTGCCGCCGATACGGACGGGATCATTTCGCTCGTCGAATTCTTCGAAAGCGGCAACAAGATTGGCGAGGCCACGGGAGCGGGCCCCGTCTACGCATTCGACTGGGCGAGCGCATGCCCCGGAACGTACGTCCTGACGGCGCGCGCCACTGACAGCGCGCAGGCCTCGGTTGTTTCGGCGCCGGTTGTCGTCACGATCACCGGGCCGCCGGTCTCGCTGGTCAGCCAGGGCGCGATTTGGCGTTACCTCGACACCGGCACGAATCTCGGCGCGCCATGGCGCTCGAACAGCTTCAGTGACGCGGCCTGGTTGAGCGGCCCTGCGCAACTGGGCTTCGGCGACGGAGACGAAGCCACCACGATTGCGAGCAATCGGCAGGTCACGACCTATTTCCGGCGCGCGTTCACCGTGAACAACACCGCCGCGATCGCTTCACTCACGCTGCGCCTCCTGCGCGACGACGGCGCGGTCGTCTATGTCAATGGCACCGAGGTGTACCGCAACAATATGCCGGCGGGCGCAATCGCGTTCGACACACTGGCTCCGCTGGGTGCGACCGCCGCGGAGGAAACGACCTTCTTCTTCACCACAAACCTCAATCCGAACGTGCTGGTCGAGGGCAACAACCTCCTCGCCGTCGAAGTCCACCAGAACACCGTCACGAGCTCAGACGTGAGTTTTGACCTTTCCCTCGTCGCCACGCTGTCCAACCGCCCGCCGAACGTCGTCGCCGTCGCCGCGCCGACAAACGACGCCATCTTCCCACTCGGCGCGGACATCCCGCTGCGCGCCAACGCCTCTGACGCCGACGGCACGGTCCGACGGGTCGACTATTACGTCGGCGCGACCAAAATCGGCGAAGCTGCCAACCCGCCGTACACGTTCATCTGGAACGATGCCCCGGCGGGCGCCCACCACCTCACGGCGCACGCGGTCGATAATTGCGACGCCGTCGGCGTCAGCGCGGTCGTGCTCGTGCGCGTCGGGGCTTTTACCATCATCCCGCCCGGCTCGAGTTGGCGCTATCTCGACAACGGAACCGACCAGGGGACCGCCTGGCGCAACCGCAGCTTCAATCAGTCGGCCTGGCCCGAAGGAAATGCTGAGTTGGGTTATGGCGACGGCGGCGAGAGGACGCCCCTTGCCCGGACCAACGCCGGCGGCACGACGAACATCACGTTCTATTTCCGACATAGTTTTCCCGTGATCGATCCAGGCATCATCACCGGCCTGGTCGTCCGCCTGCTCCGCGACGACGGCGCGGTGGGCTACCTCAACGGCGCGGAGGCCTTCCGTAGCAACATGCCCACAGGCGCTGTGAATTACCTCACGCTTGCACCGACAGCCGTCGGCGGCGCGGATGAAACGACGTTTTTCCCGTTCGAGATCGAGCACGACGGCCTCCTGTCCGGCACGAACGTCCTCGCCGTCGAAATCCATCAACAGTCCATTGGCAGCACGGATGTGAGCTTCGACCTCGAACTCATCGGCCTGGTTGGTGAAGTCCATCCGTGCCTGTTTATTCAGCCGGCCGGCACGAGTCACGTCTTGCGGTGGCCAAGCACCGCCGCGGGGTTCCGCCTCCAGTCCACCGCTGACCTGCGATCTCCAGCCAATTGGCAGGATCAACCGAACACCCCAACGGACGATGGCGCCTGGCGAACGCTCACTCTTCCGAGTTCCGGCGCCGTCCGGTTCTACCGGCTCAGCCAATAGAAGCAACCTCGGTGGGGCGAGCGTCCCCGCGAGCCGCCTTCGTCTCATAAATGCTAGGGCGCGAACGCTTCCGCCCACAAGGGCAGGCCTTGGTGCTTGGCAATTGGAGCTTTTCTTGAACTTTGAGCTTTGAGCTTGGAACTTCTAGCCGCTGCCCGTTCCACTGAAAACGTCGAGCAACCGTAAAACACGAAATTCGGCAAGCCCCCTGCTTACCTCCCCGCGTGTATCTGGATTATTACGGGCTGAATGAGCAGCCGTTCAGCATCACGCCGAATCCGCGGTTCCTGTTTTACGGCACAAAGCACCGCGAGGCGCTGAATCACGTGCTTTACGGGATTCGCGAGCGCAAGGGCTTTGTGCAACTGACGGGCGAGGTCGGGGCCGGAAAGAGCACAATTTGCCGGGCACTCCTCGAACAACTAGGCAAAAACTACTCGACGGCGCTCATTCTGAATCCCGCCCTCAGTTCCGAGCAGCTCATCAAGGCCATCGCGATGGAATTCGGGCTGGACCTGCGAGGGCTGGACTCCGTGGAGTCGCTGCACGCGTTGAACATGTTTCTCCTGAGCCAACTCGAGGAAGGCCGGGAGACGGTCCTGATCATCGACGAGGCGCAGAATCTCTCCAATGAGCAGCTCGAACAGGTGCGGATGCTGTCCAATCTTGAGACAGACGACCGGAAGCTTCTGCAAATCGTGCTCATGGGCCAGCCGGAATTGCGTGACCGGCTGAATGACCCGTCGATGCGCCAGCTTCGCCAGCGCATCACGGTTCGGTATCATTTGCGCCCGCTCAAGCGCTCCGAAGTCGGCTGCTACGTCCAGCATCGGCTGACGATTTCCGGAGCAAACGGCGCGGGGCCGCGATTCACGTCGCCCGCGTTGTGGCGGATCTTCAATTACTCGCAAGGCATTCCGCGCCTAATCAATGCGGTGTGCGACAAATGTCTGCTGGCCGGATACGTCCAGCAAAGTGGGAGAGTCGATTACCGCCTGGTAGGTACGGCGATCAAGGAATTGGAAGGAATAGACATATGAGCCTCATCAACGACGCCTTAAAACGCGCCACTCGCAATCAGCCGACCACCCCAACGCCGGCTCCAGAACCCGCCGCACCCATGCAGCCGGTGGAATACCGGCGTCGCGGATTGCCTTGGTATTTTTTCCCGGCGTTGCTGGTGATCCTGGCCGCGGCTTCCTGGTTCATCGTGAAGGGTGTGCAGGCCCGCCGACAATCGTCGGACCCTGCCGGGTCACCGATCCTCGTGAAAGCGCGCGAGTCAGTGACTCCAACGCCCTCGGCTGCCACTGCGCCGGGCGCGGAAGCCCCGATGCCCACGGTAGCGGCCTCCACGACTCCGCCCACGCCGAGCGGCACCGTCTCGGCCGAAACGCGTCCGGCCTCGACTGCAGGGTCCGCGACCGCGCCGCAGCCAGTGCCTGAGCCTCCTGCCGAACCGCCCAAGCCGGCTTTCAAGTTGCAAGGCATTTTCTTTCGTACAGCAAATCCGTCAGCAATCGTCAACGGCAGGAGCGTCTGGGTCGGCAGCCAGGTCGATGGGGCGACCGTAAAAGCCATCAATCGCGACAACCTCACGATCGAAGCCAACGGTCGGACGACGGTGTTGACCTTGGACTAGGCAAAGGCTAAACCGCCCGCGCCTCCGTGTGCGCTTCGCGCCCGGGGCGCAGGATGAACCTGGATTTCTCGCGCGACGATCGTAGCCGCCGACGTAAGAAGGCGGATGGATCGCGCGGCCACCTTCTCCGCCTCCTCACGTCGGCGGCTACAGACTGTAGCGTCTTCAAGCTCATGGTGGGAAATGGCGGATGAACTGGCTTCGCGCCCAACTCACCCGCACGCCGCTTTCCGCGCGGGTGGCCCCATTCGTCATCTTCGTAGTCCTGACCTTCACGCAGGAATGGTTCGGCCCGGCCGGGCGATACTGGATTTACCTGGCAAAAACAGCCCTCGGCGCCGCGATGCTCATCGCCGTCTGGCCCGCGGTCGAGGAGATGCGTTGGGCGTGGAGTTGGGAAGCGCTCGCGGTGGGCGTCGCCCTGTTCGTGGTGTGGGCTGGGCTGGATGACTTCCTCGTTCTGCTTGGCTGGAAAGGTTCCTATCCAAAGCTGAACTTTGGCGCTCCGTGGAATCCGCCGGCGTTCTTCGGCGAGGGCACGGCATGGGCATGGTTCTTCATCGTGGTGCGCCTGGCCGGCTCCGCGCTCGTCGTGCCGCCACTCGAGGAAGCGTTCTTCCGCTCATTCGTATACCGCTACATTTCGAAGGCAGATTTTCTCAACGTGCCGCTCGGGGCATTCGCCGCGCGGCCTTTCCTCCTCACGTCGCTGCTCTTCGCCGCCGAACACCGAGAGTGGCTCGCCGGTCTCATCTGTGGCCTTGCTTTCCAATGGCTCGTCTGCCGCAAGCAGCGCCTCGGCGACGCGATGACAGCGCACGCGATCACGAATTTGCTACTCGGCGTCTGGGTCGTGTGGCGGGGGGAGTGGCGGTTTTGGTGACGAGGTTATTGGAGTTACAAAGTTACGACGTTACATAGTTGTAAAGTTACAAAGTTGCAATGTTGCAACGGTTACTCGATGAGGGTCCGTCGGCTTGATTGTCCTGTAACCTTGTAACGTTGTAACTCTTGTAACAACTCCTGTAACTTTGCATCTCCTTCCGACTAGGCTTTCCCCTCCCATTGCCCTACAACACCCCCCAGCCACCTCATGAAGAAGCCGCTTTCATTTCTGCTCTGGCTGGCGGTAGCGCTGTTAGGCGCGTTCGCGTATATCACGCTGGCCGTGCGCCGCGGCGAGCCGATCAACTCGGCCTATATCCTCATCGCCGCCGTCTGCTCCTACGCCATTGGCTACCGGTTTTACTCGAAGTGGGTCGCCGCGCGCGTGCTCGCGCTCAACGATCGCCGCGCCACGCCGTGCGAAGTGCATGAGGACGGCAAGGACTTCGTGAAGACGAACAAATGGATCGTCTTCGGCCACCACTTTGCGGCCATCTCCGGCCCCGGCCCTCTCCTCGGTCCGGTGATGGCGGCACAGTTCGGTTACCTGCCGGGCACGCTCTGGATCTTAATTGGCGTGGTGCTGGGCGGGGCCGTGCAGGACTTCGTGATTCTGTTCAGTTCCATTCGCCGGGATGGAAAGTCCCTGGCGCAAATGGTGAAAGAGGAACTGAATCCGGCCGCCGGTTTCATTGGGATGCTCGCCATTCTGGCCATCATGACGATTCTGCTGGCGGTCCTGGCGCTCGTGGTGGTCAAAGCCCTCGCTGAAAGCCCGTGGGGCGTGTTTACTGTCGGCGCGACAATTCCTATCGCCTTGTTGATGGGCGGCTACCTGCGGTTTTGGCGCGCGGGAAAGGTGATGGAAGTGTCGGCGCTCGGCGTCGTGTTGCTGCTGCTGGCCGTATGGGGCGGACAGTTTGTGCATTCACACGCCGGCTGGTCGGAGGCCTTCACGATCAAGGCGGAGCCGCTGGCATGGTCGATCATCGCCTACGGATTCGCCGCCAGCGTCCTGCCGGTCTGGCTGCTGCTGGCGCCGCGGGACTACCTCAGCACGTTCATGAAGCTGGGTACGATTTTCGCGCTGGTGTTCGGAGTGTTCGTCGTGCTGCCCAAGCTCTCGGTTCCGGCCGTCACGAAGTTCATCGACGGCTCGGGACTGGTCGTCCCAGGGAAGCTCTTTCCATTCTGTTTCATTACCATCGCTTGCGGCGCCATCTCGGGCTTTCACACGCTCATCGCCAGTGGCACCACGCCCAAAATAATCACACGCGAAGGTTACGCGCGGCCCGTCGGCTACGGCGCGATGCTCCTTGAATCGCTCGTCGCCATCATGGCGATGATTGCCGCCTGCACGCTCGAGCCGGGCGTTTATCATGGGATGAACGTGGCCAGCACCGGTGCCGACTCCCAGGCCCAGGCGGCCAGCATCAATGCCAAACTCCGCGACGCCGGCGCCACATTCGTGGTGGACGCGAATGAAATGGATCGGCTCAAAGACCAGGTGCAGGAGAAGACGCTGTTCAATCGTGCCGGCGGCGCTTCGACTCTCGCCGTCGGCATGGCGCAGATCCTCTCGAAGGTCACCAAGGGCCGCTGGCTCGATATCTGGTATCACTTCGCACTCATGTTCGAGGCGCTATTCATCCTGACCACGCTGGACGCCGGCACGCGTGTCGGCCGCTATCTGATCCAGGACGCCCTCAAGCACGTCTCGCCGAAACTCGGCGACACGCGCAGCCTGCCAGCGAACCTCTTCGCCAGCCTGCTCGTCGTGCTGGGCTGGGGCGCGTTCCTCATCATGGGTGTGCGCGATCCCGACGGCGGCATCAAGGCGCTCTGGCCGATCTTCGGCATCGCCAACCAGCTCCTGGCCAGCATCGCCCTGTGCCTGGCGACGACGGTGATACTCAAAATGCAACTGCGCACCGGAGCGCCGGGCTCCGGCTCGGCGCGGTCCGTCGAACCCGCCGAGCAGGAGCTCGGCGCTCCGCTGCGCCGGCCAATCCTCGCGCTGGTGACTCTCGTTCCGCTGCTCTGGCTGCTCTCCGTTACAATCACCGCGGGATTGCAAAAGGTTTTCCATTCCGATCCGCGCATTGGCTTTCTCGCCGCGGGGCGCGCGGCGAAGGCGAAACTGCCGGACCTTGAACGCGCCCTCGCCGTCGCCCAGGCGGCAGGGAATAAGGCCCCCATCGACGCCGCCGCAAAAGCGGTGAAGAACACCCGCACGCTGCTCTTCAACAACACCGTCGACGCCCTGGTCACGAGTCTTTTCCTGGCATTGGTGACAGCCGTCTTCCTCTTAAGCGTCCGTGAATGGCTCCTTCTGATCGCCCGAAAGCGTCTGGCTGATCTTCGCGAGAGCGAAGCCGTCTGGCTCCCCGATTACGCCGTGGCCGACGGCAGACCGCTGAAGTTTCTCGGCCTCTTCGCGCTCGCGCTCGGCCTGGCCCGGCACCTCACCGACGAGGCCGCACTCGAACGCGAGCGGAACACTGCGCAGGCCTGTGCCTGTCCGTGCGCGCCCAAGGTGAATCTCTTGAAGGCCGATCACGAAAGCCCGCCGCTGAAGCCAGGCGAACTCTACGCAAAAGTCGTCGAACGCCGTTTCAATACTCCGAATCGCTGCTGCTGAGTTTGCGGCGGCGCGGCGAGCCACGGGTGTGTCTGACTGACGGTCGTAGCCGCCGACGAGAGGAGGCGGATTGGCTTGTCTTTCACGTTGTCCGCCTCCTCACGTCGACGGCTACAGGTTTTCGTGTCCTGATGCTCTTGGGGAGCCTTGACCTCCAATTTTGGACGCGCATCGGGGCCATGAACCTAATCGGAGCGCCGGACTCCGATCCGGCCCGTCGTGAAGTAGTTTCCATCGAGCCGCATCGGAGTGCGGCGCTCCAGTTGATGGATGGAAATTGCGCCCGGGCCTCAGGGGGCCTTCACCGAGTCCGCTCCGTCTTTGATGAACTTCAACAACCCGCTCTCGGTCGTGAGCATCAAGGTCGTGTTCTTGTCGAAGGCGACCTTGTACGTTTCGAGCGAACGAAGGAATGAGTGCAACTGGCGGGCGTCGGGCGTCTGGTTGTAAGCGGCGGCGTAAATCGCGCTCGCATCGGCGTCTGCTTTTCCTTCGATGGCTTGGACCTGGCGGTAGGCGTCCGATTCGATCTGGCGCAGCTCACGCTCGCGCTGGCCGAGAATCTTGGCCGCCTCGCCCCCGCCCTCGGAGCGAAATCGCTCGGCGATCTGCTTCCGCTCGCTGATCATGCGGTCGAAAATCTTCGAGGTGACGGCCATGTTGTAGTTGATGCGCAGGAGTCGCACGTCCAGCAGCTCGATGCCAAATTCGGCGAGCTTGCCCTTCGAGGCCTTCAGTATTTCCTCCTCGAGCACGACGCGCCCGAAGTCGATGGGGGGCAGGCCGGGAGCGGCCTTTCCGCCGACGAGCGTTTCGTCCACGGCGGGCGTGCGGGTTTTGCTGGTGCGAATCACTTCGACGAGGTCATGACGGGCGACGGTGTTGCGTGTTTCGCTGCCGATGATGTCGTCGAGGCGCGACTGCCCGCTGCGCTCATCGCGCAGGCGCAGGAAGAACTGCTCGGGGTCGGCAATCCGCCACCGGGCAAACGCCTCGACGATGATGTAGAGCTTGTCGCGCGTCGGCATTTCGGCCGCGGGCCCGTCCCACTCCAGCACACGCTTCTCGATGCGATTCACGCGCTGGATCAGGGGTGCCTTGAAGTGGAAGCCGGCGTTGGTGATCGGCCCGCCCACCTGGCGGCCGAACTGAGTCAGGATGACTTGCTCCGTTTCGGGGATCGTGTAGCACGACGCGAGGAACAGGAGCAGCGCGAAGAGAGCCAGGATGCTGAGGGTGGCGCGTTTCATCGGGTCCGGGCTGGTTGCGAATCGAGCTGGAACAGCGGCAAGATCTGATGCGCCTTCTCGTCGAGGATGACCTTGCGTTCGAGCTTGGGCAGCATTTCCTTCATCGTTTCGTGGTAGAGACGCTGCCGGGTGACTTCAGGCGCCTTGACGTATTCGGCGAGCACGGCGCTGAAGCGCTCCGCGTCCCCGCGGGCTTCGTTCGTGCGCTTGATGGCGTAACCCTGGGCTTCGCTGATCTTGCGGGCGGCTTCGCCGCGGGCGCGCGGCACGGCGCGATTGTATTCGCCATTGGCGAGGTTGATGGATTGCTGCTTCTCCTGCTGAGCCTGATTCACCTCGTTGAACGACGCCTGCACAGGCTGAGGCGGATGGACGTTCTTGAGTTGCACCAGGAGCACCGCCATGCCGAGGCCGTAACGTTTGGCAAGGTCCTGCAGGCGCAGCAATGCGCCATGCTCAATGTCCTGGCGGCCGATGGTGATGACCTCGTCCACCGTGCGGTCTCCGACGACCTCGCGCATGACCGACTCGCTGGCGTCGCGGAGGATCAGCGCGGGATCCCGGGCATGGAACAGGTATTCCTTTGCGTCATCGACGCGGTATTGCACGACCCATTCCACGATCGCCATGTTGAGATCTCCCGTCACCATCGACTGCTCGGCCTGCGGCTCCGTGCCGGCCTGGAAAGGATTCGTGCGGTCCGACGTCACGAATCCGAACTCCAGCTTCAACTGGCGCTGCACGGGGATTTTTTCCACGCGATCCATCCCGAAAGGCAGCCGGAACCGCAAACCCGGTTGCAGAATGTCGTTGAACTTCCCGAACCGCGTGCGGACGCCGACGGCGTCCGCCGGGATCGTGACAACCGAACTGAACAGGAACCAGACGGCGAACACCACCGGCAGCAGGCGCCAGAGCCAGCGGAGGGCGTTCTGTGCGGAGGACTGTGCAGAGGACCATCTTTGGGGCTGAGGCTCTCTCTGCGGGACCGGCATACGCGTGGGGTGTAGCAACAGCCGGCGCACGTGTCACGGAGCAAAGTGAAGCGGCGTTCGGCGTAGCGGCTGAGTACTTGTGGGCCAACGGTGGACAACGCTGGCGCTTCCTCACTGCTCGCCGGTGGCTTCTCGATTCGCGATTCCGACTGTCACCAATTCCCCAGCGCCGGTAAGATGCGCCCATGCAACGGCTCGGTTTGTATGGCGGCTCATTCGACCCCGTTCACTGCGGGCATCTGCTCGTGGCGCAGGCGGCGTGCGAGGAACTCGCCCTGACGCGCCTGTTTTTCATCCCGGCGGCGCAATCGCCATTTAAGCCGCAGACAGCGCCCGCGCCGGCGGCGGAGCGCGTGAAGCTGCTCCGGCTCGCGCTTGCAGGGCAGACGAACTTTGAAGTGGACGAACAGGAGATCGCCCGCGGGGGCACGTCGTTCACGGTCGACACGCTGCGCGATTACGCGAAGCGCTTCGCCGACGCGCAGCTTTTCTACCTGGTGGGCGCCGACCACGTGCCCACGTTGCCCAAG
>Ga0184635_10000085_pt1 | contig 17797 bp, 15 predicted proteins | sample PLM3_30_b2_FD_133147 | JGI IMG/M metagenome (GOLD analysis project Ga0184635, IMG submission 133147) | Groundwater sediment microbial communities from an aquifer in East River, Colorado, USA - PLM3_30_b2 | ecosystem: Environmental > Terrestrial > Soil > Riparian zone | place: USA: East River...
TCATACACAGAAGGCATGATGAAACAATATTCTACATGTAGAGATAAAATAGTAGGCTACGAACAACGTGGAATTTACACGAGTCCAGAAGAGTTCAGATTAGCATTATCATTCTGTGACTCAAAATAAGAGAGTTGAAAGAAATGAGAAGCGGTATTCTACTCATTTCTACTCTAGGAGGGATGCTATCTATCCTATCTATCTTTGCTGGTGCAGAGCTTAGTTATGTCAACGTACAGAATACGACGAACGCTAACACGACAGGAGTAAACATGACTAATGCGACAAGCGATGGAAACGTGACTGGTGGAAATGCAACAGCATCAAATACACAGACAAGCCCAGCGCTAGAAGGAGGCTACAAGACGGGAATCATTGCGGATACGCCGAAATGCTTAGGCTCAGCACTCTGCCCAGACTAGTATCCAAGTTCCTCACATAGCAGAAGTGGGCCCAAATCAAAGTTGCTCCTTATTATGGCACTCTTTATATAGTAATATGCGAATGCATTTGGAAATTAGAATCATGAGATTCTACTAAAAATTAAAAAGATAGCCCATAAAACTACATTTATGTTCAGACACTTGTTATTTCTGTTAGTTATCGCCATTTTTACTATATCTCTACAAAGTGTATTTGCGCAAGTCACTCCCAATCCCATTATAAAAGAATTCCCAGTCCCACCAGGATCCCATCCACATGATGTTGCACCTGCAGGGAATGGATCAGTTTGGTATACGGCCCAGGGTTCAGGAGAATTGGGATTGTTGGATCAAACTACAGGCAAGACACATCACATTGCATTAGGTCAGGGATCTGCCCCTCATGGTGTTATTGTCGGACCAGATAGCGCACCCTGGATTACAGATGGTGGTCTAAATGCCATTGTACGTGTTGATCCTAATACTGAGAACGTTACGTTATTTCCATTGCCTGCGAGCACCGGATATGCGAACCTTAATACAGCCACCTTTGATCACAAAGGGATCCTGTGGTTTACCGGACAAAGCGGGATTTACGGTCGGTTGGACCCAAGCACCGGAAGTGTTGAAGTTTTTGAAGCATCTCGAGGATCAGGACCCTATGGTATTTCGACAACATCCGATGGCCAAATTTATTTTGCCTCATTGGCTGGAAGCTATATTGCTCGAATTGATTTAGAAACAGGAAATGCCACTGCACTGGATCCGCCCACACGTGACCAGGGAGCACGCCGTATCTGGCCTGACTCTGAAGGTCGAGTTTGGTTCACAGAGTGGAATGCCGGCAAGTTGGGTATGTATAATCCTGTTACTAATGGATGGAAAGAATGGAACGTGCCAGGTCAAAACCCACTGCCATATGCGGTGTTTGTAGATGACAATAATATTGTATGGCTCAGTGATTTTGGTTCAAATGCCATGATGCGTTTTGATCCTTCAATAGAAAAGTTTCAAATTTTTCCATTACCCAGTCCTGAAGCCAACGTACGTCAACTTGCTGGTAGGGCCGGTGAGGTATTGGGAGCAGAGTCTGGAACTGATAAGATAGTAGTAATTCGAACGGGTAATTGAGAATTCAGTTTAATCTTATCACATCATGATTTCATATGTAAAGTAAGATGAAACATAATTTCCCCCGTGGGATATAGCAATAGCCTAATTGATTACCGTATCATGGAAATAGACTAGTTTGTAACATTATCAATGACTTTTTGTTTTCAGTAAAAGCAAAGTAGTCAAAAAGACAATTTTTGTTTCTTAGCTTGGTTTTTTGTTCGACCAACTAGCTATCTCTAATACTTCTTGTGGATTTCCAAATTCTAATGCATATATTTGGTGAAGGAAAATTGGATTGACACCATATGCAAACAACATATAAATTATTTACTGGCTTAGTTTTTTATTGAGGGAGTTTTTAAATAACCAGACAAAGGAAACGGTTTTTCAAAATCCGTGCAGCTTTTGCATTGGGAATATCAATTGTAGCAGACGCCATGGATTACTTGGCAGCTCCAGTTTTTGGCGTTCCAATAATAGGTGACGTGTTTGATATTATTGTAACTGGTCTATTATATTTCATAACTAAAAGTAAAGTCTCTGTCATAATGAACCTCGCTGAATTTATACCATTCCTAGGTGACTTTCTACCGGTATATACTGTTTCCACTATGATCTGGATTCTGAGAGAATTAGAAGATGATAAACTAATTCTTGTAAAACGTGTAATAGAATTTCTATCAAATAAGCGTTAACATGTCTAATGCTAGGAACAATTCAAGAAAACATCCTTAATAGCAGAATATGAGATGATTCAGATGAGATGCAAATGTCGGAAGTTTAAAATCCGGTTATCATTACACCATAACAATTTCAGTTCAATACTCATGTAAATCCATCTAGACTGAACTTGAAGATTTTTTGATCTATCATGTACTGATTTACAGTAACAAGTAATATAATATTAAGTAAAATTGACCTTGAATAATTTAGAGATATCATGACTGCTAAACATGATGTTAATAAAATTCAACTCACAATTTGATAAATCCATACTACCGAAAGATTTAAACTCAAATGGCTATTTGCTCGATATGTTTCTATTAATAGTCAAAGCCTTACCGAACTCACGTCTAATTCTACATTGACTTGTCTAAATTCTATTTTTGCAGAGTTTTTGTGGTTCTGTTGCACTCGACTAGTTAGTATCTTTTTTAATGTCATTGGGTTTATTGGTTCTATAATATCTGCACATTGTTCTACTTATATTCTAAAACAAGAATGTTACTTTTTAGTAATTTGATTACTATTTATTGAAATGTACAGTTTGGAGAGGCTCGTATGCTTTTGGTAAAGAGAAGCTCGTATCCCTCCAAATCAGATAAACTTTGATCGATTGTTTATTGAATTAAATAAACAACTGATGGGATGAGTTAAATTGATTGAATTTGAACAAGAAACAATCAAGCACCCACCAGTTGTTTCTGGTTGCGTTATAGTAGTTTATGCAACAAAGTATAAAAATACTTGAGATACAATCTTCTATAAGATTCCATCTTATCACATTTTTATGACAGTTTAGATCCTACTTTTGGTGAGAATGCGAAATCGCCACCTCTTATTTTAGAATTATTTTAGTTCTATCATTTAGTATCAACATGGAACACACAATCAGGATTATTTGTATCGAATATGTTGAGTAAATTTATTCTTCAATTCTATCTTGAACAATATTACTCTACTTTAAACGATTCAGTAATTTGTCAACATATTCTTTAATCAATCCAGTTAATCTTTTTCTTACAAATTCCTCTGTAATTTCATTTTTGTTATAACTGCTTTCTATTGAATGACCATCACCCAATATTCCCTCTTCAAAAATGTGCACCCTCCCATCTTTTGGAAAGAAAGTGATCTTTGGAACAGAACCATATTTTGATAATAAGTTTGAATCCTTTAATTCAAATGTTATATTCTGAAGTAACGGATGTGGCTTTTCAATAGTGCAACTAAGTGAGACTCTCTTTCCTTTGGTTTCAAGAAATTTCTTATATTCAAACATTATAGGCTGAATAATATTATCCGATATCTCGCCAAACTCGCTGTCAGACGCTAACTTCTCCCGTCCTTTTTTATCTTCTGTTAGTTTATTTTCTTGTAATTTCTTTTCTAACTTATCAAATAATTTGCCTAACTCTTTGTCAATTCCATTCAATTATAGGAATATTCCGTTAGCTCTTATTATAGTATTTCAGATGCAATTATGCTGATTGGCTCATATCTAATCGAGGCTTAGTATCATTGTGCATTTTCTTATTTCCAAGCGTAGGTTTTCGAATGAAAGGTATATTGTTTGGCAATCTATTTGCAATTTCGTGTCTTGAGTTCGATAGTGCTACATTTTTGGCAGGGATGTGAGAGGCGGAATTTACGATAAAAGTAGTGCAGATACCATTTATGATAACAATATTGATTTTCCTTTTTCGTCATTCTAGTATCTATATAATGCTGATTTAGGAAAAATATTACTATAATCCTAGTAAGAATGAAAATTAAAATACAATGCAGTTTTGTTATACTTAATTGAAGGATTCAAATCATTTCACTTCGGAAGAGGCAAAAAAAATAGGAGAATTACTAGGTGTTGATTGGAGCAAATTTGATGTAGAGCAGTTTAGAATGGGATTGGATGTAGAATTGGAACATGGAATATCTGACCTACAGACAAATGTTACTCAGGATGACGAAATCATTACAGGTAAAATTGCACTTGCACATTTAAATGAATTTCCAGATTACTACACAAGATTGGAAAAGATGGAAAAGGACGCAAAGGAATCTCATAATAAATGATAAATCTGAAACTTTGCAAGGTAAGTCTCCATTATTAGAATTATTTCCCATGAATTGCTCCCGAGATTTAAGAAGCTAAATTATAATAAGTTAATAATTTGGTTCGATTCGAGTTAGTTTTGGTAACTAATTTAAAAGTAAATTATAACTACATTAATCATGCAATTTTGTCTGGAGGCATGGGGAGTTGATTTTGAGAAGATTAGAGAAGTTTGTACTTTTGCTGAAAGATTAGGATATGATGGTTTTTTTTATGGCGAATCTTTGTCGGAAATAGACCTGGATTGCTGGACCATATTATCTTTTTTGGCATCTACAACAAATAGAATTAAACTCGGACCTGTCATAACATATCTTTTTCCTCAATACCGAAGTTTAGCTCTGTTAGCTAAGCAAGCACTAACATTGCAAGAAATATCAGATGGCAGACTGGAATTCAGGACTGGTACGGGAGCTAAACTGAACTATTCAGTAGGTTGGTGGTATCCATATGGAATCGATTATCCCAATGAAGTAGAAAGAGTGGCAATACTAGAAGAAGGACTTCAAGTTTTGGGTATGCTTTGGAAGAACAATAAAACTCAAATTCATTTTCAGGGTAAATACTTTAAACTAAATGGAGCAAATATAAAGTTACCATATTTAGGGACTAATAATAAAAGAATCCCAATTACGGTAGCTGCAAAGAGTAATAAAACAATGAGCATTGCCGCTAAATACGCAGATATCTGGGAATCCTCATACCTCTCACCAGCAGAATATTTTGCACTAGACGAAAAATTCAAAAAAATTATCATTTCAAAAAATATTCAAGATCGTAGTATTAAGAGATCAATTGAGTTGGATGTTATTATTGGAGAATCAGATAATGACCTAATGTATAAGGAGCAAATATTTTCGATGCAACGAGGACCTAATATATTATATCAGATAACCAAGAAAGGCCTTGTGGGGAAATCCGAAACTATTGCACAACGAATTAAAGAATATGTTGATGCAGGTATCGACCAATTTTTTCTTGCCTTTCAAGATCCTTACGATACTAAATCCTTAAAGTTATTTGATGACGTTGTAAAATCACTTTAAAAAGGTAAAATATTTTTTTCCAAGTTGACGCTACTAGTTTAGAAATAGCAATATTGGAACCTAACAGCGCAAGCACAAAGTTTTAGTGAATTCATGTTAACCATTCAGGTTCAGTATTTTTACCAAATTACTATCTAACACATTATAACACAACATAGTACTTTGCAACGCTACCTTTCTTATATTATCAAGCTTACTGGAATGTTGTGAAAAGCGGCAGATACTGTGATTTGTGTCGGAAGGAAATTTCCATGGATAGCATGATCCCAATTGAAATTCAAGGAGAAAATTATGTTTTCGATAGTTACGATTGCATTAGGATATTTCAGAAGTTAAATGCAGTTTATGGGAACATCCTTGTTGGAGAATGAGGGTAATGAACATGAGTAACAAGCGGGCAACAAATATGATTAAAAACATAAACCAAAATGTAGACATGAAGAGTACATTTTCAATTGCAATTATTCTAACTCTCATCCCAGTTTTGTTACTATCATTATTATCATTACCAGGGTCATTTTTACCTTATGCTTATTCTCAAGCTGAACTAAAGGATTCAAAAGGGATTACTTGGTATGATAAAGCACTTGCAATAAACCAAAACAACGTTCCGGCTCTCGTCCAAAAAGGTACTGCCCTTGTGAATGAAGGAAACGGTTACCAAGCGATAACATGGCTCGATAAAGCACTGACAATTGATCCAACCAATATGATGGCATTGGTAAGCAAGGGTGCTGCACTCCAAGAGCTAGGACAATATCGTGATGCTATTGTGATGTATAATAGAGTACTTGCTATAGATCCGACTGATGTTTATGCATTGGGTGGTAAAGCGGCATCTCTTTATGGTTCAGGTCAGTATCAACAGGCTGTAACATGGATTGATAAAGTATTCGAAGTAGATCCAAACGATGGAAAAATACTACAGGTAAAACAGACACTAGAAGAAACAACAAATTAAATTAAAAAACTAGTTGCCAGACCTAATCAATTTTTGTCGAATAAATACATGAACTTTCACAGCAACTCTTGAAATTGATGTCTCACCAACGACAAAACAGGGCTCCTTCCAATCACTATGTCTGGGAATTTAGAATTATTTTATATAGTCAGTAATTAGATCCAGTCATCGCCTAAATGGTGGCATCTTTTTGAGCAAAATACCTTTTTTAGAACAAGTATGTTTTCAAAACTTTAGTATCTAAAGTATGTGCTCTATCGCCTTCTGAACATCTCCGGCGTCTATCACATCTCCCTCAATCATTGCTTCCAACAACCTTAAAACAATCAATTCGCCTGTCGCACCAGCAATCGTCTGGGGAACAATGACACACACATCATCTACAATTACAGTAACTTCATTATCTGTGCCACCACTCCAATCCTTTGGAATCCTAATGTAAAAGTTGTCCGAGTCGGCATTGCTGTGAGGATCCTGATACAAAATTTTAACCAATACAAAGATTTTACTCTGGTTCTTTAAATTCTTAATCCTGTACTTAAAAAAGCTCTATGAACTTTTAATGTCTGGGTTTTAGAAACTAAGCATATTGTATTGTATCCCAAAATTCAATTACTGTTTTACAATACTAATTTACTGACATGCAACCACGTCTGCAATTAAATTGAAAAATCTGGACAATGGCAAGGGAGTATAGAATACTTGAAATTCATGAATTGACTTAGCTCGTCAATGCTATTAGTGACACAAGTCATTTTCCATGTGTTGCGCTAGATTCCAATTCGACTAGCGGGTGAACCGTATTTCCAATACAGCCGACATCGAAGGAATGAAACAGGAATTCAAATCAAGTTTAAAAAGTCAATAATTACTTTCTTGGTTGCCCGTCATACTCTAAATATCACGAATTTACAGATTTTTGATCAAAATTTGAATAGGCTTTTATAATACCTAATTACATTTTTTTTCGACAATGAAGCATCAACGAAGAGTAGGCGAACTAATTACAATATGCTGTGGAATTGGCTTGGCCATAGGCGGAATATTTGTGAATGTTCCACCTGTTACATATGGAGGTCTTTGCATTATGGGCCTTGGTGTAATTTCTGTATTTTGGAGATAAGAATTGCATTAAATTAATGTAAAGAAATACCTAATTTAATATCCTTTAATATCCTAACCGTTACTAAAGGTATACAATTCCAAGATTGACTTTATGTTATTAGAAGATGGGTTTGAAAATGGTTAGATAAGATCTGTTGGTAAATTATTTTTAGGATGGTAAAATGGAATACTTTGTATTTGTTATATCCGATACGCTGTCTTCGATCTTTTTCTTCAACATCTTTGATGCTGAATCGAGCTCGTCGAGAGTGTTCTTTGTTTGTTCCATACTTGAAATATTTTCTGAACGATATTTTTCGTACATCTTTGTCATGTTTTTTATATCATCAAGATGTTTCATATTTTTCGAATTGACTGTTGATTCTAATTGAATTAATTGTTCATTTAGATTTTTCAAATTTGAAGCCAGCGAAGGAACTGAATTAATAATCTCGTCTATTTGATGAGTTGTTTTTTCTGGATCTTTAATTTGGATACTTTTCTCAAGGATTTGTTTTTTAAGTTCATTGAATAACAGCAAGTATTGAGAGCTATCGTTAAAAATTTCTAGAGGTTCATTTAATATGGTGGCAAGTCTTCCTTGAGTTTCCTTAGAAGCCAGATATGAAAATTTGGTTATTGGGCGAGACAGATTAGAAACCCTGTTTATCATATTTTTTTCGAATATCCCAATCTCATTTTTCTTGTCATTTATTTCCTCTAAAATGTTTGATGTATTTAAAAATTCTTCTGATTTTTGAAAATCTTCATATTCTTTATTACCTGTCTCAATATTTTTCTCGATAGTTTGTTGTTCTTCCATTAATTCTGAAAGTCTATCTTGTTTGTCATTTCTTTCGCTGAGTTTTTCCTTCAACAAAATCAAATCCTCTTTGCAAGCTATGCACTTGTTGATTTCACTTTCTTTGGTAGATAATAGTTTAGTTACCTCTTTTAGTAATGATGACAAATTGTCGAATTCATTTTTTAATTTATTAACTTGTTTCCTCATGAATTCATTAAGAATTCTATTGTGAGAATCTCCAACTTGTCCAAATCTATTTATTAATAGTTCTAAATTATTTTTGAATTTAACTGCGTCTTCGTAGTTTTTAATTTCAGACGATTCTATAAATGATTCCTTTTTAATACTTGTTATCAAAATCCTTTTTGAAGTATTGATCAATGATTCAAACTGAGGATTCTCTACCTTAATTTCCTGTTCTTCAAGCTCATCTGCATCTTTCCTAAGATGATCCAGACAATCTAATACAGAATTTCTTATGGGTTCAAGATTACTTAATAAATCTTTTTCAAAAACTTTTTTTTCACTTTCTATTATTTCTAGCAATTCTTTATCCGTGACGGACTGAACAGAATCACTATCACTCCTTTTATCCTGAAAATAATTGAATGTCTTCCTCTTAAAAAAGCCAAATTTGGGAGACAATAGATTATTTTACCAGACTATCACTAAAAAACCTAATCAAAAATTATGTTCGGGGTCTCGATGCAGACATTTTAGGTAATTTATGTTAGAAATAAAAGATATATTTAGAAAGTATATACTAATTTCATGAATTTATAGAAAATGTAGCAAAAGTTTCTGTGTTCGACTTATTCTACTCTTTTATTGTAAATCAGGCTAATTGTGGTCTTATTGCACAATCCTGAGTATCAACTATTTTTTCTATAGTCGGATTGCAAAGTTTTTATTAATAAGCAGGATAATAATACCTTGAATTATGTATCCAGTAAGAAAGTTAACCTTTATTTTTGGAGTTGTTGCTCTTGGGATTTTTGGTTTTGCCAGTACAATGGTTTTTACAGCCTTTGCCAAACCAGCAGTTGATCTCTCTCCGACTTGTGGCCCTGCTGAACCAGGATTTAACATAGTCATAAATGCAAATGGATTTGCGCCAAACAGTAACGTTGCCTGGAAGTTTGTAGGATCTGATAGCAAGATACCATTATACGGTTATTTTGAAACAAATAGTACAGGCGGATTTAATGATGTAACATTTGCAGATGATCTTAAAGAAGATCATTACAAGATGTATTTTGGTGATGATGTCAATAATGATGGAACATTCGATATTGGAACTCCACGAATATATGCCAACGTAACTATCCCGTGCGAAACATAACTTGACATAATTCATTTTAATCACATTATTTGAAATTTCGTCAGGAAGCTCGTCGAGAAGGATCCTTCTGAGTCTAGCATCCCGATATCTAGAAATGCTTATCATATGATTTTTCACTCTTAGGAAGTCAAGTTAGTAACACAAGACCTCCAACATAGTAACCAGAGAACTCTTCCTATTAAATACAATCCTAGTTACCATCAAATACAACGATAACCAATATGGTTATTTTTTCAATCACAACTTGGCCCATATATCACAGAATTTTCATTGTTGATTCGCAATCTAACAGTCGCTTCCTTAATTTCAGCTTGAGAATTATTTATGAGATTGGTAATTTTCGATCGATTGACATCTAGACAAGTTAAAGAAAAAGTATGCATCTCACTTATTTTAATCCAGTTTTCTCTAATGATGGGCCCTAGTATGGGAAAAATTTTCAATTTTACGTTTTGTATTATTCTGATGTTTTAATCTGCGCCAAAGGAACATTGTCTGGATTCTTATAATGAACAATTTGCGATGCGCCCGACTTTGGATATATTCCAAATATCTGATTAGCTTTTGCCACTGTAGATTCCTTCAGTGTTACCATTAATATTTGACTTCCATTTGATCTTTCAAACATAATTTTTGAAAGCCTTTCAGTATTTTGTGCATCAAGGTGCGCATCAACTTCATCCATAAGGTAAAATGGTGATGGTTTCAAAGACTGCAGTGCTAGCAAAAAGACAGTTGCAGCCATTGTCTTTTCTCCACCAGACAATGCAGTTGATTCTCTTGGTGGTTTTCCCTTGAATTGCACAAGGTATGACAAACCGCCTGAAAAAATATCTTCATTTTCGATTTGAAGGTATGCGGAATCTCCTGCTATGTCTGCGAAAGTTTTCCTAATGTCATCATCTACTTTCTTGAAGGCATCCATAAATACGTCCTTTTTCTCTTTATCAATTTCATTGATAAACAAAACTATGGAATTTCTTTCATTTTCCAAGTAATTCTTCCTACTAGACATGTCCCTATAGCCATCTATTACCTGAACATATGTTTCATGGGCACGTAGATTCAATCTTGTCTTCAATTCATCATTTTCTTTAGTTAATTCTGATATCAGTGTTTCAACATCGAATGTTTCACTTTCTAAAAGTTCCTTGAATCCTAGCCACATCAAATCATTTGTTGCTTGAGATTCTTGTGACGTAAAATTAGAAATATCCTTCTTAATCGCAATTGATTCTTTTTCAATGCCATTTATCTCTCTATATAGTTGTCTTTCTTTCTCATCTAGTGCCTTGATGTCCTTTTCATATTTCTGTAATATGGAATAAGAATCGCCAGATACGTCAATTATTTTTTGTTCTTCTTCTCGCAAACCTATCAATTCTTTTTCAATTTGTACTAGTTTCTGGCTAGCAAGTTCTTTTTGGTCCTTTCTTTCTATCTGTTCTGCTTCAAGGTTCTTCCTTTCAGAGAATATTTCATTTTTTCTTTCAATTGCTGTTATTATCCCATTTTCAAGCGAAGTGGTCGACGTAATAATTTCTCTGAGTTCTATTTCACACTTTTCAACTGTTTTTAAAATTTCACCTTTCTTGTATGTTAACTCACCCAGTTCATCATCAATTTTATCATCGACTATGGATTGAATTTTTGTCGAATAATTTAGTAAAGAAGAAGTAATGATGTTGTCTCTCTTCTTATTTTCAGCTAATTCGATATCAATGTTGCCAATCTCTTCTGATAAGGTGGGGTTCATGGATTCTAAATTCTCAATGTCATTTTTCAAACTAGCAGTTAATTCTCTCAAATGACTAAGATTAATACTCTTTGCAGTAACAAGTTTTTCTAATTCTCTAACACGCATTTCTTTAATAGAAATATCTTTGTTAATCTTTACTATCTCTGCTTTCTTGTTCTCTATGTGTGTTGATAGAATAGTAGAATTTTTTATCAATGAACCAATTGACTCATTTAATATTATTTCACGAGTAAGATCTGGTATTTTAGAACCAAAATCTAAAGAGAGAGAACTGACATGTGGCTCAAATAGCTCTCCGGCAATAGTAACGCACTTATAGCCATGCTTAGATAATTCATAAGCGGTTTTAGAATTTCTTACAAGAAATATATTTGCGAAAATAAAATCGATTAGATGTGGAATATCCGAATGTATCAAATCTGCAAGGTTTCCAATAAAATCATAATCATTTAGCACAACGTGTTCTTTTTTCACATAACTCAGCAATTCTGATGAAACTATCTTGAAACGCGGAAGATTTTTTTCCTTGATATATGACGCAAGACGAATCATTTCCTTTACAGTCGGAACAATACAACATTTCATCCACTCTTTCGCAACTGCAAAAACTGCTTTTTTATATACATCATCATATTTTATTAAATCTTTTACCATTCCAACAATTTTGAAATCTTGCGAATGTTTTATTAAATCAGCAATTGCAAAATCCTCATTGGATAACTCAACTGCCATAGAATATTTTTCTTCATAAGGTAATGCAAATTTTTGAACTTTCTTAATTGTATTTGTATAGATCTCAATTTCACTACTATATATTTGCATTTTATTTTTTAGTTCATCAACAAATTTTTGGTCTCTATCTAATTCTGAGGAAAAACTCTTTATAACTAATTCCTTAAGATTTTTTTCTTTCTCATTCAGAGAATTCTTTATAACTCCAATCGATGATGTATTTTCATTTATTTTATTGATATTGAATTTTTTCTTTTCTTCTAGTCTTGCAATAAGAATATTTAGACGACTACCGATTTCAATTAATCTTGATTTCTTTAGAAAAAACTTTTCTCTTAATTTTTTATTTCTAGTTACATGGCCCGTTATCTCATCAATTCGTGCATTGAGCGTTTCTAATTCATTTTTCAATTGTACGAGATGCGATCGTTTGTCCTCAAGGATAGATTTTTTGTCACGGAGCAAATTTGATGAATTCTCAAATTCAACCTCAATTCTTTTACCTTCAGTTTCAATGAATGTAGATCGTTCCTCGATAAAACTCATACGCAATTCCGCTTCCTTAATTATTGCTTTTTCTCTCTCAATTTGGTAGATGATGTTGGTCAATTTTGTATCTATTTGTGCTTTAGACTTGTTTGATGCGTCTACTTGATTCATGAAACTGGATTTTTCTTGATCAATTTTTTCAATTTTTTTTCTTAACTCTGCACGATTTCTGGATAAGATATCAAGATCATTCGCATTTGTGTCCAATAGTTTGCTGCGATTATTTATTTCATCTCTTAAATATCTAATTTTATTTGAGTATTTTATTGCCTTGAATTTTTTTAATTGAGATTCAATAAAGGTATATCTTAATTGATCATTTCTTTCGGCTTCAAGTTCGTTTATTCGTTTCTTGATTTCATCCATTCTGGCAAGTGCCACTTCTAGTCGCCGATCAGATTCATCAAGTTGCGTCATTGATTCATTCTTTTTTTCATCAAAGTATGACAATCCTACAATATCTTCGATAATCCTCCTCCTCTCTTCAGAGTTTAATTCAGATATTCTTGTAATCATGCCTTGTTGCACAATGTTAAGTTTGTTTGGAACCGCAACTATGATTTCCAATAATTCTATGATAGTATTTTTTGATACCTTTTTACCATTTAGATAATATTGACTTTCTCCCGATTGACCTTCCATTTCCCGACTCATAGAAACAGTATCCATGTCAATTGGGATTCCCCTATCAGAATTATCAAAAGTAAGATTTACACGCACCAGCCTGTGGGAAGTGTTTTCGCTATCATGAAACAATGATTGAAATTTATCTACACGTAATAACTTAGGACTATTTTCTCCTAAAGCAAACATAATGGCATCCAGTATATTGCTTTTACCTGATCCATTGGGTCCAGTGACCGCAACAAGACCATTGTTTAAATGTAATACAGTATTCTTGAAACCAAATGACTTGAATCCGTAGATTTCAAGTTTCTTTATATATACCAAATATCCTAATATCAGATTCTCACGGTTGTAAATATATTCTATATGACAAAATAATTAAATCTAAATTGATATTTTTTTAGACAATACTAAAAAGGTGAAATTGATGGTGCATTTAAGTGGGATGGTTATCTCTCTCTTTTTCCTTCAATAAACTCCATGAATGAGTTCTTTGCTTCCAAATATGGCTTTTGCACCGGAGGGTGTTTAAAACAGTATGCCGATACACTATCAAGTTGACCTGAAATTCCCCTATCTATTGCTATTTTGGTACCTCTTATTGCGTCAATCATCACACCGGCACTGTTGTATGCATCAACCACCTTTAGTTTGACATCTACTTCTACCGGAACATTCCCAAAGTATCTACCACGCATAGATATGTAGCATACCTTATCATTAGCAAGGAATCCAACAAAGTCTGATGGACCTATCCGCATTGGTATCTCGTACGGAGCCATTGCTGCTACCGCGCTTGTTTTGCTAATTCTTTTATCCTCAAGACGTTCTTCATCAAGCATATTGTAGAAATCCATATCACCGCCAACATTGAGCTGATATGTTTCATCCACCTTGACTCCTCTATCTACAAACAGTTTAACAAGTGTTTTGTGGAGTACCGTGGCTCCTAATTGACTCATCACGTCATCACCAGCACACAGGAGATTTTTACTTGCAAATGCTTGTTGCCATTTTGGTGTTGAGGCAATAAAGACTGGTATTGCATTGATAAAGGATACGCCTGCATCAAGGCACTGTTCTACGTAATATTGAGTTGCCTGTCTGCTTCCAACGGGAAGATAGTTTATAAGAATTTCAGCTCCACTGTCTTTAAGTATTTTTGATACATCTGCTTCAGGCTTATCAGATATCTTTACTCTTTCATTAAGACGTTTACCAATACCATCAAGTACCTTTCCTTTGTCTACTTTAATACCAGTTGTAGGTACACTTGATATCTTTATTGTGTTGTTTGGACTGGCAAATATCGCATCTGCAAGATCGTGACCAACCTTCGACTCTACAACATCAAACGCTGCAACAAATTCAATATCACCTGGTTTTATGTCACCCAGTGTATATGCAATTAAACCTTCAGGAATATTTTGTCCATCTACACCTTCTCCTGTTTGATTATTTCCTTTCTTGTCATTATCATTATTGTAAGTATTACCATAAAATGAGATACCTTGCAATAGTGCAGAAGCGCAATTCCCGACACCTGCAATTGCAACTTTGACTTTCTTATTATCTTTATTACTATTAGCACTCATAATCGTTTGATTTACGCTATTGGTTTTATTAATATATGTGTATCAAATAGATCAAAGATTAACAACCCAATCGCATTAATCAAATTTTGAAAAGCCTAGTACAATTATTTAGGCTTTTGCAGGCAAAATAAAAGTAAGTAAGGGTTGGAATAATAAGAAAGAGAAGTCAAGTCCAACTTCGAAAAATAAGACTTTGAAGTATCAGAGCAATCTACGAAGCCTTTTGAAAGTATCTCCTTATAAAGAGTGTTGAATAAATCATCTCCCTTAGGAATATCTGTCACAATCTGGAGCGTCCCAGTATTAATCATCTTTATCCTAATTGTGCTAATTAATGAGGAAAATGACGACGTATTAGTTAATATCTCTAGTCCAGTAGATTTTGGCATATTAATAATGAAATTATCTATTGAATTATCGGGAATATTTGGGAGTAATTTTGTCGGATTTCCCCAAAAAACAGATGCATTCTGAGGATCTAATTCCATAAACTTTGATTTAGCATAAGAGATTTCATTTTGATCTTCTCCTATTCCAATGAAAAATTCAGCCCAACGATCATTTGCCATTTGGTAGATAAGTTCGCCTTTGAAAAATCCAATTAACATGTTAATTTTCAAAAAAGTCTTCCGGGCATTTATAATGGTCCTAACTAATACGGTGGATGGATTTCCTTCATGAAAAAATTGGTATACGGAATTCCATCTATTTTTAAACACGTCAGGAAAACCCTTCATTTTTATTAGTTCTTGAAATAAATGTGTATCTGCAAAATCAGAAAAGTATGAATCAGTTCTAGAAACTGCCTCTAACTTGGGTAAGAAGAGTTCGTCATACAAATTTACAACTCTGTTCCAGGCTCTTATCGGATCAGACCCCATATAGGTAACGGATAGATCAGACAACCACAACACTTCTGCCAAGATATTAATTTTCGCAATATCATGACCTTTTGTCTTAATCTCAGACATTAATTTTTTAAACATTTTTTGGGCTGTTTCTTGTCTAAAATAAGGAAAATCCGTTCTCCATATCAGTGCTTCAACAATTAAACTCTTGTCAGATTTTTCTATTCCGATGGGAGGGACCTGAATATCTGGTTGCCGAGATTTAAATTTAAAGGAGAAATTTTTGAACACTCTTTCCAATTCTGCCAGATCTAATTTGAAATACGCATCGTGTATTTGATATCTGTGAATAGTTTCTATTGTTCTATAGACTCTAGGTCCCATTGATGGCTGAATAGTCGATCCGGATTTAGGGTAACTATTGGTTTCAGGTTTAGGATCATTACCATTATAAGTAAATTGTAGTGGATCATAATCATGTAATAATGCAGCTACAAGCATAATTTCGATATCGTCAGCAGAAAATCTATAATTGTTTATTGTGTTTGGTAACATTTTTAGAGCCATATAAGAAACCTCAAGGCTGTGGTGAAAGTTATGATATTCAGTAGATCCTTCACCTAATCCAATATCTGAATAAACACCATCCACAAATCTAATTAATGTAGAGATTTTTTCAATTCTAGTTTCATTTAATCCCTTATTTTTTGCCACATCTAAAATGGCCAAAATTAACCTGTCTTCTCTGATATCAGCAAGTGTTTCATTTGCCTCCTTTACTATAGACTTCCGGAATCCTGGAAGTTTTTCTAAAATTTCATTATAAATAATTTTAATAGGCAAGCTCTTGTAAAGATAGATCCACAGCCCAGTAATCTTCCAGGGATATTTTATTCTAAATCTCTCTCTTTCAATAATTTCATCCACTAGCAGTACGATGTTCCTGTTTAGTTTTCCTATTTCACGATTCGTCCCAACTCCTTCCTGGTTGTTCGATCTTGTCCCTTGATAGTCAGCACGCATTACCGCCCATTGGGGTATTTTCACCCTGTATCGGAATCTTCTATTTGATCCATTTTTTGACCATGGAAAGCGAATATTTTCTCTTTCAGTCGTGGCTACATTTCGAATTCTTGTGTTTATCAAGTCGTCATCTTTAACGACCTGGAGTATGAATTCCTTATTCTGAACTTGCAGTCCTAGCAAGACATGCCAATACTTACCCTTATCTACCCACTCAGGAGCATATGTTGCTGGATCCCAAAAATCAATTGGTCCAAATGGTATATAGCCATCTTCAAACTCATGAGTTTCGGGATTATATGATTTATATTCATATTTTCCAATTCGAGGATTAATTTGACATGCAAGAGTTCTTGTTTTGTTGACTCTAACCGAGGACCTGGTAAATTCTCGATATGCCATCATTCCCCAAATAGTTGCTAGAACGCTAAAAATTGTGAAGATAAAGTACAAGAAATCAAATTCATCATGTATGGCATAATTGAGAGCCATTTGAATAGCAAAAACATAGGAAGAAAACATTCCAGAAAAAAACATGAAAAAGAAAAACCACCTTGCTAAGTCATTATAAAATAAACTAAATGATTTTTTGTACCTAGAGAAGTTTGTCATTCTATGCTTCATGGACAATCACATTCATTTATGAGCATTCCATCCTTAATTGATCGTATGACAATCCTCAACTATTCATACTTTATCAATTACAATCCGTTAAAAATAGTTCCATATATAAACTCGAGCATGCGTATACATTTTTTCAGGGTATTTCCTTCATTGGGTAAAATATCAACTTTTTGTCGTAGGATTTGAAATGATATTAGTAGTGATCCAGAGATCAAATTAAAATTCATAGAATATTAAACGACAATTAATTTCACAAAATGCATCCTTTTGTTTATCTGAAGCTGCCTAGATATTTCCTTAACATCTTTTGCGTCGCCCTTTAAAGAAAATATTTCAAGGCACCTTTCTTTATCTATCTTATTATGTAGGTGTACGATTATTATCTTGTCAAAATCATGTCTTATGGACGAA